>Ga0335085_10000555_pt1 | contig 101941 bp, 98 predicted proteins | sample Lox_Sample_45_FD_206712 | JGI IMG/M metagenome (GOLD analysis project Ga0335085, IMG submission 206712) | Soil microbial communities from Loxahatchee National Wildlife Refuge, Florida, United States - Lox_Sample_4.5 | ecosystem: Environmental > Terrestrial > Soil > Wetlands | place: USA...
TCCAGCAGCAGCGGCGCGGCGACCGTGATGTCGGCGATGTTACCGCCGGTCAGTCGGAACGCGCGCGGCCGGCCAGCCAGATCGATCAGGGCGTGGATTTTGGTCGTGCGCCCGCCGCGCGAATCCCCAGCGGGTCCAGGGTGCGGCGCACCGGCAACGCAGACTGCTCGGCCAGCCGGATGATCTCCGGCTTCTCCGAGGCGGGGTATCTCATATGCCGTCCTCCCCAGCCCCGATCGTGCTTTTTTTCGGCAAGCGGTTCTCCAGCGTCAGCTCGGCAACCACTTCCTTCAAGGCACTGGATTCCCGCCGCAGGTCCTTGACCTCGTCCGACATCGCCGAGCGGGCCGTGTCACCAGCAAGGCACTTTTTGCCGGCCTCGAGAAACTCTTTCGACCAGCGGTAATAGGGGTTCTGTACGATCCCTTCACGCCAGCACAGCTCGGCGATGCTGTCCTCGCCGCGTAGCCCGGACAGGACGATGCGGGTCTTCTCTTTCGCCGAAAACTGCCGACGCGTAACGTGGCGGATCTGCTTGATGACCTGCTCCGCCGGGGCCTTCTCCGGTCCGGATTTCTGTGCCATCTTCGCTCCCTCAATGGCTACAATGGGGGCATCTTCGTCCCGACCAGCGACTCATCAGGTGCGGCGCGCAGGCGCGGTCAAGACTGGCCGCAGGCCACCGCCAGCGGCGGTGCGCAGCGGTCTTGACGGCAACGAGCACAGCACCATCCTTCGAGCACTTTGGACGCCCCTACGGGTGCGCCACCGATGCTCCACCGATGCTCTTGCGGCACAGGCGTGCGGCGGATAGATTTCAAATCTCACGCGGCGAGTGCCAAATCGGTGCCAGGATACGATCGGCAAAGAGGCAAGCGGTTGAATTAAAAGGGTTTGCGGGTGTAGCTCAATGGTAGAGCAGAAGCTTCCCAAGCTTACGACGAGGGTTCGATTCCCTTCACCCGCTCCATAGTGTGCTCATCACCCGCTTCCGGCGAGGTGCCCTCTTGGAGGGCATAAAAGTTGAAAATACCAAGAATTACAGTTCTCAAGCCAAATGGCGGCGTTACGCATTGGCGGTATCGCTCTGCCCGGCACACTATCGCGCCGGCGGACCGTCCAACAAAACCTGCGGCGATCAACAGGGCGCGGTATCGGATCATCTCGGCAAGCTCGTGTCGCACCCGGTCCCGGTCGCGCGGGTCTTCGAGGCAGGCGGCCAGGCGTTCGGCGATTTTGAGCCGCTGCTCGACGGCCGACAGCAACAGGATGCCGGCGTCCGAGGTAATCAGTCCCCCGTCAAAACCGACATGTACTGGCTTACCCGCGACGGCTGGCAAACCCGGCAGAATCCCGGTACCTTCCGCCATGGCGGGCGCGAACTCCGTTGTCTTCGGATGATCCGGCTTCAGCGACCAGATCATTCACGAAACCAACGGCATATACCGCTCCCGCCAACCTCTTTATGCCACCTCGCGAATTATCGCGGTTAACCGACCGCCGGCGGCGTCTTCGCCCGCTTGGCCGGTGTCGGATAGGTGTGTTCCGGCGCCGGGAAGCGGCCCGCGCGCACATCATCGGCATACTCGCGTGCCGCGGCGCGGATATCGTCGCCGAGCCGGCGATAGCGTTTGACGAATTTAGGCGTGAACTCGGCAAAGACGCCGAGCACGTCGTCGGTCACGAGGATCTGGCCGTCGCAAGCTGGCGAGGCGCCGATGCCGATGGTGGGCACCGCGATTTCGGCCGTGAGCTCGCGCGCCAGACCTTCGTTAACGCCTTCGAGCACGATCGAAAACGAACCCGCTTCGGCGACCGCCACGCAATCGGCGAAGATCTTGCGGTGCTCTTCCTCCGCGTGTCCGCGCGAGCGATAGCCGCCGAGTTGATTGACAGCTTGCGGGGTAAGGCCGACATGGCCCATCACCGGAATGCCGCGTTTGACTAGAAACGCGATCGTCTCGGCCATCTCCTCGCCGCCTTCGAGCTTCACCGCATTGCAGCCGGTTTCCGCCATCACCCGCGCAGCGGCGCGAAATGCGTCCTCCGGGGATGCCTGATAAGAACCAAAAGGCAAATCCACGACGATGGTCGCATGATGCGTCGCCCGGACTACTGCAGCACCGTGCGCGATCATCATGTCGAGCGTCACCGGCAGCGTGCTGTCAAAGCCATAAATCACCATCGCCAGGCTGTCGCCGACCAGCAGCAGGTCGACCTCCTCATCGAGCAGCCGCGCCACCGAGGCGGTATAGGCCGTGAGGCAGACCAGCTTGTCGCCGCTCTTGCGGCTCGCGATCCGGGTGGTGGAGAGGCGCTGCGGCCGGGTTTCGATGCTCATGGGAATCCTAACGGCACAAAATTTCGGCAGTTGCGATGATAGGCGCGACTGGCGCGCCGCATGCTAATGTCGGCAACGCGGCAGCCATACGGGAAACGCAAACATGCCCGAATACGATCTCGTCATCAGAAACGGCACCGTGGTCACCGCGGCCGATACCACGCATTGCGATATCGGCGTCAAGGATGGCGTGATCGCGACGCTGGGGCGTGGGCTGGCAGCGGGGATGCGCGAGATCGACGCGTCCGGCAAACTGGTGCTGCCCGGCGCGATCGACAGCCACGTCCATATCGAGCAGGCCTCATCGGCCGGGGTGATGACCGCGGACGATTTCTACAGCGGGACCGTCGCCGCGGCGTTTGGCGGCAACACGACGGTGATCCCGTTCGCGGCGCAGCACCGCGGCCAGTCGCTGCGCCAAGTGGTCGATGGCTACCGCGCCGCCGCCAAACCCAAGGCGGTGATCGACTACGCGATCCATCTGATCATCTCCGACCCGACCGAGCAGGTGCTCGGCCAGGAGCTGCCGGCCCTGATCCAGGACGGCTATACCAGCTTCAAGGTCTACATGACCTATGACCTGCTGCGGCTCAACGACCGGCAGATGCTGGACATCATGGCGCTCGCCCGGCGCGAGGGCGCGATGATGATGATCCACGCCGAGAACCACGACATGATCCAATGGCTCGCCGACCGGCTGCTCGCCAACGGCATGAGCCAGCCGCGCTTTCACGCGGTGTCGCACGCCCGCGTCGCCGAGGGCGAGGCAACCAACCGCGCGGTCGCGCTGTCGCAGCTGTTAGACGTGCCGATCCTCATCGTCCATGTCTCGGCCGCAGAAGCGATCGACGTGATCCGCGGCGCGCAGACCAAAGGGCTCAAAATCTACGGGGAGACCTGTCCGCAATACCTGTTCCTCACCGCCGACGATATCGGCATGGATTTGGAAGGCACAAAATTCTGCTGTTCGCCGCCGCCGCGCGACGCCGCCGCGCAGCAGGCGGTGTGGCGCGGGCTACAAAACGGCACGTTTCAGGTATTTTCGTCCGATCACGCGCCCTACAAGTACGACGAGACCGGCAAGCTGCTGAAAGGCGACAAGACGACATTCAAGGACACCGCGAACGGCGTTCCCGGCATCGAATTGCGCGTGCCTTTGTTATTTTCGGAAGGCGTGAAGACAGGGCGGCTCGACCTCAACCGCTTTGTCGCGCTGACCGCGACCAACCATGCTCGCCTATATGGGCTCTATCCCAAAAAGGGCACGATCGCGGTCGGATCCGATGCCGACATCGCGATCTGGGACCCCGACAAGCATGTGCATGTGTCCGCCGGGATGCTGCACGACCAGACCGGCTACACCCCCTATGAAGGCCGCCACGTCACCGGCTGGCCAGTGACGGTGATTTCGCGCGGCCGCATCGTGATCGAGGACGGCACGCTCAAAGCCGAGCGCGGTAGCGGCAATTTCCTGCCCTGCGCGCTCAGCGAAATGGCCAGGCCTTTAGGCCAGCCCGTGCCGGAACTGGCGTTCGCGGCGACAAGAGGCGGCGCGATCGTCTAGCGAGCCTCGACCGTCTCCTGCGCGAACCCGCTGTCCTCTGGCGGATCGTACGGCTCGACGTAGTAATAGAACCGACCGACCTCCGGCCGGAAACCGAGGATTTTGCCGACCCGTTTGGTCTGAGCGTCGTCGAGCAGGTATTCGCCCAGCCCATCGTCTTCTGGAGCGACGCCGGCGACCTTTTTCACCTTCGCCAGGACACTCGGCGGGACAACAAGGCTGCCCCTCATCTCTTCAGAATCCCGATCGTAGGTCACCACCCGGTAAATCATCTCACGGCTCCACGGAACGCGTGGGATCGGCTGGGCCTACTTGCCTGCCATCCCACGGATCGAATTCGCCCAAATGTCGTCGGCCAGATGGATCATACACCTCGACCGTTTCATGCAAACGGTCGCGCTCGATGATCTTCCCATCCGTGGTCTTCCAGCGACTGCGTAAGCCACCGCCCGGCCGCGGCGTTTTGGCGCGAACTTTCCGCGCGTCCGGAAAACCCGGCAGCGCGTCGCCTGCGGGAAACGGCCGGCTGATCCGTGCCTTCACCATCCCCGCCTATCCCCTTGCACGAATTTTTCGCCACTATAGCAATGCGCCCGAATGCACTGCATGTCCCGGAAACTTCGTGCCGCTGTCGCCCAGCTTGGGCCCATTCACCTTGCCGACAGCCGTGCAGGCGGGGACCTGTGTGATTAACGTTTAAATAGCGCCAATGCCGCGCTCCGCCGGTATAGTTTTTCGCGCTTGAGAGAGCTGTGGGGCGGACCATGACTGGGGAACTGCACGGGCGAAGTTGGGCTGCCGCACTCTATCGGGCGGCCACGGCCGCAGCTTTATTGCTGGCCGGGGCGATGATCGCCGCTCCCGCTTTTGCAGCCGACAGCAGCGCCTCGGCCATGTCTGACGACGCCTTTCGCCGCCTGAGCCGCCTCGGCGCAGAACGTCCCGAAGCGGCAGTGCCTGCACCCCCTGTGAATGTGACGCTGACGCTTGCGAATGGGGCGATCACACCATCTTCCGCGACGATGCTGCCGGGTGACAAGCTTGTCGTCGTTAACGACACGAAAACCCGGCAATTCGTCTGGGGGCAGCGCGTCAACTATGCGTTCGACTATCGTGCGACGCCGGACGACACCTTCACTCATGAGCCGGGCCAATCGCTGGCGATCGCACTGACTCTGCCCGGCATCTACCAGATCGGCGTCGTCGCCGACCCGCATATGCGCGCCACCGTGACGGTGGAGTCGCCGAGATGACCCCGCGCTTCCTGCCCGCATTCGCCGCCGCGGCGACGCTGCTCACCGGCGCTGCCCAGGGCGAGGACACGCCTCCGCAGATCGTCAATCCGGTCGGCTACTGGGCACAATATGAAAAGATCATCCAGGTCGATGTGCCGCTGCGCGGTACGCTGCGCGAGGTATACATCGACAGCATCTCGGGCCGCCTCGCCCGGCTCACCGGCAAGCTCCCGTACGGCAGCAAAATCGTCATGCGCGACTTTAAGGCCGCGCCCGACGGCAAGGGCGGCTGGCTCATCCGCAATGGTCAGTTCGTGCCGGGAGAGCCGACCGGCGTACTGGTGCAGGAAAAGGAGAGAGGTTGGGGCGCCGGCCACCCCGACAGCATCCGTAACGGCGAATGGGATTACGCGGTCTATACGCCGCAAGGCCAACCGATCGCGATCAACGCTGAAAAATCCTGCATGGGCTGTCACCAGCAGGTAGAAAGCACCGACTACACCTTCCTGGTGCAGAATTTCTTCGCCAACTGGATGAACCGCTGACCGGACGGTGCATCCCGCCGACACGCCGGTATATCCCTGCGGAACCGACCCCACCGGCATGGACGGTGCCGGATCGGCGGAATAGGCTTTGCTTTTAGTCCGACAGGAGGTGGGATTGCCCCGGAAACTTCGCGCCGCCGTCGCCCAGCTTGGGCCCATTCACCTTGACGACAGCCGCGCGGCAGTCGTCAAGCGGCTGATTGCGCTGTTGCGCGAGGCGCATGCCGGCGGCGCCGAGTTCGTCGTCTTCCCAAAATTGGCACTGACGGCGTTCTTCCCGCGCTGGCGGATGACCGACCAGGCCGAGATGCGCGGCAGCGGCGAATTCCTCCCCTGCGCGCTCAGCGAGATGGCCAAGCCTCGAAATGCACCAGTGCGCGAACTGGAATTTGTAACCGCAATACACGGTAGATTGTTAGTATGATGAGGCCGTCCCGGCGAACGAGCTAATCGTCCACGCGACTACAAATGGCTACTTTTATGTTTTGGAACACCGCAGGCAAGCAGTGTTCCAGCGAAGTACGCTCAATATGCCAGAATTATAATGTTGACATAGTGATACTTGCTGAACAGAAATTCGATTCTAGAGAAATGTTAACGGCCCTAAATACAGAAGCGGACGCGTCGTACACCCACATTCCAACTTTGCAACGACGACTTTCACTCTTTACACGGTTTCCGCTTGCATGGTTTGAAACTCGATTTGAATCGGGGCACGCAGTGATTCAACAAATAAGAATTCCAATTGCGCGCCCTATCATACTTGCCTCAGTTCACCTACCGAGCAAACTGCACATTACAGAAGCAGACCACTCATTCTACGCTGCGAACCTTTTAGATGCTATTACGAACGAAGAACGCCGTCAGGGACACCGGCACACGATCGTAATCGGTGACTTCAATATGGACCCATTTGAAGCTGGAATGACGATGGTAGGCGGACTTCACGCATTGATGGACCGGAAGATTACCACGATTGAGGGACGACGGATCAATGGCCGTAACTACCCTATGTTCTATAATCCAATGTGGAGTCTTCTCGGAGACGGGTCAAAAGGACCTCCTGGAACGTATTTTTATAACAGTGGCCATCCCCTGAATTATTATTGGCATACTTTTGATCAACTCCTCCTGCGACCAGAACTCCTTGAAGCATTCACCCATGAAAACCTTCATGTCGTGACGAAAGCCGGGGATAGTGAGCTCCTCCGTCGCAATGGTAGAATAGACGGCAGTATCTCTGATCACTTACCAATCGTCATAAGGTTAGATATCGAAGGGAGATTTTAGAGATGGCAAAAGGCCTCTGGAATATCCCCGACATTGAAAACCTTGATGTGCGTCTGCCGGTATCAATCCTGAAAGAGCAGGCATCTGCTCTGACGGAGGAAACGAAAGGACTTCTCATCGGAGAAATTCGGACACTTGGAAGAAATAATTCAGGAGAAATAAGATATACCTTAGATATTACGGTACCGACGCTCAATAATTATAGATATAGTATCTTGCAAGTAGTCCAACCCGTAAAAATATATCCCATCACGATATACGCATCGTCTGAAAATGAAACGTATCCCTCGATAAGCAACGATCAGGAGTTTGTACAAACATTACAGAAGATTCTCGGATCTGATGAGACAGGCCGGATTCTGTCTGCGTTGCTAGCGCAAGCGCAAGACTCTTCGTCAGGGTAATGTAGCCCATCATTTGGTAGGAGCTTTTTGAATGCCCCGGAAACTTCGCGCCGCCGTTGCCCAGCTTGGGCCCATTCACCTTGCCGACAGCCGCGCGGCGGTCGTCAAGCGGCTGATCGCGCTGTTGCGCGAGGCGCATGCCGGCGGAGCGGAGTTCGTCGTCTTCCCGGAATTGGCGCTGACGACGTTCTTTCCACGCTGGTGGATGACCGACCAAGCCGAGATCGACCGCTTCTTTGAGGCGCAGATGCCGGGGCCGGAAACGCAGCCGCTGTTCGAGTTGGCGCGCGAGCTGAGGGTCGGCTTCTACCTTGGCTATGCCGAGCTGACGGAGGAAGACGGGCAGACCCGGCGCTATAACACCTCGATCCTCGTCGAGCGCGACGGACGGATCGTCGGCCGCTACCGCAAGGTGCACCTGCCCGGCCATTCCGAACATCTGCCGCAGGCGCCGTTCCAGCATCTCGAAAAGCGCTACTTCGATGTCGGCAACGAGGGGTTCAAGGTCTGGCGCGCCTACGATGCGGTCGTCGGCATGTGCATCTGCAACGACCGGCGCTGGCCGGAGACCTATCGCGTCATGGGGCTGCAAGGCGTCGAGATCGTCGCGCTGGGCTATAACACCCCGATCGAGAACATCCATCACCGCGAACCAGAGCATCTGCGGATGTTCCACCATCTGCTGTCGCTGCAGGCGGGCGCCTACCAGAATGCCGCCTGGGTGCTGGCGAGCGCCAAATGCGGCGCCGAGGACGGTTTCGGCATGATCGGCGGCTCGGCGATTGTCGCGCCGACCGGTGAGATCGCCGCGCTGGCGCAGACCGAGGACGACGAGGTGATCGGCGTCAATATGGACCTGTCGCTCGGCGATTACCTGCGGCGCACGGTGTTCGCGTTCGAGAAACACCGTCGCACCGAGCATTACGGCCTCATCACCGAACGCACCGGCGCGAAAACTGAAGTTTAGCGGCTCACGGCACCGCGCAACCGCGGGTCGAGCACATCACGGATGCCGTCGCCAAGCAGGTTGAAGGCGAGCACGGTCAGCGTGATCGCGGCGCCGGGGAACAGCACCAGCCACCACGGCGGCACCAGCCCGGCGTTCAGCGAGTCGGCGAGCATGTTACCCCAGGTCGGGGTCGGCGGCGGAATGCCAACGCCGAGAAAGCCGAGCGCCGCCTCGATGATGATCGCCACGCCGAGATGGGTTGTCGCCAGGATCAGGTAGGGCGCGACGCATTGCGGCAGGATATGGCGGAGCATGATCCGCAGCTTCGAGGCGCCGACACCGCGCGCCGCCTCGACATACGACATCTCCTTCAGCGACAGCACGACCGCGCGCACCACGCGGCCGCCAAACGGGATGCGAGTGATCGCGATCGCCACGATGACCGTGCCGAACCCCGCCCCCAGCGCCATGGCGATCGCCATCGCCAAGATCAGGTCGGGAAAGGATTGCAGAAACTCGATAATGCGCTGGCTGATCAGGTCAAACCGCCCGCCGAGATAACCGCTCGCCAAGCCCCAAAGCGCACCCAGCGTCGTACCGAACAGCACCGCGCCAAGCGCCACGGTCAGCGAGGCGCGGGCGCCGTAAATCACCCGGCTGAGATTGTCTCGGCCGAGTTGGTCGGTGCCAAAGAGATGCCGTTCGTTCGGCGGCTTCTGCATCGCCCGGAAATCGGATTTGACCGGGTTATAGGGCGCCACCACCGGCGCGAAGATCGCCATCGCGATGATTGCGGCGGCGATCAACCCCCAGAACGCCGACATCGGCGAGCGGCGGGCAAAATGCCCGAGGCCGCGCACCGCGCGGGCCGGCCAACCTGGCCTTACCGCCGCGACAGACGCGGTTGTCTCGGCGGCGGTCATTGGTAACGGATCCTCGGATCGAGCCAGGCGATCAGCAGATCGATCCCGAGATTGAGCAGCACGAAGACCACCGCATAAAGAAAGACAAGGTTCTGCATCACGAAAACATCCCGCTCGGCGACGGCCGTAAACATCGAATAGCCGAGGCCCGGCGTGCCGAAAGCCCGCTCCACGGGAATCGAGCCGGCGAGCACGAACCCCAGCAAAATGCCCGACAGCGTGATCACCGGCAGCAACGCGTTGGGCAGCGCGTGAAAAGTGATGACGGGCCGCCGGCTGAGCCCCTTCGCCCGCGCGGTGCGCACATAATCCTCGCGGATCACCTCGAGCAGGCTCGACCGCGCCATTCGCGCGATATAGGCCGCCTGGCCGAGGCCCAGCACCACCGCCGGGCCGATGATGATCTGAAGATTCGCTACCGGGTCGGAAAACAGGCCCGCGCCGGCGAGCGGCGCGCGGTAGCCGAAAATGAACAGCAGCCCCAAGACGATGAGCATGCCCAGCCAAAAGCCGGGGACTGCAAGGAACAGAATGCTGAGAAAGCGGGAGATATTGTCGGCGAAGCTGTTCGGCTTGAGCGCGCTGACGATCGCCACGGGTACGCCGACCAGCCAGGAAATCACCACCGACAGAACGGCGATTTCCGCTGTCAACGGGCCGCGCCGCCACAGCATCTCGCCGACGCTTTCGGCGCGAAAAAATGAATGGCCGAGATTGCCGCTGACGATGTCCTTGATCCAGTGCAGGTACTGGATCGGCAGCGGGTCGCTCAACCCAAGCTGCGTCATGTAGCTCGCGCGGTCGGCGGCGCTGAGCTTGGTAAATCCCTCCATGCCGAAGATCGCGACGAGTGGGTCGCCCGGCAGGATGCGCAGGATCACAAAGACAAGGATCGACACCGCGATGATCGTCACAAGGCCAAAGGCCAAGCGCCTGATGATGTAGCTATACATATCGCGGAACCGTGATCTTCTTTTCGGCGTGCCTACCCTGTGGTTGCGCACACTGCGGCTCCGCAGGCGGCGACGTCAAGCCCACGCCGGCGAGCCGATTTTGCCTAAGCTTGCCGGCAGTCCTGCATCAGCGGATGAGAAAGTGTCCCTTGAGGCTTTGCCAACGCCTGATTTTTAGCCCTGGCGGTCACCGATCGTGCGGTTTATCTCGCCCGTTTCGCTCGTCGATCGAGGTACGCGCGAGCAACTCGGCGTTCTGCAAGGCACTTGCCTCGTTTGAAGGGAAGTGGATCATCGAAGCGGCGATACGAGGGGGCGACAATGCTGGAAACCCGTGAACTGCACCCCACGCTGGCGCGCGAGGTTATCGGCCTAAGGCTGTGGGAGACGTTGGACGACGCGACTGTCGAGGCGCTGCGGTCGCTTTACGCGCAATACGGCGTGCTGGTGTTCCGCCGCCAGGCGTTGAGCGAGCGGGAGCTGGCTGATTTCTGCGCGCTGTTCGGCCCGCTGGAGCGCACGGTCCGCGGCGATTGGGCGTCGCCCGCCGTGCCGGAGGTGACCGTGCTGTCCAACCTGAAGGACGGGCTCGGGCGCAATATCGGTGGCCTCGGCGACGGGGAGCTGCAATGGCATTCCGACCAGTCCTACATGGAAAAATCGGCGACCGGCGCGGCGCTCTATGCGCTCGAATTGCCGCCGGCGGGCGGCGAGACGTTTTGGGTGGATTTGCGCGCCGCCTATGCCGGGCTGCCGCGTGCGCTGCGCGCCAAGATCAGCGGCAAACGCGGCATTTTCGACTACGCCAAGCGGCTCGCGGGCTATGGCCGCGAGAGCGATGCCAAGATTTCGGACGCGACGCGTAACCTTACCCCGCCGGTCACCCATGCGCTGGTGCGCGCGCACCCGGAAACCGGCGATCGTTCGCTTTATCTCGATTCGACGACGACGATCGGCATCGACTACATGGACACGACCTCGGGCATGGAACTGCTGGACGAGATCTACACCGCGGCGACGCGCGACGAATTTGTCTATGCGCATCAATGGCAGGTCGGCGATCTCGTTGTGTGGGACAACGGGTTTACGATGCACCGCCGCACGCCGTTCGACCCGGGTGACCGCCGCCTGATGAAACGGATGACAATGACCCTCGACAAATACCGGCACGTCCTGCCTGACGGCCGGCTTGCGGTATCCGAAGTTGGCATGCCGATCTGAACGGCCTTACGCACCGCTACTCGGCGGCTATCGCGTGCGTTGATACCATTTCGCCGAGCTGGCGGAGCAGCGTACGCGCGACGGGGTCGTTCGGAAACGCGTCGAGGATCGCCTGATAGCGATCGATCGCTTCACGCAAATCGTTGCGGATCAGCGCCTCGTGGGCAAATCGCGTCATGCGGCAGAGGCGTATCGTCGCCGCGCTGGGTTCCAGCTCCGGATCGGCGCCAAAAGCGCCCATCAGCTCATAGATCGGCACCGAGCCGCGCCGCCCTTTGACCGTGATGTCGTTGATCGGCCGCACGCATAGCCGTTCTCCCGCCTCGCGGAAGACGGCGTGGCTGATGCAGATGCGCGTGCCGTATTCCTTGTTCACGCCCTCCAGCCGCGCCGCGACGTTCACGCCGTCGCCCAGCACAGTGTAGCCCATCCGCTCGCTGGAGCCGATATTGCCGACCAGCACCGCATCGCTGTGGATGCCGATCCGGACGTTGAGCGGCCGCAGTTCGTCCTGCCGCCATCCTTCGTTGAGCCGGTCCATGGCTTGCTGCGCGCGAAGCGCCGCGAGACAGGCGCGCCAGGCATGGTCCTCGAGCAGCGCCGGCGCTCCCCAAAAAGCCATGACGCCGTCGCCGATAAATTTGTCGATCGTGCCGTCCTCGTCATGGACCGCCTTGCTGACGACTTCCAAATAAGCCGACACCCGGGTCAGCAGTTCCTGTGTGGGGACCTCCTCGGAAAGAGTCGAGAACGACTCAAGGTCCGTAAACAGGATCGTCAGGAACCGGCTATGACCGCCCAATTCCAGCTTGCGGTCGCTTTTCATCAACTGCCGGACAAGGCCAACCGGTACGAAGGCGGCAAATGATTCGACCGTCGCGGCGAGCGTATCGATGGCTTTCGACAGCACCGAAATCTCGGTAACCGCCGATTTGAGTGGCCGCGGCATGTCGCCGTCGAGTTTCTCGATGGTAGCGATATTCTTCGCCAGCTTTTCGAGCGGCGCTGAAATCACGCTCGACAGGAAATAGATGATCATAATTTCGATGAAGATCGCCGCAAGTCCTGAAATAAACAGGAACTTGTCATTGCGGTCGAACGCGGCGGTAAAGTCTTCGAGCGGCGTGACCGTGAACAGCTGCCAGCTTTTATCAAACCACGCCGGCAGGGGCGTGCACCGCGCAAGGTAATCGACGCCGCCATAGGAAAATGAATAGGGCTTGTCACCGGCATGCGGCCGTGAGCTGTAGGCAATCGCCGGCAACGGCGCCCCAAGCGACGTGATGTGCTGCAGCCTAACGTCGTCGTACTCACTCGAATAGGTCTTCGCCTTATCAGAGTTGGCGAGAACGCCGCCTTGCATGTCGAGAATAAAGCTGAGCGTGCCGGGGCTGATTTTGCGCTCGGAGAGGAATTGCGACAGGCCGTCGAGTGTGATGTCGGCGGCGGCCACGCCGACAACCTTGCCGTCGCGGTAGATCGGCGCGGCGATGGTGAAACCGACGAGCCCGAACGCGGCAAACACCTCGGGATCAGTGACGACGATCTTGCCTTCCTCGGCGGCCTGTCGGTACCAAAGCCGGGCGCGCGGATCGTACGATGTCGAATGCTCGGTACTGCCGATCGGCGTGTGCTCGCTGTCGAGAAAGACGTAATGATCAATGCGTGAGCCGCTTTCCGCTTCGGGATTGATCCAACGATAGGCGTATTGCACACCGGCAGGCGGCAGCGCGTCCCATATCTTGGCGTCTGGGTTAATGATGCGGGCCTGACGGAATGAACCGTCGTCCATTCCGACATAGACGCTGACAAGCTTTCCGCCATGCAGCAGCACGCTCAGCAGGTATTTAAGCGACCGATTGTCGGAATAGAAGTCTGGCCGTTGTGTGCCCACCATTGCGGCGCTGCGGATCAGCGATTTGATGGGATTGAGCATCCCCTGAATGTTGTCGATCGTCTCGGTGCGGAACCGTTCGATCAGTGCGTCGGCGTTATCGCGCGCAATATTTTCGTTGGAGACGTAAGTGAGCGCGATGGCAGCAAAAAATACTGGCGTGATTAGTAAGGCAAACAGCACGATGATCGCCGGTCGAAGCCGGAGTTTTCCCAAGAATGCCGTATTCATTCGGGTCATCCGGCTATCCGGCTAATTTGCTATTTTTGAATTGACGCATTTTACACGAAAGAGAATGAGAACAATACGTACTCTAGCCCGAAAACCATAATATACTCTTAAAATACGAGGTTATGCGGGCGTGCCTCACCTTCCACCTACGTCCGTCAGAGGACCCGAAGCGTGACAATTTGCACATTGCCGCTTCCGTCTCGGAACCGACACCGCGCCGTTTTGAATCCGTCGGCGCGGGCGGGAACCCCAGCCGTAAGGGTACTCGCCGCGCCGAACTCGTTAACCGAACCCGAGAAGATTATTGATATAACCAACGGCGTCATACCACAGATACAGCATCCCTACGCCACACAGGAGAGAGAAGAACACGTATCGCATGACGTGCCTCTTAGGCTCTATATTCCAATCATCTTCATCTACGCTCGCGAAATTAACTATCGATTAATTGATTAACGAGGTAATATTTATGTTTGATAATTCGTTAGTTTTTTTCAAAATTTATCCGGCAGCGCTCAACCAGACGGCTCTGGCGGTAGCCGACACGGATGACCAATAAACGATCACACAAGTGACGTACATGTTGTTACTATACAGATCAATTTTTCAAATAACGTCACGTGCGTCACAGGCCTCGTCCGACCCTTTTCTACCTATCGTGCGTTGCGGCCTGCGTCTATGTGGGCGCAAGTTTAGAACTGATCTACTTATTCATCCCGACCAAAAATGGTTGGCCCGCGCTATATGACAATAATTTCACCAGCACTGTCTTTGACGTTTGGGTCTGGTCGGTGATCACCTGGTTCGTCTGCGTTATGATCAGACGGATTGTTATTCGGACGCGTCATTAGTCGATCACGCTCGTGATGATAATCGGACGGACAAGCCCGCTTCGATCCACGGCGCTCCGCGGTTTTGCAGCTCACCGAAAGGTCTCGATCTGTCGGATTCGCCCTACTAACGGTCCTGCCATACCGGCTTGCGCTTGCCGATAAACGCGTCGATGCCTTCCTCGGCGTCGTAGGCCAGCATGTTCTTTGTCATCACTTCGCTGGTAAGGGCATAAGCAGCGCTCAAATCCATCTCGATCTGGCGGTAGAAAGCCGTCTTGCCCAACGCGATCGCCATTGCCGATTTCTCGGCGATCTTGTGCGCGAGCGTATCGGTCGCCGCGCGCAGTTCCTCTCGCGGGACCACCTGGTTTACCAGGCCCCAGGAAAGCGCCGTGTCGGCATCGACAAAATCGCCGGTCAACAGCATCTGCATCGCCGCTTTGCGGCCGATCGCGCGCGACAACGCCACCATGGGCGTCGAGCAGAACAACCCAACATTGATCCCGGACGTTGCAAAGCGCGCGTCTTCGCTCGCGACCGCCAGATCGCAGCTCGCCACCAGTTGACAGCCGGCGGCGGTGGCGATCCCATGCACCTCCGCGATCACTGGCTTTGGCAGCCGAACGATCTTTTGCATCATCTCGCTGCAACGATCGAAGATGCGCGCATAGGCCTCCCGGCTTGGATCCTGGCGCATCTCCCGCAGATCGTGACCGGGGCAGAAACCGGTTCCGGCGCCGGCGATCACCACGACCCGCACCGCCTTGTCGTCGCCGGCGCGGTCCAGCGCCTCGATGAGTGCAGCCATCAGCGCCATTGACAGGGCGTTGCGTTGCGCCGGCCGATTGAGAACGAGACGCAGCACGCCCCGCGCGTCGCACTCTTCCAGCAACAGGGCATCGTCAAATGACTCGGCGAGACTCATCGCCACCTCCATCGTTCGCTTGAGGCACTGTCGCGCCGACGAGTCGCGGCCGCAATCCCCCGATTTGGCGCGGACGCTTACCTGCCGCGCGTCGTGGACTCGTCGTATTGCGGCAGAACGGGGACACGGGGCGCGCTCTGCGGCGACGGCGGGTGAATCGCTGGCGGCGGTACGGTCGTGGAAACGGTCGCCAGAGAGCCGAGCGGGGTCGCGGGGGCAGGCTTGGCTGGCGTCATAAAGGGTGCAAGCCCTTGTCGCCCTTGCTGAAGGAGTTGCTGCCGTTCCTGCTGGCTCGGCCCGTGCCCCTTCGGGGTCTCGTTGGTCGCCGCCGAGCGTTTGGGGATCGCGGACTCGTCCGCAATGTTCATCACGTTCGCCGCCACGGCGCCGAGGATGACGAGCCCCACCACCACAAAAAAGCCCGCCAGGATATAGCGCTTCATGCTCGGACCGGGCCGCGGCTAACAAAATGAGACTACCATGGTTCGGTACCGGCGACACGTTTCGGCTGAGGTAATATAATACCATCAGCGGAAGCTTGTTGTTTTCAATGCGTTTTAGCTTGACGTGCATGCGTCGTTTCCCTAAATCGAGCGCCCTGCGGCGGGCGCCGCGACCCCATGCAGGCCGAACTGCCATGAAGACGTTTTCCGCCAAGCCATCCGATATCGAGAAAAAATGGGTGGTGATCGACGCCGACGGGCTGGTGCTTGGGCGGCTCGCGTCGCTCATCGCGATGCGGCTGCGCGGCAAGCACAAGCCGAGCTACACCCCGCACATGGATTGCGGCGACAACATCATCGTCGTCAATGCCGAGAAGGTGCAACTCACCGGGAACAAGCGCAAAGCCGACTTCTTCTATTGGCATACCGGCTATCCCGGCGGGATCAAGGGGCGCAGCAAAGGCGCGATCCTCGATGGCAAGCACCCCGAGCGGGTGCTCGAAAAGGCGGTCGAGCGCATGGTGCCGCGGGGCCCACTCGGCCGCAAGGTCATGGGTAATTTGCGGGTCTATGCCGGCCCCGAGCACCCGCACGCGGCGCAGCAGCCCGAGGCGCTCGATATCGCCGGCATGAACCGCAAGAATGTGAGGGCCTGAGCATGGCGGGCGGCAACGACGACAACACCCCTGGCCAGCGCCCGGCGCGCGCGCCGCAAACCTTTCAGGGGCTGGGCAGCCTGCGCCAGGCGCTCGGTGCGGCGCAGCGCGCCACCGCAGCGCCCGCGGCGCCGGTCATCCCGGTTACCGTGCCGACCGATGTCCAGCCCAAGCTCGACGAACTCGGCCGCGCTTATGCGACCGGCAAGCGCAAGAACGCGGTTGCCCGCGTGTGGATCAAGCCGGGCAGCGGCAAGATCGAGGTCAACGGCCGCGACAGCCCGATCTATTTCGCCCGGCCGGTGCTGCGCATGCTGATCAATCAGCCGTTTCTCGTATCGGATCGGCTTGGCCAGTTCGACGTGGTGGCGACGGTCAAGGGCGGCGGGCTGTCCGGTCAGGCCGGCGCGGTGCGGCACGGGATCAGCCGCGCCCTCACCTTTTACGAGCCGGGGCTGCGCCCGGCTCTGAAGCAGGGCGGCTTCCTCACCCGCGACAGCCGCGTCGTCGAACGCAAGAAATACGGCAAGGCCAAAGCCCGCCGCAGCTTCCAGTTCTCGAAAAGATAGCAACCGGCGCAACGCGCCGCTTATCGAGGGGGGCGCCATGCGTTTTGCGATCGCTCTGCCGACCGACGCCACCTCGTGGCGCGTGGTCCGGCGCGCCGAGGAGTTGGGTTTCCACCGCGCCTGGTTTTACGACACGCAGATGCTGTCGGCCGACCCGTTTGTTGCGATGGCCGCGGCGGCGCTCAAAACCTCGACAATCCGGCTGGCGACCGGGGTGCTGATCCCGTCGAACCGCATCGCCGCGGTCGCCGCCAACGCGTTTGCCTCGCTTAACAAGCTGGCGCCGGGGCGGATCGATTTCGGCGTCGGCACCGGGTTCACTGGGCGGCGCGCGATGGGACTGGGCTCGGTCAAGCTTGCCGACATGGCTGACTACATTCGCGTCGTGCAGGCGCTGCTGCGCGACGAGACGGTCGAGGCCGATATCGAAGGCAAAAAGCGGCTGCTTCGATTGCTCAATCCGGAGCTGGGCCTCGTCAACACGCGCGATCCCATCCCGCTCTACATCGCCGCGACCGGGCCGCGGGCGCGCGCCCTCACCGCCAAACTCGGTGCCGGCTGGATCAATACCGCCGGGGATGTCGCAGGCGCCGCCGCTGGGATGCGCGAAATGGAGGGGCTATGGCGCGAGGCCGGGCGGCCGCGCGAAACACTCGACGCGGTGGTGTTGACCGGCGGCGCGGTGCTCGAAGCCGGCGAGCCGCTCGATTCCGATCGCGTGGTCGCGCAGGCGGGGCCGCGCGCGGCGATGCTGCTGCACCGCGCCGCCGATCAGGCGCTCGGCGGTTTTCCGCCGATGGCAACGCTACCGCCTGCGCTCGCCGACACGATCGACGCCTATATCGAAACCGCGCGGCAGTTCCGGCCGCAGGGCGCGCACTATCTGGAAAATCATCGCGGCCATCTGATGTTCGTCAAGCCGGAGGAACGGCGTTTTGTGACCCCGGAACTCATTCGCGCGACGACGATCACCGGCAGCGAGGCCGAGATCAAAACCGCGATCGCGGGTTTCGCCGCGGCGGGGTATGGTGAAATTGCCGTTCAGATCGTGCCTGGCCAGGAGCACGCGATCGAAGATTGGGGCCGTATTCGCCGCAGCTTTGCCTGAGGCGTGCCGATCCGGCTTGCCGACTCCGAAGGCCGCGCGGTACACACCGCCGCCAAATTGGGAGTGTAGCCGATGCGCCGCTTTGTCGTCGCATTGCTGTTTATGGTGGTATTGGGGGTCGGTCTCCGCCCGTCCTGGGCGGAAGAGGCAGCGCCGTCTTCGGGCTACAGGCCGCCGATGCGAGGCGCGCCCGAGGGCCGCTTTGGCGGCGCTTCGCGCGGCATTGCGCCGACGCAGAACCCGTCGGGCGCGGCCTTGACCAAGGACGCAGCGCTCTGGCAGTCGATCGAAAACAGCGGCAATCCGGCTGATTTCGAGGACTTCCTGCTGCGCTTCCCGAACAGCGACTTCGCCCCTCTCGCCGAGCACCACCTCGCCACGCTGAAAGCTGGATCAGCGCCGATATCGGGAAAGTAGTGCGAACGCCCCGGGAGTGCGGTCGTAAAGCCCAGCATTCTTCGCAATAAAAAGCGGCCCGCTTTTTGGCGGGCCGCCGGTGTTGTCGATCGGGACTAAGAAGCGTTGCCGATGACCTTTTGCTGGTGCAGCGCCTGGATCTGGTCCTTGCTCAGGTCCAGCCAGCTGTTGAACACCTCGTCGGTGTGCTGGCCGAGCTTTGGCGAAGGCTTCAGTTCGGGCGGCTTGCCGTCGAAGCGCACCGGCCACGTCTCGCAGCGCCAGTCGCCGTCGGGGTGATGCATCGTCTGCATGATGCCGCGCTTGACGAAGCTCTCGTCATTGTAGAGCTCGAGCGTGTCGTGCACCGCGCCGGCCGGCACGCCGGCCGCGCCGATCAACTGCATCGCCTCTTCCTTGGTGTGGTGCTTGGTCCACTCGGCGATGATCTCGTTGATAAAGCCTTCGTGCTCGTTGCGGCTCTCGTTGGTGGCGAAGCGCGGGTCGTCGATCAGCTCCTCGCGGCCGATGACCTTGAGCAGGCGGTTCCAGTGCTCGGGGTTGGCGCGGCTGCAGAACACGTAGACGTAGTCGTTGTAGCCGAACGGCTTGCACGGATAGATGCCGCACGGCGCCGGCGCGCCGGAGGTCGACTGCGCGCCCATGCGCGGCGCGGCGACCTTGTCGCCCTGCTGCGACATCACCGCAAACGAGGTGCGGATGTAGTGCATCACCGAATCCTGCATCGCGAGTTGCAGGCGGCGACCCTTGCCAGTCGCTCTTTTTTCATAAAGCGCGCCGAGAACGCTGATGCACATCAGCATGCCGGTGCCGGTGTCGCCGATCGTACAGCCGGGCTTGACCGGCGGCTGACCGGGTTCGCCGGTGACGCTCATCGTGCCGCCCGCGGCTTGCGCGATCATGTCGAAGGCGAGGCTCTTTTCGTAGGGGCTGCCTTCGCCAAAACCCTTGACCTGGCAGTAGATGATGCCTGGGTTGATTTCCTTCAGCACGTCATAGCCGAGGCCGAGGCGCTCGATCGTGCCGGGCGCGAGGTTCTCGGCGAAGACGTCGGCTTTTTTGACCAGTTCTTTGACCAGCTCGACGCCCTTCGGCGATTTGAGGTCGACGGTCGCCGACTTCTTGTTGGCGTTAAGAATCTTGAAGTAGAAGGAATCGTGTGCCTTTCCGCTGGCGGCGGCGATGCGCCGGCCGGGATCGCCGGATTTCGGGTTCTCGATCTTGACGACCTCGGCGCCAAGCCAAGCCAGAGCTTCGGTGCAGGTCGGTCCCGCCTCGAACTGCGTCAGATCGACAACCCGGACACCCTTCAGGCATTCCAGAGGCGCAAAGTTTCCGCTCATCGTTTCCCGCTCCCTTTGTGGTCTCACGGCTTGCAGGCCTTGCGGCCGCGCGCAGCAGAATCGTTCCTGCGAACGATAGCGCAGAATGTCACGCGACGGAAACCGCTCATTCCCGCGAAATTCGCGGTGGCGCCATCCGCGAACGCGATGCCTGACGGCGTTGAGCGCTAACGTCCGTTATCGGCGAAGGATTTGTTAAAGGCGACCGCCGCAGGCCAGTTTGGGTGCGCCGTACAGTAACCGAGGGCCGCCGCTTCCAGCCCCGAGAGCTCGGCAACGTCGATTTTGCCTTGCTTGCGGCGCGACGCCGTGTAGCCGATGTAAAACATCGAAGCCGAGGCGCGATCGTCCTCCGAGAGCTTCAACAGTGCGTCACAACGCACGTTGCGGATCGCGACGACGTGATGCTGGCTCATCGCCGATTCCGGCACCGGTGCCGGTGCTGACGGCGGTGGTGGAGGCGGTGCCGGCATCGGTTGGCATGCGGACAAAATTCCAAGCGAAAAAACCCCAGCCAACAAGAACGCGGCTTTTCCGTTCATGATACCGCTCCATTTTTCGTGATTGACGGCGTCCAGCCGTCAGACGGGCTCAGTAGCAATAGCCGTTGGCACGTGCGTTCGAGTTTTGGATGCCGCGGCGGAGCAAGCCAACACCGGCGCCGATCGCCGCGCCCTTACCGGCGTCGCCGGCGATGCCGCCAATAATCGCGCCGCCGGCAGCGCCGCGCGCCGCGCCGCGCCAAGGGCTGTTAACCGCAGCGCAAGGGGGCGGACCGCCGCGGTAATAGCCCGACGGCGGGCCGCCATAGGGATAGTATTGCGCGAGTTGGATTCCCGCGGGTTGGGTCTCGGCCGTCCCCGCCGCGGCCGGCAAACTCAGCATGAGCAAAACCGCCATGCCGATTGCGATGTCTCGGGTTCGGAGCATGCGGCATCTCCCCCAGCTCGTCGATTTGGACAGGGTCGTTTATCGCCCTGGCCGTAACGTAGCAGGCGCTCGATGAGGAGGCAACGCAACCCTCGGTATTCCGCCGTACGGTGGTTGGTTGCGTCGGCTTACCAAACCGGCTCCGGAATGCTTACGATAATGGGTCGCATATTTCGCGTGTTGTTAGACCATGATGAACGGACCGCTGCTTCTCCCCTACCGCGATATTCTACCGCGCATTCACCCGACCGCATTTATCGCGCCGAACGCGGTGGTGATCGGCGATGTCGAGATCGGCGCCTACGCCAATATCTGGTTCAATGTCGTGGTTCGCGGCGACGATGCGCCGATCCGCATCGGCGCCGGTGCCAACATTCAGGACGGCACCATCGTCCATGTCAGCTATGACGGTTTCAGCTCCGGCGAACACGTGCCGACGATCATCGGCGAGGATGTCGCGGTCGGACACATGGCGCTGCTGCACGGCTGCACGATCGAGGCCGGCGCCTTTGTCGGCATGAAGGCCTGCGTGATGGACCGTGCCGTCGTCCAGGCGGGCGCGATGGTCGCGGCGGGCGCAGTCGTTACACCGCGCAAGCTGGTCAAGGCGGGCGAATTGTGGGCCGGTACGCCGGCACGTTACTCGCGCGCGCTAAAGCCGGAGGAGCAGGATTATATGCGCTGGGTGCCCGGCCACTACCGCCACCTGGCCGAGGAGTACAAAAGCCGCGTTGGGTGACGGCGGCTAATACAGCCCGCCGCTGCCGGGGCCGGGTTTCTCTGGTTTAGTCGGTGCCTGATCGGCGGCGGGCTTCCCTGCCCCCGCCTCGTCTGACGGCAGTAGAGAGATTGGTGCCGCCGAGGTCGCGGTCGCGGCCGTCTCGACGTCGGCCGTCGGCTTGTCGCTCGCGGGCTTGCCGTCCACGGCGACCGGTGGCGTTGGTGACGGCGGCACGCTTGGCAACGCGGCGGGCTTGAGCGGCGGCGGGGTCATCGCCGTTGGTGGCGGCAATGCCGTCGCCGCGGAGATCGGCGGAGCTGGTACGTTGAGCGGCGGCGCGGTGACGGTCGCGAGCGGCGGGAGAACCGGCGCGGGCGCCGACTGAGGAGCGAATGCCGCCGGCGCGCTCACTTCCACGGGTTTTGCTTCGGCGGGCTGCGCATCCACGGGCTTCGCTTCAGCCGGCTTCGCTTCCACGGGTTTGGGCGCGATTGTCGCGGTCGCGACCGGGGCCTCGGCGGGCTTGCTCGTCAGCCAGGAAAACGAAAACAGATCGACGCCGTCATGCGGCGAGAAATTCGCGATCACAATATTTGCGGCGACGCCGACCGCGACCGCGTAGAAAAACGCGGCGGCTCGGGTGACGCCGAGCCGGGCGACTTCTCTGAACATGCCGAGCAGAATCCCCATCGCCGCCTCATCCCGCGCGCCGATCCCGTCCTGATCTCCTATTACCGGAGAGCCGGCGCCTGACCAAGTTGATCTTCCGCGCGCCCGCGCAACCATGTCTCACCGCCGCCGCATCATCCCCAGCGCATGCCGGATCGCCGCGAGGTAAACAGGCGACGGGGCGATTTTATGGCGGGCAAGGCAGGCTTCGGTGAATTTGATGATGTGCTCGTCGCCATTCGCGACCGCCTGATCTACGAGCGTTTCACTGTCCTCATCCCCGGCGGGGATTGTCTCTCGCGGCGGCGCCGCGCCAAACGCCGCGTAAAGGCCGCAGCCGGCCTGCCAAGCGTAGCGTGCCAGTTGCCGCGCGGTCTCATCGCCGACATGCGGCGCGAAATTGCCGAGGGCATGCACCGCCGTCACCGAGTGCACAAAGACGATAAAGGTTCGGATGTCGATCGCGTTGGCGAGATAGGTGCGGGCGAACAGTTCGGCCAGAACGGCGGTGTCGGTATCAAGGTTATCGCCGAGTTCGACCAGATCGATCGCCGGGGCAAATTCCGGAAACTCGCCGAGCTTGTTGAGTGCGGTAGCGATGTTGCCGGGCGGCCGGCGCTCGATCGGAACAAGCGGCACGCAGGCCAGCGCCTCGCGCGGGCCGAGCTTGCCGCCAGCAGCAGTTGGCGCGGTCGGCAGCTCGCTGTAGCTCGCCACCCAGCTGGCGAGCGCGTCGCCAAGCTCGCGCAGCCGCACGCGGGTCTCGGCCTCCGCCAAACCGCGCGCCGCGTGGCCGACACGGATTGCTCCATGCGTCGCCGCCGCCGAATAGCCGGGGGCGAGCCGCATCGCCCAGCGGTCGAGGACAGTGCGCCACGGCGCCTCGGCGAGTTCCGCGGCGAAGAGCCGAGCCCAGGCGGGAAAGCGCTCGCGCTGTCCGAGATGATCGCGCCACCGGCTCCAATCGACCGGCTCGCCGGCGACCGCGCGTGGCGTCAACCGCGGGCGATAGGCCTCGATCCACGGAAACACCGCGTCCGGCCGGCCGAGCATGCACAGCGCTTCGACGACCATCGGGGCATGGTTGAAATTTCCGTTGGTGAGGTCGGGTCCATGCTGCGCGAGCATCTCAAGCGCATCGTCGAGCGGGGCGTAGTCGGGAGCGGGCATCGTGCCTCCCCTGGGTCCGCAAACTACGTGGGGTGAGGCTCGATCTCGTTCAATCACTTCTTCTTGTGCGCACGGGTCCTAAAGCGCGCCCAGGCCCGGCGGCACGGGGCGCATTTGCGAGGCCTGCTCAAAAGCGTAGGCGAGGCGCAACAGGGTCGGCTCGCTCCACGCGCGCCCGCAAAACGTGATGCCGAGCGGATAGTCCGGCGTGTCCTTGCCGTCGATGCCGGCGGTCAGCCCGCCGGGCACCTGCACGCTGGGATACCCGGCCTTGGCCGCGATCCCGGCGCCGGTGGCGCCGGAAAACATCACCGCGTCAAGCTTGTGCGCATCCATATAGGCGTCGAGCCCGCGGGTCTTTGCCGACAGCAAATCCATCGCCCGCGCCGAGCGGTATTCCAGTTCCGACAGGTCGCCGCGTGTCGCCTCGGCGGCGAGAAATAGATCCTGGCCAAAGCGCAGCGCCCGGTCCCCATTGGCCTGGTTGAAGGCGATGACATCGGCCATCGTCTTCATCGCCGTCTCGCTCGCCCAATCGCGCAGATAAAGATTGAGGTCGCGCTTCAGCTCGTAGACGAAGACGATCGAGGAATAGCTCGGCTCGTTCTTGCGCTTGCTGTGCGGGTTGCGGTTGAGGATGCCCATCACCGTGCCCGGGCCGCCGATCCAGCCGGCGGTCGGCATGTTGGCGCGGACGATCGTCGCGCCGGCCGCTTCCAGCGTCGCGATGGCCTGGGCAACAACCGTCGTTGGCCGCAGGGTGAGTTTACCCATGTAAACATCATTCGCGGGGTCGGTCGGGTCGCTTGGCACGCCGATGCGGGCGCCTTTGAGACCGTCCTTGTCGAGAAATTCCGTGTAGTCGCCCGGGCGCTGGAGATGCCGGGTCGCCGGGTCGGCGGGGTCGCGCGCGGCGAGAACGTTGAGCAAGACCGCGGCGTCGCGCACGGTGCGGGTCAACGGCCCGGCCGTATCCTGGCTGTGCGAGATAGGGATGATCCCGGCACGACTGATCAGGCCGACCGTCGGTTTGACGGTGACGACGCCGTTCATCGTCGCCGGGTTGAGCAGCGAGCCCGAAGTCTCGGTGCCGATCGCCGCCGCGCACAAACCGGCGGCGACCGCGACCGCCGAGCCGCCGCTCGACCCACCCGGCGGGACAATCGGAATGCCGCGCTCGTCAAGCTCCGGCGCGAACGGGTTTTTCACCTGCCCGCCCAGCGAGCTGTACCCCGCCGGCATGTCGAGCGCGATGATGTTGGCGAATTCGGTGAGGTTGGCCTTGCCGAGGATGACCGCGCCGGCCGCGCGCAGGCGCTTTACGATGGTCGCGTCCTGCTTGGCGCGCGCGCCTTCCAACGCAAGCGCGCCGGCGGTGGTGTGTTGGCGGTCGCCCGTGGCGATGTTGTCCTTGACGAGGATCGGGATGCCGGCGAGCGGATAGCGCTTGGACGGCTTCTGCCCGTCGCGCAACCCGGCGATGGCGAGTGCGTCGGGATTGATTTCGCGCACGGCGTTGAGACGCGGCCCGGCTTGGTCATAGGCCTCGATGCGGGCGAGATAGGCGCGGGTCAACGCTGTCGCGCTTGTGCGGCCCTCGTCCAGCGCCTGCTGCACCTCCGCGAGCGAGGCATTCTCGACGCCGATCTCGCTATCCGCCATCCCCGCCCCTGTCCCCAAAGCCGACGCGATCGTTGTCGCCGCGAGCCCCGAAAGGCACTCGCGCCGGGTCGGCCTCACTGCCCGAGATACCAATCCAAAATCTGCTCGCCGGTCCAGCACACGACGTCCGCGTGGCCGCGGATATGGGCAAGCGCGTTGCGGAAGTATTTGAGCCGGTGCGGCGCGCCCATGATGTAGGGGTGGACGACCAGCGCCATGACACGGGCCGAATCGCGCGCATCACGGTAAAGCTGCTCGAACTGGTCGATCGCCCGGTCGAAATATTCCGACGCCTTGTGATGCTGGATCAGCATCATCGCGACGTCGTTGCATTCCTGGGTGTAGGGCAGGTTGACGATGCGCTTGCCGCCGCGGGTTTTGAGCCGCACCGGCTGGTCGTCGAGCACCCAGTCGCAGACATAGTCGTAACCCGCTTCAACCAGCAGGTCCGGCGTCTCCCAAGTCTCGGTCAGCCCGGGGCCAAGCCAGCCGCGCGGGTTCTTGCCGGTGGCCTCGCGGATCGCCGCCGCAGTCTTGGCGATGTCGGCCTTCTCGTCGGCGACTTTCTGCATGTTCTTCTGGCTGAAACCGTGGCCGATAAACTCCCAATTGCGTTCCTTCGCGGCGTCGACGATCGCGGTATAGCGGGCGATCGCCGAACCGTTGATCGCCAGAACCGCCGGCACGCGCAGGTCGTCGAAGACTTCCAGCATGCGCCAGAAACCGACCCGGTTGCCGTATTCGTGCCACGCCCAGTTGGGGATATCGGGCATCGGCGAACCACCCGCCGGCGGCGTCAGCACCGTGCGCGGCATGGTCTCGTTGATATCCCATTCCTCGACATTGACGATGACCCACAGCGCCAGTCGCGCCCCGCCAGGCAGCGTCAGCTTCTTGCGTTGGGAAATTGGCGAATAATCGAGCCGTTCGGTTGGAAGCATCCCTATTCCTATCGCTGCGATTGGGGCCAACGTCCTTCGAGGCTCCCATCGGGTTCAACCCGATGGTCGCACCTCAGGAAGAGGAGTTACAGGTGGATGGCATCCAAAAACGTTGCCTCATCCTGAAGTGCTTCGCGCGGCAAAGCCTCGAAGGATGGGCGATCGCTCATTCAGCATTTACCCGCTCGTACCAGTCCAGTAACTCGACCCCGTTCCAGTGCAGCACCCCGGAATGTTTGGCGATGTAGTCGTAGACCGCCTCGAGATATTTGATCCGGTGCGGCTGGCCTGAAATGTAGGGATGGATGGCGATCGCCATGATCTTGGCGCGGTGTTCGCCCTCGCAGTAGAGCCGGTCGAACGTGTCGATGCAGCGCCGGGTGAAATACTCCGATTCGTGGTGCTGCACGATCATCATCGGGATGTCGTTGAGTTCGACCGTGTAAGGCAGCGTGACGAGCGGTCCGCTAGCGGTCGAAATCGTCGTCGGCTCGTCGTCATAGACCCAATCGCCGATATATTTGATGCCGGCCGCAACGAGCAGTTCGGGCGTCTCGTAGGTTTGCGTGAGGCCCGGCCCGAGCCAGCCGACCGGCTTCGATCCGGTGAATTTCTCAATCACCGACACCGCCTTGTCGATCATCGCTTTCTGGTCGTCAATCAGATGCACCGGGCCCTGCTCGTAGGCATGGCCCATAAACTCCCAGCCGGCGTCGTGGCAGGCCTGGGCGACGCGCGGATAGTCTTCGCAAACCCGCGCGTTGATCGAGACGGTCGGGCGGATGCCGAGCCGCTCGAACAGATCGAAGAAGCGCCAGACGCCGACCCGCATCCCGTATTCGTGCCATGACCAGTTCGGCACATCGGGCAGCAGCACCTGGCCGGTCGGCGCCGGCAGGACCTGGCGCGCCATCGGCTTCGCGATGTCCCAGACCTCAAGATTGACGATCGGCCAGACAACGACCCGCGCGCCGCCAGGCAATTTGAGCGGCGGCCGATCCACGATCGCCGAATAGGGAACGCGCTCGCGTGGGATCATCCGCTCTTCTCCTATCGCATCGGAGCCGCCGCGCGCCGCTCGATCTCCTCCGGCGGTGCGTTCCTCACGGCGGGCATCTCCCCTCGGCTTTCAGGCGGGGCGATGCTTGCGCCGTTCGCGACGGTAATGCAACGCCCTCCGCTATGCGGCGTTTATCCGGGCAAGTCGAACTGGTCAGGCGATGCTGCATTGCGGCAATGCGCCTCGCCGCGTTGACGATAGGGCAAGAGGATCACAACTTAGGCGCAAGGATGGACCGCAAGGGGCCGGGGGTCGATGCGTTCGCGTAACCATAAGGGGAATGTGTTTGTTGGCAACCTGCCGACCGATTTGGCGGACGAGCGGTTGGCCGAGGCCTTCGATCCTTTCGGCATCGTTCTTTCCGCAGCGGTCGCGCGCGACCCGGTGACGGGGGCGCGGCTGCGTTACGGGTTTGTTGATATTGCCACCGAGAAGGCGGCCAAAGCGGCGGTCGCCGGGCTCAACGGCACACAACTCGACGGCTCCAAGCTATCGGTGCAGATGAGCGAGAAGCCGGCCAAGAAGGCGCCCAACCCCGCTGCGGCGAAGCGTCCGCGGATGGCTGGCGCTTCGACGCGCTTGACGCCGCGTATACCGCCGCGCGACGGCGAGGGGGAACAGGTGTTTCCTGCCGCGCCGCGGCCGCAACCGAGTTTTCAGGTCGAGCGGCGGCCGCTGCGTCCGGTGATCCGTCGGCTGACGCCGCAGTAGGCGGCTCAGCCGTTCTCGCGGGTGCTCAATTCGTCCGCTTCGGCATCAAACGCCTCGGCAAGCCGCCGGTACATTTCGGCGATCGAAGTGTCGCCGGCCAACGGCATCTATCCCAAGCAAAGTGCGCGGCACCGTTCACGTCGCGTTCCGGAAAATCGAATTGCTCGGCGATATCGAACGGACCCCATCGCAGGGACGAACAATCCGATGGGAGGTCGGTTTAACCCGCGCCGAACGATCTAAATAGATTCACAAGATCGCCTTAAGGGTTCCTCAAAGTCAGCAAGGCACTCGTTCCGTTAGTCTGGTCCCCAGCCGACTTGAAAGGAACGAGAGAATGCAGAATATCGGGCGGGGATCGGCAGCTATTCGCGCTGTCGTTTTGGAGACGAAAGCTATTGAAGAGCTTGGCCGCGCTCACGATGACGGAGACCAAGCGGCGGCACAGAATGCGGCACGTTTGATCGATCGCATTTACGAGGACGTTCATGCGACCCTTGACGTGATCGAGGTTATGTATGGGACAATCAGATACTCATCCTGACTCTGATCCCTTACGCCACAATACCTCGCGGCAGGCCTCGACATCGCCTTCCTCACTCATGCGGTTCCGCCTCGAGCTTGGCGGTGAGCGCCGTCAGTTCGGCTTCATCTTGCTTAATCTGCCTGAGATATCGACTCGCCTCGTCAGACGAAACGCCTTCCCGCATATAACGTCGATAGAGCGCGATGCGGGCGCGCAGGGCATTGATCCGGTCCATGCTCACAACAAGACGCAAACGCACCGCCGCCGGCATTGATCCAGGTCAACACCGGCCTCGCCAAACCGTGTGAGGCCAATCCGCTAAATGTGCTGACTAGGGACGACGCCAGAACGGGGCGCGGGCGCGGACGGGATCGAGCAGCGACCAGTCACCGTCCTCCAGTACATGGCCCTTGGGATAAGGCGGGCGCGGCTCCAAGCCAAGCGAGCGGACGACGCGATCGTCGCGGTAGTAGCATTGCAGCACGACGCGAGCGAGCGTCGCCACCGCCGCTCCGCCTTGGGCGCGCAGCTCCTGGGCGACGGATTCGCGCCGGGCCGGGTCGAGTGCGGCAAAACTCCCAGCGGCGAGGCTTGCCAGTTGGCTCAGCGCCGCACGCACCTGCTCGGCGTCGCGGCTCAAGGTTGCCAGCATGTCGGCCTGGATCGCCGGATCGTCGGCGCCGGGCACGTCGAACTCCGCGCTCGCCGGGATGATCTGGGCGGCGATGGCGCGCAAATCTTCGCGCTGGGAGGGAGTGAGGAGGTCTTCCGCGGGCATCATTCGCCTCAGTCGAACAGATTGGCCAAGCGCTGCTTCATCTGATCGGCGATGTAGAGCGCGATGGCCTGGATCGTGGAGGTCGGGTTCACGCCGCCCGACGTGACAAACACGCTGCCGTCGACGATGAACAGGTTCTTGACGTCGTGCGAGCGGCCCCATTCATTGACGACCGAGCGTTCGGGGTCGGTACCCATGCGGGCGGTACCGAGCAGGTGCCAGCCGCCGTAAAGGATCGGGCTGTTGATGCTGATATCGCGAGCACCCGCGGCTTTGAGAACCTCGGTGGCGCGGGCGATCCCGTGCTCCATCATTTTCGCCGAATTTTCGCCAATGGTGTAATCGATCTTCGGCGAAGGGATGCCGTGGCAATCCTTGAGTTCGGGATCGAGCGTGACGCGGTTGTGCTCCTCGGGCAAATCCTCGCAGATCGCCGACAGGCCCAGCCGATGACCGTTGAGCCGGCGGAACATGGCGTGGTGGTCCCTGCCCCACGGCAGCAGACCCTTCTGTTCGCTCATCACCGCCTCGAAGACCGGCCCGACACCGCGACCGAATTGGAACGTATAGCCGCGCACAAAGCCGCGCGATTGGTCGGTTTCGTAAAACTCCTTGCTCCACAGGCAGGTCGGCGGCGCGCGGTTGCTGTCGGTCGGCTCGTCGACATAGCCGTAAACCTGGGCATAAGGGTGAAACATCAGGTTCTTGCCGACGAGGCCGCTGGAATTGGCGAGCCCGTTCGGAAACCGCCCGGATGCCGAGTTCAGCAATAGCCGGGGCGTGCCGACGCCGTTGCAGGCGAGCACGACCACATGCGCGGCCTGGAACTGCTCGTTGCCGTCGGCATCGTAATAGACGACCCCTGCCGCCATGCCCTCTTCGTTGGTAGTGATCTCGCGCACCCGGCAATGCGTGCGCAGTTCGACGCCGGCGCGCTGGGCCAACGGCCAATAGGTGATGTCGGTGCTCGCCTTGGCGCCTTGTGCGCAAGCCGGCGTGCAATGCCCAAGATTGATGCAGCGGGCCCGGCCTTCGTAATCCACTGTCGCGACCGTCGTGTCCGAGGGCCACCAGTGCCAGCCGAGCCGGTTCATCGCTTGGCCCAGCAGCGGCCCGGATCGGCCCAGCGCCAAGGGCGGCATCGGCGGCTGGTGCGACGGCACACCGGGATCGCCGGTCAGGCCCGAAACACCCATGATCCGGTCGTTTTCGGCGAAAAACGGCTCCAGCGTCTCGTAGTCGATCGGCCAGTCATCGGCGACCCCGTCGAGTGTTTTCACGCGGAAGTCGGACGGGTGCAGGCGCGGGAAATGCGCCGTGTAGAAAATCGTGCTGCCGCCGACCGCGTTGAAATTGACCACCTTGATCGGCGAGTTGTCGTCGTTGATCGGGTAGTCTTCGCGCCGGCCGCGGATGTTCGGGCTGGGCGAATAATCGCCGTAAAGCCGCGCTTCCCAGTCGCGGCCGGTGCTGGGATAGAGCGCGGGGTTCATCCAACCACCTTGCTCGAGGCAGCAGATGTGCATCTTGGTCTCGGCGAGGCTCCATGCCACCGCCGCGCCGGATGCGCCAGCGCCGATAATCAGCACATCCACGGGATCATTCATGCCGGGCTTCCCCTCCGAGAGCGGGAGCATGATCCGTCGCGACGAAGCGGGCAAGCGGAGGCGCGCGGCGTATGCGCCGGGCCGGCGGTGAACCCCGCGGGGCGATTTGTCGCGAACGTTGCGCGCCGCGTCGCCACCTCGGGAAGATTGCTGGCCCGTGCCTTGCTCGCGAATTAGGCAGTTGGTGCGGTTAAACGAGTGGTGAGATGGCGTTGTCGTCCGACGTGCAGCTGATCGCCGTGACGAAGCGCTTCGGCCAGACCGTCGCGGTCGATGCGATCGACACGATGATCGCGCCGGGGAGTTACTGCTGCCTGCTGGGGCCGTCCGGTTGCGGCAAGACCACGACCCTCAGAATGATCGCCGGCCACGAATTTCCGACCAGCGGCGAGATCGCGGTGGGTGGCGTGCGGGTGACGCATCTGCCGCCGGCGCGGCGGCGCACCGCGATGATGTTTCAGAGTTACGCGCTGTTTCCACATTTGAACTGCGTCGACAATGTCGCGTTCAGCCTGCGGATGCGCGGCATCGGCAAGGCCGAGCGGCGCGGGCGCGCCCTCGACATGCTGCGCCTTGTGGAAATGGATGCGCTCGCTGAGCGGCTGCCCGCACAGCTCTCCGGCGGCCAGCAGCAGCGTGTCGCGCTGGCCCGAGCGCTGGTCACCGATCCGCACGTCCTTCTGCTCGACGAGCCGCTTTCGGCGCTCGACCCGTTTCTGCGCATCCGCATGCGCGAGGAGCTGCGCCGCTTTCAGCGCCAATTCGGCATCACCTTTATCCATGTGACCCATAGCCAGGAGGAGGCGCTGGGCGTTGCCGACCTGGTGATCGTGATGAATGGCGGCCGCATCGAGCAGGCCGACACCGCCCGCGCCGTCTTCAATCAGCCGGCAACGGCGTTCGTCGCGCGGTTTATCGGCGGCCACAACGTGTTGCGATGCACCGTCGACGCGGCCGACGGCAAGGGCGCGAAGCTGCGCGGACCCCAGGGCGTGCCGATCGCGACTGACGTCACCGGGCTGACGGCGCGCGGCGACGTGCATGTCGCGATCCGCAGCGACCGCATGCGCATCGGCCGGGTTGCCCATCGCTTGCGGGCGGTAGGCGCGCCCGGCGACGCGGCCGGAATCGAGCCGGCATTGCAGTCTCGGGTCGCGGCGATCGAATACCAGGGCAGCGCCGTCAAGCTGCGGCTCGAAGCCGACGGCATCGACGATCTGACCGTGACGCTGCCGGATCGTTCGTTCTTCGCCGACCCCGTTGCTGTCGGCGACAACGTCACGGTCGGCTGGGACGATGCAGACGCGCATGTCGTGAAGTGAAGTGAACAGGAGGGGATGATGCAGAAACGGCAACCGACACGGCGGCGGGTCCTGCTGGGGGCGGCAGCGACAACCGGTTTCGCGCTTGGCGCGCGGCTTCCGGCGGTGCATGCCGCCGACCCGGTGACGCTGCGCATCGCCGGCACCGGCGTCAACCAGTTCAAGGAACTGGCCGACAAGGCCAAGCAGGAGCTGGGCTTCACGATCCAATACACGTCGCTGGTGTCGGATGATGTGGTGAAGAGGGCCGTCACCCAACCCAGTTCGTTCGATCTGCTGGATGCCGAGTACTGGATGCTCAAGAAGATCGTGCCCTCGGGCAATCTCCAGGGCATCGACACCAAGAAGATCAAATATTACAACCAGATCGTGCCGATCTTCACCCAGGGGAAGCTGCCAGACGGCAAACCCGTGGCGATGGAAGGCATTTCACCGATCAAGGTCGCCTACCTCACGGCCGCAAAGTCGAAGGAGTTCGCCAAAACTCCGTCGCAGTGGATGACGGTCATTCCCACCATCTACAATGCCGACACGCTCGGCATCCGCCCGGACCTTATCAAAGGGCCGATCGATTCCTGGGCGCAGCTGCTTGACCCGAAATTCAAGGGCAAGGCGGCGATTCTCGACATCCCGTCGATCGGCATCATGGACGCGGCGATGGCCTCCGCGGCAACGGGCAAGGTCAAATACAAGGACAAGGGCAACATGACCACCGCCGAGATCGACCAGACGATCGCGGTGATGACCGAAGCCAAGAAGGCCGGCCAGTTCCGCGCGTTCTGGAAGGATTTCAACGAGAGCGTCAACCTGATGGCGTCCGGCGAAGTGGTGATCCAATCGATGTGGTCACCGGCCGTCACCAAGGTGCGGCAGATGGGCATCGCCTGCAAATATCAGCCGCTGAAGGAGGGGTATCGCGGCTGGGCGTCGGGTATCGGCGTTCCCACCAGTCTCAACGGCAAGATGCTCGATGCCGCCTATGAATTCATCAACTGGTACCTGTCGGGCTGGGCGGGCGCGTTCCTCAACCGCCAGGGCTATTACACGCCGGTGCTCGAAACCGCGAAAAAATTCATGAGCGCGGACGAATGGGGCTACTGGATGGAGGGCAAGCCGGCGAAAGGCGACATCGTCAGCCCGACCGGCGAAAAGATCGAAAGCGGCGGCGCAGTGCGCGACGGCGGCTCGTTCGACGAGCGCATGAGCCATGTCAGCGTATGGAACACGGTGATGGATGAAGACCGCTACATGGTCCGCAAGTGGAACGAGTTCATCGCCGCGTGACCGTTGTCGCAACACAAAGGTTTCGTTTGTGGCCGGGCTTTGCCGGGCCATCCACGAAACAGGCGAACGATCGAGCGGTTGCTCGTGGATGCCCGGCCCCAGGCCGGGCACAAACGGCTTTGGAATAGGCTGTCCAAATGAACCGCCTCGCCAGAGCCATCCCGTATCTGCAGGCGCTGCCCTTGTCGGCGGTCTTTGTGCTGTTCTTCGCCGTGCCGATCGTCCTCGTCGTCGTCGTCAGCTTCTTCGACTACGAGACCTATCAGCTGCTGATCCCGGCCCTCACGCTGGAGAACTACCGCGAGGCGTTTTCCGAATCCGTCACCTATCGCACCTATTTGATCACGGTCGAATTCTGCGCGATCACTTGGGCGATCACGGTCGTTCTGGGCTTTCTCCTCGCCTATTTCCTCGCCTTTCAGGTGCGCAGCGCGACCTGGCAGACGGTGCTGCTGCTCGTCTGCTCGATCCCGTTCTGGACCTCGATCATCATCCGCATGATCGCCTGGATCCCGCTCCTGGGCCGCAACGGCCTCGTCAACCAGCTGCTGCTGGCGGCGCACATCACCGCCAAGCCGCAGGAATGGCTGCTCTATTCGCCGTTCAGCGTAATCCTCGGCTATGTCCATCTCTACACGCTGACGATGATCGTGCCGATCTTCAACTCGATGATGCGCATCGAGCGGTCGCTGATCGAGGCGGCGGTCGATGCCGGCGCGAGCACCTGGCAGGTCATGCGCACCGTGATCCTGCCATTGTCGAAAACCGGGATCGCGATCGGCTCGATCTTTGTCATCGCGATGGTAATGGGCGATTTTGTCACCGTCGATGTGCTGGGCGGCGGCCAGGTCGCCTCGGTCGGCAAGCAGATCGCGACGCAGCTCTCCTACCTGCAATTCCCCCCCGCGGCAGCGAATGCGATGGTGCTGCTGGTCGCGGTCATCGTAATGATCGCGCTACTGATGCGCGCGGTCGATATCCGCAAGGAGCTGTGAGCGTGGAGAGTCAAGGGCTCACAGGCCGGTCGCCGATCTTCTGGGCGCTCGCGCTCCTGTTCGCCCTCTTTATCGGGTTCATGTACGGACCGATCGCGACGATCGTGATCCTGTCGTTCCAGGGCCCGGATGGCGGCCTCGTGTTTCCGATGAACGGCCTATCGCTGCACTGGTTCGCCGAGCTGTTTCAACCGCAATCGATCGGCGACATCTGGGGTTCGTTCGACCGGTCGGCCGTGCTCGGTCTGGCGGTGATGGCCTGCACGGTGCTGTTCTCGTTTTTCGCCGGCCTCGCGTTCCGCCGCCGGTTTCGCGGCGCCGGGCTCCTGCTGTATCTGGCGATCGCCAGCCTAGTGATGCCGTCGATTGTCGTCAGCCTCGGCATCGGCGCGTTGTTCGAGCTGCTGGGCATCGAGCGGCATTGGTACAGCTCGGCGCTTGGCGCGCACCTGACCTGGACCCTGCCGTTCGGTCTTTTGATCATGTTCGCGGTGTTCAACCGCTTTAACCCGGCTTACGAGGAGGCGGCGCGCGACCAGGGCGCGAGCGGCTGGCAGACGATCCGCCACGTCGTCGTGCCGATCATCCTGCCGAGCCTCGTCGGTGTCGCGCTGTTCGGGTTTACCCTGTCGTATGACGAGATCGCGCGCACCTCGCAATCGGTCGGCGCGCTCAACACGCTGCCGCTCGAATTGGAGGCGATGCAGACCAATGCGACCACACCGGTCATATACGCGCTAGGCGCGGCGACGACCGGGCTGTCGCTCGTGGTGATCGGCGTGTCACTGGCGGTGGTGCTGCTGGTGCGGCGGCAGCGCGCGCGGCTCGGGTCCGATGCCGGACAAGCGGTGTGAGCGCGCGATGCGGCTGATCGGCGTCGATGTCGGTGGCACCTTTACGGATATCGTCTTCGCGGACACCGATAGTGGCCGCAACCTGATCCACAAAGTGCCGACCACGCCCGACGACCCGGCGCGGGGCGTCATCGCGGGCATCGTCGAGCTGTGCGAACGCGAAGGGCTGCCGCGCACGGCGATCGATCATGTGCTGCACGGCACGACGATCGGCACCAACGCCGTGCTCGAACACAGGGGTGCGGTCACCGGCATGATCACCACCGCCGGGTATCGCGACATCACTCATATTGGCCGGCATCAGCGCCCGCAGCATTATTCGATCCGCCAGGAAGTGCCGTGGCAGGACCGGCCGCTCGCCAAGCGCCGCCACCGTCTCACGGTCGCCGAACGCATCGTGCCGCCCAAGGGCGAGGTACTGGTGCCGCTCGACGAGGCGGCGGTACGCGACGCCGCCCGCGTGCTGCGCGACGCCGGGGTCGAGGCAGTCGCGGTGTGTTTCCTGTTCTCTTACCTCAACCCGGCGCATGAGACGCGGGCCGCGGAAATCGTGCGCGAGGAATGGCCCGAGGCCTTTGTCTGCACCTCGTCGGGCGTGTCGCCGCAATTCCGCGAATTCGAGCGCTTCACGACGGCGCTGCTCAACGCCTTTGTCGGCCCACGGCTCAAGGCCTATGTCGAGCGCCTTGACGGCGGTCTCGGCGACGCCGGCTTGGCGGCCGATCTGCATGTAATGTGCTCGAACGGCGGCATCGCGACCGCGGCGACCGTGGCGCAAAGCCCGGTGCTAACCCTGCTCTCCGGACCGGCGGCGGGGGTGCTCGGTGGCGCATGGTCGGGTGAGCTTTCCGGGCGCAAGCAATTGATTACGTTTGATGTCGGCGGCACGTCGGCCGATATCGGTATCGCGATCGACGGGCATTTCGCCGAGGCGACGGCACGCGACACCTGGATCGGCGGCTTCCCGGTGTTGGCGCCGATGATCGACATCCACACGATCGGTGCCGGCGGCGGCTCGATCGCCTATGTCGACGAAGGCGGGGCGTTCCGCGTCGGCCCACGCAGCGCCGGCGCCCGCCCCGGCCCGGCGGCTTATGGGAATGGCGGCGAGGAGCCGACCGTCACCGACGCCAATCTCGTGCTCGGCCGGCTCGACCCCGATAATTTCCTTGGCGGCGCTATGCGGCTCGACGCGGAGGCGGCGCGCCGCGTCGTCGGCCGCCTCGCCGACCGGCTCGGCCTGTCGCTGGAGGCCGCAGCCGAGGGCATTCTGACGATCGTGAACGCCAACATGGCGAACGCGATCAGCTCGCGGACGGTGCAGAAGGGGCTCGACCCGCGCGACTTTGTCCTCGTGGCATTTGGCGGCGCAGGGCCGCTGCACGGCGCCGAGGTAGCGCGCGCGCTCGGCATTCCCGAGGTTGTCGTGCCCGCTTACCCGGGCATCACCTCGGCGGTCGGCCTCATCACCACCGATCTTAAATACGACGCGGTGCGCACCGAGTTCCAGGCGGGCGATGCCGTCGACCTCGCCCGGCTCAACGCTGATTTCGCGGCGATGCAGGATGATTTGGCCCGCCAACTTGGGGCAGACGGGGTGCCGCCGAAAGACGCTGAGTTTCATCGTGCCGGCGACCTGCGCTATGTCGGCCAGGGTTACGAGCTGCGCGTGCCGTTCCCCGATGGCGCGCTTGACGACGCCGGCCTTGCCGCGGCTTTCGCCCGCTTTGGCGAACTGCACCGCGTGGAATACGGCCACATCTTTCCCGACAGCCCGATCGAGATCGTCAACATCCGCGTGACCGGCATCGGCCGCATGGCCAAGATCGCGCCACCGCGCCCGCCCGAAGGCAGCAATATCGACGCCGCGCTGGTCAAGACGGCGCCGTGCGCGTTCCGTGTCGGCGACCGGTTGGAGACCTTGCCAACCCCCTTCTACCGGCGCGATGCGCTGCCGCTCGACACGCCTGTGGCCGGGCCGGCGATCATTCTGCAGACGGATTCAACGACCGTCGTCCCGGCCGGCGCGACATTGCGCGCCGACCGGGGCGGCAACCTGATCCTGCGGCTTGATGGATGATGGTCAACCGATTTCTTCGCGTCTTCCCCGCGAAAGCGGGGACCCAGAGCAAGCTACGAAGCGACCGCCCCTGGACCCCCGCTTGCGCGGGGGAGACGCTCTGGAAGCGAGGAGCGGGAACATGACCGAAGCGATCGACAGCATCACCGCGAGCGTCGTCCAGGGAGCGCTCGAAAACATCGCGGTCGAGATGGGCTACAAGCTGATGCGGATGTCGTATTCGTCGATCATCCGCGAATCTGAGGATTTTGGCGCGGCGCTGGTCGATGCCGAGGGCCGCGGCCTCGCCGAGTCGGCGCAATCGACACCGCTGCAATCAGGGCCGATCCCCGGCTATGTCCGCGGCATCCTCAAGACACTGAAGGCGCGCGGCGAGGTGATCCGGCCGGGCGATGTCATCATGCACAACGATGCCTATGCCGGCGCCAGCCACGGCCCGGATGTGGGCTTTGTCGTGCCGGTGTTCCATGACGGCGCGCTTGTCGCGGTTGCCGCGACCACGGCGCACCACCTCGACATCGGCGCACTCTCGCCCGGCAGTTGCGGCATCGTCGACGCCATCGACGCCTTTGCCGAGGGGCTGCAGTTCAAGGCGATCAAGGTCTATGACCAAGGCCGGCGCAACGATGCGGTGTGGCAGTTGCTGCGCGACAATATCCGCGTTTCCGACCTCGTGGTCGGCGACATGGAGGCCCAGATCGCCGCCGCGCGCATCGGCGCCGAGCGTCTCGCCGCACTAATCGAACGGCACGGCTACCCGCGGTTCAAGGCGGCGTGCGAGGCGGTGATGAACTATGCCGAGCGGCTGATGCGGCAGGCGATCGCCGCGCTCCCCGACGGCGAATACCGCGCCGAAACCCAGCTCGACGGCTTTGCCGACAGCCCCGATCCGAGCAAGAAGCACCTGCCGGTCGTTGCGACGGTCAAGGTGAAGGGTGACGAGATCGAGGTCGATCTCGCCGGCACCGCGCCACAGATCTACGACCGGCCGATCAACATGCCGTTCGAGGGCACGGTCGATGTCGCGGTGTGGCTGACCATCCGCTCGGTGCTGGTCGACACCGCGGTGCGCGGTCACATCCCGGTCAATGACGGGCTGCTGCGGCCGATCAAGATCACCGCGCCGCTTGGCTCGCTCGCCAACCCGATCTTCCCGGCGCCGACCATCGCCCGTTTCTGTAGTGGCAACGCGGTCGCCGACACGGTGATGAAGGCGCTGGCACAGGCGGTGCCGGGCCAGGTGTCTGCCGGCATCGGCAACCTCAAGGTCATCGCTTTTTCGGGTATGCGTGGCGCCGGGCATTGGGTGCACATGGAGATTTTCGAGGGCAGCTATGGCGGGCGGAACGGCATCGACGGCATGGACGCGGTCGATACGCTCTACGCCAACACGCGCAACAACCCGATCGAGGATATCGAGACGCATCTGCCGCTGCGCGTGAGCCGCTATGAGCTGCGCGAGGATGCCTCGGGCGCCGGCGAGTGGCGCGGCGGACTCGGCTCGGTGCGCGAGTTCGAATATCTCGACGACGGCGGCGCCTCGGTCGAGGCGGACGGCCATGAATTCGCGCCCTGGGCCTTTGCCGGCGGCGACGAAGGGCGGCCCGCGGAATTGCGGTTTGTGCGGCGCGACGGCGGCAGCGATGCGCTGCCGTCAAAAGTGCCGCATATGCGCGTGCTGGCAGGCGAACGGTTTGTCTGCATCGGTCCGGCCGGCGGCGGCTATGGCGATCCGCTAAAGCGCGATCCCGCGCTGGTGGCGGACGATGTCGCAGATGGCTTTGTGTCGGCCCCAGCGGCAAAGGCCGATTACGGCGTGGTGTTGACTGCAGACGGCGCGGTGGACGCGGCGGCGACGACGAGCCTGCGCGCAGCGATGGCCGCGCTGCGCGTCGCGGCGCAGTAAACCAGCTTATTTCTTCGCGTCGAGCGCGGTGAGCACACGCTCGGGGGTGAACGGGATTTGTGTCAGCCGCACCCCGACCGCGTCGTCGATCGCATTGGCGATCGCCGCGGCGACGCCGAGCATCCCGGCCTCGCCGATCCCCTTGGCGCCGAACGGGCCGGGCCCGCCATGCTCGACGACAAACCCCTCGAAATGCGTCGGCAGGTCGCTCGCCAGTGGCACGCGATAGCTGAGCGGCGTGGCGTTGACCGGGTTGGCGCCGTCGAAGCGCAATTCCTCGAACAGGCTTTGGCCGTAGGCTTGCAACACAGCGCCCTCGACCTGGCCGCGACAGGCCAGCGCGTTGATGCTGGTGCCGGAATCCGCGGCTGCGACCAGCCGCGTCACCTCGACCTTGCCGGTTTCGGTGTCGACCTCGACTTCGGCGCCGACCCAGCAGGGAATCCAGAACATCGCCGGTGAGGCCATCGGCGCCCGCGGATCGAAATCGATCTTCACCGAGCCACGGCCAATGAATTCCGTGCCGGCGCCGCCGAAATAATCGCGGATCAGCGGCTCGATCGGATGGGCATAATTGCCGCGCCGGACGCTCCATCCTTCCTGCACCAGTTCGGCGGCCGCGCAGCCGAGCCGCTGTGCCGCGAAATCGAGGATTTGCCGCCGCGCATCTTCGGCCGCGCGCTCCACCGCGAGGCCGGTCACCGCGGTGGCACAGCTGACATGCGTGCCGTTGTTGAGCGGCGTGTGATCGGTATCGATATCGCCGTAGCGCACCCAGTCGAGCGGCAGGCCGAGCATTTCGGCGGCGATGCGGCACAACGCGGTGGTCGCGCCTTGGCCGATTTCAACCGTCGCGGCGTTGACGATGACCCGTCCGGTGGTGAGCACCTTGACCAACGCCAGCGAATGGTTGCCGGTGCCGCCGCCATCCTTGAGCCCGATCGCCAGCCCCCAGCCGCGCCGCTTCACGCCGGCGGGTAACGCAGGCCGGCGGAAATAGCCGATGCGCGACGCCACATCCTCCAACACGGCCGGAACGTCGCTGTCGATCGGGCTGTCACCCGGCTGAAACGGCTCGGCGCGCGACAACAGGTTCTTACGGCGGAACGCGTACGGGTCGATGCCGAGCCGCCGGGCGATCATGTCGATCTGCGACTCCGACGCGAAACTGGCCTGGGTGCCGCCAAACCCGCGGAACGAGCCGGCCGGCACCATCGTCGTGCGTACCGCATAGGCGCGGCTCGCCACCGCGTCCCAGCGATAGGGGCCGGTGATACGGTAGCCGGTCTTGATCGTTGTCGTGACGCTGGCGTCGGAATAAGCGCCGGCATCGAGATAAATCTCGCTTTGCCGCGCGGTGAGCCGGCCGTCGGCCATCACGCCAGTCTTCAGCACCAACAGCGCGGCATGCTTGGTAAGCGTGAGCAGTGACTCGTCCATGCTGAGGCATAGCCGCACCGGTCGCCCAGCCTTCATCGCCAGCAGGACGACGAGCGGCTCCATCTTGCAGAAGCTCTTGCCGCCAAACCCGCCGCCGACAAAGGCGGTGTGGATGCGGATCGCGTTCGCCGGCCGGCCAAAGATGCGCGCAATGTCGCCCCGCAAGACGAACGGATCCTGGTTGCACGACCATAATTCGATCTGGTCGCGCGTCACGCGCGCGATGTTGACGTGGGGTTCGAGATGGAAATGGTTGATCCGCGAAAAGACGAAGCGATCCTCAAACACATGGTCGGAGGCGGCCAGCACCGCCGCAGCATCACCATTGGCGTAACCGAATTCGTAGAGGACGTTGGCGCGCGGCTCTTTGAGGCTGACCGAAGCATCGCCGACGCGGGTAGGCGCGCCACCGACCGGCTTATCAAATAAAATCGGCGCGCCGTCAGCCAATGCGTCGTCGATCGTTGTAACTGCCGGCAGCAGCTCGTAATCGACATCGATCAGCATCAGCGCGCGATACGCGGTTGCTTCATCGATTGCCGCGACCGCCGCCACCATGTCGCCGACATAACGCACCTTGTCGAGCGCGATGACCGGCTGATCGCGGATCGCGACACCGTAATACGGGTCGGGCAGCGCGGCGGCATCGGCGCCGGTGACGACTGCCGCCACGCCCGGCAGCGCTGCCGCGCGGCTGGTATCGATCGCGCGGATGCGGGCATGCGGGTGCGGGCTGCGCAGCACCTTGGCGTGGAGCATGCCCGGAAGGGAGATGTCGAACGTGTAAACTGCGGTGCCGGTTACCTTGTCCGGGCCATCGAGCGCGGTAACCGGCGCGCGGAATGGCGAGGTGCCGCCGTCCATTACGCGGTCACCAGCCTGGCGGCGGCACGCACTGCCTCGACGATCATCTGATAGCCGGTGCAGCGGCAGATATTGGCGCCGAGCCATTGCCGGATCAGCGCTTCGTCCGGGTCGGAATGGCGCCCGAGCAGCGCCACGACCGAGAGGATCATGCCTGGCGTGCAAAACCCGCACTGAAACGCGCCGTGTTCGAGAAAGGCGCGCTGCACCGGGTGCAGATCGTTGCCTTCGGCTAGGCCTTCGATCGTCGTCACCGCCCTGCCGTCAAGCTCGAAGGCGAACGTCGTACAGGCGGTCATCGGCATTCCTTCGACGAGCACCGTACAGGCGCCGCAGACCGCCTGGTCGCAGCCGATTTTGCAGCCGGTGAGCAACAGGTCTTCGCGCAGCACATCGACGACGACCCGGTTTGCCGGCATGCGCAGGTGATGGGAGCGGCCGTTGACGGTGAGCATGATGTCGACCGCCTCGCTCATGCGAGCGCGCTCAGCTGGCGGCGGAGCAGGACACCGATCATCCGGCGCCGGTAGGCGCCGGTGCCGTGATAGTCCGAGATCGGCTCGGGCAACGCGGCGGTAGCTGCCGTCGCCAGCGCCGCGGCTCGCGCGGCGAGATCCCGCGGCGCCAGCGGCGCGGCAAGCGGTAGGTCGATCGCGAGCGGCCGCTTGTAGGCGCAGCCGATCGCCAATCGGCCGCCGATGATGGTATCGCTTCGCCGGTCGAGGCCGATAGCGATCGTCACGACCGGCCGCAGCGAGCGATCGAAGATCAAATGGCATGCCGCCGCTTGTGGAAAGACGATCGTCGTCAACACCCCGGCATCGCACAAGTCGCTTAATTCCGAGGCTGGAACAGTCGTGGAACCGCCGTCCGGCAGCAGAAACCGCAACCGGGCGCCGCACGCGGCGGCGGCCAGCGCGAAATCGTAGGCCGGGTCGCCGGCCATGATGTTGCCGCCCACCGTGCCCTTGCAGCGGATGCGGATGTTGGCGACGTCAGACCAGGTTTCCGCCAATCCCGGCAGCGTCTCGCGCAACAGCGGCGATGTGGCGAGCTGGTCATGCGTCACGAGGCTGCCGAGCCGCAATTCGCTGCCGTCAGCGTCGATCCGGTCGAGCCCGGCGATCCCGCCGAGATAAATCAGGTCGTTGATCGGCGCGCCGAATTTCAGCCGGTTTATTACGTCGATGCCGCCAGCGATAAAGGCGGCACCAGTGCCGGCTGCTGCTTTCATTGCAACCGCCTCGGCAGCGCCCATCGGACGGTGCAGCCGGAAAGACGGAATCAGTTTGCGAGAACGATGAACCGCCAGTGGACTGATAAAACTCATTGCCCCGGCGCAGCAAAGCGCGGGCCAAGCGGGGCGGTACGACCACTGTCGCGAAGCCGAAACCAAGCCACGCTATTTTCCCTCGTCGATAGAAGCGGTTTTCGTCAATTTAGCCGGATGGCAGAAACACATTGGCAGGCGCCCGACGAGGTGCGGGTGACGTTGGGCGGCGGCGCGCTGACACTCGCCTGGGCGGATGGCGCGGCGATGGTGATCGAGGCCCGTGAGCTGCGCGGAAGCTGCCGCTGCGCGGGATGCACCGCGGAGCGCGAAACCGGAGGTTCACCGCCGGTTACGGAGACAATCGCGATCACCGGAGTCGAGGCGATCGGCGGCTACGCGATCAACATCACGTTCTCGGACGGGCACGCGCGTGGCGTATACCCGTGGGCCTATTTGCGCGAACTGGGCGGGCGTTAACCGCCGCTGACCATCTCGAACAGTAGATCGGGGCGTTCGATGACGATCGTCTGCCGGCCAACCGAGATGATCCCCTTTTTCTGAAAGCGGTCGAGCGTCGTCGTGACCCACTGCCGGGTGACGCCGACGATCGTGGCAAGTTGGTCGTGAGTTACCTTGCGTTCGACGACGAGCCGATTGGGGCCAAGGGATTTGTCGTGCTTGCCGTAGATTTCGCCGAGGATCACCAATAGCTGTGCCAGGCGCTCGGTCGCGGAGCGCGTGCCGAGCATCTGCACCAGCGCCGAGTAGCATTTGCTTTTTGCGACCAGCCCCTCGATCAAGCAGATCGCGAATTGCGGCATCCGCTCGACAAGGCGGCGGATCGTCGTGCCGCTGAGGTAGAGCAAGGTGCAGTCCTCGGCGGCGGTGCCGGACCAGATATGCAGACCGCCGCGAAACATTTCCGGCCCGCCGACAAAATGGCCCGGCGTCCAATAGGCAAGGGTGATCTCACGGCCCGAGGGTGCGGTGTAATAGCTGCGCACGACCCCGGTCTCGATGAGGAAGATGCCCTCATGCGGTTGGCCTTGGAGAAACACGGTTTCGCCGCGTGCGAAACGCATGAGGCGGCCGAGCCCGCGCATCGTCGCGAGGTCTTCGGGCGCGAGCCGGTCGAGAAAACTCGCGCCGTCATTGAGTTCGCCGATAAATTCGCCGAGGTAAAGCGCGCTCGGCAACGCCGGCTTGGCGGCCGCGCTCACGGTTTTTCTCCGCATTCGGCCGCTTTCGGGCGCGGTAGGCTGGCGAGATAGCCGGAAAGCACCGCGACATCGTCGCCGGACAAGCGCTGCGCCAGCTTCTGCATCACCGCTTGGGGGTCGTTGGCGCGGCGGCCCGAGCGAAAATCGCCAAGCTCCTTTTCGAGATATTTTGCCTGCTGGGCTTCGAGGCATGGCGCGACAAAATCGTGCTTTGGATTCGGGCCGTGGCAATTGACGCAGGCCGGGAGTTTCTCGGCGCTGTCGCCATCAGCGATAAGACGTTTCGCGCGCGCTGTGTCTTGCGGGGACAGCCCTGCCGCAGGCTGCGGCGGCGGCGCGGGCAGGCCGGCAAAATACGCCGTGACCTCGCCGAGCGTCTTCCCGGTGGTCTCGCGCGACGACACGCCCATCTGGCCGTGGTCGTTTGTCCGCTTGCCGTCGCGGAAATCGTCCATCTGCTTCAAGAAATAAGCCGATTTCTGTCCGGCGAGGTTGGGAAAATGGCCGTTTGGCGCCACGCCGTCGAGGTCGTGGCATTCGCCGCATCCCTCCCACGGTTTCATGCCCTTGGTGACCACCATATCGCCGCCGATCGCGTCTTCCGCCGGCGCCGCGGTGTTCCATAGGCAGGAGATGAGGACGATCGCGCGCAACAGACCGAACCGGATCACCGGTTCTGCTGGTCGAAAGCCCGCAGGCTCTCGGCCCTGATCTTTTCGAGGCATTGGCGCTTGAGGGCGATAAACGCATCCTCGGTCGCGAGTTCCGGGCTGCGCGGACGGTCGAGCGGCACCGGCAGGTCGGCGATGATGCGGCCGGGTGCCGCGCTCATGACCAGCACGCGGTCGGCGAGGAACAGCGCCTCGTCGATGTCATGGGTGACAAACAGTACGGTGATGCCAAACTCGCCCCAGATGCGCAGCAGATTCTCCTGCATCATCACCCGTGTCTGCGCGTCGAGCGCGCCAAACGGCTCGTCCATCAAGAGGACGCTGGGGTAATTGGCCAGCGCGCGGGCGATGCCGACGCGCTGCTGCATGCCGCCCGACAACTCGCCCGGATAGCGTTTCGCGAAACGCGATAGCCCGACCATATCGAGAAAAGTGCGGGCGATGGCCTCGCCGTCGCTCTTGCCGGCGACACGCGGCCCGAACGCGACATTGTCGAGGACGGTCTTCCACGGAAAGAGCGAATATTGCTGAAACACCATGCCGCGATCGGGGCCGGGTTTGGTCACCGGCACGCCGTCGACGGTTACCGAGCCGCGGGTCGGAGCGACGTATCCGGCGACGCAATTGAGCAGGGTCGACTTGCCGCAGCCCGACGGTCCGAGCAGGCAGACAAATTCGCCAGGTGCGATATCGAGCGACGTTTCGGCGACCGCGGTGTGCGTGTTCGCGCCGCGGCCGAAGGTCACCGCGACGCGGTCGATCAGAACATGCCCGTTTTGGGTGTGTACGCGCGGGTTTTGCGCCGGCACGCGGTCCTCCATTTTGAGCAGCGGCGCGGCCATTCAGCGGTCCTGAGCGACAAGGCGATCGGGCAACGCGACAGGCGCGCGCGGCGGCCGCGGCACGCAACGCCAGGCAAGCCAGTAGGTCGTCAGCGCGAGAACCGCGAACCCGCCAAAGGTCAATGCGTTGCCATAGGGCAGCAGCACAAAGGCGGACGAGGATTCGATGCCCAGCAACGAGAGGCCGACGACCCAGGTCGGTGTCGAGCAGCAGGCAACCCAGGTCATCGTGATATTGGCGGTGCCGACAAACAAGGCGCCGACACCGGCTGCAGTCGCGCCGGCGCCGCGCTCGGCGAGCGGGCAAATCTCGCGCGAGCGGCGCAGCACCAGAATACTGGTCGCGACCAGCGCCGAGAGCAGTAACGCCACAAACACATGCGACGGGATGATCGCGAGGCTCCACTCGGCGATCCCGTGCCCGTAATTGTAGTTGAGCGCGCCGGTCTCGATCAGCCACTCGTCGTTGATGATCGGCGGCATGTCGGCGATGGCCGGTGTCGAGTGGATGATCCGCAGCACGTTGGCCGGCCAGTCGTAAAACCGGACGTAATTCGGCCAATGCCCGGTGCTCAAGCTCGCGCTGCCAAGGAGGATCAGGTGATAGAGCAAGGTGAAGCCGAGCGTCATCAACAGCCAAGCGCGCCGGCTGCGCCCGATCGTGTCGCGGATCACCGACCATGTCGTCATCATCGCGTCCGCCTTTGCCAGGCGAGGAGCGGCCATGTCAGCAGACGCACTGCATAGGCCGACAACGTCCCCAAGATGCCGATCATCAGCATGCCGACGATGATGTCGGGGTAGTTGATCAGCGAGTAGGCGTTCCAGGTGAAATAGCCGATGCCGTACTGGCCGCTGATGATCTCGCCGGCGAGGATCGCGAACCACGCGACCCCCATGCCGATCGACAGTCCGGCGGCGATGCTCGGCAGCGCGGCCGGGATCACCACGTGCCAGAAAATCTGCATCCGGCGCGCGCCCAGAGACTGAGCGGCGCGGACCAAAACTTCCGGTGTTTGCTCGACGCCGTGGATCGTATTGAGCACGATCGGAAACAGCGCGCCGAGAAAGGTGATGTAGATGATCGAGGATTCCTCGGTCGGCCACATCAGGATCGCCAGCGGGATCCAGCCAACCGCCGGGATCGGCCGGAGCAACTCGATATAGGGGATCAGGAAATCCCGGGCGAGACGCGAGCGGCCCATGATGAGACCGAGAAAGATGCCGACCACCGCTGCGATCGTGTAGCCGCTGACGATGCGCTCCATGCTGACGGCGATGTGGATGTAGAACTTGACCTCGTGCAGGTGCTTCCAGAACGCCTGGGCGACAGTGATCGGTGACGGGATGTTGACGAACGAGATGTAGAAATCGAATTTGACGCGCGCCGCCCAGTACCACAGCACCAGGCCGATGAGCACGGCGAGCGTCCGCACCGCCCAGCTCGTGCCGGCCGCCAGCAGCCGCTCGCGCATCGATGCGACCGCGGCCGGCGCCACGACGACCACGTCGTGGTCGTCGGCATGGCCGAGTTCGATACCCGCTTCAACCGTCATGCTTATGCGCTCCACGTGGGTTCACCACGGATGTCCCGGACTCACGAGGTCGCGCTGGTTACCGCTTGGTCAAAGCTCATCACCTTGCCTTTTACTTTCTCGGCATAGGCGTCGGCCTCGGGCTTGCGCAGGAACGCCGAATAGGCGCCATCCGGTCCTTCGACATAAAACCCCGATTTGCCGAACATCTTGAGGCCGGTGGTGCGGTCGTAGGTGTAAGTGGCGTTGAGCTTGGCGCCGGTCGCCTCGAATTCGCCGACGGCTTTGAGGAAATCCTTGACGCTGGCATAGGTCTTGATGCCGTCGCGCGCGTGCCAGATCTCGTTGGGCAGGTCTTTGTTGGCGGTGAGCGGGTCGACGACCTGTGCCAGTTGCTTGTCGTAATCGACACCCATCGCCTTGTAGGCAGCGCGGATATAGCTGTCATCGACCCAGGATTTGAAGTCGAGCGGCGGCGAGAGATTGGCCTTTTCCAGGACCTTCTGGTCGAACTTAAGCGTATCGATCCATTGCGGCTTCAAGGTTGGATCGAGCGTCAGCAAGCCGCCTTTCGAGAAATAGAGGTACAGCACCTCTTTCTCGACGCCGGTCCATTCCTCCATTTCCTTGGTGGCCTTCATCGGGTCGGCCTCGACCCATTTGCCGGCGTCATAGATCGCCTCGATAAAGGCGGTGACGATCTCGGGATATTTCTTCGCGAAGTCCTGGCGAACCACGAGGCCGTGCAGATAAGGCACGCCAGTCTGGCTGCCGTCATAGATTTTCCGACCAGTGCCGCGATACTCCATGATTTCCGACCAGGGGCAGAAATCTGCGTGCGCGTCGATCTTCTTGGTCTGGATATTGGCGGCGCCGACCGAGGGCGCCTGGTTTTTCAGATCGATGTCGGACAGGGTCATATGATCGTCGGCTAGCGCCTTGATCAGCATACCCCAGGACGCGCTGCCAACTGGGGTGGACACCGAATGCCCTTTCAAATCTTTCAGGCTGTAAATGTCGGACGAAATCGGCACGACAACGCCGTTGCCTGCGCCCTTGAGGTTGTAGCCGGTGCCGGCGACGTAGAGCGAACGCAGGCTGTCGGTCGCCTGGAACTTGGCGCCGTTGACGATCAGCGGGTAGTCGCCCATCACGCCGAACTGCAGTTTGCCCGCCAGCATCTCATTGGTGATCGGGCCGCCCGCGCTGTAGTCGTTCCAAGTGACGTGATAGGTCACGCCAGCATATTTACCGTCATGCGGCAGATGCTTTTCGAGAAGCCCCAACTCCTTGACGATGATGCCGGCCGTGTAGGTGTCGGTACACATGCTTTGGTGACCGATCGCGATATCGATCGTTTCGGCGAAAGCGGGTGTTGCCAATGCGAGGCTTACCGCGGCGAGGGCCAATCGTCGAAGCAGCATGGAAATTCCTTTCGTCACCAAGCTCGTCTTAACCGACGGTTTTAAGGGCGCAAGCAATGTGCCAGCCGACGAGGCAATCGCGGCGTTTTATTAAATGCTTGATAAGAAGCACAAATTCTATGCCGCCGGCAGGCGTCCTGAGCGTTTTATGGCCAATCGCTAAGCCGCACTCTCCGCCCATGCTCAAAACCGGGGCAGCGCGTGTTTTTGCCGTTAATACAAGTTGCCGTCACCAGCGAGGTACCCGTACGCCAAAGCGAAACGCGTCGGGGCGGCCGTAGAGATATTCATAGTCGATCGGCCGCCGCTTGGTGTCATAGGTCAACCGGTTGATGCGCAGCAGCGGATCGCCCTCACCAACACCGAGATGCCGCGCGGCCTCGCTGTCGGCACCGGTGACATCGAGTGTCAGGTCGGCGAATCCGAGATCGACCCCGAGCGTCTGCTCGATCAACACAAAGATGTCGGCATGCGCGAGGTCGAGTTCTATCAGCCGATGGCCGATATCGAGCGGGAAATGGCTGACATCGTAGCTCAGCGCATTGCCGCCGCCGACCCGCACGCGGCGGATCATCAGCGCCAGATCGTTGCGCCCAAGCTGTAGCGCGCGTTGCACCTCGGGCGCCGCCGGACCTTCGGTGACCTCAAGCACGACCGAATGCGCCCCGACGCCGACCGAGGCCATCATCTCGCCAAAGCCTTGCAGCCGGCCGAGATCATGCAGCGCCCTTACGGGGCGGACGAAATAGCCCTTGCCCTGGCGGCTTTCGACGAGACCGGCGCGGCGCAGAATGTCGAGCGCGAGGCGGATCGTTACGCGGCTGACCGCGAACTCGCTTTGCAGCGCACTCTCGGACGGGAGTTGCATTCCGTGTGCGTAATGACCGGCGAGGATGCGCTCGCGCAGCGTTTTGCCGATGGCGTCGTACTTTGGGATGTGCGGCGGCACCACACCTCGCCCCACGGGCCGCCGGCGCGCGGCAAGCGCCAAGCCTTTAGGCCCCGCGGATACGGCCGATCGCCCAACGAAGATTCTTGCGCACGTCGGGATCGGGATCGTTGAGGTGGTCTTCGAGCGCTTGCAGCGCCGCGGCATCGGCGATTTCGCCCAGCGCGGCCGCGGCTTCCTTCCGCAAATTGCTGATTTTGTGGTCGAGCGACGGCACAATCGCCGGGATCGCCGCGGCGACCTTGAGCGCCCCGAGGCTGCGGATTGCTTTGAGACGCACCTGCCAATAATCGTCGCCGGTGAGCGCGGTGAGCTTGTCGGCGGCGGTCGCGAGTTTGCTCTTGCCCGCAGTCTCCGCCGCGACCTCGCGGACCTGCCAGTCGCTATCGTCCAGCAGCACGCCGATAGCGTCGCCCGCCGGCTTGGCGCGCGAGAAGCCGACAGCGCTCGCGGCGATGCGGCGGACGATCGGACTCGGGTCCCGTACCGCCGCCATCAGTGCCGGTAAGGACTCCTCTAGCTGGAGATAGCCGATGACACCGACCGCCTGGGCGCGCACCTCGGCATCGGGGTCAGCGAGCGCCTCGACCGCCGGTTTCAGCGCGTCTGACCGGCGCAGCTCCTTGAGTGCACGCAGCGCCGAACGGCGGACAAAGGCATTGTCATGTGCCACATACGGGAATAGCGAGTCGGCGGCATCGGGGTCCTTCAGTTCGGCAAGGCTGTCCGCCGCCGCCTGCGCGACCGCGCTGTCGGCATCGGCGAGCGCGCCAGCCAGCGCCGCCGCGGCGTCCGGGCCGTCGAATTCGCCAAGCGCGATCGCCGCCTGCAGCCGTACCTCGCGCGCTTCATCGGTAAGCGTCCCTGCCAGGTGCGGGATCGCGTCGGGGTCGGCGGTCTCGGCAAGCGCCATCACCGCGACCCGACGGGCGGCGGGATCGGGGTCCTCCAGGCGCTCGGCCAGGGTGCCGACATCGCCAAAATCCTCGAACGGGTCAAATGCGGCGGGCATGGACACCTCTTAGAGCCTGACCGGCAATGAATTGAGGAGTTTTAATGTTGGATTCCCGCGAAAGCGGGAATCCAAAGCAAGCGACGGAACCGTTGCTCCTGGACCCCCGCCTACGCGGGGGTGACGAACGAATATCGTTGGTGTCAAAGGCAATGCATCACCGCAGCAGATAGGGAATGTTGACCTTGACCGCACCGGTCGGGCAATCGGCCTCACACGGCATGCAATACCAGCATTCATCGTATTTCATATAGGCCTTGCCGGTGAGTTCACTGATCCGCAGCACATCGAGCGGGCAGACATCGACGCAGACGACGCAGCCTTTGTCGGCGATGCATTTCTCTTCGTCGACGACGACGGGGACGGTGGTCGGCGTATTGGCGAGCGGCATGTCTAATCTCTTCCTTCAATTTTTCTCGTCTCCCCCGCGCAAGCGGGGGCCCAGGGCAACCACTCTACCGCTCGCTCTGGGTTCCCGCTTTCGCGGGAATGACGAATAAAATCACGGCGCACATCTCAGGCCTGGCGGCGGATGCGCTGTTTGTCGTAGGCGTCCCGCTCGTCCTCGGCGATCGGCACAATGTAGGGCTGGACCGGCTTGGTCTCGCAGATCATCCGGCCCTCCTGCTTGCGCAGGATTGAGTGGCAGAACCAGTTGTCGTTGTCCTTGTCGGGATAGTCGGTGCGGTAGTGGTAAAGCCCCCACCGGCTTTCGGTGCGGAACAGCGAGGCGGCAACCGCCATGTCGGCGCAATCGAGGATCGAGGCGGCTTCGAGCGCGCGCATCAGCTCGTGCGGGTCGCGCGCCATCATCCCGTGATCGAGGTCGTCGCGCACCTCGGCAAAACGATCGGCGGCCAGCTCGTATTTGCGGGTGACCTTAGGCGGCTGCAGGTAGTCGTTCACAAAGCGCCGCGTCTTGTATTCGATCTGGTTGGGTGGGATGCCGTCCTCGCGCAACGTCGGCGCCAGCACCCGCTGGCATTCGGCGACGACATCGGCGTTGTCGAATTCGGCAAAGTCGGTCTCGGCGGCAAAATCGATCGCGTGCTCGCCGGCCACCGCGCCATTGGTGAAGGCGCCGAGCATGTAATTATGCGGCACGTTGGCCATGTCGCCGGTGGCGTAAAGGCCGGGCACGGTGGTGCGCGCGAACTCGTCGACAAACACGCCCGACGCGCTATGTCCCGAGCAGAAGCCGATTTCGGAGATGTGCATCTCGATCATGCGGTGCCGGTAGTCGGTGCCGCGGCCTTCATGAAAGCGCCCGCGGGTCGGACGTTCGACCTTGTGGAGGATCGATTCGATCTCGCCGATCGTTTCGCCGGCGAGGTGGTCGAGCTTCAAGAACACCGGCCCCTTGCCCGATTGCAGCTCGTTGTAGAATTCGAGCATCATCTGGCCCGACCAGTAGTCGCATTCGATAAACCGCATCCCCTCATTGTTGGCGGTGTAGCCGCCAAACGGCCCGGCGACATAGGCGCAAGAGGGGCCGTTATAATCCTTGATCAGCGGGTTGATCTGAAAGCATTCGAGGTTCGCGAGGCCCGCGCCGGCGTGATAGGCCATCGCGTAACCATCGCCAGAATTCGCCGCGTTTTCATAGGTGCCGAAGAGATAGCCCGAAGTCGGCAGGCCAAGCCGCCCCGCGGCTCCCATGCACAAGATCACCGATTTCGCGCGGAATACGAGAAAGTCCGAGTTGCGGGTATTGACCGCGATCGCGCCGGCGATCCGGCCGTCTTTCCCGGTCAGCAGCCGGGTTGCCATGTAGCGGTTGGAAATGAGGATCTGCACCCGGCGCAATTGGCGGTAGAGCGCCTTCTTCACCGTATCGCCATTGGGCATCGGCAGCACATAGGTGCCGATGTGGTGCACCTTTTTGACGTCGAAATCGCCCTTTTCATCCTTCAAGAAGCGGATGCCGAACTTGTCGAGCTCCTGGATGATCTCGAAGCAGCGCTCGGCATATTTGTAGACTGGCTTCTGGTCACAGATGCCGTCATTGGCGATGGTGATTTCCTTGACGTACTGCTCCGGGGTGGCGTGGCCGGGAATGACCGCGTTATTGAGCCCGTCCATCCCCATCGAGATCGCGCCGGAACGCTTGACATTGGCCTTTTCCAGCAGAACCACGCGCGCCTTGGGGTTTTTGACCTTAGCCTTGTAGGCGGCCATCGGGCCGGCGGTGCCGCCACCGATCACCAGGATGTCGCACTCGACCTGTGAGACGCGGTCCGGGATGTCGCCCATTGGTGCTTTACCCTTGTGTATTCGGCGAGGTTTGGCCCGCAAGTTCCGGACCAGCGGTCGCGACACTGCCCCGCGGCCGGTGAGCGCGTCGGTCAACTAATTGCCGAAACGCGGCCTGCGCCTTGCGCGAGCTTGTTAACCATGCCGGCGTCGCATCGCGCGGGTGATCACGGGTTCACCTCCCCCCCCCCCGATCTTCAATCGGCTCGACCTCTGATCACAACCCGACGAGACCCTCGCTCATCCCCCACAACGCGTCGGCGCGTCGGTCATCGCGTGCCGCGGTGTCGGGTTCGGCGATGGCCCTGCCGATGACATAAGCGCCGTGAAACGGCGTCGGGTCGGCGACCGTGGCGAGGAAAAGCGACGTACGCGCGCCTTTGTCGGGTCCGGGAAGAAAATTTTTGGCCAGCCGCCAGCCAATCCCGGCCAGCGACCCCGCGCGGTCGCCGATATCGGTGGCGATGACGCCGGGGTGCAAGCAACAGGCGGTCACCTCGGCCGCATCGAGCCGCCGTGCCAGCGCGCGGGTGAACAGAATATTGGTGAGCTTCGAGCGACCGTAGGCCGAGAGCGGCGTCCAGTCTGGTGGGTGCGTGATTGTCGCAAGGTCGAGCCGCGAGCCGCGATGCGCCTGCGAGGCGACGGTGACGATGCGGGCGGGCGTCGATGCCTTCAGCCGCTCGAGAAGCAGATTGGTCAGCAGAAACGGCGCGAGATGGTTGACCGCGACGGTCAATTCATAGCCCTCGGCCGACACCCCATAGCGCGGCGCGATCAACCCGGCATTGTTGACAAGCACATCGAGCCGGTCGTACCGCGTCAGTATCTCGTCGGCGAGGGCGCGAACCTCGTCGAGCGCGGAGAAATCGGCGATCGCGGTCTCGGTCTCGGCGCCTGGAGCCTGCTCGGTGACGAAGCGTTGGGCGGCGGCGAGGCGCGCCGGGTTGCGGCCGACCATGATGACCCGCCTGCCTACGCGGGCGAGACCGAGCGCAGTGTGAAGACCGATCCCGGCGCTGGCGCCGGTGACGACAGCAACGGGCAGATCGGTTGTCGCAATGGCCAAGCTATTCCGCTGCCAGTTCGTAACGTTCGGGCTGCGCCGTGGTCATCACGCCGCCATTTACCGTGGTGCGTTGCATCAGCCGCTTGTGGCCAACGGCATCATAGGCGGTGGCGCGGTGCAGCACGGCGCGATTATCCCAGATCACGAGATCGCCCGCGCGCCACGCGTGGCTGTAGCAGAATTGCGGCTGCGTCGCGAATTCGTTGAGCCAGGCGATAAAGGCGCGCCCTTCTGCGCGCGGCCAACCGATGATGTGCGAGGCATGCGCCCCGGCATAGATCGCCTTGCGATGCGTGACCGGGTTCTCGCGAACCATGGATTGCCAGGCGCCGGGAAGCTCGGCCTTCATCTCGTCGTTCAACGCGCCGGTCGGCGTGACGGTGGCGCGTGAGTAGACGAGGCTGTGCTCGGCGACGAGGTTTTCGAGCTTTTGCTTGATGTCGTCGGGGAGCGCGTCATAGGCCGCGGCCATCGTCGCGAACTCGGTGTTGCCGCCGACCGGGGGGACAATCCGCGCCGAGAGCAGCGAGCATAAAGAGGGCGGCGCCTTGAACGAGCTGTCGGAATGCCAGAGGTAATTGCCTTTCTGATAGATCATCCGGCGGTCCTCGGCGGGAATCACGGCGCCGGAATTGATGTCGAGATTTGACTGGCGCGCGAACGGGCTGCCGACGCCGGGGTTTGCCTTGCCGGCGATTTCCAGTGGGCCGAAGCGCTTGCTGAAGGCGATCTGCTTTTCGTCGTCGAGGCTCTGGTCGTGAAAGACCAGCACCGAGTATTCGTCGAGCGCCGCGCGGATTTCCACGAACGTCGCGTCGTCCATCGGCTCGCCGGTATCGACGCCGCCGATCTCGGCGACAAACAGCGGGTGCAGCTTTTTGATGGTAACCGCCACTGGAGTTCCTCCGCTCAGTCGTCATCACCGGCCGAATACATCAGTTTTAACGCGCCCCGGCGAGAGCGGTAGAGGGCCGGATCAAATACGGCCATGCCGAAAACGCTCAAATGTCGTCCAGTCCGTTCGACCAGCGTCGGCAGAGGTGATGCGCGATAGCCAAAGGCTGCGGCAGCGAGACCTGTTCGGGGTCGTCTTCACCAGCGGCGGCGCGCGCGACCATCTCGCGGATTTCCGCGCGCTCAAACCAGCGCGCCTCGGCGATCTCCTCGGGATCGACGGTAATGTCCTCGCTGATCCCCTCGGCGAGAAAGCCCATCATCAAGGTCGAGGGAAAGGGCCAAGGCTGTGCCGCGAGGTATTTCACCCGGCCGACGCGGATGCCGCTTTCTTCCTTCACCTCCCGGCGCACCGCCTCTTCCGGCGTCTCTCCCGGCTCCATAAAGCCGGCAAGGCAGGAGAAACGCCGGCCCGGCCGGCGCTTGTTGCGGCCGAGCAGCGCCAGTTCGCCGCGCACCACCAACATGATCGTCACCGGATCGGACCGGGGGTAGTGGCTGGCGCGGCAGCTCGGGCAGCGCCGCGTCCAGCCGGCCGAGGATACGTTGGTCGGGGTGCCGCATTGCGCACAGAAACCGTGCCGCGCGTGCCAGTCGATCAGCGAGCGCGCCTCGGCGAGGATCGCCGCTTCCCCAGCAGAGACGAGGGGAGCGAGCGCCCGCACGTCGACGTTGTCGGCATTGGCGTTGGAACCGGTCTCGGCGCCGCCGGCGTCGAGCGCGAAATGCGCCCGGCCGTCATCGTCGATGCCGAGAAAGATGCAGGTCGCGCCGGTGGCGATGCGGTCCCGCCATGGATCGAGCGGCTCCCATTCGAGCGCTGGGCTTGCCAGGTCCTGGATCGCCGGTTTCAGATCGTAGAGCGGCAGGATGCGGCTCTCCGGATCGGCGAGCAACGATCCGATCCATTCCTTGTCGCGGCGGCGCTCGCTGACCCGATCGAGGGGGTTGCCGGCGAAGCAGTAGATATCTTCCATGCGGTTGATGCTAGCGCGCCGGTCAGAGGTCGAGCAATTGCGTTACGGGTTTACCTGTTGGTGCCGACGGCGCCTCGCTTCGAGTTCGTCCATCCTCTCGTCATAAACTTCGTCACGAAGCGTCTTGCCCGCCTTCAACGGTCGCTCAGTCTTTGCAGAGAATGGCTGCGCCAACGCGTTCTGCTCGGAGGTTGAAGCATGCTTGCCCTCTTGCCTGATAGTCGTCTTGCTCATGCGATCTTTTCCCATCACCATGCTATTTCAGCTTTGGCGCGCCTGCGGCTTCGGCGAGCAGCGAGACTTTCGCGAAACCCGCATTGTTGACGACGCCGAGCAGGTCCATCAGCGTCCCGTACTGGATTGCCCGGTCACCGCGGACATAGACGATCCGGCCAGGGTCTTGCGCCGCCAGCGCGCTGAGCTGGCTTTTCAAATTGTCACCGACCGCGCGAGTGTCGCCGATAAAGGTCTCACCCGCCGCGTTGATCGATACAATAAGCGGCTCTTGCGGTTGGGTTACCTGCGCGGCGCTGGATTTTGGCAGATTGATGGGCACGCCGACGGTGAGCAGCGGCGCCGCGACCATAAAGATCACCAACAGCACCAGCATGACGTCGACCATCGGGGTCACATTGATTTCGGCGAGCGGCGTATAGCTCTCCTCGCCGGAATCGCCCGAGGGGGGCAGCCGTACGGCCATGCGCTATTCGCCTTCCGCCGCGACGCGGCTCAACAGCCCGCTGCTGCGGCCGATCAGGTTTTGCATCCCGCCCGAGAAGCGGCCGATCTCGACGGTGAATTTGTTGTAGGCCACGACTGCGGGTATCGCGGCGGCGAGCCCCATCGCGGTCGCGAACAGCGCGTCGGCAATACCCGGAGCAACAACCGCGAGGCTGGTGTTGTTCGCCGCGGCGATCGCGTTAAAGCTGCGCATGATCCCCCAGACTGTGCCGAACAGGCCGATAAACGGCGCGGCAGAGCCAAGTGTCGCGAGAAACGGCAGGCGATGCTCGAGCTGGCGCAGCTGGGCGCTCAACGCCAGGCGCATCGCCCGGTCGATGCGCTCGCGCCGCTCGGCCATCGTTTCCGTCGCATCGCCGGCGAAGGCGACACACTCCTCGACGCCCGCGGCGAGAACCGCGCCGGCGGGATGATGGCTTTCCGCTTCGTAACGATCGCCGACGAGATCGTCGACGGTGCGAGCATCGGCAGCTCTCGCGGCCCAACTGCTGGCGGAACGACGGGCGATGCGCAGACGCATGATCTTGTCGACAATCACCGCCCAGCTCCACACCGATCCGGTAAGAAGCATCAGCAAGACAATTTTGACGACGATATCGGCGTTCAGAAACAGGGTGATAAGCGACAGCGAAGCAGTCTGGTTCACGACAGGGAGCGCCCCTCTATCGCGCGACATAGCCGCGCGCGATCGGCCGCACCATACCTCAGGTGCGGCCGATTTGCAGCCGCGTTGGCCGCGCTTGCGGCGGTTGGCCGCCGCGTTTTGTTGCGCTCGCCGCTACTGGTCCATCCACGCGTCTTCGAAACGCCAGCCGTTGAAGATGCTGTTGACCATCGTCGTAATGCCATGCACCCGCGGGTAATGGCAGGTGGCGAGCGCATAGCGATAGATGATCGGCCGAGCGCCGTCCTCGGTCAGCTCCTTGTCGATGTCCCAGACCAGTTTCTGGCGCTTGTCGTGGTCGGCTTCTTCCGACTGCTTGATGAACAGCTTTTCCAGCCCGGGGTTGCAATAATTGGTGTAATTGCGTTCCGAGCCGCAGGCGTAATGTTCGAAGAAATACGCGTCGGGATCGTCGACGCCGCTGCCCGTTAGATTGCCGGCAACCGTGTAGTCCTTGCGGGCGATGCGCGGGAACCAATTCGCGGTCTCGACCACCTCCAACTCGCCGTCGATATAAATCTTCTTCAGCTGATCGATGAGGATTACCGACGGATCGCGGTATTGCGCGATGTTGCGGGTCTGGACCTTGACCGTGAGGTGCTTGTCCGGCCCGTAACCGTGCTTTTCCATCAGCTTGCGCGCTTCGACGCGGCTCTTTTCGACATCCGGACTATAGCCCGGAAGCGATTCGAGCATGTCGGCGGGCAGCCCCCACAGCCCCGAGGGCGGCGACTGCATCGCGCCGCCGATCTGACCCTGCCCCTCCGAGATGATCTCGAGAAACGCCTTGCGGTCGATCGTCAGCATCATCGCGCGGCGGATATCGGGGTCGTTGAACGGCGGGTTGTCGCGATTGACCAGCAGGTTGAACGAAATCATCGTCGGATCGACTTCACAGATCGCGGTCGGCGCCTGGCTCTTGATGTCGTGCAGCATCTGCACCGTGACCTCGTAGGGGAAGGTCATGTCGAATTTGCCGGCAATAAAAGCGAGGCTCTGCGTCGCGCGATTAGGCACGATGTCCCACTCGACGCCGTCGAGATAGGGCCGTCCGGGCTTCCAGTAATCGGTGTTCTTGGCGAATTTGATGTATTCGTTCGGTTTGTATTCGACGAATTTGAACGGCCCGGTGCCGATCGGGTGGATGCGCATCTGCGCCGCGGGGACATGGCAGGGATAGACCGGCGAGTCACCCGAAGCCAACAACATCAGGAACGCCGGTTGCGGTCGTTTCAGCACAAACGTCACCGCGTAATCGCCTTCAACGACCACATCGTCGAGGTTTTTGTACCAGGCCTTGCGCGGATTGAGCCGCAGCTTGTCGGTCGATTTTCCCGTCAGCAAATCCCAGGTGCATTTGACGTCCTTGGCGGTGAACGGCTTGCCGTCATGCCATTTGACGCCCTGGTGAAGCTTGAAACTGAGCTTGGTGTGGTCAGCGTTCCATTGCCAGCTGTCGGCCAGTTCGGGTTGGATGAATTCCGGCCGGTTCTGCTTCTCGTGCTGGTTGAACAGCACAAGATTGTTGAACACGGCCATCGCCGGCGCGATCGCCGAGATCGTCGCTTCCTCGTGGATCGACAGGCTGGCTGGGCTGTCACGATGATAAAGCTTGAGAATACCGCCCGATTTTTGGCCCAGCGCAGGCCCCGCGGCACACAACAACACGGCACCCATCAGCGCCAGCACGCGCAGTCTCCCCGGCATGTACTTCCCCTTCTCGTTCATGGCGCCGGCTTCAGCCGGTCTTAAAATCTTGGTTTCGCGTTAGACGCGGCCACCCGCATGGACCGGGTCGGCCGCGTCTCTCGCTGAAACCTATCTTACATTTTACTTACCGTCGCGCTCAATCACCGATTTTATCGCGGCAGGATCAACCTTGATCGTGACCGCGGCGCGTTCCTTCTGCAGTTCCATCGCAACTCGGCTGTCCCGGCCGTCCCAACCGCGGTTAAGCGCAGAGGTCAGCTCCATGAGCGCGAGATTGGCCATCGGCATCGGCACCTTCATCTCGCGGGCGAGTTCGGTGGCGAGCGTCACATCCTTATGCGCCAGGCGCAGCGCAAAATCGGGCGGGTCGTAATAATCCGTGAGAAAATGGTCGCCGAGCGAGTCGAAGGTGCGGCGCCGACCGCCCGCGCCTTGACGCACCGCCTCCCACAACGCCAGCGGCTCGACCCCCGCCTTGACGCCCATCGTGAACACCTCGGCAAGGCAGGTCTGGATCGCATAGCCGGCGCAGTTATGAACGAGCTTGGCGACCGAGCCGGCGCCGATCGGGCCGATATAGCGGGCGGCGTCGCCGATCGCGTCGAGCACCTTCTTGTGCCGGTTGAATTGCTGCTCGTCGCCGCCGATCCACAAGGCTAGCCGGCCCGAGGCGGCGCCGCGCGGCCCACCGCTGACCGGCGCGTCGAGCATGTAGACGTTCTTCTCGGCGAAGGCCGCATTGATCCGCCGAACCACGGTCGGCGAGTTGGTCGACAGGTCGAAATAGGCGCTGTCGGGCTTCATGCCGGCGAGCAGCCCGTTCGGCCCGAGCGCGACCGCCTCGACCTCGGGCGGTCCTGGGAGCGAGCTGAAGATCACCTCGCATTGTTCGGCCAGCGCCTTGGGGCTCTCCGCCCAGGTCGCGCCGGCGGCCATATGCCGCTCGGCGGCGGCGCGGCGGATGTCGTGGACGACCAGCTCGTAACCGGCTTTTTGCAGGTTCGCCGCCATGCTGGCACCCATCGTGCCGAGCCCGATAAAACCGACTTTCATCGTGTTCTCCTTGATGCAAACTCCCCTGTCTCGTCACCCCCGCGAAAACGGGGGTCCAGGGGCTACTGGATTCCCGCGTTCGCGGGAATGACGGACAGAGAGGTCAGTGCTTTTCGAACACGTCCTTGGCCACGAGCGCGGCGGTCATCGCCGCCGGCCAGCCGGCATAGAAAGCCAGATGGGTGATGACTTCGCTGAGCTCGGTCTTGGTGAGGCCGTTGTTGAGCGCCCGTTCGAGATGGCCGACAAGCTGCTTCTCGCGCCCGAGCGCAATCAAGGTCGCCACGACGATCAGGCTGCGGTCGCGCTTTGACAGTTGCGGGCGCTCCCACACCTCGCCGAACAGCCATTTCTCGGTATAGCCGATAAGGTCGGGCACGACGTTGCGGACGGCGTCACGCGCGGAGCTGGGTTGCGATTGGGCCATTGGGGGTTCCTCCGATTATCGTTGGGTTGGGGGATGGAAGGATTGTCACGCTAGCATGCGCTCGCTTGCGGCGGCGATAGCGAAGCCGGCATAGTGCCGCCGCCTTTGCCGCATCCCAGCCAGGAGTTTGATGATGTCGATCCGTGTTGCCGCCCTCGCCGCGGCGATCGGGCTGTTCGCGGCCGTCGCTGCACCGGCGCTCTCACTTGCGCAAGAGGGCAAGACGGTGACCATGCCCGACGGCCTCAAATATACCGACACGAAAGTCGGCGACGGTCCGGAAGCCGAGAAGGGCCTTCTGCTGTCGATGAACTACACCGGCTGGCTCTACAAGAACGGCAATAAAGGGGCCGAATTCGATGCCTCCAAACCCGGCAAGCCGTTCACCTTCAAGCTCGGCGCCGGCCAGGTGATCAAGGGCTGGGATGAAGGCGTTGCCGGGATGAAGACCGGCGGCAAGCGCACGCTGATCATCCCGCCCGAGCTGGCCTATGGCGCGAACGGCGCGGCCGGGGTCATCCCGCCGAACGCGACGCTGATCTTCGATGTCGAGCTGCTGGCCGTGCGGTAGCTACGTCGCCAGCGCCTGATCGAGGTCGCGGATCAGATCGTCGGCAGTTTCGAGGCCGATCGACAGGCGGATGACATCGTCGCCCGCGCCGGCGGCGACGCGCTGCTCGTCGGTCAGTTGCCGGTGTGTTGTCGAAGCCGGATGCAGAATGAGGCTGCGCGTGTCGCCGATATTGGCGAGGTGCGAGAACAGCCGCACATTTTCCACCAGCTTGACGCCGGCCTCGAACCCGCCCTTGACGCCGAAGGTGAACACCGCGCCGGCGCCCTTTGGGAGGTACTTCTGCGCCAGCGCGTAATAGGGGCTGTCCTTCAACCCGGCATAGGACACCCAGGCCACCCGTGGATGCGCGGCGAGAAATTCGGCCACCTTGCGGGCATTCTCGACATGCCGCTCCATGCGCACATGCAGGCTCTCGATGCCGGTGATAGTGAGGAACGCATTCATCGGCGACAGCGCCGGGCCAAAATCGCGCAGCGCCACCGCGCGCGCCTTGGTGGTGAAGGCGAAATCGCCAAAATTCTCAAAGAATTTGAGGCCGTGATAAGCCGGCTCCGGCTCGGTCAACGAGGGAAATTTGCCGCCCTGAGACCAGTCGAATTTGCCGCTTTCGACCACGACGCCGCCCAGCGCGTTGCCGTGGCCGGAGAGGAATTTTGTCGTCGAGTGGCAGACGATGTCGGCGCCGAATTCGATCGGCCGGCATAAGTAAGGTGTCGCGAGCGTGTTGTCGACGATCAGCGGAATGCCCGCCGCATGCGCGATGTCGGCGACACGAGCGATATCAACGACGATCCCGCCCGGATTGGCGAGGTTTTCGAGGAAGATCGCCTTGGTCTTCGGCGTGATCGCGGCGCGGAAATTTTCCGGTTCGGTCGGATCGACAAAATGGCAGGTCCAGCCGAGCTTTTTGAACGACAAACCGAACTGCGTCAGCGATCCGCCATAAAGATTGCGCGAGGCGACAAACTCGTCGCCCGGCTGCAATAGCGTAAAGAAGATGAGGAACTGGGCCGCGTGGCCCGAGGCGGCGGCCACCGCGGCACGTCCGCCTTCGAGGCTGGCGACGCGCTCTTCCAACACCGCAACCGTGGGGTTGGTGAGTCGGGAGTAGATATAGCCGAAATTGTGCAGGTTGAAGAGCGACGCGGCGTGATCGACATCGTCGAATACATAGGCCGTCGTCTGATAGATCGGTGTCGAGCGCGCGCCAGTTGCTGGGTCGGGCGCCGCGCCGGCATGGACCGCACGGGTCTCAAAACCGTAAGTGAGATTGGCCGAAGTGGCTGGTCGATCCTTGACGCGGCGCGGCAGCGGCGGTGCCGGCGCGCGGTTCTGGATGATGCCGCTGTTGACGCCGCTCCACGACAACTCGCCGCCCAGCCGGCCGAATTCGATCTTTGGGCAGCGGTTCATGATCACCTCAAGCCCCGCCGCTTCCGCGGTCGCCGCGGCCTCATCGTTGCGGATGCCCAGTTGCATCCACACCACCTTGGCGCCGATCGCGATCGCATCGGCGACGATGCCGGGTGCCGCGTCGGCGGCGCGAAACATGTCGACCATGTCGATTTTGTCGGGAATGTCGCGCAGCGAGGCGTAGACCTTTTCGCCGAGCAAAGTCTGGCCGGCGATGCCGGGGTTCACCGGGATCACGCGATAACCCTTACCCTGCAGATACTTCATCACAAAGTAGCTGGGGCGGTTCCAGTTCGACGATGCCCCGACCAAGGCAATCGTCCGCACCGTCTCCAAAATGCGGCGGATTTGCTGGTCGGAATAGGGGATCGGCTCCAGATCGGCCATCGCTCAACCTCCCGCTACGAGACTCTATTTTGGCCGATTTGACACGGATTTGACACGGGACGTTGCGAGCATAAAAATATTCGCAGCCGGAGCTAGGAAAGTGGTGGAGCCGGTGATTGCCGCGGCTGCGGCTTGATCCTGGCTAGGTAAAATGTGCGCACAAGCTCGCCCTTCAATGTCTAAAACCCGGTTTCGCAGCCAGAGACGAAACCGCTCCGTGCTTTACCGACGCTGTCCCAGGTAACGACGAAAATTCGGGTTATCTCCCATAACAATAGTTTGAGTGTGCTGTGCTGCTTCCCTTGCCGCCGCGCGCACCGCAACCGCGGTGGCCATCTGAGATCTGCCGGTAGTATGAAACTCAGCATTGTCGCCGCGCGAGATAAGCGGCGATATCGTTGAGTGTGCGCAGCTTGGAATAATCCGCCTCGGGGATCTCAATCCTGGTGCGTTCGTGCAGCGCGATGATAAAATTCAGAAAATCCATCGAATCGAGATCGAGCGCGTCGCGCAGGTCTTCGCTGCCCGAGAGGGCAGCGAAATCGGCCTCGGGTGCGATAGAGCCGAGGACTTCACAGATCATGGATTTGTCTATCGCATCGCTCATAGTTTCTCCGGATTTTGTAATAGCTGCTCGATCGCATTTAGGAGCAGCGCGCCGGTATGACCGTCGCTTGCCCGGTGATCGGCGGCGAGGCTGACTGTCACAACCGGTCGCGGTTCAATTCGGCTTCCAACCACCCAAGGCCGAGTAACGACCATGCCGAAACCAATCAGCGCCACCTGTGGTGGATAGATGATCCCCATCACCGCCTCGGCGCCGCGCTCGCCCAAGCTGGTGACGGTCACGGTCGGCGAAGCAAGTTCCGAACTGCGCAGACCGCCCGCACGAGCACGCTGCACGAGACCGCGCATTTCGGACATCAGTTCGGATAAGGAGCGCTTGTCAGTCTCAAGGACCGCGGGAGCCACCAATCCACCGCCACGCAGCGATATGGCCCAGCCGATATGGATTCCTTCGCCTGGGCAGAAGGCGCCATTGACGAAAGTCCCATTAAGTTGAGGCACATCTCGCAACGCCAGCGCGGCCGCTTTCAACAGCAAGACTGCAAGGATCAACCGCTTTGGCACGGGCTGTGCCGCATTGGCGGCTTCCAGCCAGGACAGTGACGCGCCGAGTTCGACCGTGTGCGTGAGATAGTAATGCGGGATCTCCCGCTTCGACCGCCCCATCGCCGCTGCGATTGCCTTGCGCATCTCGGCGGCATCAAGGGCCTTGCGGCGTGCCGGCGCAGCCGCCGGAACTGCAATGGTGCGCGCCGCCGTCTCCACATCGGCGACCGTCACTGCACCTTCCACTCCAGTTCCCGATAGCGTTGTAGCGTCTATGCCGAGCTCGGTCGCGCGTCCACGCGCGGCAGGGGAAACTTTTGCGCGGTGAACGGCAGCGATCGGCGCTGCGCCGGTCGGGAGGACAGGCGATGTAATCGGCGCAATGGGCGGCGGCAGCACTGCAGCAATCGGGTGAGGCGCCGGCGGCTCCTCTCCAGCGGCCTCACCGATACGCGCAAGCAAGCTACCGACCGGAACCTTGGTTCCGATCGGGACGACCAATTCCGAGACGATGCCCTCGGCAAAGGTCTCGACTTCGATTGCGCCCTTCTGCGTTTCGACCACGGCGACAATATCGCCGCGCTTTATCCGGTCACCCGGCTTCACCAACCACTCGACGAGCATCCCCGCTTCCATGTCGGCGCCCAGCGCAGGCATGAGAAAATCGGTCATGCCGGACGAACCAAGCCGCGCACCGCGGCAGCGATATCCGCGGGCTGCGGCAGTGCGGCATCTTCGAGGTGCGCAGCATAGGGTATCGGAACCTCACGGCCGCACACCCGCCGCAATGGGGCGTCGAGATCGAAAAACGCGTTTTCGGCGATACGCATACCGATTTCGGCGGCGAGCGAGCCGCTTTTCCAGCCCTCATCGACAATCACGCAGCGGCGCGTCTTCGTCACAGATGCCAACAGCGTCGATGTGTCGAGCGGACGCAAAACCCTCAGGTCGATAATCTCGGCTGATATGCCTTCCGCCGCCAGAGTCTCAGCCGCCGAAAGCGCTTTGATCAGCCCATTGCCATACGCGATGACCGATACGCCAGTGCCGACGCGCCTTACCTTGGCATGGGCGATATCAACTTCGGCGATCGCGGGATCGAGTTCGCCCTCGTTGTTGTAGAGCATCACGTGCTCGAAGATCAGCACCGGGTTCGGGTCCTTGAGCGCCGCTGCGAGCATATACCGGGCGTCCTCGATGGCCGCAGGCGCCAGGATGCGCAGACCTGGGATATGCGCGTACCAGCCTTCGAGGCTGTGCGAGTGCTGTGCCGCGACCCGCCGCCCGCCACCGGTCGCAATGCGGATCACCAGCGGCACCGCGAATTGGCCACCCGACATATGCGGAATCGTCGCCGCATTGTTAACGATCTGGTCGAGCGCCAGCAGGCTGAAATTGATCGTCATGATTTCAACGATTGGGCGCATTCCGACCATCGCCGCGCCGATGCCAGCGCCGACATAGGCGCTTTCTGACAGTGGCGTATCGCGCACGCGCTCTTCGCCGAATTCGTCGAGGAGCCCTTTGGTGACGGCATAGCAGCCGCCATAGCGACCGATATCCTCACCCATCAGGAATGTCTTCGGGTCGCTCAGCAACGCCTCACGCAGCGCTTGGCGGCAAGCTTCGCGATAAGTGATGCGCGCGGTCATGCTGGCACCGCTTCCATCGTCACAAAGCGCTCCAGCTCGCCGACCGGTTCGGGCGTTCCCGCCTCCGCAAAGACGACAGCGCGGTCGACTTCGGCATCTGCCTCTACCTCAATACGATGCACTTCCTCCTCGGAAATAAGACTATTTTTGAGCAGCCAGCCCTCAAAGCGGCCGATCGGTCCCTTTTTGCGCCACGCCTCAACTTCATCTTTGGTGCGGTAAAGCTGGGCGTCGAACATCGAGTGAGCGCGAAAGCGATAGGTGTGGCATTCGAGAAATTGCGGACCGCCACCGGCACGAATTTCCTCCACGGCCTTGCGCGCCGCGCTCTCGACCGCCACGACATCCATCCCGTCGATCGCGACACCGGTCATGCGGTACGCGTCCGCTTTACGCGCAAGATCGGTCCGGGCCTCGGCGCGCTCCAATGCCATTCCCATGGCGTAAAGATTGTTTTCACAAACAAAAAGCACGGGCAGACCCCACAGCGAGGCCAAGTTCATGCTTTCGTGGAACTCGCCTTCGTCCACCGCTCCGTCACCAAAAAAGCAGGCAGTAACGGCATTTCGCCCCAGCATCTTGTCCCCGAGCGCGACACCGATTGCGAGCGGCAGCCCACCGCCGACAATTGCATTGCCACCGTAGAAGCGGGTCTTGCGATCAAAAATATGCATCGACCCGCCGCGCCCATGACAGCAACCTTCCTGCTTGCCGAGCATTTCAGCCATCAACGCGTTCATACCCACACCGCGGGCGATCGCCTGGCCGTGCTCGCGATAGGTGGCGACCACCGCATCCTCGGGGGTCAGCGCTTCCATCACCCCGACCGACACCGCTTCCTCACCGTCATAAAGGTGAAGAAAGCCAAGAATTTTCTGAGCCTGGTAGAGCTCCGCACATTTCGATTCGAAATGGCGGATGCGGATCATCTGGCGCAGCAAATGGCGCACATGATCGTGATCGAGACGAACCCTGGCGCTCATCGTTCGTCGCTCTCTAGGCTGGAAATGTCACCCTCGGGAAGGCCGAGTTCCCGCGCCTTCAAGAGCCGCCGCATGATCTTGCCGCTGCGCGTCTTGGGCAGGTTGGCGCGGAAGTCAATTTCCTTCGGCGCTACGGCCGCACCCAGTCGCCTGCGCGCATGGCCCAACAATTCGCGCCGGAGCGCTTCCGATGGGGCAAGCCCCGGTTTCAGAGCCACAAAGGCTTTGACGATCTCACCGGCCATCGGGTCGGGCTTGCCAATCACGGCCGTCTCCGCGACCGCCGGATGCTCCATCAAGGCGCTCTCGACCTCGAACGGCCCGATCAAATGGCCGGACGACTTGATCACGTCGTCAGCGCGGCCGACGAACCAGAAATATCCGTCTTCGTCGCGCTTGGCCAAATCGCCGGTGAGATACCAGGGACCGGCAAAACACTTGCGATAGCGCTCATCTTCATGGAGGTAGCCGCGCATCATCGACGGCCAGCCGGATTTAAGGGCGAGCTCCCCTTCAACCATGGGTTCGTCAATAGCCGTCACGCTGCCATCGGGCGCGTGCTGAACGATTGCGGCATCGATTCCCGGTATCGGCAGCCCCATCGATCCGGGCTTTACCGGTAGTCCGACAAAGTTGGCGATCATGATGCCGCCGGTTTCAGTCTGCCACCAATTGTCGTGAAACGGCTGACCGAACGCTTCGACGCCCCAGACCACGGCCTCGGGGTTGAGCGGTTCGCCGACACTGGCCATAAATCGCAGAGTGTTTAGGTCGACGCCGCGAACCGCCTCGGCGCCGAGCTTCATCATCATCCGGATCGCCGTCGGCGCGGTATACCAGACAGTGACGCGCTGGGCGGCCAACACGCCGTACCAGGTCTGAGCGTCGAATTCTTCCTCGACAACGAGGTTCGTGACCCCGTGCGTCAGCGGCGCGATAATACCGTAGCTCGTGCCGGTGACCCAGCCGGGATCGGCGGTGCACCAGAAGATGTCATCGTCATGCAGATCGAGTGCATAAAGCCCCGTGATGTGATGCGTGACAACGGCTTCGTGAACGTGGATTGCGCCTTTCGGTGTGCCGGTCGTGCCGCTGGTGAAATGCAGCAAGGCCATATCGTCCGGCGACGTTGGCGGAATGGTGAATTCGTCGCTGGCCTCTGACATGAGTTCTGTCCAGCGAGCGGTGCCGGACAGCGGAGCGCCGTCATCGATCAGGATGACATGTGTCAGCGCGCGAAGCTGCGGCCGCAGCGCTTCCACCTTGCGGCGGTAAAGCGCTTCGGTCGTCACCAGCACTTTGCCCTCGCCCAGCTTGAGCCGCGTCGCGATCGGCTCCGGACCGAAGGCAGAAAACAGCGGCGAGGCGACGCATTTCGCCTTCATCGTGCCGAGCATCGAAATGTAAAGCTCCGGGACGCGGCCCAGCAGGACAAAGACGCGATCCCCGGCGACGACGCCGAGCTTTCCGAGCGCGTTCGCGAAGCGGTTAGTCTCCTGCAACAAGTCCCTATATGTTAGCTTGCGCCGCATTCCCGATTTGCCGAGCCAGCGTAGCGCGACTCGGCCGGCACGCGAGCCGCACGCATGGCGATCGACTGCCTCGTGCGCAATATTCAGCCCGTGCCCATTTGGCAACCCGTCGAGCAGCTCGCGCGCGGCGGCCCAGCTAAAATCGCGGCGGGCGGCGGCATAGTCTGTCAGGTTTGCCCGCCGGGTGAACTGCGCCATGTCTTTCAGTATGGCGCGGGGGAGGTTGTTGCCTCTGCTCATCGCGCGCCTCGCGGGGCGGCGGGCTCGGGTGAGACTGAGACGAATGCAGCGACTGCGTGGTCCCGCCGCTGCTGCCGAACTTCATCTGAAATCGCGAGCGTCGCCAAAATAGTCAGGTCGAGAACCGCAAGGCCGATCGCGACCGTCATCAACAGCACGTTCAGCTCGCCGACCAGGCGATCGAGCCTCCGAAACGAAGTGCGGAGAGGGTAATGCGGTGTCGGCTTCATGATGTCTTTACTTTCAGCCGATGCTTAAGGAGGTCGCTTTGATCCAGCTCAATCTTCTTAAAGAATCCGGCTGAAAGAACCGGCGCGCCAATCACGGTTCCGAGGACGCGCGATTGACGCAAATTAAGCTGGCCCCGCCCATATGCCGGCATTGTGATGCGCAAACTAACGGGAACGGTAGCGCACCCTGAGCCTATTCAGGGCGGCGTCCGCCGCGGGAAGATTGCCGAATTCTACATTCTACAGTAGGCCCTCGCTTCCTGAATCTAGGCCCTCGATAAAGTACGAACCGAATGACCTTCACGTCCTTCGATCCCCATCCGGTCAGTCTGACTATCAGCGTCCCGCTCCTCGCGGCTGAGAAGCGCAGATTCTTTGACGCGTTTTGACCACCGCTCTGGGCAGGAGCAGCGGGTCTTGTCGCTCCAACCGGGCGACGATTTGGTTATAAGAAGCTTCGCCTGCACGTACGGCGACGCTGTTGCCGGTCGGTGAACCGTTGGGAAGTTGAGCTATACTCTGGAACTCTGCGATTTGCACGATCGCCTCCGTCTTTCGAGGTGCCGATGGATTATCCAAATAATGATCGATAAAACAGAATCCGCCCCCGCGAGTGACAACGGGAAAACGGTATTGATCGTTGCGTTTCTATTATTTTCGTCTGCAGCGTTTTCGCTATACACACTTGGGAACTTGAAGGATAGTGTCGTTACTGCATTTGACCATGATCGGCCGATTGATTTTATGAGTCTTTATAGGGTTCTGGGCCCGGTTGATGCGCTGTTTGCCAGTCTGAGTGCCGCGTCATTCACCTGGTTGATCTATTTGGAACGGCGCCGCCGCGCGCTATCCAAGCTCTTATCCGCGATGACACCGGGGCAAGGCTTTGCCCTTCTAACGATGATCGTTGCTTGGCTTGGTCAGGCTTACCTGTTTCCTGGCGTGCTTTTAGGGGGCGACGCAGGATCGCACATCGCCAGGTTTCTTGAGGTACGCGAAGGCCTAGTGGCTGGGACGTTGCCGCAATGGACCAATTTTGACTATCTCGGTAGCCCATTGCTTGGCTTTACTGGGCCATTCTTATATGTCGTCGGAGGCACCCTCGACCTTCTCATCCGAGACCCGGTTGTTACGGCAAAAATTTTACTTTTTGCGACGCACCTCGCTGCCGGCTGGACGTTCTACTTATTGTTGTTGCGCTTTGATATCGGCAGAGCCTCCTCAGTATTCGCCGCAATCGGGTTTGCTGGGTCATTTGCTGCTCTGCACCTTTTCTTGTTTCGCGGCGTATTCCCGCAGGCCTTCACCATCGTCGGCCTCGTATTGGTCTTTTATGCCGCCGAAGGGATAATGCGTAGAGCCGGTGTATTTTGGCGTGAATGGCTTGTTTTTGCGCTTTCCGTCGGCTGTCTGATCCTCAATCACCAACCTCACGCTCTCTTTATCGGTCTTTATCTCGGGCTGTTTGGGGGGACAAGCCTGATCCTAGGCCGATGGGATATGTCGCGGCTGTGGGCCCTTGTGGCTGCCGGGATCGTTGGGATCGGCATCTCGCTCGTGGCCGTCGTACCGATCATCGTCGAAGCCAACTGGGTGATGATCGATCCAGAAGGGGGTTTTTTCCGGCTGCATCTGCCGACGTGGTCGCGGCTATTCGATCTCCTCATCTGGCGCAACACGCGGACAACATGGGGCATTGATTACTGGGCATATCTCGGAATTGTACTCGTGGCTTTGGCAATCTTCGGCTGCTTATCGGCGTGGCGCTGCCGGTTAGGGGCGGAACACCGTCGCTTGGTGTTGGCGGTCGTACCGGGTCTCGTGATCAGTTTCTTCCTGTACAATCCAGTGGTCCGGGACGTCATCTTCATTTTGTTCTTCGTGAGTATCCTCGCCGCGCTCGGACTGGAGTGGTTGGCGCGTGCAACTCCCAAGGGATCACGGAGATCGCTCGCCGTTGCGATGGCCCTAACCCTTGATGTCGCCAGTACCTCGGTGCAACCCGTCGCCCGGCGCGATAAAGGTTTTCTGATCGAGGCTGGACAGTATCTTGCGCGCGTCGCGCCAAACGAGCGGTTTGGTGAAATAGATCTGGGGCGCGATGCTTCCATCAGTGTTGATATCGGGCCCGGCGCGGGGCCGCTTAGCGCCTATGCAATGGTGCAGCGGGTCGCCGGTCATCACAATATGGCGGCGACCCGCATCCATAATTATGCGGTCACCATCCTTGAAATGGCCGCACGCGATCTCCGCCTCGACGGGCGCGTGCATCCTGAAACGCTAACGCTGCTTGCCTTGCTGAATGTGACTCGCGTGATTTGCGTTTCGCCCACAATGGTGGGGTGCCCGGAGAATTTTGTTCAAGCCCGCGATGAAGGCCCGCTAGGACGCGTTATTCATGTTCCCGGCGCCAGCCCGGCGATCTTCAGTCGAAGCCTCGTCAATCTGGCGCCACCGCCCGGTCTCGAAAAACCGATGCTCTGGGCCGAGGATTTCACATCGCAAACATCACAAGTGCCGCGGATTGCCAATTTCCTCGACAGTTACTTGCATCACGCGGAAATCGACCTGGCATCTCATTCGGCCTCGGCCCTGCCCGTGCGAGACGCGCCAGCCGCAGGATTGGCATTCGCAGAAGGTGGCGCGTGGCCGCCGCAACTCACACAGTATAGTGTGTCCCTTCAGAACGTGGAGTTACAAATTGCGGCGACTCACCGCGGCTACGCGCAGTTGTCACATCCCTGGTATCCGGCGACCGAAGTCAGCCTCAACGGCAAGCCGATAAGCCCTCTAATTGGAGCGTTCGACCTGTTGGTCGTGCCCATTCAGCCAGGCGTCAATGACATCGAGATACATGTGGTTACAACGCCTGTACGGCACTATTCCCTGATCGTATCGCTGTCGATGCTGATCATTGCGCTCCTATTCGCGGCGTTCCTTGCCTTTTGGCCAGCACCACCAGCGTCCCCCAATACCACCTAAAGTAGCTTCAAGGGTTTCGCTGACCCTTGGCCGGTTCGACTGTCGCCGGACGCTCTGCCACTGCCGCAGCGCGCAGGCGCCTCGGACGTCTCCCGCGTTGGCTCAGGTCGTGTCCAGGCCCGTCGCTCCGATCACTTGGTTGCCACAACCGATTTTTGATATCGAAAACGGTAATAGAAGTCACCGACCAGTTCATGCAGGGCATAGAAAGTCTCCCGTAGCGCCTGCGTACTTGGAAGGAAATCGTTGGCTTCACCGACCTCCAATCTTGCGCGAGGCGAAGTCCAGGGAAGCGCCCGCAAACCTGCGTGCTCAAAACTCCAGATCGCGCGAGGCGCATCGCGGGCTTGGGTAACGAGGACGATGGTGTGAATATTTGCCTCTTGCAGCAACTGCGCCGTATATACTGCGTTCTGGTAGGTCGTTTCCGAGTGGTCCTCTGTCCAGGTGACCGGGACTGAGAAATACCGCTCCAGTGAAATCTTCATGATTTCGGCGCAGCTCGTCTGGAGATACGGAGCGGGGCCACCGGTCACCAGTACCGGCAAATGCAACTGCCTATACGCATCCGTAGCCAGAACAAGCCGTTCGAGCGATTGGGGGCCGGGCATGTCGGCGACAGCCGCATACCCGGCGCGAGAATCGACGCAAGGCACGACGATCGCCTGGGCGGAACCGAAATCGGGTTTCTCCGGGATATTCGCTTCAAGCCAAACCAAAAGGTAGGACGAAAAGGCGGGTGTCGAGGCGACAAAAAGGCATAAGCTGGCGATACCTGCGATGATGATACCTGCCCGCCGCCATACCAGAGCGATCAGCACGCCTAAGAGGCAAAGGACAATGAACACGTCCGGCGGTGCTAAAAATCCATAAGCGATCAAATGCTCCATAAAACCCTGCCGCTCCAAGGTGCTAAACCAGTCAACGGATCAAAATTATCTTCAGGTCAAGCACAGCTACACTGACGCAACGTCGCCGCAGACTTCGGCGACACCAATAGGGATGATGGGGAGTGACCCGTCAGTTGCGGCGTAACAGGATCTCGATCTGGCGATTTTGCTCCGCATCGTCTGTGCCGTCGATATTCTTGTTCGCCGCAGTGGGCTGGCTGCTGCGATCACTTCGCTCGACGAAATGCGGCCGACGCTTGGGCCCATGCGCCGTGAGCCAGAGGACAAGTGCATGCGCCCGCTTCTTGGCAAGCCGGGGTTCAGCTGCGTTTTTGCCAGATGGGTCGTGACGAACGTTTATGACGATTTCGCGCGGTTGCATCGACGCAATCAGCCCCGCGAGATTAGAGAGGAGCGGATCAGCTCCGGAGTCGAGTGCGGCATCTGTTGAACTGAACAAAGAGTCGACCGGCACCCGGAGGCGCAGGCCGCGCTCGGTGTTTTCCGCATGCAATATGTCTCCGAGCTGCGAGAGCGTAGGCGGCGGATCGGGCGCGGCAAGCGGCGGTTTGGCCTGCTGGCCTGACGAGTCCACCTCCGGGCCGACCTTTTCGGATGGCGCCTCGGAAGATACGTCGGAGGAAGCTGACGCCACAACGATAGCGGCCGGCTGCGTCACCGCGGAGCCGTCAGCGGGAGGCGGGGCTACGGTAACTGCGATGGGCGACGTCACGAGATGCGATCGGGCGATCAGCGCGAGCGAAGCGTGCGAGTTTGCGACCGTCGGCGCATCGCTGCTTTGATCCCTCGCGATGCTGAGTGTGAGCACCGGCCGCACGTCGTCGGGTTTGTCGATCGTCCCGGTGATATCCTGGTTTGCGGTCAGGGTCATCTCGGCAGCACCGCCAAGCTGCCGACAATCAAACACGAGCTCGGCCTCCAGACGAGCACCGGAAGGCACGATCAATTGGCGGTTTCCCGGCGGCGGTTCGACCGCTGCTGAAGTCCCACGATCGTCGGTCAGCGTGAGGTTGTATTTCTCGCTCAGCGCAATCGTGTGTTCGGTGCCGTTGGTTGCGAGCAGTGAGATCGCACAGGTTGCTGGACCACCGACGATCCACCCCGCCCGAAGAGCGACACCTCCCAGATCAACCGCCTGTTTATTGGTGCTGTCGTCACGGTCATTTAGCGGGATTTCTGCCTTTAGCACCGGCTTAGTGTCGTCAGGGTTGTCAAGCGTACCAATCCCCTCGTTAGTCGATAAAGTGAGATAGCGCGCCAAAGGCGCAAGTGGACCGATAAAGACGAGATCCCCGCTCATTTCAGTGTGCGGTGGAACCTCAACTTCGGCGTTCCCAAGCGGCGGATTGAGGTAATGAACACCGTTCGCCGAATCGACGAGCACAAAACTGCGTGCACGGTTGAGACGAATCGCCTGGTCACCAAGATTTGCAATTGTTGCTGACAGAATGATCGAATCCCGATGGAACTCTATCGTCTTCAGCCGGATAGAGGCGCCGCCCGGATGCACAATGGGCTGAACCGACAGCGGCTCCACAAGTGTCGCTTGGTCAGCGGTGGCCCTGACGGATTGTTGCATCGTTACAGGCTTGATTGGTGGAGCCTGACCATTCTTCTTCCGCGGTTCGGTAGAAGCCAACAAAGCTCTTATGTCGGAGGGTACGCTGTCGGCCGGCATTGGCTTCGCCACCACGGCCATGTCTCGAAGAAGCGATCCTGCTTCTCGGCGCAGCGACGGCACCGCGCTGCCCCCCGTAACAATCTCGGCCTGAATTTGGTCGTAGGCAGACTTGAGAAATGCCAGCCTGTGTTGTTGCCAGCTTTGCGCGCCATCTTGGGCCGTTGCCGCGATCAGGTCGTAAGCCGCCAAGCTGCCGACGATACCCAAAACACAGGCGGCCGCCGTCACCCCGACGATTGCCCACCGCATACCATGCCCCCATCAAGCGATGGCCGCAGTCTTATACCACCGACGCAGCAATCACTCCCTGGGCGAATAGCTGCATCCGGACCCAACGCGATCGTACGTTCCCATCGCAAACGACGACTAGGTCAGGTCGGCGGGTGGAACTGCCCGACCCACCCGCCTTTGCCCGCCGCCTCGCGCTGCTGCTCGAACGCGGCCTCCCGGCAGCGTAGACGCCGGGACGGTAGGGGCTTCTACCCTCACGCGGTTTTTGTAACGTCGATGATCGCCTGGGCGAACGCCTGAGGCGCCTCCTGAGGGAGGTTGTGACCGATGCCGCCCGCGATCGTTCGATGCTCGTATTTGCCGGAGAATTTGTTGGCATAGGCGGCAGCCGGGGGATGTGGCGCGCCATTGGCATCGCCTTCCATGGTTATCGTCGGCACCCCGATCACCGGACCCGCGGCAAGCCGTTTTTCCACATCGTCGTATTGGGCTTCGCCCGCGGCGAGATCGAGCCGCCAACGATAATTGTGGATCACGATGGCGACGTGGTCCGGGTTGTCAAAAGCCGCCGCGGTACGATCGAACGCGGCGTCGCTGAAGTTCCATTTTGGCGACGCGAGCTGCCAGATGAGCCGCGAAAAATCACGCCGGTATTTGTCATAACCTTCCTGGCCACGCTCGGTCGCGAAATAGTACTGATACCACCATTGCAGTTCGGCCTTGGGCGGCAGCGGCTCCTTGCCCGCTTCCTGGCTGCCGATCAGATAGCCGCTCACGGAGACCAGAGCCCGGCAGCGCTCGGGCCACAACGCCGCGATGATGCAGGCCGAGCGCGCGCCCCAATCGAAACCGCCGATCGTGGCCTTCTCGATCTTGAGCGCGTCCATCAACGCGATGACATCGAGGGCCACCACCGATTGCTGGCCATTACGCATCGTGCCGCTGGACAAAAAGCGCGTGGCACCGTAGCCGCGCACATAAGGCACGATGACCCGATATCCCGCCGACGCCAGCAACGGGGCAACATCAGCGAAGCTATGTATGTCGTAAGGCCAGCCATGCAGCAGAATGACGGCGGGCCCGTCAGCGGGGCCGGCTTCGGCATAACCGATATTCAGGGTGCCGGCATCGACCTGCTTGATCGGCGCGAACGAGCTGTTCGCACCCGTCTGCGCCCCAGACTGAATCGTGTCGGCCCCTGCCCGCCCCGTCAGGCCGAGTTGGGCCATCGCCGTCGTCGCGGCGGCCGCGCCAAAGAAACGGCGTCGGTCGATGCTTTGGTCAGGTTTGACCTGTTTCATGGGTTATTCCCCTGGCAGCGCCGGCGCGGCAGGACTGGTGCGCGATTGGCCGCCCAGGGGGAGAGTACGCCCGGATCGACCTGTGCTCTTACGAGATCGCCCCTGCCGTTTCCCCAACGCACGGGTCAGGTCGTTGGCGGCTCGGCGTCCCCGCGGGGTCTGTGTGATGACGATGCGTTATGCGAACGGCGACCGGTTTTCTTCCGCCGCGCCGCGCTGCCTGATAAGGGCGACGGCGAGCATCAGCGGCACCAGCAGCAGCAGGAGCGAAGCGGGCTCCGGGACCTCGCTGATCGTCACATCGAAGGTGCCGATTTTCACCGGGTCGTCAAAGGCGACAATCGCGCCGCTGAAATGCAGCGGCGTGCCGCTGAAGACCCCGATATCGATCTGCGGCGGGAGAGGGCTGGCGAAGGCGTCGTCCAAGGTGGGGAACGCCCCGGCGGTGAAATTGTCGCCATGGGGCGCGGCCAATTCCCCCGAGAAGCTGAAGGTAATACCGATACCCGAGGCAATGTCGATACCCGGCGGGAGCGGTACGATTTGCGGCGGCATGGGTGTAGAGCTGTCGAACGCGAGGCCAGCGACATCGATCTGCGGCGGGGACGGTACGATCGACGGCGGCAAGGGACTAAGCGAGAACTGCGCCGTGCCGTTGAGCAGCGAGCCTGCGGGGAAGACCGGGTTGCCGGGGATGACCGGGTTGCCGGGGATGGTCGGTGGCGGCAGGAGCGAAATCGTGAGATCGAACTCCAGCGACGTCAGGCTGAGGATCGCCGTCGCCTGCGCCGGTGCCGACAGCAGCGCGACCAGCGCCGCCGCGACAGTGAAACGTGTCCAAACCGAGCGCATGTGGCATCCCCCGTGAGTTTTGGGTCGCCGTGCAAGAACGGCACCAGCGATTTATCTCAACAGGATAGCGTTTAGCGCCCGGTGCGAAATGTAAAATAAACCGACCGATTGCGGGCCGCCTCGATCGACGGACACCCCCATCTCTGTCTGACAGCCGCCGCTTCTCTGCGTGATAATCCGGTTGCCGCGAGGCCCGGAACCGAATTCGTGCCTCCAGTGCAGCCCTGACAGCATAATGTTCCTTGTTCGTTCTTGCTAATATCGCAACTCGTATTATATTCACAACTGTGATGGAAACACGGAGTGATAGTCATCCGAAATTCGGCGCGAGATCGCTGATTCGCTGTTTCGCCGCTGTTATCTCGCTGTTTTGGCCGCTGATATCACGCTGCTTTTTTGCTGCCGGTTTCGCACAGGAAACCGAGAAAAAGAGTTTCGTTACAATAGTTTGTCGACCTCCGCGCGGCATCGGACTCCACCGCTGAACAGCAACGTCGTCGATTGGAGCGCGCTGGGGAGCCGGCGGAAGCGTCACCGTCCGCCGGTCCAGCGCGTTCGGCGTCTTGCTACGAAAAATACGGTGCTTGGCCCGCCGGAAGCGCCACCTCGAAGACATTGAGCGCGTTGCCGATCGCGGTGTAGTAGCCAATGACCGTGCCGAGTTCGACGACCCCCTGCTCGCCAAAGGCGGCAATTGCTTCGGCGAAGCTCGCGTCCGACAGGCGCTTGGTGTCGATCAGCTCGCTGACCAGCCGGTAGACCAGCATCTGGTCCTTTGCGTCGAAATGCGGTGTCGCGCCGGTACGGATGGCTTCGAGCGCCGCCGCCGGGACACCGCCTTCCACCGCCAGCGGGGCATGCGCGTGCCATTCGTAGTTCGCGCGGATGTGCCGGGCGGTCAGGCAAATCGCCAACTCCGACAGCGCTGGCGACAGCGAGCTGCCCCAGCGCAGATATTCGCCCAGCCGCGACAGATGCTTACAAACCTCCGGCGCACGCAGCAAAATCTCGAACGGGCCGCCAAACCGGCCGCGCTTGCCGGAAACGATCTCATCGACCACGGCCTTTTGCGCGGCGCTCATCCGGGCGGGATCAAGTTTGGTGTAACGGGGCATCGCTGTCTCCTCTCTGATGTACCTCTAGGTTACAGCGAATTAATGCCGTCGAAAGCCGGCTGTTAGCTTGAAGCACCATCTTGGCGCATGAACCCCTCCGCATGACGGAACGCGGCCGCGGCGCCGCGGGAGGGCACAACCCTGTCAGGAGACAAAAGGATCATGGCCAAAATCTTTACCCGGCGCCGCGCGGCAGCCGCGAGCATCGGACTCGGTAGCGTACTTGCGCTTTGCGCGCCTGTTTGGGCGCAAACTCCGGCGGCCAATAGCGCGACCCCAAACGTTCCGGCGCCCGGCGTCGTGCTGCAGCATGAAAGCTTCGCGCCGCTGGTCAAGCGGGTGCTGCCGGCGGTCGTCAATATTTCGGTGACCGAAAAGCAGCAGCACGCCTCGCCGATGGCGGACCACCGGGGAGATAACCAAGGCGACGAAGGCCAGAATTTCGCCCAATCCCCGTTCGACGAGATGCTGCGCCGGTTCTTCGATCAGCAAGGGCAGAACAATCCGTTCGAGGAGGGGCCGGGTCATGAGGACGTCAAGCGCATCGCGCTGGGCTCCGGCTTTATCATCGATGCTCAAGGCCATATCGTGACCAACAACCATGTCGTCGGCGATGCGAGCAAGGTCGAAGTAACGCTGCAGGACGGCGATAAATACACCGCGAAGATCATCGGGCGCGACCTGCGCACCGATCTGGCCGTGCTCAAGATCGACGCCGGCAAGCCCCTACCCTATGTCAGTTTTGGCGACAGCAGCGCGGCGCAGATCGGCGATTGGGTGGTCGCGGTCGGCAACCCGTTCGGGCTCGGCGGCACGGTGACGACCGGCATCATCTCGGCGCGCGGCCGCGACATCCATACCGGCCAGTTCGACGACTTCCTGCAAATCGACGCACCGATCAACCGCGGCAATTCCGGCGGCCCGACATTTAATTTGGAAGGACAGGTCGTCGGCATCAACACGGCGATCTACTCCCCAAATGGCGGCAGCGTCGGCATCGGCTTCGCGATCCCATCGAATGTCGCCAAGCGAGTCGTGACCGCGCTCGAAGAACACGGCAAGGTGGAACGCGGCTGGCTCGGCGTGCAAATCCAGCAGGTGACGCCGGCCATCGCCGCCAGTCTCGGGCTGAAGAACGACCACGGCGCGCTGGTCGCCGTGGTCACCGCCGACAGCCCCAGCGCGCGGGCAGGGTTGAAACAAGGCGATGTCATCCTCGCGTTTAACGGCGAGGACATCACCAAGCTGCGCGACCTGCCACATGACGTGGCGGACCGCGCGCCCGGCACAAAGGCGACGCTCTCGGTCTGGCGGGACGGCAAACAGCAGCAGGTTGACGTCACACTCGGCGAAATGCCCAACAACCCGCGGATCGCATCCGCCGGCAATGAAGGCCAGCCGAGCGAGAATCACGCCGATGCCATGGGGTTGCGCCTCGCGCCGCTGACCAACGAAGCGCGCAGCGAACTTAATCTCGGACATGGTGTGCACGGCGTGGTGATTACCCATGTCGATAACGGCAGCCTCGCCGATGACCTTGGCCTCAGCCGCGGCGACGTGATCATGTCGATCAACCAAGAGCCGGTAAACTCACCACGGCAGGCGGCCGACCAACTGCAGAAGATTGCCAAGTCGCCCAATAAAAGCGCATTGCTGCTGCTGAACCGGCATGGCGTGACGCAGTATCTCGGCGTCCAGCTAACCAAAAACCAAGGTTAGCCGACGATCGTCACCTGTCTCGAATCAGAAGGGCGCCGTTGCGGCGCCCTTTTTACTGCTCGGATGATCTTGGATGGTCAGCGATAGCGCCATGCGGCGGGTTGGGTATTCGTGCTGCCATCGCGCGGCGGCAGTGGTACGCGCGCCTCAAGGCGTTCAAGTTCGATGCGCGTCCGAGCGCCGGCCCGCAACAGACGATCGGTGGCCTCGCGCAAACTAAAACGGCTTTCCTGCGTATCCGCCGCAAGCGCCGCGTCGAACGCGGAGAGGAACGCCGCGATGTCCCCGTCGACGCGATCGCGCAATTGCTGGTCGATAAAACTGCCATTGTCCTTGCGCTGCGTCTCCGCGTCTCGCGGCTGCTGCGCCAGCGGTCTTGCCTCGGGCGCGGCAAAAAGATCGCGGCCATTACGCCCGGCATCAAATGGAGGTGGGTTGCGTGGCGGCTGCAATGGCCGATGGCCATTCCCGTTGCCCATTGGTTGTGGCTGAGGCGGGCGCGGCGCGGCAAAATTCGGGCGTTCCGCCGCCGGCGCGGTATGCCCATTGCCATTGCCGTTTCCGTCGCCTCTCCCGTTATGCGGCGCGGCACTTCCGTTGCCGTTTGACTTGCCGCCAACGCCCCCGTGACCAAGCGCCAGATGCAGCGTGCGACGTTGGTCGCCATTGCCTGCACTGACATCCGGCGGCGCTGGGGTGGCAGCCGCCCCTTCCGGTTGCCGATCGGCGATCGGATCGCGGTCAACCACAGTTATTGGTGGGATCGGAGCGGCCGTCGGTTCGATGGCATCCGAACCATCGAGGGCCGTCGCATGGTTATCCGCCTTGACCAAACTGGTTTCCGGCGCAGAGAGGGGCGCGGCACCGGTCGCCATCTTTTCCTTGTTGCGGCTAACAATGTACGAGATTGCCGGAGGCGAACAATCATAGGTTCGCGCGATACTGGAAAGTGTTTCCCCTTGTTCGTAACGAGCCATGATCAAAGGCCAGTCCGACTGAGGAATTTTCCCTCGTTTACCTGTCTTTTCCATCCTCTACCTTTACCGATCTGTCTTCACAGAGGTTTCCCGCCGATATGTCGGTACGTTTCATTGTTCATTTGTACAAGATTGAGAGCGCCTCGATAACTGTATGGCAGTGGTATCACTTGGTTTAACGCCGTTGGCCTACAGGTTTTCTACCCACCGCCTTGATCAATCAAGGCCAACCAGCAGCAATTTCTGAAAACCAACAATACCGCCAAGAATGAGATCAGTGAAGCGTTTTATTCAAATCGCTTCGGAAAATTTCAACCGCAAAGTTCGTCGCCAGCGCAATCGCTTTCACCCATCTACCCTCAAATGCGAATAATCTTCCCAGGATTCATCAGATTGCCAGGGTCGATAGCCCGCTTGATCGACGCCATTACGTCAACGGCGTCACCATGTTCCGCTGTGAGAAAATCCATTTTGCCATAACCAATACCATGCTCGCCCGTACAGGTACCGTCCATTTCGAGCGCGCGCGTCACCATTCTGTCATTTAGCCGGCTTGCTTCCGCGATTTCTTCCGGTCGATTAGGGTCGATCATGAAGATCAGGTGGAAATTACCATCGCCAACATGGCCGGCAAGCGCCGACGGGATCGATGACTGCGCGAGATCGGCTTTTGTCTCGGCGATGCACTCGGCCAACCGAGAGATGGGGACGCAGACATCGGTTGCCCAGCCCTTCGATCCCGGCCGCAAGGCGAGAGCGGCGTAATAGGCATCGTGCCGGGCCTGCCAGAGCTTCGAGCGCTCTTCTTGGCTTGTCGCCCAGCGGAAATCGTCACTGCCATGCTCAGCCGCAATGTCCTTGACCAGCTGCACCTGCTCGGCGACACCCGAAGTCGTACCGTGAAATTCGAAGAAGAGTGTCGGCGCGATCTTGTGATCGAGCTTGGAGTATTTGTTGATCGCCTCCATTTGGGGCTCGTCGAGCAATTCTATTCGGGCGACCGGGATACCGCTCTGGATCGTCAAGATAACCGTGTCGACCGCTGCCGCGATTGACGGAAACGCACAGACCGCAGCGGATATCGCCTCGGGGATGCCGTAGAGCCGCACCGTCACTTCGGTGATAACGCCAAGCGTGCCTTCCGAACCGACAAAAAGACGGGTCAGATCGTAACCCGCCGCCGATTTACGCGGACGGCGCGACGTGCGGATCACCCGCCCGTCAGGCAGTACGACGGTCAGCGCCAACACGTTTTCGCGCATCGTGCCGTAGCGCACGGCATTGGTGCCCGAGGCGCGGGTCGCCGCCATCCCACCGAGCGAAGCATCGGCGCCCGGATCGACTGGAAAAAACAGCCCCGTGTCGCGCAAATATTCGTTGAGCTGCTTGCGGGTTACGCCGGCCTCGACTGTTACGTCGAGATCTTCAACACCGACACGCAGAATCTTGTTCATCTGCGACACGTCGATGCAGACGCCCCCCTTGAGAGCCGCGACGTGGCCTTCAAGCGAGGTTCCCGTACCAAACGGGATGATCGGCGTTTTGTATTCAGCACAGAGGCGGACGATTTCGACCACTTCCTCAGTGCTTTGCGCGAACGCCACCGCGTCCGGCGCGTGAGCTTCGTGATAGGATTCGTCCTTGCCGTGTTGCGCGCACACCGCCGCGGAGGTCGACAGGCGGTCGCCAAGCCTCTGCCGCAGCCCGGCGAGCAACTCGGGTTTTACGGCTTCGCGAACAAAAATGGGCGCGCTCATCGGCTGGCCCTCGTTTAATGCTTTAGATTGCTAACCGAGGCTTACTCCCGCGTTACACACACTGCAACGGCCTACATGGTTGAAGATGACTGTTATGCGGTCGATTGCGCTGATTTGCGGCACCGCGACGGTAAACATCGAGACCGTCTTGAGCCGCCCGCGCCCGCACGTCGTTGAGGACGATGCGTGACTTTGGTTCAAACGGAATCGAACCTGCGCTAGGTTTGACCTTTGGGATTCTTGGAGTCGGCTATGGCGCTCGCCGCAGTAACGCTCGACGACAAATACGCGCTCGATGACGGTCGGGTTTATTTAACCGGCACGCAAGCGCTGGTGCGGCTGCCGATGATGCAGCGCCAGCGCGACGTCGCGGCAGGCCTCAACACCGGCTGCTTTATCGCCGGCTACCGCGGCTCGCCGCTGGGTGGGTTTGACCAGGCGTTATGGGGCGCGCGGCGATTTCTCGACAAAAACCACATTAAGTTCCAACCCGCCATTAACGAGGAACTCGGTGCCACCGCGGTCTGGGGCTCGCAGCAGATCGGCCTGTTTCCCGGCGCCAAATATGACGGCGTCTTCGCGATCTGGTACGGCAAGGGCCCGGGCGTCGACCGCAGCGGCGACCCACTAAAGCACGGCAATTCGGCGGGCACCGCCGCGCATGGCGGTGTGCTGGCGATAGCGGGTGACGACCACACCTGCAAATCCTCGACGCTGGCGCATCAGTCGGAACTGGCATTTATCGACGCCGCGATCCCGATCCTCAACCCGGCGGGGGTCGAGGATATTCTCGACCTCGGCCTCTATGGCTGGGCGCTGTCGCGTTATTCGGGATGCTGGGTCGGGTTCAAAACCGTCGCCGAGACGATGGATTCGTCGGCCTCGATCACCTTGCATCCCGACCGGGTGCGGATCGTGACGCCCGAAGATTTCGTCATGCCGCCCGGCGGTCTCTCGATACGCTGGCCCGATACGCCGCTCGATCAGGAGATGCGGCTGCATCGACATAAGCTCGACGCGGTGCGCGCCTTTGCTCGTGCCAACAGGCTGGACCGCGTCGTCATCGACAGCGCGCGCCCGCGCTTCGGCATCATAACCACCGGCAAATCCTATCTCGATGTCTGTCAGGCGCTCGACGATCTCGGCATTGACGAGCGCGAAGCCGAAGCAATGGGCCTCCGGCTTTTCAAAGTGGCGATGGCTTGGCCGCTCGAGCCGCAGGGCGTGCGTGCCTTTGCCGAGGGTCTCGAGGAAGTTCTTGTCGTCGAGGAAAAACGCGCGGTTATCGAAACTCAGCTCAAGGAGCAGCTTTACAACTGGCCGGCAAACTCGCGGCCGCGCATCATCGGCAAATACGACGAGGCCGGCGAGTGGATCCTGCCCTCGCCCGGCGAACTCAGCCCGGCGCAAATTGCCCGCATCATCGCCAAGCGCATCGCGCGCTTCCACCAGTCACCGCGTATCGCCGAGCATCTGACGCGGCTGGAAGCGAGTGAGGTTCAGTTTTCGGGGAATGTCGTACCGTTTCTGCGCACGCCTTATTTCTGCTCCGGCTGTCCGCACAACACTTCGACCAAGGTGCCGGAAGGTAGCCGCGCGCTGGCGGGCATTGGTTGCCACTATCTGTCACAATTCATGGAGCGCTCGACCGCGACCTTCAGTCAGATGGGCGGCGAAGGCGCGGCATGGATCGGCCAGGCGCCCTTTGTTGAGACGCCGCATGTCTTCGCCAATATCGGCGACGGCACCTACACGCATTCGGGCATTCTGGCGATCCGCGCCGCGGTCGCTGCCAAGGTGAACATGACCTACAAGGTGCTGTTCAACGACGCCGTGGCGATGACCGGCGGCCAGCCGCTCGACGGCAGCCTTACCGTGCCGATGGTCGCGCACCAGCTCGCCGCCGAGGGTGTCGCGCCGATCGTCGTGGTCAGCGACGAACCCGAAAAATACCTGCCGGGAGCCGACTTCCCGGCAGGCACCGCGGTGCGCCACCGCGACGACCTCGATGAGGTCCAGCGCGATATCCGCCAGTTCAAAGGCGTTTCGGCGATCGTCTACGACCAGACTTGTGCCGCGGAAAAACGCCGCCGCCGCAAGCGCGGCCGCTTTCCCGATCCTGCTAAGCGCGTCGTTATCAACGACCTTGTCTGCGAAGGCTGCGGCGATTGCTCGACCGCGTCGAATTGCGTCTCGGTCGTGCCGGTCGAGACCGAATTCGGCCGCAAACGAACGATCGACCAGTCGAGCTGCAACAAGGACTTTTCCTGCCTCAAAGGGTTCTGCCCGAGTTTTGTCACGGTCGAGGGCGGCAGCCTCAAGAAACGCGGTGCCGGCGATGTCGGTGAAGACGACCTCCCCGCCCTGCCCGAGCCGACGCTGCCGGCGCTTGATGAACCCTATGGCATCCTCATTTCCGGCGTCGGCGGCACTGGCGTGGTGACGATCAGCGCGCTGCTCGGCATGGCGGCGCATCTCGAGGGCAAAGGCGTCACCGTGCTCGACCAGATCGGCATGGCACAAAAAGGCGGCGCGGTGCTGAGCCATGTCCGCATGGCGATTAGCCCCGAGGCGATCCATGCCGTCCGCATTGCCAATGGCGACGCGCGGTTGCTGCTAGGTTGCGATCTGGTGGTATCGGCGAGCGGTGAATCGATTTCAAAGCTGCGCCCCGGCCATACCCGCGCGATCGTCAACAGTCATCAAACGATGACCGGTGACTTCACCCGCAACCCGGATTTGAGTTTCCCAGAGCGCCAGCTCGCCCAGGCGGTGACGCGCGCGGTGGGCCAAGGCGGCGCGGAATTCCTTGATGCGACTGGGTTAGCCATAGGCCTGCTTGGCGACTCGCTGGCGACCAACCTCTTCATGCTCGGCTTTGCCTATCAGCGCGGGTTGGTGCCGCTCTCGGCCGAGGCGATCCTGCGCGCGATCGAACTCAACGGCGCCGCGGTCGAGTTCAACCGCCGCGCCTTCCGCTGGGGCCGCCGCGCTGCGGTCGACCAGGAGATGGTCGCGGCGCGCGCTGCGCCCGCTGCAGCCGTGCCGGCATCGCACCGGCCGTCGCAAACACTTGACGAGCTGATCGCGCGGCGCGTCGAGTTTCTTACCGCTTATCAGAATGCCGCTTATGCCGCCCACTACAGCGATGTGGTGCGAAAGGTCCGATCGGTGGAAATGGCGGTCGATCCGACCGGTACGGCGCTGACCGACGCGGCGGCACGCTCTCTCTTCAAGCTAATGTCCTACAAGGACGAGTACGAAGTCGCCCGCCTCTACACCGACGGCGATTTCCTCAAGCGCGTCGGCGATCAATTTGAGGGCGACTTCACGCTTAAATTCCATCTCGCGCCGCCGCTGACCGCCGACCGCGATCCGCACACCGGGCACCTTCGGAAGCGCGAATACGGACCTCGAATGCTGAGCGCGTTCCGCCTGCTGGCAAAGTTGAAATTCCTGCGCGGCACCGCCTTAGATATTTTCGGCCGCACCGAAGAGCGCCGCGCCGAGCGCCAAGCCATCGCTGATTACAAGGCGCTGCTCGGCGAGATCACCGCCAAACTCAGCGCCGCCAATCTCGCAACGGCGATCGACCTAGCGGCGGTACCGCTGGATATTCGCGGCTTCGGGCACGTGAAGGAGGCGAATCGCCAGCGCGCGGCGAGCAAGACCGCGACCCTTCTCGCCCGCTTCCGCGATCCGCGATCACCGCAAGCCATCGCCGCCGAATAACGTTTCCGCCGGGTATGGCACGCGGACGCAAAGGCCGGCCGCCGCGGTTTGACTGGGCGCGGAAAGCGCCGTATGCGGTCGCGTGGAGCCAGCACCGGAGACCGGCGTGACCGCAACCGCCTTGGGTAAGGCCCTCATCGGCGCCGCCGCCGCGCTTGTGTTGTGGTGTGGCGCGGCCTTGGCATGTCTCGGCAAGAGCGATCCGGCGCTCGACGACAATTTCTCCAAACCCGACGCCGGCTGGCCCAATGGCGACAATGTTTCGACATCGCCGCAAGGATTGGTGGTCAAACCGCCGGCGAACGGCTCGACCTGGGTCGTCAACAGCAACTACACGATGGACGGGTCGGACCTCTGCGTGACGGTCGCCTTCCCCGCAACAATGCCCTCACCGGCAAACGAAGACACGGTCGGTGATGTCGGCGTGCTGTTTTGGAAACGCGACAACAGCAACTACTACATGGCGGCGATTTCGCCCGACGGCATCGCCGTGGTGAGCCGCTATCTCAACGACCAATGGCTGACGATCGTCAACCCGGCGCATTCGGACGCGATCAAGACCGGACCCGGCGCGGTCAATGAAATCGAGGTCACCACCAAGGGCAACGCGGGCAGTCTTTACATCAATGGAACAAAATTGACCGATTTCCGCGGCCAGGCTCCGCCCGGCGGCGGTGGGCCGCCCGGCGTCTATGCCGAAAGCGGGCCGACTGTGACGACATGGGTATTCTCGCGTGTGCGGCTTTTCACGCTGCCGCAATAGGAGGCGGCGTTGACGGCGAAAATCTTGGCGATCAGTCTGGCGGTGCTGTGCGGCACGACGGCGGGCGCGGTCGCGTGCCAAAAGCACGGCAAACCGCTGTTCCAAGACGATTTCAAGAACGCCGACCCCGGCTGGGGCCAGGCCGACAATGTCGCCGCTTTCACGCCGAGGGGGTTGATCCTGACGCCCCCGCCCGGCGGCAGCGCCTGGCGATCAAATGCCAACCTCTCGATGGCCCAGGGCGATTGGTGCGTCGAGGTAACGAACCCAGAGACCTTGCCGACACCGGCCGACGAGAATGCCGTGGGTGCCGTCGGCGTCTGGTTCTGGGGCCAGGACATGCAGAATTTCTACACTGCGACGATCACGCTTGACGGCAAGGCCTCGATCGACCGGCTCGATCATGGTATCTGGCAGACCGTTGTCGCGCCCGCCCCGGCCTCATCCGTCAACACACAGCCCGGTGGCAGCAACGAGATCGAGATCGTCACCAACGGCAATCGCGCGGCATTTTATGTGAACGGCTCGGTGATCACGACAGCCACCGGCCGGCCCCCGAGCAATGGCGGCTCGCCCGGGGTCTATGGAGAAAGCGGCCCCAAGGGCACGCGATGGGTCTTCCCGCATGTTTCGCTATATTGACGAAGAGAGGATCAGCTCTCTTCGATCGGCATCGCGATATAGCGGAAATTGCCGTCCCGCTCGACGCGGATCAGGATATTTTTGCGGCCGGCTTTTTTTGCCGCGGCGACATGCTGCTGTACCTCCTCGGGCGATGCCACAGGTGCCGCACCGGCGGAGACAATGATGTCGCCCGCGTGCAGCCCCTGGGCGGAACCGGGACTGTTCCGCGGCACATCGACAATGACGATGCCGCGCGCGCGCTCGGGCAGCGAGAACTGCTTGCGCAGCTCGGGCGTCACCTTGGCGAGTTTGAGACCCAGCGCCTCAACCGTGGGCGGCGGTTTGGGCTGCTCGGGCGCGGGCGGCTGAGGTTGCGGCCGATTGGGGTCGTAGGCGACGATCGTCAGCGTTACCTCGGCCTCTTTCCCGTCCCGCCAGATCGTCAGCTTCGCCGGCTTGTTTGGCGCAGAGTCGGCGACAAGACGCGGCAATTGGCGGCTGCGGTCGATCGGCTTGCCGTCATAAGTAAGAATCACGTCACCAGGCTTGAGACCGCCTTGGCTCGCCGGGCTTGCGGGATCAATCGACGCGATCAGCGCGCCCCGCGCTTTGTCGAGGCCGACACTTTCGGCGATCTCATCGGTAACGGGCTGAATGCGGGCGCCGATCCAGCCGCGCTCGACCTTTCCCGTCGCGCGCAGCTGGTTGATGATCGGCTCGGCGAGCGCCGTCGGCACCGCGAAGCCGATGCCGATCGAGCCGCCGGTCGGCGAATAGATCGCCGTATTGATCCCGATCACCTCGCCCTGAAGGTTGAACATCGGGCCGCCTGAATTGCCGCGGTTGATCGACGCGTCGGTCTGCAGATAGTCGTCATACGGCCCAGAATGGATGTCACGCGCAGTGGCCGAAATGATGCCTGCGGTCACCGTGCCGCCGAGGCCGAAAGGATTGCCGATCGCCAGCACCCAATCCCCGACCTTGGCTTTTGACGAGTCGCCCCAAGTCGCCGCGGGGAGCGGTGTCTTCGTGTTGACTTTGAGCAGTGCGAGGTCGGTGACCGCATCGCGGCCAATGACCTGTGCCTGCAACACCGTGTCGTCGGACAAGGTCACCGTGATCTGGTCGGCATTGGCGATGACATGGGCATTGGTAACGATGAGACCCGATGGATCGATGATAAAGCCCGAGCCGAGCGAGGCGACGCGCGTGCCTGGTTGGCCGGGCGTGTTCTTGTCGCCAAAGAAATCGCGGAACAGATCATCGAGCGATGCACCAGGCGAAGCCGGCCCCGCCTCCTGAGCGGTCTTCGCCGGCGGCGTTACCTGGGTCGTAGAGATGTTGACGACCACGCCGAGGAGATGGCCGGCGAGTTGCTCAAAGACCTCGGCGAACGGCGTCTCCGGCGGGGCAAAGGACGGACGAGCCGCCGCCGCTGGCGCGCTCGCGGGAGCGTTTGGCGGTGAGGGCGTCGGGGCAGGCACTGGCACGGGTGCCGGTGCGGGAGCCTGGGCCGGAGCCGGAGCAGTGGCGGGTCCGACTGCCGGCGCGGGAGCAGGAGTTGCAGCGGGTGCCGGTGCGGGAGTTTGCGCCGGAGCTGGAGTTGCAGCGGGTGGAGGCGCGGCCGGCGCCTGAGCTTCCGCCGGTTGTGACACGTATAACGCCAAGCTAATCGCGGCGACGGTTCCGCGCCGGCAGAGCGCTCTCACCAAATCTTCTCCCACGCCGCGTCAATCTGCGGCACCGCGTCGCGCCAATGCAGCGCCTACGTGGCAAACACCCATCTAGCGCTGGTCTTTCAAACGCGCTCGATATGAAATGGCATCGGTATTGGCAAGACGGAATCGAGACGTGGACCCGCGCGATCGCGTCGCGCCCAAGCTGCTTGGCCGCGAGTTTCTGCGTTCCCTGTTCGACGCGGCGCTGGCCGCTGCCGATCCGGATCGACGGATTGCCTCGGCCTTGCCTCAGCCAGTCGCCGGGAGAACGGTCGTGGTCGGCGCCGGCAAGGCGTCAGCGGCGATGGCCCGCGCGTTTGAGGCGCTATGGCGTGGACCACTTGAAGGCCTGGTCGTCACCCGTCACGGTCACAGCGTGCCGTGCGAGCGGATCGAGATCGTCGAGGCAAGCCATCCGGTGCCCGATGCAGCCGGCCAGCAAGCCGCACGGCGCATTCTCGATCTCGCGACCGGCCTCGGCACGGACGACCAATTGGTGTTTCTCGTATCGGGCGGCGGCTCGGCGCTCCTCGCCCTCCCGGCTCCTGGCCTGACGCTAGAGGACAAACAAGCGGTCACCCGCGCGCTCCTGCGTTGCGGCGCAACGATCGGCGAGATCAATGCGGTGCGCAAGCACCTGTCGGCGATCAAGGGTGGGCGGCTCGCCGCGGCCGCGGCGCCGGCGCGCGTCGTGACGATCGCGATCTCCGATGTGCCGGGCGACGACCCAGCAGTCATCGCCTCAGGCCCCACCGTCGCCGATCCTTCGACTTTCGCCGAGGCGCGAGCGGTTCTCGCCAAATACCAGATCACCGAACCCGCTTCGGTCATCACTCATCTCACTGCGGCGGCGGACGAGACACCAAAGCCCGGCGACCCAATCTTCGCCAACGCCCGCTATACGCTGATCGCCAGCCCGAAACAGGCGCTCGCAGCGGCCGCCGATGCGGCGCTAGCTCAAGGCGTCACGCCCATCGTGCTGAGCGATCGCATCGAAGGTGAATCGCGTGATATTGGCCTCATGCACGCCGCAATTGCCTTGCAGCTTCGCGACGGTTTGCGCATCGGCGGCGGGACGGTGCCCCTCCCAGCCGTGCTGCTGTCGGGTGGCGAGACGACGGTGACCGTGCGGGGCGGCGGGCGCGGCGGCCGCAACAGCGAATTTCTGTTGTCGCTTGCAGCCGCGCTCGACGGGACGGAGGGAATTTCGGCGATTGCCTGCGATACCGATGGGATCGATGGAACGGAAGACAATGCCGGAGCGATGTTACTTCCGGACAGCATTGCCCGTGCGGCGGCACACGGTGTGGCCATTAAGACGAAATTGGCGGAAAACGACGCCTGGGGATTTTTCGATGCAACGGGTGATCTTGTCTCCACCGGACCGACACTGACCAATGTCAACGACTTTCGCGCCATCCTCGTTAGCGCCGGGCCGCGTGGCTGAGCCGGCGGCGCGACGACCGCCGATGATGCGACGGCAACGCAGCGCCAAGATTGTCGCCACGCTGGGACCGGCAAGCGCGAGCCCGGAGCGGTTGCGCGCGCTTTTCGATGCGGGTGTCGATGTGTTTCGCTGCAATTTCAGCCACGGAACGCATGACGATCATCGCAAGCTGTTCGCCGCCATCAGGAGCATCGAGCACGATAACAAGCGGCCGATCGGCATCCTCGCCGACCTGCAAGGACCAAAACTGCGCCTCGGCAATTTCGCTGACGGACATGCAGCGCTGGCGGCCGGCGCGGCGTTTCGCCTCGACCTTAGCGAAAACCTTGGCGACGCGCACCGTGCCCCCCTGCCCCACCCCGAAGTGTTTCGCGTCTTGCAGCCCGGCAATGAGCTACTGATCGACGACGGCAAGGTGCGGCTGAAGGTCGTCGATTGCGGCCCGGATTTTGCCGAAACCGAGTGCCTCGTCGGCGGCACGCTGTCAAACCACAAGGGCGTCAATGTCCCGCATTGCGTGCTACCGATTTCGGCCGTTACCGACAAGGACCGCGCAGATTTAGCCTTCGCGCTGGAAAACGGCGCCGACTGGATCGCGCTTTCCTTTGTTCAGCGCCCGGAGGACGTCGCCGAAGGCCGCAAGCTCGTCGGCGACGCCGCCGGGCTTATGGTCAAGCTGGAAAAACCGTCGGCCATAAGGCGATTGCAGGAGATCATAGATCTCGCCGACGCGCTGATGGTGGCGCGCGGCGATCTCGGCGTCGAGATGCCGCCCGAGGACGTGCCGACGGTGCAAAAGCAGGTAATCCACGCCTGCCGGCTCGCCGGCAAGCCGGTCATCGTCGCGACGCAAATGCTGGAATCGATGATCCATGCGCCGACCCCAACCCGCGCCGAGGCCTCGGACGTCGCGACCGCGGTTTATGAAGGCGCGGACGCCGTCATGCTGTCAGCGGAAACGGCGGTCGGCGACTATCCGATCGAGGCGGTAACGATGATGGACCGCATCGCCCGCCGCGTGCAGGAAGACCCACTGTATTTCGTCAGCATCCAGACCGCTATGGAACACGAGCACACCGACCCCGACGCGATCAGCGCGGCGGCATGCCAAGTGGCGGCAACGGTGGGGGCGGCGGCGATCGTCTCCTACACGACATCGGGCGCGACGGCGCTGCGCGCGGCGCGCGAGCGACCCGGCGTGCCGATCCTGGTGATGTCATCGAGCGTGAGCACCGCGCGCCGGCTGGCGCTGTTATGGGGCGCGCACTGCATCCACCACGCCGACGTCAAGAACTTCGCCGACATGGTGCAAAAGGCCGTACGCGCAGCGCAGCATGAGGACATAGCGCGCGCCGGCCAGCGGATCGTTATCACCGCCGGCGTGCCGTTCGGGACGCCTGGCGCCACCAATATCCTGCGCATCGCCTGGGTGGACCGGTAGAGCGCGCCGACCGGTTGCATTTTTTCAGTCGTCATACCGGCGAAGGCCGGTATCCACTTATCAGCGTCACGTTTGGCTGAAACGTGGATCCCGGCCTTCGCCGGGATGACGAGGAGAGTGGTGCATGTATCCCTCCGACATCGATCCCCGGTCCGGATGCCGGTTGCCGTTGCCGAAGCGCGAGGAGCTGAGCCCGGAAGGACAGGCGATTTACGATCTGCTGACCAGCACGAACGGCGAGAACCTCCGCGGGCTGCGCGGCCCCGGCGGCATCCAGCTTCACAGCCCCGAGCTGTCCAAGCGCTCCCGGCCGGTCAATCGCTATCTGCGCTTCGAAGCCGGTCTCGGCGGCCGCGTGCGCGAATTGGCGATCCTTGCCACCGCGCGCGAACTCGACAGCCAGTTCGAATGGGCCGCGCATGAAGACGAGGCGCTACGCCAAGGCATCGCGCCCGACCTGATCGACATTATCCGCTACCGCCACCCGCTCACCGATGTCGAGGCGGCCGATGCTATCGTGATCGCGCTGGGCCGCGAGATTTTTGCCGAGCGGAAGGTATCGTCCGACACATATGCGCGCTGTCTTGCTCATTTCGGCCGCGGCGCGCTGGTCGATCTTGTTGCGCTGATGGGCAATTACGCCGCCACCGCGGCGCTGCTCACGGCGTTCGATATGCAACTCGATCCCGAGAAGAAACCGGGACTACCTTCGCTATAGACGTCATTCCGGGGCGCCGCCTCGCGGTGAACCCGGAACCCATGAACACGAATTCCAACCAAACGAAACAGGCGGCGCAATTCCTCGCACCGCCTGTGTTTATGGATCCCGGATTCGACCCTGCGTGCCGCCCCGGGATGACAATCGAGGTCAATTCAGCCCGTAAAGCCGCACCACGTTGTCGTGGACGATCTTTTTCTGCGTCGACTTGGAGAACCCGGCAAGGTTCTGCTCCAGCGTCGCCTTCGAGTTCGGCCAGATGCAGTCGGGGTGCGGGTAGTCGGCGCCCCAGATGATGTTGTCCTCGCCGATCAGCGGGACGATCGGCTCCAGGTATTTGTCCTGCTGGTAGGTGACAAAGCCCTGACGGCGGAAGTAGTCGCTCGGCTTCATCTTGAAGCCGAGGCTGCGCGCGCGGTCGTGATACTCGGTGTCGCAGCGGTCGAACACATAGGGCAGCCACGTGACACCCGACTCGCCGAGAATGAAGTTGAAATCCGGGTATTTCTCGCAGGCGCCCGAGGCAAGGATCGAGGCCAGCACTTCCATCGTGTCGAGCTGGAACAAGGTCGAGCGCACCAGCCGCCACTGGGTGAAGACCTCCTTTTCCATCTCGGGCGTATCGGGCGCGCGCACAGCCTTGAATCCGGTCGAGTGGAACGAGATCGGGAATTTGCACTCGGCCGAGGCTTCCCACAGCACGAACCAGTCCGGGTGATAGAGCGGCGGGGTCATGCGCTTGAAGGCGAGATCGCCACCCTTCAGCCCCATCTTGGCGCAGCGCCGCACTTCGGCGGCCGCGGCTTTCGGGTCGGTGTTGGGGATGATCGCCAGCGGGAATACCCGGTTCGGGTCTGAACGCTTGGCGAAATCGGCGACCCAATCATTGTAGATACCGTCGACCCAGCCCCGCAGCTCGGCGCTGTCGATCAAATCGTTGACCATCAGGCAGCCGTAGATGATCTCCTTTTCGAGCCCGTCGCGGTCGAGATCGGCGATGCGCAGTTCCGGCGTCGTCGGCCGCGGATTGGCGCCCGGATAGGAATCCCACTTGAAGCCAATATCGGCCATCTCGTCGATATGGTCGAACGAGCCCTTCGTGTACGGCAAAAAGCCCGGGCCGACGCCGTTCCACATGCCGCGATCGAGATCGTCGACAAACCAGTGTTGGCCGTCATTGCGCTCCTCGACGCGCGGCGCCAGCTTTTTCCACTTTTGCGGCGCCTGCGACGACCACAGATCGGCCGGGCAGTAGGTCAGGTCGATATGATTGTCGCCGGAAATGAGCTTGTGATCGAACATCGATAGCTCCCTGTGATCGTCGGTGCGGCGCAGGCGCGCGGTTGTAGGTCAAACCGTAGCGCTATCTTACGAAACCCGGCAAGCGACTGCTACAACAACCCCGGCATGCGCCCCTGGTGAAGGCGCAAATTCTGCGCCATCCGCATAAAACCCGAACCGCCGCATTGTTTGCCATTGGACATGTCGACCGAAGAAAACCGCCCGCCCGCGGGAGGCGAGCCCCAAGCGCCGCCCGGGCGCATCGCGCCGCAGAATGTGCAGGCGATTTTCGCCGCGCTCATCGTGGTGATGCTGCTTGCCTCGCTCGACCAGACCATCGTCTCGACTGCGCTGCCGACGATTGTCGGCGAGTTCGGCCAGCTTGCGCACCTGTCGTGGATCGTCACCGCCTACCTGCTGACCACGACGATCGTAACGCCGCTCTACGGCAAGCTCGGCGACCTGTTCGGCCGCAAGATCGTGCTGCAATCGGCGATTCTGCTGTTCCTCGTCGGCTCGGCGCTGTGCGGGCTCAGCCAGTCGATGGGCGCGCTGATCGCGTTCCGCGCCCTGCAAGGACTGGGCGGCGGCGGCTTGATGGTCACGATCATGGCTGCAGTCGGGGATCTGTTCACACCGCGCGAGCGCGGCCGATATCAGGGGGTTTTCGGCGGGGTGTTCGGTCTCTCCACCGTGCTCGGCCCGCTGATCGGCGGTTTTTTTGTCGAGCATTTGAGTTGGCGGTGGATCTTCTACATCAACCTGCCGCTCGGGCTTGTCTCTTTGGTGATCATCGGTTGGGCGTTCAAGGCGCCCGTTTCGCATCGGCGGCCGGTCATCGATATTGCCGGCGCGTTTCTCCTTGCCGCCATGCTGACCGCGCTGATCCTGCTCACCAGCTTTGCCGGACACGGCATCGGCTGGCTGTCGGCCGAAGCCCTCGGCCTCGCGGCAGTCACGATTATCTCGCTTATCGGCTTCATCGCGGTCGAACAGCGCGCGACCGAGCCGATTCTGCCGCTGCGGCTGTTCGCCAACCGGATCTTCACGATCGCTTGCGCGATCGGTTTCATCGTCGGCCTGGCGCTGTTCGGGTCGGTCACCTTCATGCCGCTTTATTTGCAGGTAGTGAAGGGAGTGAGCCCGACCGAGGCGGGCATGACGCTGACGCCAATGATGGCGGGCGTGCTCGCGACTTCGATCACCAGCGGCCGGTTGATCAGCCGCCTCGGCCGTTACCGGCCTTTTCCGATCGTCGGGACCGCGCTGATGACGGTCGCGCTCGGCCTGCTCGCGACGCTCGACGCGGCGAGCAGCATCACGACGGCCGTCCTTTACATGATCGTGCTCGGCCTCGGTCTTGGCCTGGTGATGCAGGTATTGGTGCTGGCGGCGCAGAATGCCGTCGATTACCGCTATCTCGGTGTGGCGACCTCTGGCACCACGCTATTTCGCTCGATCGGCGGTTCGATCGGCGTCTCGCTGTTCGGCGCCATTTTTGCTGCCGGCCTGGCGACACATCTTGCTGCCGCACTGCCCGCCGCCACACAGCTTCCCAACGCGACGGCACCGGCTGCCATTCGCGCGCTGCCGAGCGGGACGCGGACGCTCTATCGCGACGCCTTTACCGCGGCATTGCATCCTGTGTTCATCGATGGCGCCGCGATCGGGGCGTTGGCCTTTGCGCTGACCTGGTTTCTCAGGGAAATCCCGCTGCGCGGGACACCCTCGACGCCCTCGCGCCCTGCCCCGTCCGGCGCCTATAATGAGCACGACAAAGTGACGGGAGGATCGTGATGACGATCAGCGTCGAGCGATTGGCCGAGAGTTTTGCCGGCGAGGTTTCGGGGGCCGACCTCTCTCACCTCGACGATGCGGCCACCGCCGCGATCAAGGATGCTTGGCTCGCGCACAAGGTCCTCGTCTTTCACGATCAGCATCTCAACGAAGACGATCTTGTCGCCTTTGCCCGGCGGCTCGGCGATGTCGAGATTCACTTGCGCCAGACGCGCACGACGGGGCGCCGCGAAGTTCTGCTGGTATCCAACATCAAGGAAGACGGCAAGCCGATCGGTCGGCTGGGCAACCAGGAACTCAACTGGCACATGGACCAAATCTTTATGGCCCAGCCCACCGCTGGGACGATCCTCTATGCGGTCGAGGTGACGCCGGAGGGCGGAGACACTTGGTTCTGTGATCTTGGCGCGGCCTACGCGACGTTGCCGGCGAGCCTCAAAGCACAGGTCGATGGCCAGCGGGCGGTGCATTCCGCTGCTACGGCCGACCGCCGCGTTGGCATTCAACTGACCGAGGAGCAGCGCGAAAAGGCCCCTGAGGTCGTTCATCCGCTGGTCCGCACCCACCCGCTGGCGCGGGAAAAAGGCCTCTATTTCAGCATGAACCACACGGCGCGGATCGACGGCTGGTCGGAGAAGGAGAGCCTGAGGCTGCTCGACGAACTCCGCACCCACGCGACGCAGCCGCGTTTCGTCTACACACATCACTGGCGGGTCGGCGATCTCGTGTTGTGGGACAACGCCTGCACCATGCACCGACGCGACCCGTTTCCCGACGAGTACCCGCGGCTGCTGCGCCGCGTCGGCTTCAACTTCCCCGCCGAACTCAAGGTGCCATTTTGACCGAGGACGCGCCAAGTCCGCTTCCCTACCGCGTCATGGAACCAGGTGGCGCCGGGGCGCTGGTCGAGATTGCCCTCCGCCTCGCGGCGCTGGGTCTTCTGCTTTACGGAGCGCTGGTTCTCGTCAGCCCTTTCATCACCGTGGCGATCTGGGCCGTTATCCTGACGGTCGCGCTCTACCCTTTTTATGAATGGATCGCCCGACGCCTTGGCAATCGCCGCCGTTTGGCAGCCGCCCTGCTCACCTTATTGAATCTGCTCGTCGTCATCGGACCGGCAACGTGGCTGATTCTCGGTCTGATCGAAAGCGTTCGGCGAATTTCAGAAAAGCTCGACCTGTCGAACCCGACGCTTCCTGCGCCACCCGCAAGCATCAAGGATTGGCCGCTGATCGGGGGGCAGCTTTACGACTTCCTGATCCTCGCATCGACCAACATCTCCGCCGCCGCGGCACAACTATTGCCGTTGCTGAAGCCACTCGCCGGCGGCCTGTTGCTGACCGCCGCGAGCACTGGGTTCGGTATCCTCATGTTCTTTGTCGCGATCATCGTCGCTGGCTTTCTCTTCGCGCCGGCGCCGTCTCTGGTCCGCGCACTCAGGACATTTTCACGCAAGCTGACCCTGCGGCGCGGCGACGAATTTGTCGCCCTTGCCGGCGCCACCATTCGCACGGTGTCGCGCGGGGTCGTCGGCATTTCGGTGTTGCAGGCGCTGCTGGCAGGGATCGGATTGGCGTTCTTCGCGGTGCCGGGCGCGAGCCTCATTACCTCCGCCGTGCTCATCCTCGGCATTGTTCAGATCGGGCCGGCGATCGTGCTGGTTCCGGTCATCGTCTGGGCCTGGCTGACCATGGAGACGAGCAGCGCTCTGATCTTTACCATCTACATGGTCCCGGTCAATCTGATCGACAACATCCTGCGGCCGCTGGTCATGGGCCGCGGCCTAAAGACGCCGATGCTGGTTATTCTGATCGGCGTCATCGGCGGCACGCTCGCCTATGGTATCCTCGGTGTCTTTCTCGGACCGATCATTCTCGCGGTTATTTGGGAGCTGCTGATGGCTTGGATGAATGAGAATGAGCCTGCTGCACCTGCCCCTTCGTGTTGAGCGCCATGGATAACGTCAAAGTTCTCGCCTTCGATACTGGAGGAACGATCCTCGACTGGCATAGCGGGATCAGTGCAGCACTTGCCGAATGCGGCGCGCGACGCGGCGTCGCGCATGACTGGCCGGCTTTCACCAACGAATACCGCCGCCGCGCGCTGCGGCGGATGGTCAATTCGGTCGATCCGCCGTTCAACATCGACGATGTGCACCGCGATCTGCTCGATGAGTTGCTGGCCGAGGCGAAGATCACCGCCTTCAATACCAATGACCGCGCCGCGATTGCCGCGCGCTGGCACACGCTCGATGCCTGGCCGGATTTCGTACCGGCTCTGGCGCGGCTCAGGCAATGCTATGTCTGCGTCTCGTTCACAATCCTGAGCCTCGCGCTGGTTATCGCTGTGTCGCGGAAGAACGCTATCGCCTGGGACGCGGTCATCTCCTGCGAGATGCTGCGCGTCTACAAAACCAAGCCTGAGGCCTATCAGCGCGCGGCACAGCTGCTGCAGGTGCCGCCCGGCGAGATTGCGATGGTGGCCTGCCACAATTTCGATCTCGATGCCGCACGCGGCGAGGGCTATCGCACCGCCTTTATCCGCCGGCCGGATGAATGGGGCGCGGCGGGACCGCCCGACCCCAGCCCGAACCCGGCCTGCGATATCGTCGTCGACGGTTTCGCCGCACTCGCCGATCGGCTCGGCGCCTGAAGCTCAACGGAAGTTACCGACCTCGGCCCAGACACCCGCGACCGCCTCGCGCGCGGCCTTGGCCATGAGTCCGCTGTCATTGGCGATGGTCGTCAGCCGGAAGCCCATTTTGATCATGCGCGCCGCATAAGCCGGCGTGCCGCAATGGATGCCAGGGTAAATCCCACGTTCGCGGCAGGCGGCGAGCACCGTCTCGTACATCCCCAGTTGCTCCGGGTCTTCGCTGTCGAGCGCCGGGGTCTTGCCCATCGAGAAGGCGAGGTCGCTCGGGCCGACATAAATCCCGCTGACGCCGGGCACATTGAGGATCGCGTCGATATTCTCGACGGCCTGCCGGGTCTCGATCATCGGCAGGACGAGGACCTCGTCATTCGCGGTTTTCTGGTACGAGCCGGCAACCCCATAGGCCGCAGCCCGGATCGGACCGTTGCTCCGCGTCCCTTTCGGCGGATACAGGGCATAGGAAACCAGCGCGCGCGCTTCCTCCGGCGTGTTGATCATCGGGCAGATCACCCCGTAGGCGCCAGCATCGAGGACCTTGCCGACGATCCCCGGCTCGTTCCACGGCACGCGGACCAGCTTCGTCACTGGAAACCGGTCCATCGCCTGGAAGCAGTGGATCATGGTCTGGTAGTCTTGGACGCCGTGCTGCATGTCGACAGTGATGCTGTCCCAGCCGCATTGCGCCATGACCTCGGCCGAAAAACCGGTCGGGATCGCCAGCCAGCCGTTGACAGCGGCCTTCCCGGCCTTCCACCGTTCCAGAAGTTTGTTGTCAGCCATCTTCTCTTCCCCCTCGATTGGCCGCCGCGTCTCGATTTTTGCCGCGGTAGCCGGCGTTGCTTGGTGCGTATGAAAGGATCGTCTTAGTTGATCACATTCCGCTGATTTGTCCTACCGCGACGCGGCACTCCAGACATCATGGCTGTCCCGGCATAATTTGAGCCACAGGTCGAATGAGGGCGCCTCGACCGAGACGCGGTCGATGAAACCAACGATCAAGCCGTCTTCGAGCTGCCGCATCGTCCCCGGTCGTTCCGAGGCCTCGGCGGGATGAACCAACAACAGCCGGTTCTTGCCATAAGCTTGCATCGCCTCCCACAATCCGCGGATATCCTCATCGGCAAGATGGGAGCGCGAACCGTAGACGAAATGTTTTTCGGCCTCTTCCAAATCGCCGATCAGCTTGTCTCGCAAAAACACCAGCCGACGACAGAGATTTGCAAATCGCTTCGTACGATCGTCATTTACGGCCGGAATAAATGTATGCATCGACATGTGATAGCGTTTGTCACGAGTCATGTACTCGCCGTTGTGCTCGGTCAGGGTTGTATTCTCCGGTGACCCGACCCCTGCAAACCGGTCGCGCAACGCTGCCGTCAGCAGTCGGGGCGGCGTCGAGGTAAACCGCAGCAACCCAAGCGGTTCAGCACCAAAGTGACGCTGCACGACGCCGAATTCGCAATTCTCACCCAGCGATTCGAACGCCAGCATAAGATTTGCCGGTGTCGAAGCATTCGTTTGCGGCAACGCAGCGGGTCGTGAAAGAGCCGCGGCCTCGCCAAATCGCCCCAGTTCACCCAGGACCAACATGACTTGGCGATCGCCAAGCGGATCGGCTGGAAATTTTTCGCGAAATGTTTCCCACCGCCGCAGCGCCTCCGGCCAATCGTGCCGTTGGTACGCGACCCAGGCATAGTTCCCGACCAGCTCGCTGTTGTCGGGATAGCGGGAAAGCCCCTCTCGCAACACGGCGTCGGCTTCGTCAAAACTCTGCATCTCGCGGAGCACGATGCCAAGGCTCGAGTACCCGACGATATGCGCCGGGAACTTTGTCTTGTAGACGCCCCAGCGGGAGAGGGCCTCCGGCCAATCGCCGCGCCGATGCGCAACCCAGGCGTAATTGCCCAACAACTCCGCATGATCCGGGTGACGCCGCAAGCCTCCGGTGAGAATCTGATCAGCCTCATCGAAATTCTCGGCATGACGCAAGGCAACGCCGGCCGCCGAATAGCCAACGGGATGATCCGGAAACCGCTCGCGGTAATGCCGCCAACGCGCGACCGCCTCGTCCCAGTCGCCGCGGTTTTGGGCCAACCAAGCGTGATTGGCGATGACATGCTCGTTTGCGGGGAAACGGGCCACCGCTTCCGTGCTGATCGCGTCAGCGTCAGCGTATTTTCTCGCACGGTTTAATGCTGTGCTCTGCCCGATATACCCTGCGGGATCATCCGGGTGCCATAGTCGCGCCTTGGTCCACAACTCGGCGGCGACGGCTAAATCTCCGGAATCCAGCGCTCGACGTGCTCGGACAACGAGGTGCTGAGACCACGCCAGTTCCGGGTTCGGTTGGGCTAACTCCGGTGCGGATATGGGTGATGGGCTGTCACCGGCCATTCAAATCGATATCTCTTGCCGCATCCAATCCGGAACAACCGTGAACTCGGCATTCGCATCGAATACCGCGTCTTCCTTTATACCGGCAAATGAATTGGTCCATCCTTTGAACCGGTTGATGACTTGAATGTCTTCATCGCGCTGGTATTCGGCGATGCGCGTTTCCAAATCGGCTTGATCCCACTTTGACCTCCGGTACCGTGCGCCCTTATTCAGCGCCTCGTCGAGATCGAACCAGCGCAGGTGAAGCATATACAGTCCCGGGATCCTTGCCCCGCCTTCCCGTGCCGTGTGAAAGCCCGGGACCCAGTTTAGTGGAAAGCGGGAAATTACCGGCTTATCCATCATCGGTTGATAACGAATAAGCCGTCGCTGCCGCAGCACCGGGCATGAATTATCGTATGAAGGCTCGCGATCCACGTTGTGATGCAGATCGTAGCCTCGGCAGATGCCGATGGGTTGCTCAAGTTCAAGTAAGAATTGTCGAAAGCTTCGCCCGCCGAGAGCCTCGGGCGAGCCACAGACAAATTCATCTGAATCCGTATAAAGCACAGAATCATACGATTCCAACAAAAACCTCTGCATCGTCGCCACGAGTCGCATAATCAGCCAATTGTCAAACACATCGCGTGGAACCCTAATAATATTGATGCCCGGTGGGAGCGTCAGATTATAAGTTTCATCGGAGCCTTGATCGATGACAAAGAGGTTTTCAGCACCGAAATGCTTGGCGTAATACGGCACCCATAAGGGAAGCAGGACGAATTCGTTATAGGCGATGGTGAGCGCAGCGATGCGTCCCTGAGGCTGCGGGTCTCGTTTGTAACCCTTGAGGCGATCGACAAGCAGCGTCGTCGGGTTTTTCGGATCCAGCGTCGCCAGCACGCTTTTATAGAGTGGCACGATCCATCGTTCGACGCCGTTCGGCCCTTCATACTCGGCCTGCACCCCGTGAAAGTCGGCGATGAATTCGGCCCAGGTCAAGTCTTGAAACTGCTTCGGCAGAACGAAAGTGAAGCCGGTTAAGCCGTCGCCTCGTAATCTGGTCGAGGTGGGAAGTAACACGCCAAGTTTGTGAAATCGCAAAATCAGTCGCAGTGCGGCTTTTTCACCGGGAAAATCGTAGGAGGCCCAAGGTGTTATTCTCGTTTGACTCACCGATTCGACCACGCCGTCGAATCCCATGATCATTTCCCCTTCAACAACTTGCACAGAATACCGCAATATTCGTCTTATAGTCGTTACACGTGGAGCAATCCCGCTTTTTCATAGCCAGCCCGGTAATACGAAGCATCTGTACCCTCACGGCCCTGTCCGACTGCGAAGGGTCGTACGCCCAGCCGCGAACCTGCCAAGGGTCCACTGCATCCAAATGGCCTTTCACTGCCACCGCGTGTCTCTCAAGGCTCCGGCCCTACAGCCATATCCTAAGGCCGCTCTTGCGCGTGGTTTCGCGCCTAGTCGCTGTCGTCATTGATTCTGTGAGGGTTCTCTGAATCGATGTCCGCGTCACCAGAGACGGAGCGGAGACGTGGGCAGCAAAGAAAGCGCAGTCAAGAAATACATTGTGACACTCAGCGATA
>Ga0335085_10000556_pt1 | contig 101818 bp, 105 predicted proteins | sample Lox_Sample_45_FD_206712 | JGI IMG/M metagenome (GOLD analysis project Ga0335085, IMG submission 206712) | Soil microbial communities from Loxahatchee National Wildlife Refuge, Florida, United States - Lox_Sample_4.5 | ecosystem: Environmental > Terrestrial > Soil > Wetlands | place: USA...
TTCGGATCGAGCGGATGTCCGAGCGTGATGGTCGCCGTGACGCGACGGATCGCCTCGAGCAGACGCTCACGCACGCTGCCGTGCACGATGAGGCGCGAGCCCGCGTTGCAGGTCTCGCCCGCGTTGTAATAGATACCCCAGGCGATGTCCTCGGCCGCCCGATCGATGTCGGCATCCGCGAGCACGACATGCGGGCTCTTGCCACCGCACTCGAGCGATACGCGCTTCATGTTCGACTCGCCCGCGTAGCGCAGCATCAGCTTGCCGACCTCGGTCGAGCCGGTGAAGCTCACCATGTCGACATCGGGATGCAGTGCCAGCGGCTTGCCGGTTTCCTCGCCAAAGCCCGGTACGACGTTCAACACGCCCGGGGGGAGCCCCGCCTCGAGCGCGAGCTCTCCCAGACGGATTGCGGTGAGGGGTGACTGCTCGGCCGGCTTCAGCACCACGGAGTTACCGGCCAGCAATGCGGGCCCGAGCTTCCAGCTCGTGACGATGAGCGGGTAATTCCAGGGCACGATGGCTGCCACGACGCCGAGCGGCTCCCGGCGCACGAGGGCCAGATCGTTGGGCCCCGTCGGAGCGACCTCGTCGTAGAGCTTGTCGGCGAATTCGGCATAGTAGGCGATGCAATCGATCGCCTTCGGAACATCGACCTGCGTCGAGTTTACGATGGGCTTGCCGACATCGAGCGTCTCGAGCAGCGCGAGGTGCTCCAGATCCTCGCGCATGAGCTCGGAGAAGCGCAGCAGCACGCGCTTGCGCGTGCCGGGATCCGTGCGCCGCCAGCGGCCGTCCTCGAATGCCGCGCGCGCCGCGCGCACCGCGGCCGCCACGTCCGCCTCGCCACAGCGCGCCACCTGCGCGATCACCCGCCCGTCGATCGGGCTTTGCTTCGCGAATACCCGCCCATCGCGCGCGCCCACGAGCCGGCCGTCGATGACGGCGCGTCCTTCGGGGCGCAAGGGTGCGGCCGCACGCTCCCAGTCCGAGCGGGTGCGAGCCGCCATTTGTGCGTTCCCGATGCTCATGCCGCCACCCTCGGCAGGTGTTCCTGCCGGGCATAGACGCTAATGCCTGGCTGCAGCACCGCTTTTCGCTGCCGCGCGAGCTTGCGATGGAGGCGTCTAGCCGGCCTTCGATGTGCGCGGCGATTGCGGTCCGCTGCCTCCATGCTGGTCGCATTGGCCCAGCTCCTGACCTGATTCACCTCGATGGCCGCCGCCTTGAGCCAGGCATACGACTTGGGTTTGGCCTGGTGCCGCAGAGTGCGCGTGCAGATGGGATTCGCAGTCTCACTCATTATCCGATAGCTCCTCCGCTGGCATATCCCACTCAGCTGAGTAGGCGCCTCCCGTGCCTCCGTTCGCTCCTAAGGGGCCGCGCGCTTCTTCTTGTCCGGATCGTCGAAAGGTATCGAATGCGCCATGGCGCGACCACGGACTTTCTTACCGCGGATCTCGAGCGGCGTGCCATGCACCGCCGCCGGAAGCGCGAGGCGCGCGAGCGCCATCGAGCGCTTCGAGAGCGTCGAGTACATGCCATAGGTCACCACGCCGACCCGCTTGCCGTTCTGGTACAGCTCATCGCCCATATCGGCGGGCACCTGACCGTCGACCAGCACGCCGAAGATGCGGAAGCGCTCCTTGCCCTTGAGCCGGTAGTGCTGATCGGCGCCGCGGAAATCGCTCTTGCCGGGGCTCACCGTGAAATCGAGGCCGAGCTCCCACAAGGAGTCCCCGGGCGGCTCGGCGTCGAAGGGATAGGTCTGCGACATGTCGTACGGGTAGAAGAGCAGATAGCTCTCCACGCGCAGCAGATCGAGCGTCCCAAACTGGGTGGGCACGATCCCAAGGCTCTTGCCCTCAGCGAGTATCGTGTCCCACAGGTACACGGCATCCTCGGCCTTGCAGAAGATCTCGTAGCCGCGCTCGCCCGAATAGCCGGTGCGTGAGATGGTCACCGGACGGCCGAAGAGCGTCGTGGAGAGGTGGTGAAAGTACTTGAGCTCGCGCACACCCGCGACGTGCTTGGCGAGGAACTCGACGGACACCGGACCCTGCAGCGAGAGATCGTGCAGATCGTCATCGAATACGAGCGCGGCATTGCGGCCGATCACGGCCTGCGTGAGGGTCTCGTGGCCCGCGCCGCTGCCATGCACGACCATCCACATGTTCGGTGCCATGCGGAAGAGGATCGTGTCCTCGATGAAGTGCCCCGCATCGTTCAGCATGCACGCATACGCGGACTTGCCGGGATAGATCTTGGTCACATCGCGCGTCGTGGCGTAATGCAGGATCGGCGCCGCATGGGGACCCACGAGATAGAGCTTCTTCAGGCCCGAGACATCCATGAGCCCGGCTTTGGTTCGAATCGCGACGTGATCGGCGGCTACATCGTGGGAGTACGTCCAGGCACTGCCCATGCCATTCCAGTCCTCGAGCTTGGAGCCGAGGGCACGATGCCGATCCGCCAGTGCCGAAGTGCGCCAGGTAAGAGCCATGCAAGGACCTCGAGCCGCGCCGCCGCGGCAAGTATAGCGAGCCGCGCTGGGTTATACCGGGCTAGTCGCGGCTGCTTCCGCGCTCGCCCCGAGCAGCTGGCGGCGTGCCGAGTGCAGATGGCTCGTCACGATCGCAATCGCGCGCTCGGTGTCTCGCGAGCGGATGGCCTCGAAGATCGCGGCGTGCTGCTCGTTGTACTCGGCAATGCGCGCAGGCGTCAGGACCTTGTCCTTCATCGCGTTCCACTGACTGTGCGTGCGCACGGAATTGATCTGCTGATAGACCCACACCATGAGCGGATTGCGGGTCGCATCGCAGATCAGCTGATGAAACTCCGTGTCCCAGAGCGTGAAGCTCTCCGCATCCGAGCTCGATTTGTCCATGCGGGCGATGGCATTGGCCATGCGCTCGATGTCACGGGCCGTCGCATTGAGCACGGCGAGCCGCACCATGTTCGGCTCGATCCCGAGGCGCACGTCGATGAGCTCGAGCGGCCCGGTGAGCTCGGCGAAGTCCTCGGGATCGTTGCGCGCCTGGAAGTTCACGAAGGTGCCCGAGCCGAGCCGTCGGGTCACCAGACGCTCGCTCTCCAGCCGCACGAGCGCCGTGCGGATGGTGGCGCGTGAAGCGCCGAAGGCCGCCGCGAACTGGCGCTCCGCAGGCAGCTTCTCCCCGTGCACGTAGCGACCCTCGAGGATCGCGCGCCGCAGCTGCGTCGTAACCCACGTCGAGCCGCGCATGGGATCGGAGATCACCGATCCCGGTTCTGTGGTACTGGCTAGACCACTTTTGGCCACGTTTACACCCATTTTCGGAACTGGCCTTAAATTGGTTTGAAATCGGTTCAGGCTTTGTGCCACCATCCTGACATCTCGTCAAGTCCCCGGGGTTAACCCCCTGGATTCTGCGTCGCAGGGGATTCAGTCCATGGCTTTCCCGACCCGCACGAAATACCTGGTGATTGGCGCCGGTATCCACGGCTTGAGCAGCGCCTGGCACCTCGCGGAAGCCTTGAAAAAAAGCGGCCGCGGCAGCGGCGCCGATGTCCTGGTGGTCGACAAGTCGGGGATTGCCGCCGGCGCCTCGGGCATCGCCTGCGGTGTCATCCGCAACAACTACTATCAGCCGGCCATGCGCAAGCTCATGGCCCATAGCGTGGCGGTGTGGGAGAGCGATCCGCAGGCCTTCAGCTTTCATCCCGTGGGCTACATGCAGATCAGTCCCGAAGTCATGCATGCGCAGGTCGCGACCATCGCCGAGCAGCAAAAAGAGATCGGCTACGAATCGGTATTCATCGAAGGTGAGAAAGACTCGCTCACCTACATGAAGGGCCTGTTCAACGACTGGCAGGCCAAGGGCATCACCTCCGTCCTGCACGAGAAGAAGGGCGGGTACGCGAACAACCAAGCCTCCATCCATGGGCTCGCCAAGAAAGCCGAGCAGCAGGGCGTGCGCATCCTCTCGGGTGCCAAGGTGACGGGCTTTCGCAAGGACAACACGGGCGCCGTGCGCACGGTCCTGACCGACAAAGGTCCGATCGATTGCGACTTCGTCATCGTGGGGGCGGGTCCCTGGATCAAGCAGATCTGGGACATGTTGGAGCTGCCGGCGGCGATCAGCGTCAAGGGGCGCGACGGCCGAATGCATGCCAACGTACCCATGTGGACCTTCTGGTCACTCCAGGAAGGCACTCTCGGGGTCGATCCCCAGCTGCAGCGTACGAACGACGGCCGCATGCCACCGGTCATCCACGTCGATACGGATGCGACGCTCTACTCTGACGTCGATCACTCCGTGATCACCGACAAGCTGTGGGGCATCTATTACAAGCCCGACTTTCACTTCGGCGGCGTGCAGGGTGGGGCGATGCCCTTCAAGGTCGCGGCCGATCCGGCATCCGTACGCATCGATCCCTACGGCCCGGAATCGCCGGATTTCGTGGTCGGCGAGCACTTCGCACACATGTGGTGCTCGGCGCTGGCTTTCTGTCAGAAGCGCTTCGAAGGCCAGCTGAAGGTTTACAAGCGCGAGCCCTCGGGCGGCATCGGCAGCTTTACTGCGGACAACTTCCCGGTGTTTGACCGCTTCTGCGAGAATGTATACGTGATCGCGGATTCCAATCACGGCTACAAGATGATCGGCGTCGGCAAGCTCGTCGCCGAGGACATCTGCGGTCAGCCCAGCGAGCTGCTCGAGCCGTTTCGCTTCTCGCGCTTCGCAGCGGGCCGACTGCACCCGACTTCAAACAGTCCGTTCCCGTGGAGCTGAGCCACGAGGGCGGCAAGAGCGACGGCCGTTCGGCGTCATTGATGACATTAGCGGGGGACGGACATGACTGACCTGGAAAACCATGTCAATGCAAAGGGGCGCGAGGAGCTCGTCAAGGAGGTTCGCCGCAAGATCAACGATCTTGGCATTCAGTACATCTACTACCAGTTCGTCTCGGTCACCGGCCGCATCGTCGGCAAGGGTATTCCGGCGGATCACTGGGAGCGCACCGCCGAGCGCGGCTTTCAGCTGGTGTACGGCTCGACGGCCAATCTCTTTACCGACCGGCACCGCAACTACATCGGCTACGGTCCCGAGGCCTCGGAGCTCGTCGGCATCCCGGATCCGGAAACCTTCGCGCAGCTGCCCTGGGACAAGCGTGTGGCGCGGGTGTTCTGCACCTGCTTTCGCAACCGTGAGGAAACGGAGAACCCCGGCGGCCATCTGACCTCGGACTGCCGCGGCAACCTGCGGCTCATTCACGAGGAGTTCAAGAAGGCGCACAACGGCTTGCACCTGCGCCACGGCTGCGAGCCGGAGATGATGTGGCTCAAGAAGGGCGAGGATGGTCTGCCGCACGGCGGCTACACCAAGCCCAACTGCTATCACATCGATCAGTTCGAGTCGCTGCGTCCGGTGTTCATGCGCGTGATCGAGTACGGCCGCGCCATGGGTCTCGACATGATCCAGGGCGATCACGAGGATGCGCCCGGCCAGCTCGAGCTCAATTTCATGTTCGACGACTGCCTGCGCACCGCCGACCGTTTGACGACCTATCGGCAGATCTGCGCGCAGGTGGCGCGCGAGTTCAACATCATCGCCTGCTTCATGTCGAAGCCGTTTATGGGTGTGTCGGCTTCGGGTTGCCACCACAATCTGTCGCTGTGGCGCGGAGGCACGGACAGCCTCAACAAGCTCGGCAACGAGACGCTGCCCGGACTCGAGGACACCTTCACCTACCGCACCGGCGGCGAGAACACCTTCCTGCCGCTCAAGGGGGAATCGAAGCCCGGACCGATCGGACTGCACTGCATCGGCGGCATCATCAAGCACGTAGGCGCCCTGACCGCGATCGGCTCTTCCACCGTCAACTCGTATCGGCGCCTGTGGGACACCGGCTTCTGGGCACCGGTGTACGCCGACTGGGGTTATCAGAACCGCACCTGCGCACTGCGCATCTCCGCGCCGGGGCGCTTCGAGTACCGCTCGGTCGACTCGACCGTCAACCCGTACCTGATGGCGGCCGGCATCCTCAAGGCCTTCGACGACGGCATCAAGTTGAAGCTCGATCCGGGCGAGCCTGAAGAGCGCAACATCTACGCGGCCATGGCAGCGGGCAAGAAGGTGAAGAAGCTGCCCATGTCACTCGGGGATGCGCTCACCGAGCTGGAGAAAGACGAGACCATCAAGTCGGCCATGCCCGGTGAGATGTACCGGGTGTTCACCCACTACAAGCGCGACGAGTGGGAGCGCTTCATGTCGACCGTGACCGAGTGGGATCTGAAACAGTACTGGGACTACCTGCCCTGAGCTCAGGGCGTTCCTCGGAGAACGAAACATGTGTGGAATCGCGGGCCTGATACACCGCGGCAAGACCGGTGAGATCGGGCAAGAGATGACGGCGATGCTGCAATCCTTGAAGCATCGCGGTCCCGACTCGACCGGGTACGCCCTGTACGGCAAGCCGCACGGCAAGGAGCTCGTGCTGCGCTTCAAGCTCGCCGAGCAGGACGAGATGTCCAAGGGCTTCGACATCCACCGTCAGGTCCGCGAGCGGCGTGCGGAGATCGATCGCCGGCTCGCCGAGCTCGGCGCGAAGACGCTCGAGGAAGAAGCCGCGACCGAGTATGCGTTTCGCTATCGCATCGAGTACAGCGGCGATCGCCGCAAGCTCGCCGACTATCTGGAGGATGTCGAGGGAGCCGAGATTCTCTCGATCGGACATGGGCTCGAGCTCATCAAGGACCTCGGCGATGCGGCGCGCGTCAACGGCCAGTATCACCTCAAGCAGTTCATCGGCACGCACGCGATCGGCCACACCCGCATGGCGACCGAGTCCGACGTCGACATCCGCTCGGCCCATCCCTACTGGGCCTATCCCTTCGCTGATGTGTCGGTGGTCCACAATGGGCAGCTGACCAACTACTGGAACGGACGCCGCGCTCTCGAGCGCCGCGGACATCGCTTCATGTCCAATTGCGACTCGGAGCTGATTGCCGTGTATCTCGCCGATCGCATGGCGCAGGGGGCCACTCTCAAGGAAGCTATGGAAGGCTCGATCGAAGAGCTCGACGGCGTCTTCACCTATCTGGTCGCAACCTCCGACAGCCTCGGCATGGCCAAGGACGTGATGGCGGCGAAGCCGATGGTGCTGTACGAAAGCGACAAGTTCATCGCGCTCGCTTCCGAGGAGGTCGCGATCCGCAGTGTGTTCCCGCACGAGATCGACACCTTCGATCCGTACGAGGGCGAAGTCCGCGTCTGGAAAAGTTGAGACACACCATGGCACTCAGGACCAAGGCTACCGAATTGGGGATGCATACCGAGCAGCTCGCCGGGCGCACCCAGCAGCGCTTCTTCCGCCCCGAGGAGGAGGCGCGCTTCACCTACCCCTATGCGTTCGAGGTCGACTTCGAGCGGCACGCGGCGATCGATGCCACCGATCTCAGCCCGCAGGCGATCAACTTGAGAATCCGCGAGTTGATGAGCCAGGGTTACGGCAGCATTACGCTCACCAATCCCGGCGCCAAGCACTCGGTTGCCGTCGGCATTTTGAATCGGCTCAACCTGCAAATCCGCGGCAGCCTCGGCTACTTCGGCTGCGGACTGATCGATGGGCCGAACATCCGCATCACCGGCCGCGTCGGCTGGTCGTGCGCCGAGAACATGATGGCCGGCACGGTGGTGATCGAGAAGAACGCCGGCTCGACCTTCGGCGCCGCAATGCGCGGCGGCGACCTCGTCTGCAAGGGAGACGTCGGGGCGCGCATGGGCATCGACATGAAAGGCGGCACCATCCTCGTGGGTGGCCGCGCCGGCGCGTTCTGCGGTTTCATGATGCAGCGCGGACGCATGGTGATCCTGGGTGACGCCGGCAAGAACCTCGGCGACTCCATGTACGACGGCACCATCTATGTCGGGGGTCGCATCGCCGGACTCGGCGTGGATGCCGTGCCCGAGGAGATGAACGATCTCGATGTCGAATGGCTCGAGCGCAAGCTCAAGCTGCATGGGCTGCAAGCGCCGCGGGGCGTGAAGAATCTGCAGAAGATCGTCGCCGGCCGCCAGCTCTGGAACTACGACAATCTCGAGCCCGCTGAGAAGAAGCTGATCCTCTAGGCGCGCTCACCGCACAAAGGAAACCTGTCCGATGCCCAAGGAAACCAAGATACCGGCGGCGGTCCCGGCGACGAAGAAAAAGCTCAGCCGCAACACGCACGTGCTCGGCCACAGCTCGATCTTCACTCCGAATGTGATCGATGACATCCACATCAAGAGCGAGCTCGGCCGCTATCGCATGCGCGGCTTCTCGCTCTTCAAGAAGGTTCCCAGCTGGGACGACCTGACCTTCCTGCCGGGTACGCTTACGCGCTTCGTCATCGAAGGCTATCGTGAGAAGTGCGAGACGCAGACCGTCATCGGCCCACGCGCCAAGCGACCTCTGGTGCTCGACATCCCGGTGTACATCACCGGCATGAGCTTCGGTGCGCTGAGCTACGAGGCCAAGATCTCCCTCGCCCGCGGGGCGACCATGGCGGGGACGGCCACCTGCTCGGGCGAAGGCGGCATGATTCCCGATGAGCGCCGCTATTCCTCGAAATGGTTCTATCAGTGCATCCAGTCGCGCTACGGATTCAATCCGCATCACTTGCGCCTCGCCGATGCGTGCGAGTTCTTCATCGGCCAGGGCTGCAAGGTCGGCCTGGGCGGCCATCTCATGGGTCAGAAGGTCACCGACCAAGTCGCCGAGATGCGCTCGCTGCCTGCCGGCATCGACCAGCGCTCCCCGGCGCGCCACCCCGACTGGCTCGGTCCAGATGACCTGGCATTGAAGATTCAGGAGATTCGCGAGGCGACCAACGGAGAGATCCCGATTCAGCTCAAGCTCGGCGCAGCGCGTGTTTACGATGACGTGCGCATGGCGGCGAAGACGGGACCGGACAGCATCTACATCGACGGCATGGAGGGTGGCACGGGTGCCGGGCCGCACATCGCGACGGAGGAGACCGGCATTCCCGGAATCGCCGCGATCCGTCAGGCACGCAAGGCGCTCGATGATGTCGGCAAGACCGGTGAGATCTCACTCGTCTACGCCGGTGCCATCCGCAACGGCGCCGACGTGGCCAAGGCGCTTGCGCTCGGTGCCGATGCCGTCGCGATCGGACACGCGGCGCTCATGGCGCTCAACTGCAACAAGGACATTCCCGAGGCCGACTACGAGAAGGAGATCGGCGTCGAGGCCGGCTACTGTTATCACTGCCACACCGGACGCTGTCCGGTCGGCGTGACCACGCAGGATCCGTTGCTGCGGCGACGCCTCGATCCGGACGCGGCCGCCGAGCGCGTCTACAACTTCCTGCACTGCCTCACGATCGAGTGCCAGATGATGGCGCGTGCGTGCGGCAAGACCAACGTTCACAGCCTCGAGCCCGAGGACCTCGCCGCACTGACGATGGAAGCCTCGGCGCTCGCGATGGTGCCGCTCGCCGGATCACAGCACACCGTCGGCCGTCCCGACATGACCCGCTATTGAAGGATGCCGTAAGCCATGGCGAAGATCACCGAGCTGCATAAGTACGCGCGCCGCAAGAAGGCCAAGACGGCCAAGCCCGCGAGCAAGAGCGCTGCCAAGGCGTCAGCGACCAAGGGGAGCAACGGCCGCCCGAGCACCGATATCGATCACTTCATCAAGACCGCAGGCCTCGACAGTCAGCGCGAGAAGGAGATCGGTCAGCACATCGGTTATCGCTACGATGTGAACCTGGTGCCGGACTACCGCCGTTTGACGCCGTTTCTCAAGAAGTACATGGAAGTGATGCAGTGGCAGGATCTCAACTGGCTCGAGGACGTGCATCTCGGCTACGAGGAAGGCCGTGCCGCCGTCTTCGATCGCAACATCAACGGCTGGGTCACCGTGCCCGAGAACCTGAAGCTGCCGGACAATCAACAGGACCGGGACATGCTCGCGCGCGAGCTGCTGATCAAGTTCCAGATGTCGCCCCGCCATCCGATGGTAGAGCTGCACAGGGCGTATAAGAAGTTTTAAGCCCTTCGGAACGCGCTCCCGTGCGCCCAGTCGGGCGTGAAGGAGAGGATCTCGATGCTCGCCGGCAGCTTGGCATTGAAGAGCCGATTGTGCCAATAGGTCGCCTGATACAGCGGGTGCGCGGCCGGTAAGCGTGCGATCTGGGTGGGTAGCCGGTAGCCTTGCGTGTACTGCTCGAACTCGAGCACACACCGCTCGCGGGCGAGCAGCTCGGCTGCGAGCGCTGACTGCGGGCCGAAGAGCGCCGTCAGCACGCCCGAGAAGCGTGCCGGCTCCTGGAAATACTGCCCTTGCAGGATCTCGAGCACTTTGTCGTAGCGCTCGTTCGGATCGTGTGTCGCCAGATACTGAAACCGGAACTGCTGCGTGCTCGCGTGCGGATCGATCTCGACGATCAGAGTGACGATGCCCGCCGCGAGCTCTGCGCCGCTCGGTGCGAGCACCCGCGGACGCATACCCGTCGAGGGCCGCCCACCTTCCTGGCGCGCGCTCAGCTGCCGCAGGCGGCATTGCCAGCCGATGAACTCGGCGCGCAACTGCAGGCTCGCCGCACGCGTGAGGACCACGTTCTCAGGTGGTTGCGTCATGGGGCTCAGCTTACACTGCGACGCGGCGCAAGCGCGCGCGTCTCTCAAGTGCCATGAGCTCCCTTGCGATCGGGCTCACGCTCCTTGCTGCCACGCTGCAGGCCTGCTGGAATGCCGTGCTGCGCGGAGGAGTCGACCCTCTGTGGTCGATCACCGTCATGAGCCTGTCCACGATCGTGGTCACCGTGCCGCTCGCCATCGCCCTGCCCTGGCCCGTCCGTGCGAGCTGGCCCTATCTGCTCTCCTCCGCCTGTCTACAAATCGGCTACTGCGTCTTTCTGGTCAGTGCCTATCGTTACGGCGAGCTGGGGCAGGTGTTTCCCATCGTTCGCGGCAGCGTACCGCTGCTCGTGACCGGTGGAGGGCTGCTGTTTGCTCATCAGTATCCGCATCCGCTCGCCCTGCTCGGTATCGTGCTCGTCGCCGCGGGCATCATCAGTCTCGCTCTGGGTCGGCAGCGCACCCGAACCCGTTCGGTGGCGCTGGCACTCGGCGCGGGGTTGTTCATCGCAAGCTACGTCACCATCGACGGACTCGGTGTGCGCGTCGCCGGCGACTCACGGGTCTACCCGACCTGGATCTTCCTTCTCGATGGTTTGTTGATGCCGCTCACTTTCATTGCCCTGCGCGGCCGGTTCACGATCGATATGCGCTCGCCGGAGACGTGGAAGGCGACCGCGGCCGGTTATATCTCACTCATCTCTTATATGGCCTTCGTGACCGCACTGTCGCTCGGTCCGATCGGACCGCTGTCGGCTCTGCGGGAAACGAGCGTCGTGTTCGCGGCGCTCATCGGTTGGCTCTTTCTTGGCGAAGCACTCACGGCACGCCGCTTGGGTGCGTGCGCCGTGGTCGCCCTGGGCGCCTATTGCATCGGCTGATGGCGCTCAGTCGTCGATAGCCTGATAGACGCAGGTCCAGAAATCCGGCCCGATGCCCGCAGGCGCGGGGCCGAGCCCCATACGCTGGATCATGAGGATCGCGACGAGCTCCTCGCGCGGATCCGAGCACCAGGACGTACCAAACGCGCCGCTCCAGCCGAACTGTCCGGGCGAGGCCGCGATGCCATCGCGCTTCAACACGACTGAAACGCCGAAGCCCCAGCCGCGACTATCGAAGAACCCCGGAAAGAAGGCCGCGCCGGCTCTCTGAGCGGGAGTCAGCTGATCCACCGTCATGGCATCGACGGACGGGCGTGACAGAATCCGCGTGTTTGCGTGGCGCCCGCCGTTGAGCAGCATGCGGCCGAAGGCGTAGTAATCGTCGAGTGTCGATACCAGCCCACCCCCGCCCGCCGCAAAGGCCGGTGGCCGGGCCCAGGAGCTGTCACTCGGATCATCGTACGGCTCGAGCGCCTGCGTCTGCGGATTCACCTGATAGCAGCTCGCGAAGCGCGCGAGCTTCGCCGGCGGCACGTAGAACGCGGTGTCCTTCATGCCGAGTGGCTCGAAGATGCGCTCCGCGAGAAAGGTCGCGAACGGCTGGCCCGCAGCGCGCTCGATGAGCACACCGAGCACGTCGGAGCCCGTGTGATACATCCAGCGCTCACCCGGCTGGTACATCAACGGCAGCGCACCGAAGCGTCTGAGCCACTCATCGGGTGCGTGCGGCGGTGCGGGCTTGAGTCCCATGATCTGGGCATCCGTCAGCGCCTTTTGAATGGGGTACACGTTCGGTGGTCCCATGAGCATGCCGAAGCCCATGCGAAATGTGAGCAGGTCGCGCGGCGTCAAGGCGCGCTGCGCCGGCACGGTCTCATCGAGCGCCCCATCGATCCGCTTGAGCACCTTGCGATTCGCGAGCTCGGGCAGCAAGCGGTCCACGGGCTCATCGAGCCGGATCTTGCACTCCTCGACGAGCAGCAAAGTGGCCACCGCCGTGATCGGCTTCGTCATCGAGGCAATCCGAAAGATGGTGTCGCGCCCCATCGGCTCGCGTCCGCCCAAGGCACGCGTGCCGATGGCATCGACATACACCTCGTCACGACGGCTGATGAGTGTGAGGACGCCCGCGACTTCGCGCTGCTCGACGTAGCGCGCCATGATCTCGTGCATGCGACCGAGTCGCGACTTGGACAATCCTGATGAGCTCATCCTGCGCTCCTCGCCTGCGGGATGCGCAACTCTACGCAGGCCGAGGAGCACTGTCGATGTCAGCGGCTCGCGCGCGCCGTCGTGGCAGAGCTGACCGCGCCGCGGTGAGCATGCGGCGCCCTCGTTCGCGCCAGGTAGTAGGCCGTGAAGTCCTCATTCGCGACCCGAGCGACGGCCGAGTCAACGGTCGCCTCGATGCACTGGTGCCACAAATACTTCTCGTCGAACGCGGCGTCATCGAGCTCTGCGCAGAGCACGCGCGCCGCCGCGTGAATCCGCCGCAACAGCTCGGAGCTGCCGCGCGGCGTGGCAAGATCCAGATCCACGAACGAGACCTTGACCGACGACGGTTCAGGGTCGAGCGCCGAGGCGCGCGCGGGACTTCGCAGGCCGATCCAGAACACAACAGCAAGCGGCAACGCGAGGAACAGCATGGACAGCCTGCTGCGGGGTGACTTGTGCATGTTCATCTCCTTGCAACCGAACGTCCGGCATCTTCATCTGCCACCCGCCCTGCGTGGTTTCGTTGTGCTGAGCGTGCTGTAAGAAATACTGAAATCAGTATCGCTGGGAACCGCAAGTTCAGACACATAGCCTCGAGTGCTCATGTGGCGCACCACGCGCAGAGCTCGCGAGCTGCTCAGGCGCGGTCCGCAAGGCTTGTCACGCGATGCACATTCACCCACGCCGCTACCACTTTCCCGTCATGTAAGGCTCATGTAAGGTGAGCGCGAAGCTCGCCAAAAAACCCACCGGAAGGGAGAAATCCAATGAGGCGCATCGCATCCTCGTCGTTGGTGCCTCGTCGCGGCTTTGAGCCTCACACCGACCGCGCTTCTCGCTCAGCACCCCAACACCTACACCGTCTTCGCCAAGGGGCTGCAGGCCCCGCGGGGCTTGCGGTGGGGTCCAGACGGATTTCTCTATGTGGCAGAGGCCGGCAAAGGCGGCGCCATCAGCACCGTCGGCAAGAACTGCTCGCCGCAAGTGCCCGCGCCTGTGGATTCCTACCCCACAGACGGGACGCATCTGCAAAGTTGCACGGGATGGAACGATCACGACGGTGGCGACGGGATTTCCGTCCGCGCAGGATGCGATGGGCGATCTCATCGGCGTGGCTGACGTTGCCTTCATTGGCAACACGCTCTATGCGTTAGCCGCGGGGGCAGTTGCCCCCAGGGCAATGCCGCCTATCCTCGCCTTCGACATCGCACCCGGTTTCTAACGCGATTTCCAGCGAGCGGCGCGCCGCTCGGGATCCAGCCTGCTCAAGGCAGCCCGGATCCCGCCTTACTTTTGATACGGACGCGAGGATGCGTTGCGGAGCGAGGTCATGGGTTTGCGTCACCGGCTGGCATGTAGCGCCGTGGGCTGCGCAGCTCTCTGCGCTGCTGTGCTGACCGCTGCGGAACCCGTCACGCTGACATCGTCTGCATTCAAAGATGGCGGCAGGCTGCCGACGAAGGCTATTTCGCCATCCTTGGCTCATCGCGATGCCAGCAGCACCTCATCCTGATCGCGGTCGAGGCCTGACTCGGCCTCGTGGGAGCGCACGGCATGACAGGCGCTCTTGTCCACCTTCAAGAGCTCGACCGTGTCGTTACCGGCGACGCGGGTGGTCGGCACACCGATCACTCGCACATTGAACGGCAGGGTCGGAAGCAGATAATCGTAGTCACACGCGACGCGCTGCCAGTCAAGCGTCAGTGGACGGTGGGCGAGCACGTCTTCCCGATACCATTGCGGTCCCGGCGCATACGGCCGGTGACGGTAACTGAAGTACCTCATCGGATCGGCTTCGTCCGAGCTGAACAGATAGGGCATGATGGCGCTGCGATCGAGCACGACGAACGCGCTCGCGAACAGGACGCGCTGTTGCCGCGGACGCGCCTGCATCGGCAGCACATACGCACCGCTCGGGATCGCCGCGACCACGCTTCGATAGCGCTCGTTCCACTCGTTGGCGGCACGCAGGTGTATGGCCAGATAGACGAGGTTGGTGACGGCCAGTAGCGCTGCGAGCGCCAGACCTGCTCGCTCGCTTGCGGGTAGACGCAGGCACGCGAACAGCAGCGCCAAGCTGACCAGCGGCAGCACGCGGACGTTGACGTAGGGCTCAACCTGCGTCGCAACCGGCAACACGGCGAAGTACAGCAGCAGAAACGCCGCGGCCACGCCGAGTTGTTCCAGCACTGCCGGTGCGGTGAGCGCGTGCCAACGCAGCGATCGGCGGACGGGCCACAAAAGACTCACGGCCAGAAGCAGCACGAGAGGTATGACGGGATGCCAGTCGAAGCCCGTGAACTCATAGGGCAGATTGCGAACGTTGTGCTTGAATGCTTTCCAGTGTTCATCGTCCAGGGCCGGCAAGCTGGACATGATGTGTTCCGCTCCCCTCAGGTACCAGGCAGCTACAAACAGCGCGGCGGGTGGCAGGATCAGGGCGAGCTCGCGCCGCAAGGTCGTCTTCCTGAGCACAATGCGCACCACTGCCGCGGCAGCAAGCGCCACCACCAGGAACGCAACCGCGGCGACGTGGGTGAGATAGCCGATGGCGGCGACGAGCAGATAGGCGGCGAACGCGCGCGACGACCACTGGCGGCGCAGCCGCTCCGCAAGCGCCAGGGCCACCACGATGAGTGCGATCGCCAGGCGAAATGCCATGAAACCCATCGCGAAGAACCAATCCGTCGACAGGTACAGACTCACCAGGAAAACCCACGGGCGCGCCCGCGGAGCTGGCGCATCGACCGTGTGCATGTAGAAGAGCAGCGCACAGGGCAGCGAGAGCATGACGAGGCCGGTGTAGAGCGCTCCGGCCACCGCCGGACCGAAGAGTGCCACGGCGCCCGTGAGAATGGCATCCGGAAGCACATAGGGCACGATCGCGAAGTGCAGCTGGAAGGCGCTGCCAAAGTGGGCGCCGTGGTGAAACAGCAGGTCCGAGATCACGGCCGCACGCGCCATGTGATTCGGATAGTCCTGCATCGGCAGCGAGCTGAGCGGGACGACGCTGCAGAGATACGCGCCACACACGACAAGCGCCGCTAACCAGCCCATCTCCGCAAAGAGCCAATCAGCCGTTCTTACAAGCCATGAGGAGCTTGCGCCTGTCGACTGCGCACCCGGTGCGGTCCACAGCCACCGTGTCATGCCACTGCTCTCAAGTTAGAGGCGAGTAAACGCGAGCGTCGCAGCAAATTCCACTCCCGAGCATTGCGCGGGCACGTTGCTAGCTAGTTGCACTGCATTATGAGCGCGGGGCGCGCGCGAGAAAACGGAGATGCGGATATGCAACGCAGGATGGCGTGGATCTTCACGGGCGCGTGCGCCCTGAGCTTGGGCGCGAGCGTGCAGAGCGCGTCAGCCGCTCAGGCTGCTGAGACGAACAGCTTCGCCGCGGCGGCTGACGATGAGGGCGGCACGACGGTGAAGACGACCGACACCGGCACCCGCTCGAATCCGGCTACGCAAGCGGACACCGGACTTTACATTGGCGCCGGGTATGTCCGCGCCGAAGTGAACAATGTGTTCGGCACGACGGACTACCACTTCAAGATCGATGACAATGCGTGGAAAGCGATTCTCGGCGCTCGTCTCATCCCTTTCTTCGCCGTCGAGGCCAACTACGTGGATCTCGGCCATCAAAGCCAGGCATTGCTGGGAGGCAATGCGCCACCGGGTACCTACGGGCACGCCGATGCGCGCGCCTTCGATCTGTTCGGCGTCGGGCTCCTCCCATTGAACATGTTCGATCTCTATGCGAAGGCGGGGGGCGCTCGTTGGGAGCTCAGCGGCAATGTCCAGGGCCCCAATAGCTCGCTGTTCGCGCTCGACCGTAAGGGGACGACCTTCATGTGGGGTGCAGGCGGTCAGGTGCATTTCGGGCCCGTCGGTCTGCGCCTGGAGTATGAGCACTTCGACATGCCCGACACGGACGGTGCGCATTTGTACACCGCCGCCCTGACGTTCACCTTCTAGGCGCAGCGCCGGCAGCTTATCGCGGCGCGACTTGCAGCGCACGGTGAGCCGTGCGCGCGTGTGCCGCGCTGCCCGGCCCGTTCATTTGAACCCTAGCCGCCCTGCGGGTACTTACGTGCACAGTTGCCATCGCTGGCCAGGGAGATCGCCATGCGTGCCGGGGATTCGACGATTGCCAGTTTTGGTCTTCTCATCTGCACAGCCCTGCTGATGAGCTGTGGCGGGGGCGGCATGGGCGGCGGTTACGGCATGGGCACGAGTGCCCCTCCTCCTGCCCCGTCGTCTTCAGTCATGTTCACCTCTCCAGCCGCGGGCACGAGCATCAACTTCGGTCGCTCGGTCAAACTGGCCTGGACCTCCACCAACTCCTCATCGTGCACGGCGAGCACTTCGACCGCCGCGGGCGGCACCTTCAGTGGCACTCAGCCCACGAGTGGCTCGATGACCGTCGTGCCGACTGCAACCGGCGCCGTCGCGTACACATTGAGCTGCACTCCGACAGCCGGCGGAACGGCCGTGACGAGCTCGATCTCGGTCACGGTCAGCCCGTCCGTACTTGCCTCGATGAACTCGATCACGGCCATCGGCTCGACCCTCGACCCGAGCGAGCACGGCGGCAATCCCTACGGCCTCGCGCTCGCCACCACGACCGCCGGGCTCCTCAAGGCGGGAGATCTGGTCGTCTGCAACTTCAACGACGGCGCTACCAATACGCAAGGCGCAGGCACGACCATCGTGGGTCTGCAGCCGACGGCCGGCGCGACGCCCTATCGCATCGCACAGTCCGCGACTCTCCAGGGCTGCAATGCGCTCGCGATACTGCCCGACGGCAGCATCTCCGCCTCCGCCTACAGCTCCAACCAAACGGCACTCGTTACGCCAACCGGCACAGTCGGCACGCCCTTCGCGGCGGATACGTTTCATCAGCCCTGGGGAATCGCCTACGTGGCCGCCCAAGGTGCCAGTCCCGCGGCTCTGTACGTCGCCAACGCCGACGGCAGCATCGTGCGCATCAGCTTGGATGGAGATACCCAGACGGAGCTGACGCAGATCGCCAGCGGCTTCTGCGGCAGCGGCCAACCGGGTGCGATCTTCGCCCCCGCAGGCCTCACCTACGACGCGTCGATCGATACGCTCTACATCGTCGACACCAGCTCAAACAGCGTGGTCGCCTTTGCGAACGTGTCGAGCATTGGAGACGCCGGTATCGTGGTGGATGGCAGTTGCGCGTCGGTGTCTACGCCACCGACGCCCGCGCCCACCTTCAGCGGTCCCTCCGCCTCCTCGGCGCGTGTGATCGCGCACGGCGCTCCCTTCATCGCACCGATCAGCGCGGCGCTCCTCGCCGACGGCGATCTGATCGTCGGCAATGGCGATGTGAACATCGCCGCGGACCAGAAACCCAATCTGGTGGTAGAAATCTCCCCGGTGCTGCCCGGCGGCTTTGTCGGCCAGCCCGTACAGCTCGATACGAGCGGCACGCCGGGCGCGCTCTTTGGCATCGTCGCCACAACGGATCCCCAGCGCGGCCAGCTGATCTATTTCAATGATGACAACACCAATTCGGTCATGCTGCTGAGCGTCGTAACAGGCGGCGGCTCCATGATGCCGATACCGTACTGAGCCTCGCTCTGCCCCGCACAGCGGCTTTTGACGCTGTAGCGGTCACTACCGCTGCATCGTCGTCCTTGGGCCTGCGTACGGCCCCGTCAGCAGGGACTAGCATCGCGCACCCGCGTGGACGGCAGTACGGATGCGTGGCGTGAGATAGTTCTGTCATCCCGAGCAGTATTGACTTCTAGGCGCGCGGCGTGCGGCTTGCCTCCAGCGCGCAGCAGTCTTTCCCCCGTTGCCCTGGCGATGCTACCCCGTGGTCATCGCTGGGGCCTTTCTTTGAGGATCCGTCCTCCCCTGCGCCGACCTACCGGCCCGCACCGCGGATCCTTTTGCTTACAATGGCCGCACTCCATCATGAGCCGCACTTACCTTCCGGGCCTCCTGCAAGCTCGCGCGCACGCATCCCTGCGTCTGCGCGGCATCATCTACATGGTCGCCGGCGTGTTCGTGTTCTCGATCATGGATGCGCTCATGAAGGGCCTGTCGGCGCACTACGGCCCGCTTCAGGTCGCTTGCCTGCGCAGTCTCTCCTCGCTCGTTTGCATGTTGCCGCTCGTGCTCTGGCAAGGCGCGTGGCAGGAAATACACGCGGCGTCGGTCAAGTGGCATTTGCTGCGCGGCGTGCTCGGCATCACGATGCTCGCGAGTTTCGTCTACGGTGTGCATCGCTTGACGCTGGGACAGACGTACTCGCTCTATCTGACCGCGCCGTTGCTGATGACGCTGCTCTCCGTGCCCATCTTTCGCGAGCGCGTCACAGGGCGCCGCTGGGTGGCGATCCTCATTGGCCTTGGCGGCGTGATGGTGATTCTGAAGCCCTGGCAACAAGGCGCCTACGCGCTACTTCCGGCGGCGGCGGTGCTACTCGCCACGCTGTGCTACTCGATCAATGCACTCACGGTGCGCTCGTTGAGCCGTGCCCACTCGAGTCTCGCACTCGTCTTCTGGTATCTGCTGCTGGTCGGCATCGGGTCCGGTGCCCTCGCCGCGCGAGAATGGCTGCCTCTGCAGCCTCAAGATTGGTGGTGGCTCGCTGCGATCGGCGTCACGGGGACGCTCGGACAGCTGTGGCTCACCGAAGCGTTCAGCTGTGCACCCCCGTCCGTGGTCGGGCCGTTCGAGTACACGGCTCTGATTTGGGCGTTCGCCATCGATCGGCTGTTCTGGTCTGCATCGCCGACGGTGAACCTCGTGATCGGTGCGCTGGTGGTGGTCGGCAGCGGCATCTTCATCATCGAGGACGAGCGTCGCATGGCGGTGGACACCCCGCCCTGAAGAACAGGTAGAAGCCACGCTGCGCCGCGTCCGGAGATCTGCGTACGATCCCGTCGCTCGCCGGTTGGGCGGCGTCCACGCGCATACCGCCCTCTGCGGCGCCTTCGGGCTCCTTGCGATCGGCCTCGCCTACTTCTGCCTACGCTACCTCGCCGCGGATCTCCATCCGTTCAGCGAGCGCCTGGGACGCTAGGCCTTCTGGCTCTACAAGGGCGGTCTGGTGCTGTGGATCCTCCTCAACTTCTTCCCGATCGGCTGGCCGCAGCTCGCTGCCGTCTTCGGGCTCGCCTACGCCCGCGGGCAGGAGTTGTACGTTACCACCACGTTCTGGCAGTGGATGCGGCTGCCGGGTGACGTCGTGTTCGCCCTCGGCGCTCTGCTCATGGCCTGGGATTTCCTCGTCAAGCTGCGGCCGCTGATGCGGTCGCAAACACTGAAACGAGTGCCTTCGGGAACCGCGCAGCCCCTTTGAGTGTCTGAGGAATCGTCTCCAAGGCGGAGGCGTTGAGATGAACGTTCGAACCGTGTGGGTCGTCGCAAGCCGGGCGACTCTGGGCGCTGTGGAGCTCACCCTGCTGCTCGTGGCGCTCTCTGTGACAGCGCCAACACTCGCCGCGAGCGCGCCTGTCCATTCCCACCCGAGCGAGCTCGGCTCCGGCTGGGAGTGCAACTACGGCTTCATCCCCGAAGATGATCGCTGCGTCCAAGTCCAAGTTCCACCTCACGCCTATCTCGATGACACGGGGTTGGATTGGAAATGCAATCGCGGCTATCGTCGCAGTGAGGATCAGTGCCTTGCCATCCAGGTGCCGCTCCATGCCCATCTGACTCGCCTCGCGATCGACCGTGGCTGGCAATGCGACATGGGCTATCGCGATCTTGGCAATAGCTGTGTCGCGATCCGCGTTCCAGCGCACGCCCATCCGACGTACGAGCCATTCGGCGATCTCGACGCGCTCTCAGGGCGAGGTTGGGAATGTAACTGGGGATATCGTGCCAAGGATGAGTCCTGCGTCGCGATCACGATTCCGCCGAACGCGTTTCTCACGGCTTCGGGGCAGGACTGGGCCTGCAAGCGTGGCTACTTCAAAAAGGACGAGGCCACTTGCGTCGCACTCCTCGTGCCCGCGGTCGCTCACCTCGACTCCACGGGACACGATTGGGTCTGCAATCTCGGCTACCGCCGCAGAGGCAATGCGTGTGTGGCGGTTGTCATTCCCCCGCACGCTTATCCGACCTACGATGGCTACGGGCGCGGTTGGAGCTGCGAACGGGGCTATCGCGAGCAGAACGACGTGCGGTGCGTGGCCGTTCGTGTTCCCGCACATGCATTCCTTTCCGACAGCGGCAATGGCTGGCTGTGCGCGCGAGGGTTCCGGCAGAACGGCGAGCTCTGCGTGCCATTGCAACTACCAGCCAACGCGCACGTCGATTTCTCCGGCAACGACTGGGAGTGCGATGACGGCTACCTGCGCCTCGCAGATCGCTGCGCGAGCGAGGCGAACGGACTCTTCAGCAATGTAAATGCGCCGCGAGCACGGTAGCTCACTGCAGCGTACCGCTCACCGCATCGAGGACTCCTCTGACCTTGCGGGCGAGGTTGGCGCGCGTGAACGGCTTGACGATCAACTCGACACCGGCATCCAGACGGCCTTGATGCACGATGGCATTGCGCGCATAACCGGTCGTGAACAACACCTTGACCCGCGGCCAGCGGTGCAGCACTTGCTCGGCGAGCTGCCGTCCCGTCATGCCGTTGGGTAGCCCCACGTCGGTGAACAAAAGATCGATCTCCGAGGGTTTCTCGAGGAGCGAGAGAGCGCCCTGTGCATCGGGCGCGACGAGCACCTGATAGCCGAGCTCCCCGAGGACCTCGGCCGTGAAGCTGCGCACATCCTCGTTGTCCTCGACCAGAAGAATGGTCTCACCGCGCGCGCGGTAGCGCACGACCGTGGCGGCGGGCTGCAAGGGCTCGCCCGGGCGGGTACCGCGCGGTAGGTACAGCTTGATGCTCGTGCCGGCTCCGGGCTCGCTGTAGATCTGCACGTGACCGCCCGATTGCTTGATGAAACCGAAGACCTGCGACAGACCCAATCCGGTACCCTCCCCGGGTGCCTTGGTCGTGAAGAAGGGCTCAAAAGCACGGGCCATCACCTCCTTGGTCATGCCCACGCCACTGTCGCTCACGGAGATCACCACGTATGCGCCCGGGCGCGCATAGGGGTGCAAGGCGGTATACGCCTCGTCCAACATGACGTTCGCCGTCTCGATCGTGAGCTGACCGACGCCCGACATGGCGTCGCGGGCATTGACCACGAGGTTGAGAATGGCCGTCTCAAGCTGATTGGCATCCGCCGAGGTCATCCACAAGTCTCTGCCCAGCGCACAATGGATCCCGACATTCTCGCCCAGCGTATGGCGTAATAGATCCGTCATGCTCGAGACGAGCTTATTCACATCGAGCGGCTTGGGATCGAGCGGCTGGCGACGCGCGAACGCGAGAAGCCGTGCAGTGGTGCTCGCGGCCCGGTCTGCGTTGCGCTTGGCCATCTCCAGATACCGGCGTACTTCGGCATCGGCCGGCCCGACGCGCCGCTGCGCGATCTCCACGGCATTGCGGATGACATGCAGCAGGTTATTGAAATCGTGCGCGATGCCGCCCGTGAGCTGGCCCAGCGCCTCGACCTTCTGCGCCTGGGCGAATGCCGCCTGGGATTGGGCCAGCTCAGCGTGCAAGCGTTGTTCGGCTGCGCGACGCTCGGCCTCCTGGCGGCGCGCCTTGCGGAAAGACAAGAGCGTGAGGGCGATGCCCAGGATCATGAGCGCCGCGGCCAGTATTCCGCCGGCGAGGGCGACTTGCGCCGTGCCGCGCTCGTCCTGCGCGGCGCGCGCCAGGCGCTGCGTCAGCAACTGATTCTCGCCTGCCACGATGAGATCGATGGTGGCTTCGATCTCATGCATCGCATCGAGGCGCACATTGCTGCGCAGGATGACCTGCGCAGCTCTGCGGCCTTCCTGGCTATAGGCATCGAGGTCATGCTGCATCTCGCGGCGCCGGAGCTCGATTTGCTCGCCGAGCGTTGCCATGCGCCGCTGCTGCTCATCGCTTACGGAGGTGATCTGTCGCAACTTCTGGGTGAGCGGCGCAATCTGCGCGCTCGCGCTGCGATAGGTATCCAGGTCGCCAGGCTCGCCGGTCAGCACGTAGCCGCTCTGTCCGCGCTCGGCATCCTGCAGGGCGGCCTTGAGCATCTGGGCGGTCGCGATGACCTGAAAGGCGTGGGAGACCGATTCGCGATCGAGGGTGAGGCGCGGCAAGCGACTCAGTCCCTGATAGGTCTGCAGCCCGATGAGCGCAAGAAACGGCAGCACGATCAAGAGGAGGGCCAACCACAGCCCCGCAGGGACATTCCGCTGAAGCATGACCGCGCGAGAGCCTCGCCGCCGCTCCTCCAGGACTCTCCGGGGCGGTTACGCTACAGTACGCCGCGTAAATGAGCAACTAGGCGGGGGCTGCGGACGGCGCGCTCATGCGCCGCGCCTGGCAGGGGCGCCGTCGCGCGCTGCAACGATCCGTAACACGTACTCGACGACCTCGCGCGTCATCCGGCGCGTGATCGAGGCGTGTCCGAAGAGCGTGCGGTAGTAGAACGGTCCCGTCAGCATGTCGAGCAGCAGCTCGAAGTCGAAATCGCCCGCGACCTCGCCTCGCGCGACCGCGCGCGCAAAGGCTTCCCGCATGGATTTTCGCCGCTTCGAGAGCACCTGCTGACGAATGATGTCCGCGAGAGCAGGATCCTGTGCCATGTCCGCCACGAGTCCCGCGAGCGCACTTCCAAGGGGCCCGCCGAAAGCGCTCAGTAAGGTTCCTACCGCTGCCTCCAGATCATCACGCAGCGCACCGGTATCAGCGGCTGGGGCCTCGCCCATCTCACTCAGCACCGCGTATGCGACGAGATGACGTTTGCTGGGCCAGCGCCGATAGATGCTCGAGCGAGCGCGTTTCACCACGCGGGCGATGCCGTCGATGGTCACGGCGCCGTACCCGCGCGTGCGCAGCACCGCGAGCACGGCTGACACGACGTCCGTATCGATGCGCTCGTCGCGTGGCCGGCCGGGGCCGCCCGCTGCTGACCCGGAGCGCTGCGGCAACTCCCTGGCTGAAGTTGTTCTCATGCGCTGTCACCTACCTTGCCATCTCACACGTGGCGATTCGTCACGAGTGCTTGGCTCAATACGAGACATAGTGTATCTTATTAGAGGAGAATTGTTCGCTCCGTGTGCGCTCTGCGGGAGCGCGCCTTTGGAGAAGCCACGATGAAACGCTACCTACCCCTTCTCATCCTTGCCTCAGCTTTGGTCGCATGCAGCTCGACCGAGGCAGACTGGCAGAAGGCGACCGCCGCCAATACGGTTCCCGCCTATCAACAGTTCCTGCAGAACCACCCCACGGGTAATCACGCCGATGAGGCGCGCAGCCGCATCCGCGCGCTGGAGGACGACCAGGCGTGGATGGAAGCCAAGAACGCCAACACCACCGAGAGCTTTCAGCAGTATCTGCAGAAAGAGCCCATGGGCACGCACGCACAGCAGGCACGCGATCAGCTGACGGCCCTGCAACGCGCCTCGGCCTGGCAAGTTGCACAAGCGAGCGGCACGGCTTCCGCGTTGCAGGACTTTCTGCAGAAATATCCCACCGGACCCGAGGCCGATCAGGCCCGGGCCAGACTCGACAGTGACTACCAGGTGCAGCTCGCCGAGTATCACAGCAAGCGAGAAGCCGAGCATGCCGTCAAGAAGCTCGAGTCGCGCTACGGGAAGGTGGTGCAGGGCCTCTCGGTCTCCACCGGAACGGATAAGCTCAACCAGGTGCACTCTGCGCCGATGAGCCTCGCGAATGCCCAGGCGGCCTGCACGGCCTTGAAGAAGTCAGGACAGCACTGCGAGGTGGTGAAGGTCGCCCAGCGCTGAGGGCCGTCAGCGATGGCCGTCGCTGGCCTGCCTCGCGGGGGCGGCGGCACTCAGCAGCGCTGGGTGCCGCCAGTCTTAGCGTGCTATCCCGCCTGAGCAGGACCCTCTTGGACGATGGAGCCCATGAGCACGTTGCCGCTGGTCAGGGTTTCAACCGGCGTCAGCCTCACGTGCGCCGCCTGCAGCTGATAGCACATGCCGGGGGATATCGTCTGCTGCCGTCCGTCGTAGGTCACCCGCAGATCAACAGCCGTCGCAGAGCTGAACGGTACCGGTTGGCTGGTGAGCGGCGTGTCGGTCGCAGGTACTGCGGCGGCTCCGCCGAAGCCTGTGCGGTGAAGTTGCAGACACGGATCCAGCGCGGCTGCGGGTAGGCCAGGACCTCGGAGTCGGCCTGGTCGCTGAGCTGAAATTGCACGCCCGAGCTCTCGGCGAGCTGCCGATCCTCGGGTGTCGCGCTCGTGCCTTGGGCCAGAGCGGTTGCGGCCGTCAACGATGCGGCGGCGATCCCCGTAGCAATAAAACCAAATGAAGTGTGTTGACCACGCTTCATAGATACCTCCTTGTCATCGCATTGCCGGAATCAATCTCCCGGCGCGGCAGCGAGCTGCTGCCTCAAGGGTAATAGAGCAAGAAGCGTACCGATAGCCCTCAACTGTTTGAAGCGTAGAACTCGAAGCGCGCAAAGTGGTCCAATACCAAGCAGAGAAATTTCCATGAGAGCTCTGGTGTTCTTGTGTGTCTGTGCCGCGGCGGGCGCGTCGTTCGCAGCGGTGCCGCCCGCGACGCCGCAACTGGCGGCTTGGGTGCCGCACGAGGTGCTCGTGCAGTATCAGAATCTGCCTGTCGCCTACACCTGCGATGCGCTCTGGTACAAAGTCGGCGATATCTTGCGCGCAGTGGGTGCATGGACCTACGTCTCCATCACTCCGCGTGACTGCAAGCCTCAAACCAGCGGTGATGGGCTGTCGCCCACATTGAGCGTGCATTTTCTGGCGCTCGAAACCCTTGCTCCTTCTGCGGCACGCTGGGCGCAGACTCACGCCGTGATACGACAGGTGGATCTCAGAGCCGGCAATCCGAAATCGCTCGATACCGGCGACTGCGAGCTCTTGAGGCAAACACGCGATGACCTGCTGTCCCTCATGGGAGCCGTGCAACTCGGTAACCAAGACCTGCAATGCCGCGCGCGGCCGGCCTCCTATCATTTCGATCTGTCGGTACGCGCTCTCCAGGCGGTGCCCGCACTACCTGCGTTTGTCGCGCGCTCACCTGCCGGACGCTGAGCGGCAGGCCATCCCGCGCTAAAGACCGTGCGGCGCGCCCGGATCGACGCATCGGATCATCGACCAGCAGCAGTACGCTGCGCGAATGTCTTCTTTCTGCCCCATCACTTGCTGCGTCGGGCCGGCACCGAGTCGGAGCCTCCCTCGCCGGCGGACATCCGAGCCGCCCGAGGCATTTGAATCCAGGCGGCGAGCTTCGGATCGATCTTCTCGGGCATTGCGGCCAGCAGCGCCGCGTGACGTTGCGCGGCTGCCGGACGCCATTCGCCGTGAGTGATGATGTAGAGCTCGTTGTTCTGCACGGCCTTGAGCACCAGCGACCCGACTTCCGCCGGTTCCATCATGCTCGGAAAGCCCACGCCGCCCGCGCTTGCCGCCTCGGCCTGACGAAAAGCCTCGCCGATACCGAATTGCGGCGGGCGATTCTTCGAGATCTCGTGAATGTTGGTCCTGATCGGGCCTGGGCAAAGAACGGACACGCCGATGTTCTCCTCGGCGAGATCGCCACGAATCGTTTCCGAGATCGCAACGACCGCCGCCTTGGCGGCGACATAGGTCACGAACATCGCCGGCATTGGCACGAGCGCAGCGAGTGAGGCCGTGCTCACGATGTGGCCGCCCTCGCCGTGCGCGCGAATGCGGGGCAGGAATGTCTGCAATCCGTTGATGACACCGCCCAGGTTCACGGCCAGGCCGAAGTCCCAGTCCGCGTATGTAATTCCTTTGAAGGGTCCCTGAATGCCGACTCCGGCGTTGTTGACCAGCACATGCACCTTACCGAACACGCGCTCGGTCTCGGCAGCGGCCGCGGCCATCGCGGCGCGATCGGTCACATCGAGCTGAACGGCATGTACGTTCGCGGCGAGCCCGCGTTGGCGCAGTCCGCTCAGCGCCTGGTCGATGTGGTCCTGGCGCAAGTCTGCGATCACGACCTTCAGGCCCGCATCGAGGAAAGCACCGGCAATGCCGAGGCCGATGCCGCTCGCGCCGCCGGTGATGAAGGCGACCTTGTCTTGCAGTACTTTCATGAATCGTACCCCTGCGTGATCAATCTTTGACGGGCAGTGCCCGCAGCTGCGCAGCGAGCTGGCGGCGATGGTCCTCGAATGCCTTGCGTCCCGGCGGGACCTGCTGATTGCGCGGAAATGCGGCCTCGAGCGCCGCATGGATCTCCGCGAGCTCCTCGCGAAACTCGGCATGCGTGAGGATGTAGGGCGCGTTGGCGCGAATGCCTTCGACTACCATGGCACCGAGCTCGATGGGATCCATCGAGTGTGACAGGAGCGTATCCACCAGCTCGCGCTGGCTTGCGTCGGTCGCATCGCGAATGTCCATGATGCGCGAGCGCGTGCCTCCCGGGCACAGACACGACACCCCGATGCCGCGCGGCGCGAGCGACATGCGCAGCGACTCCGTAAATCCGCGGACTGCAAACTTGGATGTCATGTAGGCACCCAGGCCCGGCAGCGGCAGCGGCACCAGTCCCGCCATCGACGAGGTGTTGACAATGTGGCCGCCCTCGCCGTGCTTCAGGATGAGCGGCGTGATGATCTTCACGCCGTTCACCACACCGCCGAAGTTGACGCGCAGCGCCTTGTCCCACGCGTCGAAATCGGGATCCTCCGCATTGCCGCCGCCGCTCACGCCGGCGTTATTGCAAAGCACGTGAATCTTGCCGAACACGCGCACCGCCTCGGCGGCGGCGGCGCGCACCTGGTCGCGATCGGCGACGTCCGCCTGGACGAAGTGCACATCATTGCGCCCGGCGAACTCAGTGCGCACCTCCCGGAGATGATCCGCATTCCAATCGAGCACGACGACCTTCATCTCCTGTTTGAGAAAATTCCGGACCAGCCCATAACCGATGCCGCTTGCGCCGCCGGTCACGAACGCGACGCGACCAGAGAAGTGCTTCATGGAACCTCCGCAGAGTATGCCCCGACCTCGGTCACACACGCCCGTGGCGAGCTGGTGCGGGAGTAACAGCGATTCTTATACACTCGTGTAGAGTATATGCGAATCGCGGAGGGCCGATCGATGCCGAAATTTCCCGACATTGCGATGTTCCGCGGCATCCAGGCTCCAAGCCGCATCGAGCTCGACCTGCACGATCTCGAGTGCGACGGTGAGATCCCGAGCGAGCTCACCGGTGCCTTCTATCGCGTGGCCCCCGACCATCAGTATCCGCCGCGCTTTCTCGATGACGTCCCGTTCAACGCGGACGGCACGATCTCCCGCTTCCTGTTCGAGAACGGTCGCGTGCACCTGCGGCACCGCTACGTGCGCACCGAGCGTTTTTGCTTGGAACGTGCCGCTGGCCGGGCGCTCTACGGCAAGTACCGCAATCCCTTCAGCGATGATCCGAGCGTCGCGGGCAGGAGCCGCAATCTCGCCAACACAACGCCGATCATCTGGGACGGCAAGCTGCTCGCCCTGCGCGAGGACAGCCCACCGATCGCCATGGACCCGCTCACGCTCGAAACCGAGGGTGATTGGAGCTTTCACGACACCCTGCGCGCGCCGACCTTCACGGCGCATCCGAAGATCGATCCGGCAAGCGGCCAGATGATTGCCTTCGGCTTCGCCGCCAAGGGGCTCTACTCGCGGGACGTGGCGTATTACGAGATCGCTGCGAACGGCCGCATCACGCATGAGGTGTGGTTCCAGGTGCCCTATTACTGCATGCTGCATGACTTTGGCGTGACACAGGACTATGCGGTCTTTCCCGTCATTCCGGTGTGCGGCGTCGGCACTGAGGCACTCAAGGCCGGCAAGCCGCACTATGCCTGGGATTCCACCAAGGATATCTACGTGGGCGTGCTACCCCGCGGCGGGCAGGCGCGCGAGCTGCGCTGGTTCAGGGCACCGAACCAGTTCTGCTCCCACGTGATGAACGCCTTCAATGACGGGCGCAAGATTCATCTGGATGTTCCCGTCGCCGAGGGCAACATGTTTCCGTTCTTTCCCGAGCTGGGCAAGCCCTGGAATCCGGCGCAGGCCGCATCGCGCATGACACGCTGGACGCTCGACCTCGACTCCACGGGCGAACGCTTTCACTCGGTCGAGCGGCTGAGCGATTACGTCGGAGAGTTTCCCAAGACGGACTACCGCTATCAGACCCGGCCCTACCGACACGGTTGGCTGCTCGGTTTCGATCCCACCCGCAGCAGCATTGCCCATCTCGATCATGCGACCGGCAAGACAACGGCGTGGTCCGCCGATGCCGATACCGCCTTGCAAGAACCCTGCTTCATCCCGCGGTCGGAGACGGCAGCTGAGGGGGATGGCTATCTCATCACGGTCGGCACGCGCATCAAGGAGATGCGCACGGATGTGTTCCTGCTCGATGCCCGGCGTCTCGCGGACGGCCCGCTCGCTACCCTACACCTGCCGCTGCGACTGCGACCCGGATACCATGGCAATTGGGCGCCGCGCGACGCACTCGCTTCCTAGCCCGCCCGCGGAGTCGATCATGGACTATCAGAAGTATATCCAGGCCTTCAACTCGGGCGACGATGCACGGCTGGTGCAGGAGTGGTTCACCGAGGACTGCGTCTTCCAGAGCGGGCCGCGGCTGCTACGCGGCCGCGAGCAGCTGCTCGACTTTCTCAACTGGGCCCACGATGGCATACGCGAGATCATTCGCGCCCAGGTCGTGCTGCACGATGCGAACCATCTGTTCGCCGAGATCGACATGGACTTCCATGCCACGCGCGACAAGCCGGAGTTCCTGTTCGGTGCGCTCAAAAAGGGCGAGTATCTCACTGTCAAGTTCTTCGTCCTGTACCGGCTGCGCGATGGCAAGGTCGCGCATCTCAAGGCTGCCACCTGGCCCGCCAATCTCGGCGTCTCGAAGCCGACGCCGCGGCTCGGCGGCACTCTCGAGCAACGGCAGGCCTACATGGAATACGCGCGCGCCTTCAGCAACGCCGACTTCGATCGCTTCAGCGCGTACTACACCGATGATGTGGTGTGCGAGCTCGCTGCCATGACGCTGCGCGGCAGGGACGGGATCGTCAACTTCTACCGGGAAATGTTCCAGAAGGTGCGCGAGAGCTTGCACCTGCATCAGCTGATTGCCGACGAGGCCGGCCTGGCGGCGGATATCACCTCACAGTTCACCGCGATCGAGGATGCGCCCGACTTCGTGGTGACCCCCCTGAAGAAGGGCGAGTTCGTCCGCGTCCACGTGTTCGTGCACTACACGCTGCGCGAGGGGCGGATCGCTCACATCAAAGTGGCGCGTGCCGGCGAGGTGACCCGACCGCAGCGTGCGGGTTCGGATTGAATCGCCGCAAGCTGATCGCTAGAGCAGCTTCGCATCGAGCGTAATCTGCGCCTTCAGCACCTTCGAGACCGGGCAGTTCTGCTCCGCGTCCTTGGCCAGTCGGGCAAAGGTCGCCTGATCGAGGTTGGGTACGCTTGCGCGTAGTGTCAATGCCGAACGGCTGATGCGAAATCCCTGCCCTTCCTGATCGAGGCTCACCGCCGCTTCCGTGCTGAGCTCGGTCGGTGTAAAGCCGGCAGCCTGCAGCTGAAAGGCAAGTGCCATCGTGAAGCAGCCCGCGTGTGCCGCCGCGATGAGCTCCTCGGGGTTCGTGCCCTTCTCGTTCTCGAAGCGGGTCCTGAAGGAGTATGGCGTCTTTGCGAGCACGCCCGAGTCGGTGGAAAGCTCGCCATTGCCCGCACGGCCGGTGCCGCGCCACAGCGCTCTAGCTTTGCGAATCATGGTCATCTCCTCGTTGCGGCGGGCTGTCGATCCGATCACGCCCGCTCGTCGGGGGCGAGACCCTCGCGATAGCGGCGTCCGAGCGCGCGATAGTGCTCGGCAGCGCGTGCCATCATCTCGAGATCCTTCGCGGTTACCTGCCTCACGATCTTTCCCGGCACGCCCATCACGACCGATCCGTCGGGGATCGTCTTATCGGGCGGGATGAGTGCTCCGGCCGCGATGAGGCACCGCTTGCCGATGCGGGCGCGATCGAGAACTCGTGCGCCGTTCGCGATGAGGCTGCCATCGCCCACTGCACAGCCGTGCAGCAGTGCGACATGGCCGATCGATACGTCGGTGCCTATCACAACCGGTACGCCCTCATCCGTATGAATCACGGTGCCGTCCTGCACGTTGGAGCCTGCACCGATGTGGATCCAGTCACTGTCCCCGCGCAGCACAGAGTTGAACCAAACGCTCGCTGCCGCTCCGAGGCTCACGCAGCCGATGACCCGCGCGCCCGGTGCGACATAGTAGTCCTCACCGGTGGTCTGCACACGTCTGCCCTCGAAGGTATAGATCACGCTTGACGCCCCACATTCGCAGCCGCCGGTGCGGTCCCGCCAAAGCGTCGCACGATCGCGTGGAGCTCCTCGGAGATGCGCTCGTCGACCTGCGCCGCGCGATTGAGCGGCACGGGGTAGCGCACCTTCGCTTCCACACCGGTCGTCGCAAACTTCAGTTGAACCTGGGGTGTCACGTCCGTCGCGGTCGGGGACGACATGGTCTTCCTCAAGGTCTCCGACTGGCGAACAATCTCCTGCCGATGCTCCTCGACGATCGCCGTGACTGTTGCCAGCATCCGATCCTTCAGCGCCACGTAGTCGCTGCCTGCCGGCAGGCTCAAGCTCAACTCGTGCCAAGCGAAGTTCACGCCGGGGAGCTGTCTGAAAAGACCGCCGGAGGACTGAAAGACGATCGAGTTCGGAAAGGCAACGATCCGACCGGTCGGACCGAGCGCCCCCTGCGAAGTGAGCTCGAGCAGGTGCAGGCGGATCAGACCGAGATCGATGACCTCCCCGCTCACTGTTCCGATCTGAACTCGATCGCCCACGCGCACCCCGTATTTGCCGATGAGCATGAAATAGCCCACCACCGACACGAGGACGCTCTGCATCGCAACGGCCAGTCCCGCCGTGATCAGCCCGGCAAAAGTTGCGAAAGAGCTCAGATGTGTGATGAACGTGAGACCGAGAATGAGCAACACCAGCAGCCAGGTGACGATCTTGCGCAGCAGCAGCAACTGATTGCGATGCCGCGACTCGTGCGCATACTTGAGCACGGCGCGCCGGAACAGCTCCGAGCCGATGAACACTGCCGCGAGGGCGCCGAACAGCACGGCGAGCCGGGTGCGAAGCACTCCGAGCACGTCCCCGTACTGGCGCTTGACGGCCGTCCGCCAGCTCTCGAGATTCTGGCGATACTGGCTGAGCAGCACGGCCTCCTTGCTGAGCGGAATGGCGATCGCCGAGGTTTGCGTGAAGAGCCACGCCAGCGTATCGAACTGAGAGCGCAGGCTCTTCAATGCCGCGCCATTGGCGTTGTCCGCCGCGCTCGCAAGCTGATCGCTCTGCACCGAGAGCTTGTGCAGCTGCTCGTTCGGCGCCGCGCGGATCTTGAGAAAGGTACCCTGCAGGGCGCGGGTGCGTTGATCGACCGCATCGATGGTGCGCAGCTTCTGGGAAAGCCTGAGCGCCTCGCCCACGAGATCCCAGATACCGAGGTCGCGCAGTGCCACGCCGCTCGCGGTGCTTGCCTGGGAAGCAGCGGCGGGGCTCACTGCAGCGGTGGTCCCCGCTACGGCTGCTGCGGTCGTGGCGCCGGTGGCTGCGGCCGGTATCGTTGCGGCAATTGCATCGATGCGCTCCTTCAAGGCGCTCACGCTGGCGCGCTTGGCATCGTTTTCGTAGACGAACTGCGACATCGTTTCGAAGAGATTCTTCTGCGCCTTGACCATGTCGAGCTCACCCTGCAGCTCGAGCAGTTTCGAGTTGAGATCCGCTCGGGCTTTCGCCGGAGCCGTGGCGAGTGAGCGGCGCACCGAATCCATTTCCTTCTGCAGCGCCTCGCCGCGCTGCGCCGTTCCCTGCTCGGCCTGCGCGAGCTGCTGTGGCGAGTTGGCCGTCGTGCCGCTCGCCTGCTGCGAGCTGACTTCGCTGCTCAGCAACTCGGCATTCGCCCGTGCGATCTCGAAGGCGAGGCCGACCACCTTGTCGGCCGTCTGGCGATTGGCATAGAAGAGCAGCAGATCGCTCGGCTGCGTGGCGCTTTGCTGCTGGGTGCCGAGCGTGCGGTACCAATCCACGGTTTCATCGAGGATCTCAACCAGCTGCTCGGCGGTCAGCGGGGAGACACGCTCGGGGGGCGCAGGAGCGGCGCCCTGAGGCTCGGCAGCCGAAGCGGCGCTCCAGGGCAGTGTGCCCAGAAGCAGCAACGGGACCGCTCGCCAGCAAATGCGCATCGCCGATTCTCTCCCCGTGGCGCAGCTCAGGGCAACTCACCCGTGCGTAGCCATCGCGCGCAGTCCGCGGGGAGCTCGCGTGCGGCGATCGCATCGCAGCGTGCGATTTCCTCCTCGGTCAGCACGTCCTTCCAGCGGCCGTTCGTGCCGGCGTGAAAGAAGTTGCTGGCACCCCGCGTGAATATGCGCGTGTACGCCGGGAGCTTCTCCGACTGCTCGCGCATGTAGTCGATGCGGCAGTGCCTGAGCATGACCGGAAACGCGGTGTCCTCGATACCGATTCCCAGGAAGTTGCCGAGCCTGCGCATCTCACCCGGCAGATCGGTGGTGATCTTCGCATGATGCAGGAGCAGCACGTTCGGCCGGTGCCGTTGCTCCCACCAGCCCCGCACGTGCGCCCAGAAGGGTTCCGTCAACGTGAAGCCCGGAAGTGCGCCATGCTCGAGCCAGTGCCGGTAATACTCGCGCACCGAGCCCGAGTAAGGGGCGATGAGCGGACCATCACCGCCGCTGCTATTGAATGCCTCAATGCTCGCTGCGGTGAGCGAGACATGGTGATTGTAGGCACTCCACACCACATCGCGCGCATCGCGCGCCACGTAGAGGTAGCGAGCCTTCGCACTGAAGGCGAGTGCGTCGAAGGGCAGGTGCGTCTTAAGAAGCCGCGGATCCGGAAGCGACTCGACCGCCGCGAGCATCTTGTCTCGCGGGGCGAATGGCAGCGCTTCAACCCAGGGTGCTTTGGCGCCCACCCCCGCCGTACCGCCCGAGGCGAGTTGCGCCACCATTTGCACGCTCAGCGTGGTGCCACTTTTTCCCCAGCTCGCAACGATGATATCGCCCGCACGCAGCTTGACCTCGTTCCACCGCGTGGAGTCCATGATGCGCGTGCGCACTTCACGCTGCTTGACGGGCTGGTCCATGAGCTGGCGTTTTGGCGCGGCCACCGACGGACGCGCCGCTCCATCATAGCCCGTCGCGGCCGCGAGGAGCGCAGCGGCCGAAAGACTACTCGGTAGGCTTCCCCGGGGTGAACAGCAGGTCCTGGTAGTCGTAGCTGAAATCTGCCAATGGAGACACGGCCTGCATCGTGACGCGATCGACCTTGCCATTGGCGTCCAGGCCGAACGTGACGTAGGCGGGCTCGATGGTCTTGTCATCGAAATGCGTCACGAAGGTGTCGTACTGGAAGTGCTCGAGGCGACCCCCCATGCGTGGGGTCGACTTGAAGTCGATGGTGAGCTTGCCCTGCTGCACCGCCACTTCGATGTTCCCGTACCAGGGGTCCGTGTAGCTGCCCGCGTAGCGGGCGATCGGCAACGAGGGACCCACATGAGCAGGCTGCGATGTCTGCGCCTTGAGCGCGGCGAGTCCCTCGCTCACATTGTGGCGCTTCTCCGCCTGGTACCTGGCAACCCAGTCGGTCCTCGGCAAGCCCAGATAGTGGTCCAGAAGCTCATACATCAGGCCACGGATGATCTCGCCGTCCTCGCAGTTGATCTCGATGGAGAAGCCGACACGTTTGTCGGGGATCAGCACGACCGCCGTCAGAAAGCCGAAGACCGCCCCGCCGTGCCAGACGATCTTCGTGCCGCGATAGTCCTCGACATCCCAGCCGAGCGCATACGTGCTGAAGCTCGGTTGGGTGAGCTTCAAAGGCTCAGGACGCTCCGCGATGGGCTCGATCACCACCGGTTGCCACATCTGTAGGTGGGCGGCTGCGGAGAACAGCCTGTTGGTGCTTTGCGGAAGCTTGCCCGCGTTCAGTTGAATGAGGAGCCAGCGGGCCATGTCGTTGGCGCTCACCGCAAGCCCACCTGCGGGAGCTGCCGTGCGACCGAGCTCATCGCGCTCGTCGAGCCGCTCCTGATCCCCAGCGCCGCGCAGTCCTCCGTTGAGACGCGCGTGGGGTTGGGCGCGGTTCTCGGTCGCAAAACGAGCATCCTCGTCGCTCGTCGAGTGCAGCATGCCGGCAGGCTTGAGCACGTGAGCCGCGACGAACTTCTCCCAGCTCTCCCCGCTCACCGCCTCGATCAGCTGCCCGGCGGCCATGTAGAGCACGTTGTCGTAGGCGAAGCCGCTGCGAAAGCTGGTCGCGGGTTTCAGATAGCGCAGGCGGCGCACCGACTCGGCCCGGGTGAGATTCGTGCGCGGCACGAACAGCAGATCCCCCTCGCCGAGACCGAGTCCGCTGCGATGAACCAGGAGGTCGCGGATCGTGATCTCACGTGTGACCCACGGATCGTACATCTGAAACCCCGGCAGACGATCAATCACCCGATCGTCCCAGCCGATCTTGCCCTGGTCGGCGAGCACGGCGAGCGCGGCGACCGTGACGGCCTTGCCGGTCGAGCCGGTCGGAAAGATCGTATCGGCATCGACGCGTTCAGGACGGCCCAGCGCTCTCACCCCCAAGCCCCTAGCGAAGCTGACCCGATCGTTCTCCACGATCGCGACGGCCATGCCCGGCACGCCGATCTGGGTACGCGCCGCTTCGAGCCGCTGTACGAAATCCGCCGGTGGCGCGCCAATCGCTGCCGCGGAGAGCGCCGCGCACAGCGCGGCAAAGAGCAGTGGTTTCATATGGCTTCTCGAGTTTCTCGATGACGCAGGCGCAAGAGCCCGACGCTGAGCAGGGGCAGAACATAAACGAGCCATAAGATCGCTGCGAGCGCGCGATAGCCTTTGGCGATCAGCGTGACCAGACCGAAGCGCTGCGCGAGCAGCATGCACCCGCTCAAGATGAGGAGCGCGATGGCTAGCCGCGCCAAAGGCCCGAGGGGCTGCGCGCGGCGTCGACGCAACGCATTGCCGATGCGCTCGTTGATCGCATGGACCGCACCCGTGCCACTCTCCAGCAACGCGGCGAAGATCATGGCCTGAAAGAGCAGATGGAACCACGGCAGATCGAGGCGCTGTAGCAGGAAGTCGGATGGCAGGGTCTGCGCTGCGATCTGCGGGTAGTAGGCGAGCATGCAGCAAAAGAACGTGAGCGCCGGAAGCATCGCGAGCGGCCCGGCAACCAGTCCGGCGATGATGGCGTCACGGTCGCTCGTCAGATGGCGCAGCACCGGCAGGATCACGATGGCGGCGACGACGTTGTAGCTCGCGTAGGTTGCACCCCCGAGCAGCCACTCGTGGCTCGCTGCCGGGCGGGCGAAGCCAGCGATGATGCGTCCCCCGAAGTGTGTCAGCGCCAGCACCACGAACAACACATAGACTCCGTAGAGCAGGAAGGAGACGTATTTGAAAACCCGCTCGACGGATGGGTTGCCGAAGGCGGTGACGAGCGCGATCGCCGCCATCAGCACGCACGTTCCCACGAGTGTCGGCAGCGCGAGGGTGGCTGCGCCGATTGCACCGGCTGCGGCGCCGAACACCGCGAGGATCAGGATGACGAACACCACGTACGCCGCCTCGAACACGACCCAGCCGCGACCGAGGAGCGCGCGCACGAACGTCTGATAGTCGCGCGCCCCGCTCGCTCGCGCGAACACAAAGGTGGCGACGCAGACGCCGCTCCAGATCACCATGGCAAGCATCATGGCGGCGATTCCGCCCCAGGGTCCGCTCGGCAGGAAAAACTCCGCGAGCTCCCGACCGGTCGCGTAGCCGCCGCCGATCACGACGGCCTTGAAGGCGAGACCCGGAAGCACGAAGCGCTGGAATCGGGAGGACATCACCCCGCCCTTAGCGCCTGGGCGAGAGCCTGCCCCAGATCGCCTCGTCGGCCCAGATCATGCCCTGCGAGTAGGTAACACCCGGCGTGCGATCGTGGGCCAGAAAGGTGGGACCATCGAGGTCCACGATGTCGCACAACTGGCCGAGCACGAAGGACGGCGCCATGGCAAGGCTCGATCCCATCATGTTGCCGACCATCACACCCAGACCCAGCCGGCGCGCCTCGCGGGCCATCGCGAGCCCCTCCGTGAGGCCGCCGCATTTGTCGAGCTTGATGTTGACAATATTGAATCGCCCGACCAGAGCCGGCACGTCTGCAAGCGACAGGGCGCTCTCGTCGGCGGCGATCGGGATTGGCGAGTCGAAGCCCGCGAGCTCCGCTTCTCGACCCCGCGGTAGCGGCTGCTCGAGCAGCGCGACATTCGCATCCACCAGCGCGCCGACGAGCGCCCGCAGATCGGCCCGCGCGTACCCTTGATTGGCATCGACCCCGAGCCATGCATCGCGCCGCGCGCTGCGCACCGCCTGCACGCGCGCGACATCGAGCTTCAGATCACCCGTGAGCTTCACCTTCAAGGCCCGCGCCTGGGTGTACTTGCGTGCCCCCGCCGCCATGACGGTCGGATCGTCGGCACCGAGGGTGAAGGTCGTCACGAGGGGTTGTGGCGGATCCAGGCCGGCGAGCTCCCAAACGGGCTTGCCGGTGCGGCGCGCATCGAGCTCCCAGAGCGCACAATCGAGCGCATTGCGCGCGCCACCGGGCGGCATGAGCTGCTGCAGCGCCATGCGGTCGAGCCCCGCCTCGAGCGCCGCGCGCTGCGCCTCGATCGCGGCGACCATGTGCTGGACGTTGTCCGCGAGGTAGAACACTCCGCAGGCCTCGCCGCGCCCGCGATGCGTGCCATCATCGAGCGTGACGACGACCGCGTCCTGATGCTCGAACACGAAGCCCGTGATGCGAAACGGCGCCGAGAATTTCAGCCGCTCGACCTCGACGGTGAGCTGCAACGCGGGCATCAGTAGTGGGTCCCCAAACTGATGAGCTTGGTCGCCAGAGCCAGCCAGAGCACCGTCGCAGCCGCAAGCACCAGGACGATGCTCCAGAGCTTTGCCTGCCAGCGCCGCTGGCCCGCCCACACCGTCCGCAAATTCCACAACGTGAGCGCGAGCCCGCCGAAGAAGGCGATCGTCCCGAATATCTCATCGAACCACACGAGCGGGTCGAGTCGACCGTCGAGATAGTTGTTGTTCTTCAGCATGAGCACCACGGTGAGTACCCACAGGCCGAGTGCGGCGAGGATCAGGAGCGCGCCGAGCTTGCTTGCACGATAAGCACGCAACGGCCCGGCCGCGAGCTGCAGCGGCGCGTTGTAGCTGCGCCGCACCCAGGCTGTGACCGGCCACAGCACGGCCGTGAGTCCCAGCGCCGCGAGACTTGCGATCAGCAGCGGCATCAGCCAGGCGCTGTTCTGGTACCACGGAACGCGCTCAAACACCATGAACGGGGAGAGCAGGTCGAAGCTCCAGCGCACCGCTCTGCCATCGACCACCTTCGCCGCCAGGCGATCGTGACTGTTCTCATCGAGCCACAGGAAGGGTGCGATCTCGACCCAATGCCGCGGCTTGCCGCTCAAGTCGGGAATGCCGGCGACCAGCAGCTCGCCTTTGGGATCGACTCCGACCTTGACCTGCGAGAGAAAGCCCACGGCGGCCAGGAAATTCGACGTCGATTCACGCGTGTTGGCCCACGTGCCGCTCAGCATGGCCGCGTGGGTCCTCGCGGTTTTGGCATCGACGCGGGTTAGCGGCCGCGGCGCGGGGAAGTAACGATCCGCGAAGCCCTGGAAGATGGCACCGCGCAAGTTGCCGGCGGCGCCCTCCTTGCCGAGGCTATTGAAGGAGACGTAGAAGCCCACGTTCTCCTTCATGAACAGATGCAGCGAGGTGTGGAAATACTCCGTATCTCCCAGGTGTCCGATGACCTCGCGGCCGTTGATGTTGGTCTCGAAGAAACCGAGCTCCATCCGATTGAGCGGCGGGAGCAGCGTGAGCGGGCTGTTATGCATCGTCTCCGCCGTCGCCGCGCTGAGGATCCGCTTGCCGTGATACTCACCGCCCTGCAGATGCGCAATCATGAAATGCGCCATGTCCTCTCCGGGAGAGGAGAGCGCGCCCGCCGGTGCGGGCCCGACCATCTCAAATCCGCCGGGCTTTTCCGAGGCCGTGCGGTAGCCCTTGGACATGAGCGCTGCAAGATTGGGCGGCAAGGGCTGGCGGAAGCTCGAATACTTCATCTCCAGGGGCGCGAAAATATGCTCATCGAGGTAGGTGTCGAAGGGCTCACCGGACACACGCTCCACGATGTAGCCCGCGAGCGATGCGCCGTAGTTCGAGTACGCAGGCGTCGTGCCGGGTGCGAAGATGCGATCGGGCACCCACGCCTTGAGCAGGCTCTCGAAGGACGGCACGGTGGATTCCTCAGAGATGATGCCCTTCGCCTGCTCCTCGAAGCCGGCCGTGTGCTGCATCAGGTTGCGCATCGTGATCGGCTGGCCCTCGCGCGGCGGGATCTTGAAATCGAGGTAGCGGTTCACGTCGGCATCGAGGTCGATCTTGCCCTGCTCCACGAGCTGCATGACCGCGGTCCAGGTGAAGAGCTTCGAGACCGAGCCTGGGCGGAACAGCGTCAACTTGGGATCGACCGGCTTGCGCGTCGCAACGTCCGCATAACCGTACCCGCGCTCGGTCAATACGGCCCCGTCCTTGACGACGACGACCACCGCACCGGCGATGTCGCCTGTCTTCAGCGCGTAGGGCAAGTAGCCGTCGAGCCACGCGTTCGCATCGCTGGCGGTGAGTGCGGCGGCCTCGGTATCGGCCGCAGCCGGCGCGGGGGAGCTCTCCTGCGCGCCAATGCCCGCGCTCGCCAGCCCGAAGAGGACAGCACTCGCGACCGATACCCATCTGCTCAGTTGTGCGCTCACGGTGGTCACTCCGACGTTATTGTCTCAAACACGTGTCGACGAGCTCTTCGAATTCAGGGCCGTGACGGATGGGGTCCGCCGTTGGCAAGCCGAGCCGCACGCTCTCGCGCGCCAGGAGCTCACGCGCCGCGTCCTCCGAGAGCCGGGCCGTATTCAAACTCACACCGCCGCAGCGGATGCTCGCATTGGTTCTGCGCCCGAGGCGCAAGGTGAGATCGATCGTCTCGGCAATGCTCGGCATGGGATAGTGCGGATATCCGAGGAGGTGCTCGCGTCCGGGCTCGTGACAGACGATGAACACATCCGGCTGGCTGCCGTGGAGTAAGCCCAGAGAGACGGCGGCGTACGCCGGATGAAAGAGCGAACCCTGACCCTCGATCACGTCCCAGTGCTCGGCGGGCGCATCGGGGCTTAGCATCTCGGCGGCGCCCGCTTCGAAGTCGGCAACCACGGCATCCATGGGCATGCCGCCGCCTGCGATGAGAATGCCAGTCTGTCCGGTCGCACGGAAATCGGTGGCTAGCCCGCGTGCGGCAAACTCGCGCGCGAGGGCGAGTGCCGTGTACTTCTTGCCGAGCGCACAGTCGGTGCCCACCGTGAGCAGGCGCTTGCCCGAGCGCTTGCGGCCCGAGGCGACCGGAATGGGAGCCGGAGGCGTCCTCACGTCGATCAGGCGGCGTCCCGTGCGCTGCGCGGCGGCCTTGAGCTGCGGCACGTCGCGCAGCTTGGCGTGCAGGCCGCTGATGATATCCAGGCCCGCATCGAGCGCCTCGACCAGCCGCGGCACCCAGCGCTCCCCGATCACCCCGCCGAGGTTGGCCACGCCGATCACGAGGCCGCGTGCACCGCGCGCATAGGCCTCGGCCGGTTGCAGGCGCGGCAAACCCGTGGTGACGGTGGCAGGCTCGAAGGCCCACTCACCGATACAGAGCTCGGGCACCCAGTCGCGCAATCCGAACGCAGTCTTCGCGAAGGCAGGCTCGGTGGTATCGCCGAGGAACAGCAAATACGGATGCGGCAGGGTGAGCGAGGGTGGCCTGGACCTCACACCCGCCCAGGTTGCGCCGCGCTTATCCACGCTGCAAGCCCGTGAAAATGGTGCCGCTCATCGAGATGTCTCTAATGAGTGCCGATCTCGAGGTAGCGCTGGAAATAGGCATCGCTCGCATGGAAGAAGGCGAGCCAGGATGCGTAGCGGGCCATGTTGTGAATCTCGTTCGGCAACAGCATCTGATCGTGCTCGATATGGTGAGCTCGCAAAGCTTCGATAAGCTCGGATGACTGCGGCGAGGGTACATCGCGGTCATCGTCCGCCTGCACCACCAGCACGGGAGACTTCCATTGGTCGATGGTCGCGATGGGAGAGGATTGAATCGCACGCTCCCTGACCGCCTCACTCGGCAGCGAGATGCCCACGGTAGGAAAGAAAGTGGCCCAGTTGTACAGGCCCGCATAGTCCACACCAGCGGCCAGTGCGTCCGCAGCCCGCGCGAGGCCGAGCGCTGTCATCAAGCCCCCGTAGCTGCCGCCCCAGATACCCAGACGATGAGGATCGACGTCCTTGCGGCCCTGCAGATAGGTAATGGCACCGAGCAGGTCATTCACCTCGCTGCCACCGTCGGGCCCGAAGTCCTTCGCCTCGCGGTAATCGAGCCCATAGCCGATGCCGCCGCGATAGTTCACCGACAGCACGATATAGCCCTTGGAGACGAAGTACTGATTGAGCGCGTACATCCAGTTGTACGCATCCATCGGGTGAAACCCGAGCAGCATCTGTCGCTGCGGCCCGCCGTGAAAGAAGAGGATCGCCGGGTGCCGCATCGCGGTGCCTTGCTCAGGGAGCAAAATCTGTGCGTGCGTGAGCTGGCCGTCCTTTGCAGGGAAACTCACGCTCGTGGGTGTCACCAGATGCCCGCTGGGAAATGACTTAGGCATCGTATCGAGTGCCAGCGCCTGCCAGTGGCCGCCGGAGAGCATGACCGGGCGCAGCTGCTCGGAAGCGCTGCCCTGTAGCGCAAAGAGCGTACCGTCCGCGGTGACTTGCGGTAAATCCTCAATCATCGCTGCGGACTCCGCACGCACTGGAGCCTTGCGATTGAGATCGAGCATCCATACGTGCAGCCGATCGGCATCGTCCTGGTTGGATGAAAACACCACCCGCGTGCGGTCGGGACTCAAGACCAGGTGTGCCACTTCGAACGATCCCGAGGTGAGCGCGAGCGCCGTGCCACCGCTCGCCGGAACGCGGTAGAGCTGCAGCCAGCCGGTCTTCTCCCAGGGAAAGATTAGCCCCTGGCGGCTCCACAGCAGGTTCACATCCGACAAGGTCGCATGGTAGGCGCTGCCCGGGCCCTCATCCGCCTGCCAAATTCTTTGTGCCTGGCCGCTTGCGGCATTGGCGACCCAGATCGACCAGGGCTGAGCCGTGCGGTGCGAGACGAACTCCGCATTGCTCTCGGATGGCACGCGAATGAAGGCCACCTGCGAGCCGCTCGCGGAGAACACCGGCGAGCTATCCTGATCCAAACTCGGACCCATCCACGCGATGTGCTGCGTGGCGAAGTCGTAGACGCCGACGAGCGCATGACGAGTGCGCACGCTGACGAAGGCGAGCCGCTGCCCATCGGGTGAGAAGGTCACGGAGGCAATCTGACCCTCATCGAGGATCAAGGACTGGGGTGCTGCCGAGGCGTCCGCTGCCGCTGACCAGACATGATCCTTGTCGATGTACACGAGACGACCGTCTGCAGAGAACGCCGGTGAGTGTCCGTCACCGATCTTGCGTGCATTGCCGCCAGCAGAGCCGACCACCCACACCTCGCGTGGGGTCGCACCGTGCGGGGAGCTCGTGACGTTGGCGGCGCGCTCATCCTCGAGCGTCTGGGCGCGCGTGAAAGCAATCGTCTGCGCATCGGGCGACCATGCCAACTCGCCGATGTTGAAGCCGTCGTCCTCGGTGAACTGCGTCAGCGCTCGCGCTTTCATGCCGTGCGCTTCATCCGCCACCCACACGTTGCGCCGACCGCGGGTATCGAACACCCAAGCGACCGCCCTGCCCCGGCCGGCGGCGACCAATGATGAAGGAAAGGGCGCCTCGAGCACCTGCTCGATCGAAAAGGCAGCCGGATGCGCAAGCGCCAGGCCGCCATGCATCACGAGAACGCCGAGACAGACTAACGCGGGCCGTTGATTGAAGCGCACGAGCTGATCTCCTTGAATCCTGTCGGACAGCCGCCATCCCTGGCGGCGACTATCACGTCAGAAGCGCGCCGAGAGCGTCGCGCCGACCGTGCGGGGTTGAGACAGTGCGATCGAGCCGCCCAAGTTGGGGGCGCCCTGGTTCGCGTAATAGACGATGCCGCGCTCATCGCCGACATTCTTGACGTAGAGCTCGAAGCTCCAGCGCGGGTCGTTGAGACCGGCGCGCAGGTTGACCGTGTTGTAGCTGGGCAGCTCGCCCCGCGCGCTGGGCACCGTGCTATTGGGAACCAGACCGAAGTCGTTGAACCGCGACCCGATGTAGCTCCAGGTCGCGCCCGTGAAGGCGCTGAAGTTGCCGAAGGCATGCCAGGTGTAGGCGCCATCCAACGACGTGCTCCACTTCGGCACGTAGGGCAGCTGGTCACCCTCGTGGCCACCGGCCCCCAGCGCATCCTCGGTGAGGTAGGCATCGACGTAGGCGCCGGTGAGGGTGAACGTGAGGCCGGTCACGGGCGTAGCGCCGAGCGTCCACTCGAGGCCCTTGCTGCGCGCTGTACCGCCATTCGTGTTGATCCCGAAACCCCCGACTTCCTCGAGCAGCTGGATCCTGTGCCAGTCGACGAGGAACGCCGCCACATCGATCGACAAGCGGTTATCGAGCACGTTCGAACGCGTACCCAGCTCGTAGTTCACTGTGGAATCGGATTCGTAGGTGGCAGGAACGCCAGTGGTGTTGGGGGGCAGCGCATTCGGGCCTCCGGGGCGGTATCCCGTCGCCACGCGCGCGTACGCCATCGTGTTGTCGGTGACATGCCAGCGGGGCGCAATGGAGTAGGTGAAGTCGTTTCCGGTCGAATCACCGGTAAAGGTCTCCGTCGGCACGAGCAGGCCGCTCAACATCTCATCGGCCGATTGTTTGTTCTCCGACCAACGCAGTCCCAGTGCCAGATCGAACTGCGGATTGAAGTGATAGGTGAGCTGACCGAAAGCGGAGTACTCCCGATAGAGTGCATCGAGGGCGACGTTCTCGAGCGCGGGGAGACCGGAATCCATTTGGCTTGGAATAAAGAATGTCGGCAGCGTCTGATCGAGCGACGACGCCTCACGCGTGAAGAACGCACCGACCTGCCATTCGAGCTTGCGGGCGCCCGATGAGGCGAGTCGAACTTCCTCGGTCCATTTCTTCACGTTGTCATCGGCGATCTCCGCGACCCCCGTGGGCTGCATCGTCACACTGCTCGCCAGATCACCGTAGGTGAATCCAGGTGCGGCCTGAATCGATGTTCCATCGACTAACTGGTGCTGGTCGGTCGAGCCATAGCTCGTGATCGAAGTGGCCGTGCCCCAGCCGAGGTTCCAGTCGAGCCTCAGGCTGTAGATCCGGTACTTGAACAGCGAGGGCTCGTCGATGAAGCGCTGCTGCTCGTAGTCGCCGGCGATCGGCTTCAGCTGATTGGCTGGAGGCGCGGTGAAATTACCCGCCGCACCGACCACATCCACATAGGGTGTAGCGTGCGTGTGCAGATTCTCACCGAGCGCACTCAAGCGCACGGAGAAATTATCCGTGGGCGCCCAGAGCAGCGACGCGCGCAGACCCTCGCGATAACCGTGGTTGATATCCTTCTCACCCAGCGAGGGATCGTCGATGTAGCCCGGGAGCTCCTGGTAGTAACCGCTCATGCGAAAGGCCGCCTGAGCCGCGATCGGCAGGTTGACCATACCCTTGATTGATCCGGCCGCCTCCCCGTGGGCGATATCCTCGCCACCGGCCTCAATCGCGCTGGCGAACTTCGACGGGTCGGGTAGGTTCGTCACGTACTTGAGCAGGCCGCCTTCACTTCCGGCCCCATACAGAGTTCCCTGCGGACCGCGCAGTACCTCGATCCGCTGCAGATCCCAGGTGTCGAAGTCACCGGTCAGCAGCGCGCCGTTCACGAGCGCGTTGCTCGAGCCAAACGGTGTGTCGTCTACGTAGGTGGTGATCGTTGAGCCATCGCCGCCCACGTTCTGACCGCGAAGCGCAAGCCGTGTCTGGCCCGGCTGGATCGTTTGCATGGATAGGCCAGGCACCTTGGATTGCAAGTCCTCAAAATCGAGGATGCGCTGCTTGTCGAGCTCCTCAGAGGTGATGGCGGTGACACCCATCGGGACATCGTGCAGCTTCTCCTCGCGCTTCTGCGCGGTGACGACGACCTCCTGCAGAGTGTTCGTGGCTTCCTGATCAGCCGCGCCGTCGGCGGCATTCGCGACCCACCCCGTACCGGCCGCGAACGGCAGCACCAGCAGCACACTCAGCGATGAAACACGCAGCGCCTTCGACATTGATGATTCCCCCGCGCAGGTCGGGTTGCGCTGCCCCTTTGTCTAATATGACAAAAAAATGTCTAAAACGGAAATTATTTTCTCAATACGTAGCAAACGGTAGGATTTCCGAGGTTAGAATTGTTCCGAAGCATGTAGGCAGTGGAGGATCGATGGCGGATAGATCTCTGCCCGACCTGTCGGTGGCTAAGCCCGGCGCCGCCGTCAAGGCTTTGCGCCGGCAGCACGGCTGGACGCTCGCGGAGGTGAGCCGGCGCACCGGCCTGACGACCTCAACGCTGTCGAAGATCGAAAACGACAAGATGTCGCTCACCTTCGACAAGCTGGCCCGCCTCAGCTCGGGGCTGGGGATCGATATCTCCACCTTGTTTCGAGGCGCCAACGGGGAGGATCCGCACGCCGGCATGGGCGGTCGGCGCAGCATCGCGCGCGCCGGTGAGGGCAAGGCGATCGGAACGAAGAATTACGAGCATCTCTATCCCGCGTGGGATCTGCTGAACAAGAAGATCATTCCGATCATCGCCGAGCTGCGCGCACGCAGCCTGGAGGAGTTCGGCGAGCTCATCCGCCATCCGGGCGAGGAGTACGCCTTCGTGCTCGAGGGCGAGGTCGACCTCCACACGAGCCTGTACGCGCCCGTGCGGCTCAAGAAGGGTGATTCGATCTACTTCGATAGCGGCATGGGCCACGCATACATCGCCGCGAGCGCGGGTACCTGTCGCGTGCTGTCGCTGTGCTCGGCCCCGGAGACGCAGCTGATCGCGGCGAACGACAGCCGCCCACACGCGGATGAAACGCGCAAGTCAGCCCCGCCCGCACGCAAGGCCCGGCGCGGTTAAGAACCTTATCTCAAACGTCAAGCTCGAATGAGGCGGCGGTAACTCGGCCGGTCGCAACCAGCGCGCCATCCGTGGCCCAGGCGCGCCGCAGCACACCGTACAGGAACGCAGTCGTCAGCCCGAAGAGCAGCATGCCGTTGAGTGCCTCGACCGCACCCATGAGTTGCCAGTGCGCAGCGAGCTGCAGGTTGCTGTGACCGTAGGAGGTAATCGCGTTCAACGAATAGAGCATCGCGGATCTGCCATCGGGTATGGCACCGAGCGCCCAGAACAGTCCGGCCCAGATGCCGCCTCCATGGCATGCAGGAGTGTTGCCATCAATGTCGTGAGGCCCATGACCAGAGCGAAGCGAGGAGCGAATTTTCGCAGCGTCGTCACCGCTTGGACGGTCCCAATGAGCCCGTGCCGAATGAGCCCGAGGCCGATGACGTGGAAGAGCACGTTGAACACCACGACCGGCAAGCTCCAGGCCCAATTGCCGTCCCAGATCAGCGCACTGTTCGCACTGTTCATGCTGATGCCCCCACCGCTCGCTGCCGTGCGGCGAATTTCCGGTTGCGCCGCAGAAGCAGGCACAGACCCTCACAGGGCGAGCCTCGCACGTCGCGCAGGCGTTCGCCAATGGTCAGGGCCTATCAAGGGCACCGTTCATCGAAATTGACGCCGCAGTAAGGACAGAAGCTCACTCGCGGGCCCGAGCCCCATGACAATGCCAGCGGCATGGCAATCGACTGCCCGAGCTTGGCCGAGCACTTGGGGCAGCGAATTGCAAACTGCAGGGACAGGATGGCGCCCAGGAACATGGCGAAGCCGAGCGCCGCGACGATCGGATCAGGCCGGCCGGTGCTCACCGACAGCGACAAGCCGACCACCAGCCAGCCGCCGAGCGCGACGGCACAGGTCCAACGGACACGGCGCGTGAGGTATTCTCGTATGGTCGGGTGCATGGCTCTCGGTCCCTGGGGCCCACCGAAAACCTTACGCCCCTCCGCTGCCGCAGCCGGTGAGCGGCGTCACACGACGTGCGCTACGGTCACGAGCCGTCGCGCAAAGCAAACAGGCTTACCATCACGCTAATGTGAACGAAGTCACTGCCCGAGGGCTGCGCGCTCGCCCTTCATCCGGGCTCGTAGCCACCCGGATACACGAACTCACCGAGAAAAGTGATCTTGGCACCGCAGCGCCGATCGACGCTCCCGAAGCGATTACGCCCGAACAAGCGCCCCACATTTCTCCTGCGCTCCAGATCGAGGAGCAGCGTGAGCACAATGGGTTCGGGGCCGCGCGCTGCAATCAAGTAAAGTCGCTCACGGATCTTCCACATGGAGACGGCCTCGATACCGACTTCAGTGGCGAGCTCCGGCGGACCCAGCAGCCACTGCCAGACGAGCGTCGAGGAATTCACGTAGATGTGCTCGAGCGCCGCATCGGGGCTGTACTCACAGAACAGACGTTTTCCGAGCAGCTCGCGCGTCTCGCCGATGGGCTCACCGGGCGCGGCGTGACCCAGCACCATGGCGGGCCGCAGCAGCGTGCGCAGCTCTACGGCTCCCTGCTGGTCCACAACCTCGTTCCACACGGTCAGCGCTCGCCCGCGCTCCCGGTCAATGACATGAGAGAAGGCTCTGGAGCCGTCGCGCAATGCGAAGTCGACGAAGAAGATACCCGGGCGTATCTCGACCGCATCGTAACGATCTTCTGCGTTGAGGCCCGCGGCATCCACGCGGCTCACGCTCCAGCGAACCTCCGTGGCGGAGAGCACCATACTCATGGTCGAGCCGTCATCGAAGCGCAGGCCGATCGTGTCACCAGCCAGCGACGCGGTCGAGGGAAGCCGATTGGCCATGATGTCCATATCGCGCCGCATGGGCGGAACGGGCTGGATGGGACTGAGCTCGCGCATCAGCGAATCTCCTCTTGTTGCGGGTTGCTGCCTCATCGGGGCCAGCCGGACTCGATTCCGTACGGGAGCGCGGTACCGATAGCCCAAACCTCCTCGAGCACGCCCCGCCGGACCTTGAAGACCTCAAAGGCCAGCATGCTGTTGGGCCACCGAAACGGCACCTCGCCGTCGGCCCGCTGCAAATCTCCCGGGTGGTCGAACATGACGTGGCACACGACGATCCCCCGCTCCTCGTCCACCAACGGAAAGCGTCGTCCACGCAGCGCCTCGATGTATGCGTAGTGCCCCGCGGTCATCTGTTCGGCGACGCCCAGGGCCCGATGCGCGTCGAGCTTCGCCAGCGCCTGCGGATCCATCTTGCTGTCGAGCACTCCGTTCACCAGACGCCGGCAATCCTCGGTCACAGGAACCCGCGAGCCGTCGCTGAGCTCGATCGCGTCGAAGTAGAGGTTTGCAATCCGCATCAACTCATGCCGGCCAACCCTGTCGGCCGGCGCAAGCACCTCGTGGAACGCCGGATGCGCCGCGGCGACGACCTCGGGCTCAAAGAAACTTCCTCCGCCCCGGACGACGAGTGTCTCGATCTCCGAGATCAAGCGCCCCTCGATGCGCAGGCGCACGCCATAGATCGCAGCCGCGCCCATCTCATCGATTGCGCCCCAGTACTCGACTTGGCCGGCGGTGACATCCACGAAGTAGTGTCCGGGCGCCCGACGCCCACGCACCGTGCGCCATAGCCCCGCCCCGAGCGGCAGCTCGCAGGTATTCTCCGTGGCATGCAAGGTGGGCGCGATTCGCAGCTTGCGCACGTCGCGCTGCTCGAGCGCATCGAGATAGCGATCCATCTCACCGATCAGCCGCTCGCGCTCCACCAGCGATTCGTCGCGTGATCCCATGGTCAGTTGCTCCAGTCGCACCCGAGCGGCTTAGCCGCCTGCATTGAAATTGGAAGCCGTTCGCTCTCGGACTATTATTCACAGATCCATTGGGTTTCGCTCGTCCTGCCGGTCGCCGCTCGGCCGCGCAGGCGGAGGGCGGTTCATGACGCTCAAGGCCCGCCACGGCCGCACCGAGCTGCAGCAGCGCATCGATGAGTACCTCGATGCGCTCGTGCAGCGAAATCCCGCTCGCCTGCCGCTCTCGCCTACCTTCCGTCTGACGGAGAATGGACAGGAGCTTGCCCTCGGCGATGGACTCTGGGCAACGGCCAGCCGCCGCGGCCGTTACCGCCATTACGTTATCGATCCGCAGTCTCAGCAGGCCGCGTTCGTGGGCGTCATCTGGGAGAACGGCAAGGCTGTGATCCTGGCACTGCGCATACGATTTGCCGAGGGGGTGTTCGCCGAGGCCGAGATGATCGTCTCACGGGAGGACATCCTCTTCTATCGCGGAGGAACCGAGGCGCTCGAGGCGATGGGCTCGCCGCCGGAGCTCTGGAGCGAAGCGCTCACCGCCAACCAAAGGGTCGGGCGCGAGCAGATGATGGCGATTGCGGACCGCTATTTCAGTGCGCTCGAGCGCAACGATGGGCATCGGACGGCCCCGTTTGCCCCTGGCTGCCGACGGCTCGATAACGGTGTGTACGCCACACAGAACGCGAGCCTCGATCCGCCGGGCGCCCCACCCTTCTATGCACTCGGGCCCGCCGAGCAACTACGTCTCGGCTACTTCGTGTTCGTGACGGAGATCCGCGAGCGTCGCTGCCCTGTCATTGACGAGGAGCATGGCGTGGTCTTCAGCTTGCCGCTCCTCGATCACGCCGGCACGATCCACGAGGCACAGCTCACGGATGGGCGCACCATTCCGATCCGAGTCGTGCAGCCGTTCTCCTGGCAGGTCGCGGAGCTCTTCAAGATCAAAGACGGACAGATCGCCCAAATCGAGGTTGTGCTGAACAAGGTGCCTTACCGGATGCGCTCGAATTGGACCTGAGTCCCGCCACTGCGCCGTTCTATGGCTGGAGGCTGCTCGCGGCGCTCTGGGCGATCCTGTTCATCAATCTCGCGTTTCCGGTCTATGGGCTGAGCGTACTCGACCCGTACATGGCCGCCGACCTGCACCTCGATCGGACGATGATCGGGCTCACGTACGCGGTGTTCATGGCGATGACCGGAATTCCGGCACCCCTTGCGGCGTGGTGCATCGAGCGCGTGGGAATCCGCGGCACCCTGATCGCCGGCAATCTTCTCTTGGCCCTGGCCGCTGCCGCCATGGCATCGTTCGTGGCATCGCCGTGGCTCATCGTGCTCGTCGCGGGTGTTTTGGTTGGGACCTCCGATGCCATCGGTGGACCGGTTCCGGCGCAGGCCAGTATCGCGCGGTGGTTCGTGCGGCATCGCTCGTTGGCACTCGCGATCTTGTTATCGGGAGGCAGCGTCGGCGGATTCATCGCCGCACCGCTGCTCGATCACATCGTCGCGCACTCCTCGCTCGGATGGCGCGCAGGCTGGTGGGTCATCGCCGCGCTTGCGCTCCTCGCCTGTGTCATTGGGTGGTACTTCGTGACGGAGCGCCCCGAGGACATGGGCCAGTCGGCCGACGGATCAACGGCAGAGCCCCTCGTTGCAGCTCGCGCAAGCAGCGCGCCTACAGGGCGCCTCAGCGTTCACGTGACGCGCGATGACTGGTCGCCGTGGCAGGCGCTACGCTCGCCGAGCTTCTGGATCGTGATGATTGCAGCCCTCGGCTTCAGCTCTGCCCTGACTTTGTTCCTGGCGCAAGGAGTCTCGCACCTCGAGGACCTGCACCACTCAGCATCTGCGGCCGCGCTGGCTTTATCCGTCTCGGTGATCTGTGGGCTCGCCGCCAATCTCGTGGTCGGGTACCTGGGTGATCGCATCGATCCGCGCTGGCTCTGGGTCGGCTGCTCCGCGCTCAACGCACTCGGCATTCTCGCCCTGCGCAGTGCGCACAGCGAGGCGCTCATGTTCGGTACGGCCGCGGTTCTTGGAATCGCGGGCAGCGGCTGCATGATATGCCTCGTCACCCTGCTCGCGAACTATTATGGCCCGCGTGCGTATGCCGCCGTATTCGGCGTGACCTCCGCCATCCAATCGACGCTCGGTGCCATCGCGCCCATCGCTGCGGGCTATTGGTACGACCAGCATGGCAGCTACGGTCCCATTTTCGTCGTCGTCGCGGTCTGGTGTGCCATCGCTGCGATCATTCTCGCGTGTCTTTCGCCTCCGTCGCTCGCCGCGGAAGCGGCGAACGGACGGGGACTGAGCGAGATCGGACAAGGTTAGGTCAGCGTCTTCTTTGGGCCGGGAATGAATCTTGGTGTTCTGGCATCGATGGATTCCTCCCACTCCAGCCGTGGTCGCAAAGCCGAACGGCCCAAGGACATCCCAGCGGCCGGTTGGCGCGATATCGTGTGGCGTGTCTGGAATCGACTCGGCACCGATAATGTCTCACTGGTCGCCGCCGGTGTCGCCATGTACGTCATGCTGTCGGTGTTCCCCGGGCTGGCAGCGCTCGTCTTCATCTACGGCCTCTTTGCAACGCCCGCCGATGTCGTGCATCACATGAAGGACTTCGCGGGCGTTCTGCCACCCGGGGTCTGGAACATTTTCAACACCGAGCTTCAGTCTCTCGTACAGCACAACCAGAGTTCCTTGACCGTAGCCGCGAGCGCCGGCGTGCTCGTGTCTCTCGTGAGCGCCCGTTCAGCGATGTCCTCGCTCATGTCGGCCACCAACATCGCCTATGGTGAGCGCGAGAAGCGCGGCTTCTTTATGCAGATTCTCCTGTCGATCGCGTTCACCCTGGCCGCCATCGTCGCCTTCCTGATCCTACTGATGCTGGGCATCGCCCTGCCGGTCGGGTTGCGTATTCTCGGTACGAGTCAATGGGCACAGGATCTGATCGCGGCCTTGAGGCTCGTGCTGCTGTGGGTCCTGGCGCTCCTCGGGCTCGCCGTCGTCTATCGCTACGCGCCCTCGCGCGAACGTGCGCAATGGCGCTGGCTCACCTGGGGCTCGGTCATTGCGGCGACCCTCTGGCTCGGCGCCACCGCGCTCTTCGCGGTTTACGTGCGCACCATCGGCAGCTACGGCAAGACCTACGGCGCGCTCGGCAGCGTCATCGTGCTGCTCATGTGGTTCTACATCGCGAGCTTCGTCGTGGTCCTGGGCGCCGAGATCAACGCCGAGATGGAGCGTCAGACCTACAAGGACACCACGGTGCGGGCGGGAGCCCCGCTCGGAGAGCGCGGCGCCTACGCCGCCGACACCGTCGGGCCCTCAGTCGGTCAGGGCACGCCCACCCCCCAAAATCCCGGCAGCGAGCAGAGCCATATCGCCAACCGTTAAGCTCAGATCGAGAGCAGCCGCTCGAAGAACGAGCGATAGCGCCGCAGGGTGACCCGCAGCGTCTCGGTAGATGCCTCACCGGTGCGATGCAGCTGCTCTTCGAGCTGCTCGCGTTGCGATGCAAAGCTCTGCGTGAGGTTGCGCATCACCTCCTCGACCAGCTCGTTGCCACGCTGCACGGCCCGTCGGGGATCATCGACAAAGCCACCCTGCACGTCGGTCCAGCGCGCTCGATACTCTGATGTGAGCTCGGGCGAAAACAGCTCATCGAGCGTCTCTCCGTCCTCGGCGGATTCGGGCTGCGCTGAGGCCGAAGCCTCCTCGTCGGCTTCGCGGTCGGCTTCGCGATTGGGCAGCGAATCGCTCCTTGCGCGCGAAGGCATCGAATCCGACACACCTGCACGACGGCGGTCCAAAGGCTCGCTATCCATATTTCTGCTCATGATTGCACCACTGGTTTCTTGTCGGGGGTTTTCCTACGCTCGTCGCCACGCACTTCGAGCAATTCATCGAACAGTGTTCGATAGAGCACGACCGCCTTGCGCAGGTCTTCGGTGCTCGCCTCACCACGCTCGTGCCTCTCCGCGATCGCGTGCGCGGCGCGATAGTTCTGCACGACAAGCGGATGATCGACCGAGATATCGGCCGCTCGGGCTTCGAAGTCGCTCATTGGGTAGCCGCGCTTCACCATGAGGTCGCGCACCAATCGATCTGCCTCGATGACGACCTCTCGGGGTTCATCCACAAACCGGCTCTGCAAGCCGCGCCAGGCGCGGGTGAAGTTGGCGGCCTCCGCGGGCGGCAAAGGAAGGATCTTCAGGCGCTCGACGCGCTTCTCCCGTGCACGGAGCTCCGCCTCGGCCTTCGCGCGATTTCCGTGTTCAGACACGACGCGCTCATACTCGGGGCCGAAACGTCGTCGAAGTCGCACTGATTGCCGGCGGCGCTGCTCTCGAGCCATCAGCACACCAGCGATGATCACCGCAATCACCACGATGATCGCCACAATGATTCCGATCTGCGAGCTATCCATGTTGTGCATCCTGTTCTCTCAGCTATCGAGACGGATGCTTAGCAAATGCCGTACCGCTGGGATAGCACGCTAGGGTTTGCCGGCAGCCTTCTCCCGACCACTCATCGTGTAAGCCGGGGGCATATAGAGATTCAGCGTCTTCAAGAGCCCGGGACCGGTGCTGCGCACCTCGTGCACGTCTCCATGTTCGATGAGCAAGAGCGAGCCTTCACGCAATGGGTAGCGGCGCGAGTTCACTCGTGCCTCGCCGTGTCCCGAGACGACGAACAGCCACTGATCGGCCCCACGGTGCTTGTTCCTCGGACCGCCTTCGGCATCGCCCGGCTCGAGCACCATTTCGGCCGCTTGAGAACGTGCGCTGCTCAAAGCAACGCGAAAACCCCGCCCAAATCTCAAATGCTTGCGCTTCATGCGGCACTCTCTGACACACGCCACGGACGGCGGCTGACCGCAAGCGAAGCAATCGCTGTACCGGACGCGAGCGCAGGCATGGACAGTGCCGTGCCCACAACCGCAACCTCGGCCTCACGCGTTTCCTTTGCATCACGGATAGGCCTCTTCATGACCGGTCTGTGCCGATGCGATCTGATAGCGGGCATGCTTCTGGCCCTGCTCAGGCGAACTGCGGCAGTAGCCGGCGTGATCAGCGGCCACCAACCTTGGTCTCCGAACGCCGCCTCGCCCCCGCGACGCGCAGCCAAGTCCCTGGCCATTCTTCACCCTCGCAGAGGCGGCCGCGATCGGAGCGGTCACCGATCGCTTCATCCCCCCCGATCCGCGCACTCCGTGGGCCGTGAGGCCGGTTGCGCGGTGTTCTGTTCATCGATCGACGGTGGCGGGCCCTTACGGACCGAGCGAGAGGCACTACAACCGAGGCCGCTTGAGAAGGGAACCAAGCAGCAGGGCCCGCAGTGCAGTACGCTCAGACGCCCGCGCATGCTCCTGCACCGTCTGCACGAAGCGAATCACGCGGTCGTCGGCGCGATCATCACCGAGCTCTGTACAGCGGCCACACTCAGCGCGCTGACGAGCCGAACGCTCACGAGCCGGACGGTCATCCCGAGCGGCATCGCGCTGATGTGGCCGTCCTTGCTGTTGCTGGTGCTCGCCCCGGGCTTTCGACTCGATGGCTCTGTTATTGATCGGCACAGCGCTGAGCGATATGTGTGCCGGGCTCGGATATCGCGGCAGTCTGCAGCTGATCAGCGGGAGCGCACCGCAGGAGCAGCGGGCAGAGGTGAAATCGAGATATCTTCTGGCCTGCTATGGCGGCAACTCGCTCCCGGTCAGCGGGATCGGAGTCCTCGGCGCTCTCACCAGTGAGCTGACCGCCACCCGCACCTTCGCCAGTACCATCACGCTCCTTGCGCTCGGCGCCACCGTGATCGGCCGCCCGCGATTATCTCGCTCGCTGAGGAGCAAGACTTCCCATGCGACGACGGCGGTTGCATGATCGCGTGCCACACATCCTGCACGACGAACTTGGGGAACAACCATGGCAAAGGCATATTGGATTTCGGCGTACCGTTCGATACGCGATCCAGAGGCTCTCGCGGCCTATGCGAAGCTCGCGGGCCCAGCACTACAGGCTGCCGGCGGCCGCTTTCTGGCCCGCGGGCTGCCTGCACGTGTCTACGAAGGTGGCCTCGAGCAGCGTACCGTCCTCATAGAGTTTGAGAGCGTCGCGCAGGCGATCGCTGCGCATGACAGTGCCGGCTATCAACGTGCACTCGCTGCGCTCGGTAATGGTGTCGATCGCGACATGCGCATCATCGAAGGCAGTGATTGAAAAGAAGGTGAGCAGCGGTGCGCTGTGAGCTGACCTGTTGCGTTCCGTGGGACATTGCTGCGCTGCGTAGCGGCCCAATGAGAGGAGAAGAGCCCGCCGAAGTGGTGGCCTAGCGCGAACTGAAGCCACGCGAGAATCCAACAGGGGTCATGCAATAAGTCGCATCGTCAGTCGCGGCGCCCGATCGACCATCCATCGCGGCCGAGCATCTCTCCCCACAATCGCTTGTTCTGGACGCTGTACGGCTTTGAGCGTATTGATGGCAAGCTCTGGGTTTGCCATGTTCGGGATTGTCCGCGATCGAGCGCGTACGCGCCCGGCGCGAGCTCAAGGGCCACTGATGGCCCTCGGAGCCGTACTCCATGAGGTACCCTCTGACTCAGCCGCCGCCCTACCTCTGCCTTGCAGCCCTTCTTGTTGTCTCGGGCTGCAATGCCAGAGTCGTCGTCGTCAGCGTTAATTCGGACTTCACCCAGCAGCCCACGCCCAAATCGGCGATGCGGCCAATGGCGGGAATCTGGCAGGGACAGAACGAGAGCTCGGACGGACGCTCCGTGGAGTTCACGGCCTATGTGCTACCGTCGGGTGCGTTCTGGGCGAGCGCTATTACGGCCAGCGATCCGAACGCCAACCGCTGCGTGCTCCTGCTCGCCGGCACAATCGGTGGCACAGTACGACTGGTCTACCCTGACCGGACTGACCAGCGAGAAGCCCCTGGTGCTTCGTGCAGGTTCGCCGATGGCTCTCGGAAGGCGAGCGGTGCCGTGGAGCTTATCGAGGGGGTATTCAAGATCGTCGCGACGGCGGAAGGCGGAGCGGACGCTTCGTTGACCTACGGCACCCAGGCAAATGCCTCCTACGAGGCGCCCTCAAGTCTGAGTTCGGTCATGGGAACGTGGGTGAACGAAGTGAGCGGCGGCAGGGAACTCATTGCCGCGGATGGGACTTTCACGCTGCAGGATCCGGCCTCCGGGTGCACTTTCAGCGGTGCGCTCACCATACTCGATCCCCCACACGCGCTGTATGGCCTCACGGAATCGGCGCGTGAATGCGCCGGCGGCGCCAAGGCGCTCAACGGCGAGCCGCTGGAAGGCGTCGCGATCGTGAACGCGACGACGATCGTACAGCTAGCGGCAAGCGAGCAGGCGATCGTGCTCGAACCCTCGGACGGCGACATCCTCTTCGGGATGTGAATCGACGCTCATTGTCCTGCGCAGCGGACCATCGAGCAATCTTCAGGCTTGCGCGAATCCTTTTTCCGTCAGCATGTAGACCCGCATGTCCGGGCGGTAGCTGAGCCATCCTTGCTGCTCGGCATACTCCAGCCCCGCGCGGATGTCCTCAATCGGCAGTCCGCGCAACTCGAAGGCAATACGCAGCGCTGACTCATAGACGTAGTCATCCGAGCGAATCTTGAGGTCCGTGATCAAGGTCTCGAGTATCTCGCTTGCAACGAGAGCCGGTGTGAGTAACACCGCCGGCGTACCAGTCCCGCTCATTGGAAATTGACCTAAGCACATGGCAGATCGCAGTGTGCGCGCCTGGCTCGGTGCCGTCTCTTCGAATTTGTACGTAGTCGTGCGATGGCAGGCGCTCGATTGCCCGCAGTCGGCTAGATCGCGAATTGTGGCTCCGTTTTGCCGGTCGATTACCGGTATCACCGGCAGCGTGTCCGTGCTCGTGATTGTTATCTGCGAGTCGCACAATCCGTTGCTCTGGGGAAGACGGCGGGTGAGGCACCAAGATCGGTCGCGGCCTGCGACAATCTTCGCAGGATCGGCGATGAGCAGCCTCGCGGGTAGATACGAGATCGAAGTCATCGATCGCGCGAAAAATCCGCGCCCCGCAGAGGAAGCGTAAATTCTCGCGATACCCACGCTCGTGCGTCAGCTGCCGCCACCGCTCGTGAGATAGTGGATGATCTGTCGGACACGACTCGCACTCTAGTGAGCCTTCAGCTCAAGCGACTCGACTAGGCGAACTACAGGGCCGACACCAGCATCGAATGCCCCTCCAGAATTCGCACGCCAAGATCGAGATTGACCGCGCAAAGGGCCTTGATCGCCCACCTCCGCATTGCGCGGCCTAGGCTAGGACGATGGATTTCGACTAAGTATGGAGTATAGAACCAATCGCGCACCTGATAACCGCAGTTCTCCAGCGCGAGAAGCGCGGTGTCCTTGTTAAAGTAGTGTAGGTGTCCAATTTGGTCGCGCCCTTGTCTAAGCAGGCTCGGTCGCAAAGTCGACTCAATCGTCCAATCGAGGGGTATGTGGAAGATCTTGACGCGCGCCAAGCCCTTCATGTTCTTTAGGAACGAGTAATAGTCCTCGACGTGTTCAAACACGTCCAATGCGAGCGCGACATCGTAATGCGGCCGCCCTTCGGTGCTCTGCAAGATATCTGTGAGTCGAAAATCCAGGCCGGGCGCCTGCCGGCCTCTAGCAAGCTCGTACGCCTGTGGCGAGATCTCATAACCGGCGAAGCTGCAGGTTGGCAGATGAGAATGAAGCTGGCGAAGAATCTCTCCCGCTCCGCAACCCACCTCGCAGAGCGAGACGGGGGTGATTTCTAAACGCTCCAGCGCCTTCAAAACTTTGGACGCTTTCCACTCTGAATCTTCGACATGCCATGTGGGGTTGTGCGCAAGATACTCGCCCGATTCATAAATGCTGGCAGCTGGCATATGCGCTCCCTGATTCGCTCATGGGACCACGACCGTCGTCGACCTAATTGCAAGTTGACGAGTCGAGACTATAGCGCAAACCTTTCACGTAGCTGACAAAGATCAGGGTGCGGCGCCGCGGTGGCGCGTACCAGTCGGGCACCCAGTGTCCTTCCGGCCAACGCGGTTCCCGAGCGCGTCATGTGCAGCGCCCGCGCGCCGTCGAAGTCTTGCAGGCTGCCGCAGCAAAATGGGCAAGCGCCGCGCATCAACGACAACACCCCGGGAGACAGGCGTCGCTTACACGATCCTGTTGGAGCCGCCGTCCGACGCGGCAGCGACCGCAACGGGAGGCAGCGGTGAGTACGCACGGCGCAGTGGCACTTGAGCGCAATACGCCGCGAAGTTGGCTGAATGAACGCGCAGACCGCCGATTGACTCGATATCCCGGAATAGCGAACTTCCAAATCGGCCAGGAGCGGAAGCACCTACGGTCCAGATGCTCCCCCCGTAACCGGCCATTGGCGGGCGCAGAATCTATACGAGCCAGTAGTCCATAGCGGTAGATGTCTCTCGACGCACGGTCTCTCCGAAACAGCGGATACCTCACACGGTACTACTACCGAACAGCGCGCGAAATTTGGTAGGACTCATGTTCTCGATGTAACGGCGTTGTTCCGTCTCAGGCATCACCTCGAGAAGGAACTTGTTCTCGACCCAAAATTCGACGACATTGAAGAGGCGCCTCGATCGCAACGTTGCGCCATCCACCCTTCGCGCCGCGCGATTGTGATTATCTCCTCAAAGTCAAGCGGGCTCCCCATGGCGATGTGAACTTCCGAGTAGGCGGAGGGACTCGGGTTCTTGCGGACGGTCACCTCGCCAGGGCTCGGAAATTCTTCCTGGCCACGCGGAAAGACCTCAATTTCCGTGCCGCGCTCGTCGCCGGACCACGCCATGTAGGCGCCGGGATGGGGTGGGAACGGCATCGCCTGTCCACGCCAAAGTTCCGCGATTATGCGGGCGACATTTTTGGGATCATCAGCCGGAATCGATGCGTGATAGAGCATGGAATTACCCTCGATTGCGCTTGTGAAGCGGCGGAAGCCGCTGCCGCACGGCATTGAGCAGCAGTTCAATTGCCATCGCTGACGCTTTGCCGGCTTCTTCGCCAGAGAAGCTCCAGTAGTCCTTCATGGTTTCCCATGCGGCTCCAGAATTTAGAACATGTATGACTGCGCCAATCCATGTCGCCTCGCGTTTTGGCAGCGCCCGCGTAGCCTCACGAATCGCTGCCTTGATACCCGCTTTGCGCTCTTCCACATTTCTGAGACGGAGAATTCGCGTCCCTGCGGGCTGGCCCACATTGCCCGCATTAGTTGCTCGTTGTCATCCCGACGTCCCCCCGATTTTGAGTAGCAAAACGGTTTAGAGTCTAGCCCCCGGGCTGGAGGTTGGACGTGAAGAAGAGATTCAGCGAGGCGCAGATCATCGGCTTCCTCAAGGAGGCTGATGGCGGGGTGCCGGTGAAGGAGCTGTGCCGCAAGTACGGCTTCTCCGACGCGAGCTTTTATCTCTGGCGTAGCAAATTCGGCGGCATGGACGTATCGGACGCGAAGCGCTTGAAGGCGCTGGAGGTGGAGAACGCGCGCCTGAAGAGGCTGCTGGCGGAGACGATGCTCGAGAACGAGGTGACGCGTGAGGCACTTCGAAAAAAGTTCTAACCGCGCCAGCTCGCCGGGAGCTGGTGCGGTGGATGAAGGTAAAGGGCCTCTCGGAGCGGCACAGCCTCGAGATCCTGGGCATGAGTGCGAGCGCTCTACGGTACCAGCCGCGCCCGGACCGCAATCTCGTACTGCGAGAGAAAATCATCGCTCTGGCGCAGCGGCATCGGCGATACGGTGCGGCGATGATTTATCTGAAGCTCCGTCAGGCGGGGGAGCTCGTCAACCACAAGCGCGTCGAGCGGCTTTACACGCTCGAGAAGCTGCAAGTGCGGCGGCGGCGACGCAAGAAGATTCCGGTGAGCGAGCGACAACCGCTAATCCGGCCCGGAGCGGCCAACGAGGTCTGGTCGGCGGACTTCCTGTTCGATCGTATTGCCTCGGGGCGCACGCTCAAGTGCCTCGTGATTGTCGACGATGCAACGCACGAGGCTATCGCCGTGGTCGTCGAGCACTGTATCGGAGGCGAGCACCTGACGCGGATTCTCGATGGGATCTGCTCGCAGCGGGGACGCTCGGCCGTGATACGTACGGACAATGGACCGGAGTTCTGTGGCAGGGCGATGCTCACCTGGGCGCATCGCAACAGCGTCGGGCTTCGGCTGATCGAGCCCGGCAAGCCCAACCAGAACGCCTACGTCGAGTCCTTCAACGGAAGGCTGCGGGACGAGTGTCTCAACGAACATTGGTTCACGAGTCTCGCCCATGCCCGCTCGATCATCGAAGCCTGGCGACGCGAGTACAACGAGGAGCGACCGAAAAGAGTCCTCGGCGGGCTGACGCCCGTCGAGTATGCAAGGCGGCTGACCGAGAAGGTCTTGCGAACGATAGCAATTGGGAATTTTCACAGAAGGATGGTACTGAGCAATGAGCGATAGTGGACCTGGCTGGGATCGACGGCGATCAGAACAACTGCGTGCAACGCTCAGCGACGCTGACATCGAAGCTCTCGCCAAGCGAGCCAAATCCAATCCGAAGTCGATTAGCCTCGATGAGCTTGGAGTGCTGTTCTTGGTGACCAGGGATCGCATTCGAGCGATTGAGGCGAAGGCCCGACGCAAGGGGCCGGATAAAAAACGTGGCTAGCCTGGTCGCTTGTGGTCTTCCATTAGTGAATTACAATGCCCGGAAACTCTAAAGCGAACCGCTACTCAAGCCGGGGGGACGTCGGATGCTGTCGATTGAGAGCTAGTGGGCGCCCGGTTCTCCCCTCACTTGTGCGATTAGCCGTCGCGGAGCTTGTTCAGCAGACTCACTATGGCTTCGCGGCGGGAGTCGTCGTGCATGCCCAGTCGAGCAGCGAGTCGCCCATCTTGCCGGGGAATTGGAGTTCAAGTGACTTTCGCTTCGTCGTAAGAGCAGCAGCCACCCGCCGCCCGGCAATTTATCGAGGCTTGCCGCCCAATCGTTGCGGCTGTCCGCAAATGCTTTCTCCTTCTTCGCTGCCCCGTCTTTGTTGCATTGAGTCCACAGCTGCGTCGCCTCCGCGTATTCCGGCTTGCCGATGGAATCAGTCGCGAGCTTCAACTCCCGCGCGCACGGCTCGGCGGTTTCATGACGCCGGCTAAGAACGTGCCGCACGAGGTTGCTGTCGGGTCTGTGCTGCCCTTGGAAAAGCCGACGTCCGTCATTGTGCGGCGTGCCGCGGACGCGGCATATTGCTTGGAACGCAACTGCGCGCCCGAGCGGAGGTCCCAATGGCAACGCCGAATGGTATGCGGGCGACCCAGTTCCCCGTCAACGACTACGAATCGATCCACGTTTACAGCGACGAGACCCACATTTGGATTCAGTTGCGACGTGACGTCCCGACGGAGCGGGACATTGCCCGATCATCGTTCAAAGTCGCGGTGTGTGTACAGCCGGGAACCGCGCACAAACTGGCTCTTGAGTTGATGAACCTTGCCGCAAAGAACGCGGAGAGGATAAAGAAACGGACGGCGGCTGCTCTCACTAAGTCGGCGAAGGCAGGCCCGGCGCGATCCTGAGATCTGGCGAAGCGCTGACTCGAACAGTGGCCCGCGGCTCGCTCGATGGCTCCGCGATTGCGAAAACTGACCGATGCCATCAAAGTACGAGAGCCGCTTGCGCACCGAGCAAAAGGCGGCGACTCGGCGGCTCATACTGGATGCGGCTGGTCGCTTAATGGAAGACCGTGGAGTCTCAGAATTCTCTTTTGCGGCGATTGCCAAAGAGCCGGGGGTGCAGGAACGGACCGTTTATCGCCACTGTACAGCTGCGTCTGTCATCCCGGAGGAGAGTCACTCCTCCATGTATAGTTTGACCCGCTCCTCCCAGGCCTCCTGAGAGTCGCACGGCTGATCTGCGACGCTACATTGCATCGGCTTGCCCATATCCGAAAACTTGAAATAGGTTCCAACTTCCTTGTTTTCGTTTACCTGGACGAGCGTCTTGACATCGGAAAACCTCGACGAATGCGTCTTAGCGTCCTTCAGTGATCCGAATGTAGCTACGAGCGCGAAACACTGGTTCAGCTTCGGATTGTAGTGGTTGGTGTAGTTAGACATGCCGGTATAGTCGGGCGTCTTCTGCTCGCCGTTGCCATAGAACTGCCGGAACCACTCGCGAGCCTCTTTACCGCATTTCTCGCTGAGCTCATAGGCCTCGCGGGCGGACACTGCCGCCGCGTTGGCCGAGGGCGCGGTAGGAGCCGGTGCGTTACCGGGCGTCCCCGGATTGGTGCAGGACGCGCACTCGAGGACTATGGCGACCGCCACGGCCCAGCTACCTACACGGTTATCCATTCTTCAGTAACACCCAGTTGATCACGGCGCGCCCAAGAAGAATACCGCAGTCGATAAACCCGAATCGAGCTGCTCTAGACGCTACGCACCGCAAGATGCGGACTCGATTCACTGTGGCATTGCCGATCACGCAGCCACTGAGAAATCCGACACAGACCCGCTTGGGGCCCTCGGCTTCAATACCAGTATGAAATACGTAATTTCGACCGTCGCCCTGGTTCTAGCCGGATGCGCCGTTTCCACATCCGAGGTCATCCCCGCCGGGAAGGATAGCTATCTCGTCACTGGTGGTGCATTTGGTGGAATGGAGGCTGGTCAAAGCTTGCCGGCCGCAATGAAGACTGCGAACGCCTACTGCACGAAGCAAGGTAAGTTCATGGTTATCAGGCGAGAGGACACCGGTGGCAGTGCTGGTTTTGGCGGAGAGCGCGCCAATCTCATCTTTAGCTGCGTGACTGCCGACGATCCGGAATACAAACGGCCAGATTTGCACACGGACCCGACGACTGTGATTGAAGACACGCGGGCGCATTAAGCGACTCCCGTGTCAGAAGCTAGGTGTCTGTACGGCAGCTCTGCCGAAGCGGCTGGGGACAGGAGCGCAAGGATCAGATATTCAAGAAAAGCGCCTACTTAGTGCGGGATCTTCTCACAGCGTGTTGGAGTCGCACTTCCGTCCTCGTGAACGCACCTAAGGTCGGGCTTGCCACTGCCAGTGGTATCCCAGACTGAGTAATTCCATGTCCCATCGCGCGTATTGCTGACCAAGATGCCGGTGATCTTGCCAATGTGATTGGGATCGACCTGAAGATAACCTGGCTTACTGGGATCATCCGGCAGGACCCATGCCGCATCAGGCTTCCCAAAGCAATCAAGGTCAAGTAATTCTCGCGTTCCGGATCCGTCCTCCATGCGCGCTACTCCATACGATTTTGGAGTGCATTTCGACTGGCTCGATTGCGAAGCTCTGATCAGTCGGTCCCGCTTTTCGTTCAGCAGAGCTCTAACATCATCAACAGATACGGCAAAATTCAAGCCCTCGGTACCCTGAGCCTTAAAGCTATTTACGCCGATGAGAGTTCCTTCATCGGTCAATAGTGGACCGCCAGAGTTGCCGGGGTTAATTGGCGTTTGCGTCTGAATCACGAACGCAGTGTGCTTTAGGCCATCCTCGGTTTCCCAAGCATAATTTCGTCGCACCGGCACGAAGCGATGAAGCAACCAACTGACCATCTGCACCCGGGTTGCGAAGTGATCCTAGCTCCGCGTAGCTTGAATTGGCGACCACGATGGCGCTTTTCGACCTGACGGACTCGCCGGCCGGTGCTACTGCCGGAACAAAGCATAGGAGCAATACGACTGCGAGAGAAAGGCTGGATCGCACCCCAATTGGCGGGCCGACTAGCGAAATCACAGGCCCCCACTTTTGCGCCATTTCTTATGCTCGACGCTCAAGCCCGATTTTCGTCAGATATTACGCCTTAAGGGCACCCGGAATCCAAGTGCCTCGCGATCACGCTCAATGAGCGTGCCTCTGAAACAAATGGTTCTGACGCTGAGGGCGGCGGATGCCCACTGCGCCTTCAGACGGGCACGGTGGGTAGCGGCCTCCGGACGGTCGGTACTAGGATTACGGTTCCGTGAATCTGCACCTACCACCTGGGAACCAAGGGCCATCCACCCCGACCGCGCGCCCTCCTGAGCAACATGCCAGCCACACCTAGCGCCGAGCTGCTCTACATTCCTTACCTACTGGAACTGGAGAAGCACGCGCTCCAGTACGTTGAGGAAATGTGCAAAGGTGTCGAGGCGCTGTACCAAGTCGGGCGCCTCGAGGACGCCAAGCGCATCAAGGCGGCAATCATGCGAGTCTCGGCGCGAGCGAAGGCGCTCGGAATCACGCAGGAGCGGGCGCTGCCTCGAAGCCGGCCTTTGTGAGTGTGTAAGCGCCTGCACTCGGCTCGAATCTAAGCCAGCCTTGCGCCTTGGCGTACTCAAGACCTGCCCAGATGTCTTCGACTTGAAGGCCACGAAACTTAAACGCGATGCGAAGCGGCGGCTCATATACGAAGTCGCCAGCCTTGAGTCGCAGCTCTTGCACCGCTGCTTTGAGTATTACGCGGGCCGTGCGAGCCGGGCCATGGATTGGATCTAGCATCAGGCGATGCTGGCAGCTGGCGCATCGCTTGGCATTGGGGTCACTACGTAGCCCCCTTGGACGGCCCGCGACTCGGTAGACCCCCTGACGCCCCGTCCAGACGTTCGCGTGAACCGCTGCTGCATCGCGCAAACCTAGCAGAGCTTGCGCAATGCTGCCGGCACTGTGAAGACTGGTCGCGGTTCGGACGGTTCGGGAGGGGGTCACTGACCCGATTGATCACCATGGTCAAGGTATTGCATAGATTTGTTCGCTGGGGCTCCCAGTCCTTGCCCAGACTCATATTGGTGTTCGAAGCTCTGGTATCGGTCCCTTGCTTGCTGTTCTTCTCCTTAACAAACTATTCCGCTGGTGCACTGACTATTGAATGGGAGCTCCGTCTTATCGCAATAACTGCAGTCACGGGTATCGCCTTGGCTGTACCGACATGGTTGCTAGTCGTCCTTCCAAATACCAAGGTACGTGACAACAACCGCAAGGTGCGGGAGCCAAAATAGGAGTGCCGCAATGCTTGCGGGCGCGGCCGTGGCCTCTGTTGTTATTTGTGGTTTGGCCGGTTGGGTCGGATTCCTTAGAGAGAGAACAGCGAGTGCCAGGGGGCGAATCGCCGGCTCCAACGGCGGCGTCTCATTCATCGGTAAGTAATCGACAGAGCTGAAGCTATCGGAGAGCAAGCGGTCCCGTCGGGTCACGACGCTCGATAGTTACTAGGATCCGTTCTCGCTCGCGACTGGCGAAGAAGAACGCGCAGCTCCGCCCGATCTCCTCTCGGAGCAGCCGGCCCCAGCTAAAACTCGCACAGGAAAAATACTCAACACATTGATCTAGCAGCTCCAATGAGGCACAGGTGAAGACCGGTCACTCATCCATCAGATTGTCACTTTTGTACCATTACCAGGTGCGGTTACAATGCTTTCGTCCCGCTGACACCCCGGTTGAAAGCAATGAACAAGGGGATCACGCCATGCAAGCCAGTCAGTGTCCCGTTTGGCTTCCAAACCGATAACGGCACACGCCTCGGGAGGGTCTATGAAATCGCATACCTGTTTGGTCAGGCGCTCAGCGCTCTTGATCGTAAGTTCTATCGCCGTTGGGGGTGTAAGTCTCGCCGCCCAACCCAAGGACGTGGTGGTCAGCGATGGGGATTGGAACACTGCCATGGGCACCGGGGCACTTTTCTCTCTAACCGATGGCAATTTTGATACCGCGGCCGGCAAGTTCGCTCTCGAGATCAATACGAGTGGTGGATATAACTCCGCATTCGGGGCCGGCGCGCTGGAGGTGAACACGACTGGTTCCGAGAACAGCGCTTTCGGTGCCCTCGCGCTCAGTCGAAATACTACCGGCTCGGACAACACGGCACTTGGCATGTTCTCTCTATTATTGAATACCACCGGTGAGGACAACACAGCAACGGGATATTATTCGCTTAACGCAAACACAATTGGCTACGACAATACGGCGACCGGATTCGCTGCATTGGGCTTCAATCAGACCGGTACCGAGAACACGGCCATGGGTGCGCGCGCGCTGGGGAACAGCACCGGTAGCAATAACACAGCCTCGGGATCCGAATCACTTTTTAGCAACACGACCGGGGCGAGCAATACGGCCGTAGGTGCGGGTGCACTTCGGTCGAATATCAGTGGCGGCAACAACATCGCCCTCGGTTTCGACGCAGGCGTAAACATCGTCCGCGGCTACCGCAATATCGATATCGGCAACGCAGGTGGAGGATCTGATGCCGGAACGATCCGCATCGGCACAGCCGGTCAGCAAAGCTCAACCTACATCGCCGGCGTCATTGGTACGCACGTAACCGGCAGCGCTCTCTATATCAACTCCGCTGGCCAACTCGGCGTGCTAGCCTCCTCCGAGCGTTATAAAACGCAAGTGAAGACGATGGGTCAAGGATCGGCTCGTCTGGATGAGCTCCGCCCCGTCACTTTCCGATTGAAGACTGATCCGGAAGGCCCGGTGCAGTACGGGCTCATCGCCGAAGAAGTAGCCAAGGTATACCCGGAGCTTGTTATCCGCGGCGAACACGGAGCAATCGAGGGCGTGCGATATGAGGAGCTCACTCCGATGCTGCTCAACGAGCTAAAGGAGCAGCGGAAAGAGCTTCGTGAGCTGCAGAAGGAAGTCGCGGAACTAAAGCGCGCGCATACCCGGTCCGAATAGCCAAGTTAGTTATTGCAGAGCGGGCGCAGCGGTCGGGTCACGACGCTCGACAGTTACTAGGATCCGCTCACGCTCGCGCGTAGCGAAGAAGAACGCGCAGCTCGGTCCGATCTCATCGGGCATCCACCCCATCAGCGATGCGAGCTTCCCGTGCTGCGTTGAGCACACTGCGCAGGTCGGCAAGGGGCGCGAGCTCAGTAAACTCAATCACCCGGCTCAGTGCATTGCGCACGACAAGCCATGTGACGGCGTTGACCGACGCGAGCGGGTCGGGTGATGCGCGCTTTCGGCTGACATGGCGCATGCCACGCACTGTATCGCGCCAGTGCGCTCGACCAGCAAGCCGGACTCGCGACTACTGGATATGCGACGGCCTCGCTTATTACCTTCGCGAGTTCATTCACGGGGCCGCTCGATGCGCACAGGCTCGATTCGCTGCAGTGCCTGCAAGTTCGCCTTGATGTCGGCCATCTGGGCTTCGAGGCGCTTGGCCTCACGGATCCGCCCAGCGCGACGCAGTGCCTGAGCCTCCTCGGCCAAATCCGCTAGGCGGGTCTGGGCCTCGATATGCAGGCTCACCTGCTTAACGATATAGCCCTGCGGCTTGTTCTTCTTCCTTGCGGCCATGCACCAAGGATAGCCGCAACCTCGACGAGCCTTCCAGCTAGGTCAGGAGCTGACGCCTCGGGCAACCGCACGAGCGGCAGCAAGCGCAGCCTCGAGTGCTCGCAGAGCCGTTGCGCCTCTTCCTCGGCGCGTTCTCTGCCTTGCATCCGTGCGAGTCGCAGCATCGCCTGGGCAATCGCCACCGGAAGCTCTGCTCGCGCTGCATCAAGGGTGTCGAAACGCGCAACCGTCAACTCAGGACTGCTGATCGGGTGCAACAGTCGAGAAAGGCGAACACCGGGGTCAGAGAGAGCTCCGCGGTACCCCCGGGGGTACCCTGAGGGGAATATCTCTCGAATCGCTCCCCTGGCGCTTCGGCTATTACCGCTTGATTTAGCGGAGTTTTTTGGTAATCGGAGCGCCGAGATTTGAACTCGGGACCCCTTGCACCCCATGCAGTTTTACGCTGCATTGCAATGAAGCTAGATGAATTGCAGTAACTGCCTAAGTGCCATGTTTCCCAGGGTTTTCGCACGTCATTCCCATCCGTGCCAATTCATCCGAATTCGTGTATCTTGGCCACAAGATGGCCACAAAAACAGAACTGCGCACCCGACAAGGGCCATCCCGACTCGTGGCCACAATGGTGGCCACACTGCCGGTCGGCGACCACACTGATCCGGCGACAGCCGGACTTCAGCTCCGCGTCCGCGCCAAGCGGGTGGGCACATCGCGCACTTGGCTCCTACGCTATCGCTGGCGTGGCGAGTGGGTCCGAATCGTGCTCGGGCACTACCTGCCCGGCCCGGGCGGCATGTCCCTGGCTGATGCGCGCGCTCGGGCGCTCGAGCTGCGCAAGGCGATGGACGACGGCATCGACCCGCGCCGGGCGCGGCCGAGGCGCCACCCTACCCCCGCACCGCTCCCCGGTTCCGCAGCCGTCTCCTCACCCGATGCGAAGCACAGCATCGAGTCCCTAGTCAGCGAGTTCAGCGAGCGCTACCTGCGACCGCACCGAAAGCGCCCCGAGTACGCCGAGGCGATCCTCGCCAAGAACGTGCTTCCCGAGTGGAAAGGCCGCGATGCGCGGACGATCACCCCGACCGAGGTGCTCGAGGTGCTCGACAAGGTCGCGATTCGCGCGCCCGTCATGGCGAACCGCACGGCCGCCCTGCTCGGTCAGTTGTTCAAGTTCGGCATCCATCGCCGCATCGTCGCGGCGACCCCCGTGCAATTGCTGATGCGCCCCGGCGGAAAAGAGAAGCCTCGGGAGCGCGTTCTTTCGGACGATGAGCTGAGCGTCTATCTCAAGGATCCGCTCGCCTGTACACGCTATGCGCGCCTGGCGCACGTCATCACGATCCTGCTCCTGACAGGGCAGCGCCGCGGCGAACTCGCCCTCGCACGTTGGGCCGAAATCGACTTCGACGCGTGCACCTGGACCATTCCCAATGAGAACGCGAAGGGGGGTCGCGGCCATATCGTCCCTCTGAGCCAGAGGGCGGTGGCTGAGTTTCGCATCCTCCAGCAGCTCGCCAAGAGAAATAAGTCGAGCTGGGTGCTGTCCTCGAATGGCGGTGAGCATCACATCGATCCGCATCAGCTGACCCGCAGTCTCGCCAAGTGCCTCAAGCGGTTCAAAGAGCAAGGCATTGAGGCCTTCACGCTGCACGATTTGAGACGAACCTGCCGCACCGGGCTCGCGCGACTGAAAGTTGAGCCGCATATCGCGGAGCGCGTCCTCGGTCATGCTCAGGAGCGCATTCCAGGTACTTACGATCGGCACGAATATCTCGAGGAGAAGCGTGTCGCGCTTGAAAAATGGGCGGAATTCCTAGAGGGACTGCGCAATGAGCGGAAAGCTCAAGTTTGATCCACTGAGCCTGCCCGACCGCTCAAAGCTCTCTCCGCAGGAAGGAGAGTTTTTCAAATGGTTTACGCACGTCAGGCGCCATCATGAGTTCCCCGCGCTCGAAGGCCGGCTCAGTAGGGTTTCCAGCAAATTCGGCGAAACGCAGTGGGATTTCGAGTGCAATCTATTCTGGCAGGCGTGGCGTGCCGCCACGTGGAGGCCTGATGCAAAGTGGGACGTCGTGTTCGGTGAGAATCCGAACGTGGACACGAGCAATTTGTTAGCACCTTTTCAGCACGGACCAGCTTTTTTTCCGAAGGGACTTCGAGCGAAGACCAGACTACCGAGCGCTGCCACGATGCTCGCCGCTCAAATCGTCAATGTTTGCAAGGTTGAGCGCGTGGCGATCGACTGGCATATGCTCGCGCATCTGATCGCCGTCGCCGGCGTGGATCAGGTCGCGCCTGAGAGTCTGCGCGTGGCCGCCGGCCGACTCATGAAAGAAATCGATAAGAAGCTCGTCGTACTGATCGCCTGGCCATGCGATAGCGGTGCGACCCTCCAATCCCTCGAGAGTCTCCTCGCGCGCTATCGACAGCGCTGAAGTTTTTTTACCGCCAATCGTTTCGCGCATCCCCATCACGCCTGGGGTAGCGTCGCTCTGCCTGATTCATAGGTATTCACCGCGGAGCGGAACCCGCATGGCGAAGCGCAGAGACAAGCCCAAGCGAAAGCCCAAGCGGCCGGCACTTGGCGGCACGGGGCTGATCACGCCGAAGGGCCTCGAGGCACGCTACGGCTGGAGCCAGCCGACTCGTTGGCGCGCTGAGCGCGACGGCCGTGTGCCGCCGCGCGATGTCTACATCGGCGGCGAGGCGGCCGGCTGGAAGCCCGAGACGCTCGAGGCGGCGGAGCGCGGCCCGACACACCTAGGAGCGCAGCACTGACGTGAGCGTCCAAGGAGGTGCCGCACCCGGAGCGGGCAACTCCGGGGCGGCGGGATCATCAACGGGAACGCCTCGAATCGTACACTGCCAAGAGTGCGGGAGCCACTTTCGAGCGCGCGCGCAGCAACGCCTTTGCGGCTCATGTTGGCGCTGGCGGCTCGTGAGCTGGCACATCCGATCAGCCGATCGCGCGCTCGAGGACTTGCGGTGAGCGGTCCGGCTGAGGCGTATTCACTACACGCTGAGCAATCAGTTCTCGGCGGGCTAATGCTCGATAGCCAGGGCGCGGCGTGGGAAGCGGTCCGCGACATACTCCAGGCCGATCACTTCGCGCGCCCCGATCACCGCGTCGCGTTCGTGGCTATCTCCGCGCTCGCATCCGACGGCAAGCCTCACGATCCCGTGCTCGTGGCCGAGGAGCTCGAGCGACGTGGGCAACTCGCCGAAGCCGGCGGCCGGCCGTATCTCGTGGAGCTCGCGCGTGACACGCCGACCGCGGCGAACGTGCGCGCCTACGCCGAGGCGGTCATCGAGAAGGCGAGGCTTCGACAGCTGCAAACGCTCAGCGGCCTGGTGCAGCGGAGCATCAAGGATGGCTACGCCTCGGTCGAGATCGCCGAAACCCTCGGGGAGGCTCTGACGGAATTGCAGCGCCGGGCGCGAGGGGCGCAGATCATCCGCCAGCCTCTTGACTGGTCGCGTGTAGCTGTTGCCTCTCCCACGCCGCGTGACTGGGTGGTCGATCACTGGTTGCCGCACGGCACGGTTGCACTGCTCGCCGGTGCGGGCGGAGTGGGCAAGACGCTCCTTGCACAAACCCTCGCCATCTGCATCGCGCTCGGCTACGAGTACTTCGACCAGGTGCCACAAGCGCGACGCGTGCTCATGTGGGCGGGCGAGGACGACGTGCCCGAGCTCGAGCGTCGGGCGCTCGCCATCTGCAAATGGCTCGGCGTCAGTATCGAGGCGCTCGCGGGCAAGCTCATCATCGAGTCCTACGTCGGCCGCGACATCACCCTCGCTGAGCTGCGGTTCGGGCAGCTCTCCCCCACGGCCATGATGACCGAGCTGCGCGAGCAGATCGGCGATTACCGGGCCGAGTACGTCTTCCTCGATAGCATCGCGCGCGTCTTCGGCGGCAATGAGAACGACCGCCACCAGGTAACGCAGTTCGTCTCGGGCTATCTCGCAGGTGCCTGCGCGCCCACGGGTGCCGGCTTGTGTCTGCTCGGGCATCCCGGCCGCAGCGGCGGCAGCGAGTACAGCGGCAGCTCCGCATGGGAAGCGAGCGTGCGTTCGCGCCTCTACCTTGGCCGCCAGCTCCCCGGGAAGGAGGACGACCAGGACGATCTCCTCGGCCATCTCGCACTCGATGATGGCGCGCGCTACCTCGCCCGGCGCAAGGCGAATTACTCCCCGCTCGACATCCGACGCCTCAGTCTCATCGGCGGCGTGCTGGTCCCCGAGCGGCGGCCGGAGCGCACGGGACGACCCTCGGGAGAGTTCGCGGAGGACATCGTGCTGCGTGCGGTGCGCAAGCTTGCCGAGATCAACGTCCACGGCAACGCCTCATCGAGCAGCCCGGAGTACCTGCCAAAGCTCGCCAAGCAATACGGGATGCTCGAGGAGCTCAGCGACAAGCAGTTCGCCGCCCACATGCGCCAGCTGATCCTCGCCAAGCGGCTCGAGAAGCGCCCGGTGGGGCAGTACGCGAACCGCACCCCGAAGCTCGCATTGGTCGAGGTGCACAAGTGAGGCGGACGTGCTCTCGCGCACAAGTGCTCTCCCCTCCCTATAGGAGGGGGAGAGAGAGAGCACCGCGTTTGTGCGTTTGTGCATCGTTTGGGCGTGCGTTTGTGCACGCGTTTGTGCAGGGGAACCTGAGGGTTGAAAAGGGCCTCACTCAACGCTCAACCGCCTTAGTCTCAGCTCATGCAGAGCAGCGAGAAAAGGTCGATAGATTCAGCTACCTTTCAAACATGCTGAGATCAACGTCGGAAACAGCAGATTGAGAGTGTCCGCGAATGAGTGTTGAGACCGAGGCGCCCGCGAGCGCCAAATCCCCCGCGCGAAAAGTTGTCGGCCGGCCGTTCCCGAAGGGAGTCAGCGGCAATCCTGGTGGCCGACCAAGGGTTGAGCCGCGTATACGTCGTCGAGCTCGACGCTATGACACGCTGCTGGTGCGCGAACTGTGGAAGATTGGCAGCGATCCGAAAGTTGATCCCGACGTGCGTCGGCGCGCCTTGATGGATCTCCAGTCGATTGGCAACGGCAGACCACCGACGACGCAGGAGGTCGTTGGCCGGCCAGATGCGCCACTGGTGGCCATGAACTTCGCTATGCAGCCGGGGCAGGCCCTCTCGCCCGAGCAGGCCTACAAGCTGATGCTCGAGGGCGTACTCGAGCTCGACCCGCAGCACCCTGCATTCAATCGCAAGGCGCTCGAGGCGCCAGCGGAGACGGCCTCGAGCAGCGCGGAGAGCGCGTGAGCCTATACGGAAATCGTGGTCCATTTCACGCGCGCTCGCTCATTACGAATCAGTCGCTTGCGATAGGCCTGATATGCATACTGATATCAGTTGTAATCCGTATGCCCGTGACGTACGCTCTGAGGTTGCTTCGGAGGGTACGGACATGGGCAAAGGCAAGCGCGTCGGGTTGTATCTGCGAGTCAGCACGGGTTCGCAGACCGTCGAGAATCAACGACTTGAGCTTGCTGCAGTCGCCGAGCAGCGCGGCTGGAGCGTGGTCGAGATCTACTCGGACAACGGCTTCAGCGGCGCCAAGGGACGCGAGCAGCGCCCTGCGTTCGACCGGCTGTGCAAGGACGCGATCGCCGGCAAGCTCGACCTGGTTGCCGCCTGGAGCGTCGATCGCCTGGGCCGCTCAGTGTTGCACTTGGCTCAGTTCGTCGCGGACATGCAGGCCGCAGGCGTCGGGCTCTACCTTCACAAGCAAGGCCTCGACTCATCGACGCCGACCGGGCGCGCGATGCTCGGCATGTGCAGCGTCTTCGCCGAGCTCGAGCGCGAGATCATCCGCGAGCGCATCCATGCGGGGCTCGCCCGTGCTCGCTCAAAGGGCAAACGTCTCGGTCGCAAGCGAGTCGCTCCCGCGATCGAGAAGCGCATCCGCGAGCTCTCTGCGCGCGGCCACGGCAAGCTCAAGATCGCCCGAGAGCTTGAGTGCGGCGTCAGCGTCGTCCAGCGCGTGCTCGCGGAGGCCGCAGCAGCCTAACGCGCGCCCAGCGCCGCGCCACGATCACACTCTCAGACGTATCGATGTAGCGCCTCGAGCTATCGCGGCGTCTTGGACGTCCTATTGCGTTATACGCGCTGCCTCGCCAGCGCTCGAACTCAAACATAAGCGCATTCATGCGGCTACGCGCTTACAGGTGAGGCCGCTTGCAGGCGCATCCCGGTGAGCGCGCTCTACCTCGCCGTACCGTTGCCGCCCTTTCATCGCTGGCGCCTACTTGCCGACGCCTCCGACTGCCCGGATGCGCACGTGATCATCGCGACGCTCGCCAGCGGCAGGACGACGACCGCAGTAGCCAGGTCCGGCCACCCCGGCAGTAGCGAGGTCGCCGAGCTCCTGCGGCTCTACGGACGCCTGGACGCCAGCAGGCGCCGCCGCCTGATCGAGCACGCCCTCGAGCTCGCCAATGCCTCACCTACAAACGAGTCCGCAGGAGATGTGTCATGAACATCGAGATCGTGGAGCTGCTGGGCCTGCTGCGAGCTCTTGGCCTAGCGACGACGGGGGATTTCGTGCTGCCTGGCGAGAGCCCCAAAAGCGCCAGGCTGCGCCAGCTGGAGGTGCTGCAGATCTACTCCCGCACGTGGGAGAAGCCGCGCCTCGAGCGTCTGGCGCCTCACGAGCTCGCGCACGCCGAGGCGCAGATACTCGAGCAGGCCGCAAAGACGATACGAGATTGGCAGGCCTGCATCGCACTGCTCTATCGCGCGGGCCATCGGCTCACGCTGATCTCGGAGATTACAGGCGTGCCCATCGAGACGCTGCACGACTGGTACCCGTTCGCGCCTCCCGATGCCGCAGCGCCGATGCTGGTGCCGGCCTCGCAGACACGGAACTGACGATGTCCTGGGATTGGCAAGCACCGGACTACGACGCCGTGCGCGCCCAGCGCCTCGAGCGGCTGATGCGCATCCGCTCAACGCCCGGCCTACTTGGGTCGCTGAAAGTCCACTACGCCGAGCACCCGGCGGACTTTATTAGTGACTGGGGCGTTACCTCTGACCCGCGCAACAAGAACAAGGGCCTGCCCGTCGAGGTGCCCTTCCTGCTCTTCGAGCGCCAGCGCCAGATGATCGAGTTCGTCCTCGAGCGCCAACGCGCACGCGAGCCCGGGATCATCGAGAAAAGCCGCGATTGCGGCGCATCCTGGCTGATCGCGTGCCTAGCGGCGACGCAATGCCTCTTCAGCGTCGGCGTCGTCTTCGGATTCGGATCGAGCAAGGAGGACCGCGTCGATCGCTCTGGTGATCCTGATTCAATCTTCTGGAAAGTTCGATTCTTCGTCGCGCACGTTCCGCCAGAATTTCGCGGCAGTTGGGAAGAGTCAAAGCACGCTGCTCACATGCGCATCAGCTTCCCGCAGACCGGCAGTGCCATCGTTGGCGAAGCAGGCGATGCGATCGGCCGCGGTGGCCGTACGACTACGTACTTTATCGATGAAGCGGCGCATCTCGAGCGCCCGCAGTTGATCGAGGCGAGCTTGGCAAGCAACACAGATTGCCGAGTCGATGTCTCAACGCCCGCGGGCCGAGCGAATTCGTTCGCCGTCAAGCGCTGGTCCGGCAAAGTCAAGGTGTTCACATTTCGGTGGGATCACGATCCGCGAAAGACTCCTGCGTGGTTAGAGCGGCAGAAGCAGCTGCTCGATCCGGTGACGTTGAATCAGGAAGTTCTGCTTTCATACGACGCATCGGTCGAAGGCATCCTCATACCAGCCGAATGGATTCACGCGGCGATCGATGCGCACAACAAGCTCGGCATCCAAGTCTCAGGTGAGCGCCGTGCCGCGCTTGATGTGGCCGACGAGGGCCGCGACAAGTGCGCACTCGCCGGCCGCCACGGAATCCTCCTTGAGCGACTCACGAGCTGGTCGGGCAAGAATGGTGACATCCGCCGCTCGACGATCAAGGCGATCAATCTCTGCGAGGAGCACGGCTATGGCGTGCTCGATTTCGACAGCGATGGCTTGGGCGCTGGCGTGCGCGGTGATGCAATCGACATCAATTCAAAGCGCCGCGAGGCAGGCAAGTCCGAGATCCTCGCCGAGCCCTTCCGCGGCAGTGCCGCCGTGTTTGATCCGGAAGGCTCGCTCGTCGAAGGGCGCCTGAACAAAGATTTCTTCGCGAATCTGAAGGCGCAAGCCTGGTGGGCGCTGCGGCTGCGATTTCAGGCGACCTATCGCGCCGTGGTCGAGAAGATGCCCGTTGATCCGGATTCGATCATCGCGATCGACCCCGCGTTGCCTGAACTCACGCAGCTGTGCGCCGAGCTTGTGCAGCCGTCCTACTCGGTGAACGCGGTCGGCAAGATCGTCGTTGACAAGGCGCCCGAGGGCGCTCCGTCGCCGAACTTAGCGGACAGCGTGATGATCGCTTACGCATCCTCACTGCGCTCTCGTGCCTATTTTGCGGCACCGACGCGTGAGCCCTCGAGCGTGCAGGCTACCTCATCGTCAGCGATGCCGACGCGGATGAACTCTGTATTCGCGGTGCTCGCGTTCGTCGAAGACACCGCCGCCGTTGTCTACTGTGCCGCGAATCATTCGCGATCACAGAGCGCATTCTTCGTGCTCGACTACGACCTGCGCGAACTCGATTCAACTGCGGAATTGTGGATGCGCGGCGTCGAGCGACGCCTCGCCGATCTCTACAACATTTCGGGCCCGAAGGGCGAGCTGTATCCGCCGAATTTGCAAATCTATACGGACGGTTTCGAAGAGGGTTATGCGGAGCTGCTGCGCCAGCGCAGCTTCCCGGCGGTGCCCGTCGGTGATGATCTGCCGCCTATCACTGAGCGCTTCAACAAGGCGCGCCCGTATGTCAACGTCGGCCTGGTGAAGTTCGCACCGCCCGCAGCCGAGCGCATGGTCAGCTTTCGCGGTGCGACTCGTAATCATTTGCGCGAGCTTGCGGGTCGCAGTGAAGTAACTGAGAGAAACGCGCTCGCGGTCGCCTTCGCGACGGCCGTCTTGATCGTCTTCAAAGGCGCTCCCGTCCTGCCGCCGCTCATGCCCAAGGAGCCTGCGCCGCGCCGCGAGCGCCCGCCCTGGCGCGGGTTTCGCGCCCTCTAACGGAAGGAAACAACTATGTACAAGCAAGGTTCCCTGCGCAACCCGCTACTCGAGATAAACGAAGGATGCCCCTTCATCGTCCACGGCGTCGTGGACCCGGGAGAGCCGGCGTCGTTGTGGGGAGCACTACCCGTGGTCGCGCGCAACTCACGAGCGCTCAATCTCGGACCCATCGGCGCTGTGGTCAGTCTCGCGACGAATGTGAGCGAAGTCTGCGGTTTCACGGTATTTGATCAGGGTGATGCGATGTACGTGCCCGCGGGATCGACGGTCCCGCAGGCGGGTCCCGGCATGGCCATCAACTTCGTCCGGCTCGGTTCGGGTGCGCAGCTCGTCGTAAAGGCGGACGAGGCGCTCGTTCAAGCGCTGAAGGGTCAAAGCTCTGCCACGCCTGTAACTTGGGACTTTGATGCGCAGCAGCTCGTCGCTTGCTCATCGAGCACCACGCCGCTTCCAATCAAGGCGGTCGTGGCCGCCATCGAGCTGGCCGAGGCCGCAATTGAGTTGGAGGACGGCTGCTTGCGTTGGGTACAACACGCAGCGTGCCTGATTGCCCTCTGACCAGCGCGCTCGGAAAAAAACATCTCAAGCTCAAACACGAGCGGTGAACAACTTGAGTTTATTTGACTCAAACAGAGTATGAAAGTGATAAGTGCCTATTTGCCTGAAGCGATCGTGGCCAAGATTGACGAGGCGGCGCAACGCGAGAGGCGATCCCGAAACTTCGTCATTCGCGAAACGCTCGGCAAAGTCTTCGCCGACTCGGCGCGCGATGCCGACCATCAACCCAAGGAGAAGCGATGTCCAGCAGCATGAGCCCCGGCCGCAGTGGCGGCATGAACGTCGGTCAGCCGACACCCGGAACGAGCGCAAGCAAAGAGGGCCAGGTCCCGAGCACCGACCCGGCTCCTCATCGCGGCCCGAGCACGAATGAGCAAATGCCCTTTCCGGGTGGCAATCGATCGAGGCCAGGTGAGGATCGGAAATGAACGCAAGCACCGACGCTCGACAGGTCGATATGCGCGAGATCAATCGCGAGCGCCAAGCGCAGCACGATCGCCTCATGGCGCGTGGGCGGCCGACGAGCAAGGCGCCGCTTCCCGAGCCAAAGACTCCGTGGGAGGCACAGGCTCGAGCTGAAAGGGCCTATCGCATTCACGGGCTGCGCCCGCCCGAGCCTACATTTGGCGAGCCGCTGCTTCAGTACCGTCGTAGGCTGGTGCAGCCACTCATGGCGCATTCAGACCAATGGAAACGCGTTTCAGCCTGGAAGCTCGATTCGCAGTCCGTCGGTATCGCCGAGGCGCAGTGCATCGCCGATGCGATTGAGAAATTTGAAGCGCCGACCGGTGCGCTGCGGATGGAGGAAACGCGAGACGACGCCGGCCGGACGATCCGCAGGTTCTACGGTGATCCGGAAGAGACATGGGGAATCTTCAAGCAGGTGCCCCTGTATGCGCGCTTTGATTTTTGGAACGTAGGGCGCGGGCCCAATGCGCCCGGGGTCGCCAAGCCTGTCGCCACGCTCATGAGCGATGGCTCGACGCGTGCGATTCGAGAATAGTTTTGCTCGTAGTGCGGGCTTGCCGGTGACTCCCGCCGCCATGAAAAAAGGCCGGCAACGCGCGAGGTGGCAATTCACCGCTCCAGAGCGGGAAACCTCCACTACCTGCACGCGTCCCTGGTCAGGGTGATGACTGCCAGCGCGTGGGCCACTACCGCGGACGCGGCGGCTGGCAACTTTTTGAAAAGGCGAGCAGCCGGTACATGACACTGCAGAGCGTTATCGATGTCAACGTCAATGACGCTGCATTCGCGCGTTTCAAACAGCTGTTCGATAGATACCAAGAGCAGCTCGCAAAGACACCCGGCGTCTGGTCGAAGATTGGCGCGCAGCATAAGGAGCTGACCTCCTCCTTCGAGCAGATGACTCAGGAATTGACGAAGCAGAACCGGCTCGCACGCGATACGGACGAAGACGGAAAGACGCGTTTAGCCAACACGCGAACGAGCGAAACCCTGTGGGCCTCGATGAGCCGCTCCTCGGCGAGCTTCGCGAAGAATGTCGCCAGTGCGACCAGGGGGCTCCTACAGTGGTCAGGCATCCTCACCGGCGTCGGGGGACTTCTCGGTGTCGGCGGCCTCTGGGGCATTGATCGCATGGCGGCAGGAGTCGCCGGCCAGCGCCGCACGGCGCAAGGCCTCGGCCTCTCCATCGGTGAGCGGCGGGCCTTCGATTTGAACTTGGGGCGCGTCGTTGACGCCGACTCGTTCTTGGGCTGGGTCGGTCAGATGGAGACCGATATCTCCAAGCAAGGCGCGGCCTACGCACTGACCGGCCGCGGACTTACCGGACAGACCGGCCAGGATGCGCTCCGTATGCTTGATGCCGTGCGCGGGCTCGCCAAGCGCACGCCGCTCGATCAACTCGGCCCGATCCTCGGTGCGTATGGGTTACAGCTCTCGCCCGAAGAGCAGCGGCGCATCAAGGGAATGTCCGACCAGGAGTACGGCCAGCTGCGCGCCGGTTATGAGCGCGACCGGGGCACACTGGGCGTCAACGACAAGACCGCAAAAGCCTGGCAGGACTTCTCGACGCAAATGTCACGCGCCGGCACGCAGATTGAGAACGTATTCGTTCGAGGCCTGGTGCGGCTCGCCGGGCCGCTCGAGCACCTGTCCTCGAGCTTCGTGAAATTCGTCGAGACACTCTCGAAGAGTCCGCTGATAAAAGACGCGCTCGATCACGTTGCGCACTGGCTCGAGAGCTTCTCCGGGACGATCGCAAAGCCCGAGTTCCTGAAGAAGATCGAGCAATTTACCGGCGAATTCGGCGCGCTCGCCGATGTGGTGCACTCAGTCTTGCACCCGATCGACACGGCCGAGCGTAACGCGGGCGGAGTTGCATCGTGGATCGGAAAAATGTTTCCCGGACCGCTCGGAGATGCTGCCAAACTTTGGAGCTGGGCCATTGGCGGTTATCAGCAGAGTCACTTCAGCGGCTACCTCTCAAGCCTCACCGGTCAGTTCAAATTGCCCGCCGGCATGCTCGAGAAGCAATTCATGCTCGAGTCGGGCGGCAATCTCTACCCGCCCAACTCGCGAGCGGGCGCCATTGGTGCGTTTCAGCTGATGCCCGGCACCGCGGCGCAGTACGGCGCCGACCCGACGAACCCGCTGCAAAGCGCACTCGCCGCCGCGCAATACGATCGCGAGCTGCTGCGGCGCTATCGCGGCGATCAGGACAAAGCGCTGGCCGCATACAACCTCGGGCCGCAAGCGCTCGATGCGATCCTGGCAAAGCATCGGGGTGCAGATTGGCGCAATTATCTGCCGCGTGAGACTCAGAATTACCTGCGACAGGCGGCCTCGATGAACGTCGGGGCTCCCGGCGTGCGCATCGAGATCACGAACGCGACCGGCGGCTCTGCGGTTGTGAGCGCATCGCAGTTGGCGCACTGACGATGCGCGCTCTCGCCGCCTACGTCTTCGCCCTCGTACTCCTGGTGCCGATCGGCCTTGCCCTCCTCGGCGCGAATCTGGCGCTCATCATTCTGGGCGCGCTCGCCTGGCCGCTCGAGCGTCTTCGCGACCGGTGTCTCAAATACCTACATGCGCTGAATCGAGCCGTCGCGAGGCCGTAGGTGCGCTGGTATTCCCTCACGATTAGCGACCCCAATTCCGGATTTGTGTACAAGCCGGACCCCAACGGCCGTGACAGCGGCTTCACGGTCTCACCCGGCGGTGCGACATTCACGAGCACCGTGACCATCAACGGCCAGACGGTCAATAACCCAGGCGCGCTCAATATCGAGTTTGACCTGGCCGTCTACCCCTGGCACACGGCGCAGGGCGGTTCAGTGATTCGGGTGTGGGGCGTGGGCCTCAAGATGATCGGCCAGGCGAGCAACCTGAACGGGAAAAACTTTGCACTCTCCGCGGGGATGATGAAAGGGCTTCCGCTCGCAAATCCCGCACAAGCGGGCCTCATCGTACAGGGGCAGATCTATCAGGCCTTCGGCAATTGGCAGGGAACGCAGCAGTCCCTTGACCTCATTGGAAATCCGGGAGGCCTCGACCCGGCGAATGGCATTTCTTTCACCTGGCTGCCAGGCGTACCGCTCGCCACCGCGCTTGCATCGACGTTCGCGCAGGCATTCCCGGGATACTCTCAATCAATCAAGATTTCCTCGAGCCTGCTGCCGCCGAACAATGCCGCGCAGTACGGCACGTACGCATCGCTCGAGCAGTTCGCATCTTACATCCAGCAGATCACGCAGCCCATTGGCGCGCAGTTCGCCGGACCGAATTATCCCGGCGTACAAATCACCGTGGTGGGCAACACCATCACGGCGCTCGACACAACGGTCGCGACCAAAACGGTACAGCTCGCCTTCCAGGATCTCATTGGGCAGCCGACCTGGATTGGACCTGCGACGGTCAATTTCAAGACCGTGCTGAGAGCTGACATTCAGATCGGCACGCAGGTGATCTTCCCGCAGGGCGTGATTGCGCCCTATGCGCTCACCAGTTCAAAAGCTGCAGTGCCGAATGCGCCCTCGCGCAGCAAGACAGTGTTCCAGGGGTCGTTCACAGTGAACGAGGTGCACCATTTCGCCAATTTCAGGCAGGCGGATGCGGACTCGTGGAATACGACCTTCAACGCGGTCGTGAGCGGCGGCGCCGGATGAGACCCGCCGAGCGCTTCCTCTTGGTCGTGGAGGCGACGAGCCGCGGCGGCGCCGTCACCGTCGTGCAGGAGCTTAGCTTTACGACGCAGGGCGCGGCGGTCGCGATGGCGGAGCAGCTTCAGCAGGATTTTGACGCGGATGCGGAGCCCAAACGCGCATATGTGCTCGACCAGCAGGGCATCAGGATTTGGGCGGGTGGTGCTCGCGGCAGGCCGCCTGAGCCGACGCCGACACCAACTCGGCGCCTTGCCTGAATGCTGCACCAGGCTCGCTTTCAGCTTCCGACGGCCGACGAGGCCGTCTGGGCGGCGCAGGCTCATCTCGCGCAGGGAAATTTCGGTGCGGGCTTTCGCCTCTACGAGGCGCGTTGGGCCATTCCTGAGTTCGTTGCGCTCAATGGCCAAACTGCCGGGCCCTGCTGGCGCGGGGAGCCGATAGCCGGCCGAACAATCCGACTCTGGTCGGAGCAAGGCTTTGGCGACACGATCCAATTTGCGCGTTACGTGCCGCTCGTCGCCTCGCTCGGTGCGCGCGTGCTGCTTCGCGTGCCCCGTCCGCTGCGCTCACTCATGCGCTCATCTTTCGATGGAGTTGAAATACTCGCGCCTGGCGACTTTGCCCGATATCAGCTGCATTGCCCGCTGATGAGCCTGCCGCTCGCCTTCGGGACCACGCTCGAGACGATCCCGCGGGGTCGATACCTGAAGGCCAGCGCCGAGCGGCTGCACGCCTGGCGCGAGCGGCTCGGCCCGAAGAGGCGGCTGCGCGTTGGACTGGCGTGGACGAGCGGCCACCTGGCGCATCGTCCGGAAGCGGTGGCATTCATGCGCAGCAGGGACGTACCCCTTGGCGCACTCATGGCGCTGCGCGTTCCCCGCGCTGAGTTCTTCAGCCTGCAGAAAGAGCGGGACGCCGCTCAGCGCAGCTTTGGTGCTGGACTCATTGATTGGAGCGCGGAGTTGCACGACTTCGAGGACACCGCCGCGCTCATCGAGAGCCTGGACGTTGTGGTCAGCGTCGATACCGCGGTCGCACACCTCGCGGGCGCGCTCGGCAAATTGGTTTGGGTGTTGCTTCCGCATGATGCCGACTGGCGCTGGCTGCGTGGCCGCGACGACTGTCCCTGGTACCCGACCGCGCGGCTGTACCGTCAAGAAAAACCTGGAGATTGGGAGCCGGTGATTGCTCGAGTGGCAGTCGATCTTGCGCGTATTGCGTGAGTGGGCAGCCACAAGCTCTCGGCCAGCGCGTGCGGCTCGATCCTGCGCCGTGCGATGGTTGCAGGCTGGCCGAGCGATGTGCCGCCGAGAAGCTCATGTGCGAGCAGTTCTCGATGTTTCTCGCCGGGCACGGCCGGCCGCGTTGGCGAGTAGCGCCAAAGGCGCCGACCAGGGCGCGGTACGAGGCGGTCTACGAGTGAACTCTCAATTCGAGCGCCTCGCGGGCCGCAGGAGCCGCCAACTTCTGCGGCCGTGGCAGGTGCTGCCACGCGCCGACGCCTGCCGTCAACTATTCGAGCGCGTGGCGTGGAGTCGGTAAGATTGCTCGACAGTCGCCTGACGGCAAGGCCACCGTGCGCTTTACGAACGTCGAAGACATCACCTGGTGGATCGATCAGGTCACAAGCGATCAGAGGCATTTCGCAGGGCCGCGGTGGCTTCGACCTTTTCACTTTGCGGTTATCTCGGGTTACGTACATCGGCAGCGGCTCACGACGATTACCGTGCCTAATCGGCTCGAGGGATACGCGGCGCGCATGCACCTGTGGCAGGCGATCGGGCTGCCGTGTCCGCGGTCAATAACCGAGCGCGATCCCGCTGGCAGGTTCCACCCGCTGACGCCGATACGGACGGAGAACGATGCCAACCAGGCCGCAGAGGACATATGTCAGCTGTTCGAGGCCTTCGGTACCACAGACCCGACGCTCAAGTCCGTGGATACGGTGCTGTGTGAGATCGCTGGCAACTGCTTCTTTCATTCTGACGCGCCCGACATTCGGGGCCTGGTGTGCGCCCAGGCCTGGCCGGGGGGCAAGCTCGCGCAGCTGGTTATCGCGGATGGGGGCGTCGGTATTCGGGCCAGCTTGGGCCGCAATCCGGAACATCACGAGCGGTTGGCGGTTACTAACGCCATAGAGCTGGCTACCGAGTGGGGCGTGACAGGGGACCCGGACGGGCACTCGGGATTCGGGCTCACCCTGGCTCGGCAGCTCATGGAGATGCACCAGGGTAATTTCGTGGTGGTCTCCGGGCAGGAGGCCTTCTGTGCTAGGGCTCACGATGCCTACCGATACAATTTGCCGCAGGGCTGGCCGGGTACTATCGTAGTGCTCGAGTGGAAGACCGATCGCCCGTTGAACACCACTCCGGTCTACCGGAGCTGGCCAGGTTCACAGCACGAGCTGCCATGAACATAAGCGTTGCCTCACTTTCGACGAAATTCGCGACGCGCCAGAACGGCGCGATGGCGCGCGAGCGTGTGCTACTGGAGATCCTCGCCAACGCGCCCGGCCCGATCACCCTCGACTTCCAGGGCATCGAGCCGACGCCATCGTTCGCCGATGAGTTCGTCGGCCGGCTCGCCGCAGAGCTCGGTGCCACGGAATTTCAGGCTCGCATTCGATTCGCGAACCTGGACGAGTCCGCCACGCTCCTCTTGCGCGCGGTCGTCGCGAAGCGCTTGGGCGGCGGCTCACCGACACGCTCACACCGCCGCGTTCCCGCGCCCGCCTAAGAGACATCAAGCGCCAAAAAGCGAAAAGGGCCGCATGCGCGGCGCTGAGTTCGTAACGCGTAAGGACGCGCGCTACTGCGAATTTGGCCAGGCGTTCGCCATCGCCTCGCCCTTCTCTGGCGTCCATTCCATGACAGCGAGCGCCTCCTCGAGCCAGTCCCAGGCCTCCTGGCAGCGATCCTCCGCGTCGCTATCGGGCGCTGAAGAGTCAAGCGCGGCGCGTACCGCAGTGATGGCCGCTCGAATGCGCCGGGCCGCCATATCGAGCTTCTCCTGAGTCTTTGGGCTCACCGCGTACTCGTCGATCTGCATCGCGAGCACGCGCTCGCCGGGGCCGGGCGTCGTCAGGTCACTCATGGCAGCTCCTTGAGAAAGGTCGTTGACCTGGGAAGCATGGCCGCGAAATCGACCCATTTCTGGGTATTCGCTTCGGGCTGTGCCAAGCGCCCGAGCGGCGCTGCAGCTGCGTTGCAAGGCGTACAAAAACCTGGAACGCTACGAAATCCTATTCTTATCAATCGTGTAACCGGCCAGCCCCATTTCATCCGCGAGCTTGTACTTCCAGGCGCCTGCATCGTCCATCTGGACGTAGACCACGCCGTGATAGTCGCTCGGCAATTCGAGGCCACCCTTGTGCAACGCGCACACATGCAGCCTCGTTAGCTTCCCGATGAAGTAGCCAAGCTCAAATACGACGTTCTGTCGCGCTCGCGGTTTCATATCGCCCGATCCGTGCACACCGCCCTCGTCGTCAGGCGTGAGCAGAACGACCGCGAATCCCACGTCGCTGTAGGCTTCGAGTTTCTCGATGACGGTTCTTCCGCCGCTCGGCTTCTCAAAGAGGATGACGGGTTCGATGCCCAGGCCCTCGAGCACGCGCGCGACGGCGTCGCGGGCCGCATCATCGTGGCCATGCACGATGAACGCCCGCTGCATGTCCTGCTGCCTCGCCGCTGTCTCCGCCGACTCTGACTCACCAACGCTCGGCGCTGGCTCGTACAGTTCAAGACGTTCGACAATGGAGCGCAACGTGCCTAGCCGCATCTCTAGCTTCTCGAGTTCCCGTCTTGCCAGTAGATCCCACGGCGGAGTGCTGGTGTACATGGTCGGAGCAGGCGTCCGTCTCGAGTACTGATCGCGCAGTTCGTTGGTGGTGAACAGACGCCGCAGCAACTGTTCGTTGTAATCAGACCATGTCTGCTGATCGGCTTTGAGCTGCTGGAAAACGCCGACATCCGTGATGCGGCGCTGCCGGATAGCCTCGCCTTCTTTGATGCGGGTCTGCAGCTTGGTGCGGGACGACTCAACGGACTCGGTCAGTTGCGGGTCATCTGGTGGCGGTGGTACCGATGTAGTGATTCTTCGTCTTGCCATCCCGCACCGTGCCCCGGCACTTCCGTTTCCGAAACTTGGCCACAGAGGTGGCCACAGTCGTCCCTATAGACGCTTGTAAGTTATTGATCGGAGCGCCGAGATTTGAACTCGGGACCCCTTGCACCCCATGCAAGTGCGCTACCAGGCTGCGCCACGCTCCGACACTTCGTTCTTCTCGTACAGGCGATCACACGGGTGGGGAAATGCCCGGCGCCATCTATGATAACCCCACTGACATGACCCTGTCCGGTGCCACCAGTCCCACGCTGCCGTGCCGCGCACCTGTTCGCGAAGCTGGCCAAGCTTGGCATTGACTTCGCGCGGGGGGTTGCACGTTAACTCTCGCGCCTCACAACAAGAGCCGGCGACGAACACCTCAGGAGGCGGTATGCGCAAGAGCATCCATTATCTGTCGGCAACCGTGGCCTTCGCGATCACGACGTTCCAAGGGGCGGGTGCGGCCGATCTCCACGTCTGCGCCAAAGGCTGCCTCTATTCGACGATTCAGGCAGCCGTGAACGCGGCCTCCTCCGGTGATGTCATTCAAATCGCAGCGGGTCACTACGTCGGCAACGTGACGATCGAAGGCAAGGCGCTGACGTTGCTCGGCGCCGCCGGCGGACCGAACAACGTGTCGGAAGTCGTCGGAGTCGGTCTGGGTCCGGTGTTCACGCTGGGCTTGGGCTCGGGCGATAGCTATCACCTCATCGAGATGCACAATCTTACGATCACTCAGGGTGCGCACCAGACCGGAACCGGCGTGGGCGCTGGCGTGCAGGTCAGAGCCGGCGCCTATCTACATCTGTTCGACAGCATTCTCACGCAGAACACCGCCCGCTTCGGCGGTGGCCTTGGGGTCAACACGCCGGGCGGTCCTCAGTCGACGGTGACGCGCTGCCTCATCGATGACAACGTTGCGGTTACGGATAATCCGGGGGCGCCGGACGGTTTGGGCGGTGGCATCGAGGTCAGCCCCAATTCCAACGTCGCCGTGAGCGGCAGCACGATCGTACGCAATCACGCGCTCGATGGCGGTGGCATCTTCACCGACAGGGGCTCGCAGTTGACACTGAGTCAATCCACCGTGAACGACAACAGCGTCGCCCAGATTCATTTCAGCAAGGCATATATCGGCGGCGCAGGCGGCGGCATCGAGGCCAACTCCTCCATCTCGATCACCAACAGCGTGATCGCCAACAACACGGCTGAAGGCCCCGAGGGAGGCTTGGGCGGCGGCCTGTTCCTGGTGCTGGGAGGCGCCGATCAGATTACGAGCACGATGGTTGCGCATAACGCGGCCATCTCGCAGCCCAACGTCGCCGGAAGTGGCGGGGGCATTTTCACCGCCGCGCCGAGTCAAGCGGATACCCTCGGGCTCGATCACGTGTACGTGGTCGAAAACACATCCGCGCAGAACGGGGGTATCGGCGGGATCTCTAACGAGGGCACGCTCGTTCTCACGCACACCACGATTGCGGAGAACACGGGCGTGAACTGCTCGGGCGGAGTGGGTTGCCCACCTTAGTCGCTCCGCCCGCACCGGGCGGGTCGGCAGATCAGCATCGCCGCTCAGCGTCGCAGCAGCTTCAGCAGGTCCTCGAGCTCGAGGCGCACCTGGCGCACGATCTGCTGGCTCTGGCTCACATCCGTGCGTGCCTCTTCGCCCGTGAGCTTGTTGCGCGCTCCGCCGATCGTGAAGCCCTGCTCGTAGAGAAGGCTGCGGATCTGACGGATGACGATCACGTCCTGCCGCTGGTAATAGCGACGATTGCCACGCCGCTTGACCGGCTTTAATTGCGGGAACTCCTGCTCCCAGTAGCGCAGCACATGCGGCTTCACGCCGCACAGCTCGCTCACTTCGCCGATAGTGAAATAGCGCTTTCCCGGAATGGGCGGAAGCGCATCGTTATTCTTTGGCTCCAACATAAGCCTCGACCCGCGCCTTCAGTTTCTGCCCCGGACGAAATGTCACCACACGGCGGGCGCTGATGGGAATCTCCTCGCCCGTCTTGGGATTGCGTCCCGGACGCTGGTTCTTGTCACGCAGGTCGAAATTGCCGAAGCCCGACAGTTTGACCTGCTCCCCGTTGGACAACGCCGCACGCACTTCTTCGAAGAACAGATCGACGAGCTCGCGCGCTTCGCGCTTGTTGAGACCCAACTGATTAAAAAGTGCTTCCGCCATTTCGGCCTTGGTGAGCGCCGTCATCGCCTTATTCTCGTATTCTCGCGCCCAGGTTGGCGCGCAAGTCAGCCACTACAGACGCGACCGCCCGGTCCACGTCTTCGTCTGTAAGCGTGCGAGAAAAGTCTTGAAATATCAAGCCCAAAGCTACGCTTTTTCGACCTTTTTCTACTCCGCTTCCCCGATATATGTCGAAGACGCGGAGGCTCTGTAGCAAGGTAGAACCCGACAAGGTTACACGCTCGCGCAGAGCACTTAAAGAGACTTCTTCATCCAGCACGACAGCAATGTCGCGGCGCACCCGGGGAAAACGGGAAATCTCGCCGGCGTGCGGCACTTTCACGCGCAGCGCCGCCGCGTAGTCGAGCTCGAATAGCACCGGCGTGCCGCCAAGTGCAAGCTCACGCGCGATGCGCGGGTGCAGTTCTCCGATCCACCCGACCGTATGGCGGGTGGCGCCTCCGGAGGCGGCTTCCTTCGAGCTACGGCGCGTGATCCGTGCGCTTCGCCCCGGATGCAGGCACGGCAGAGCTGCCGCTTCGAAGAGGAATGATTCCGCATCTCCGGTCGCTGCGAGCAGCGATTCGATATCTGACTTCAAATCGAAGAAGTCCGTTGCCGTCTTCGAGTCCTGCGGCAAGCCCCATTGCTCGGGTACCCGCGACCCGAGAGCGAGGCCTGCGAGCGTGTCGATCTCGTGCAGCTCACCAGAATCGAGAACGAAGCGCGTGCCGTGCTCGAACAGCCGCATGCGATCGTGCTGCCGCCGCTCGTTCTCGAGCGCGACGCGCAAGAGCCCGGGCCACAGCGAGACGCGCAGCACCGACTGGTCGTTTGCGATCGGATTGCTGATCGCAAGCGCCTGTGCTTGCGGAAACAGTCGACCCTGCAGCTCTGGGTTGACGAAGGCAAAGGTGATGACTTCGTGATAGCCACGTGCGGCGAGTGCCTCGAGCACGATGTGCTCGCCGGGTTGCTCCTCCGGAATCGGGCTGAAGCGCTGCGCCGTCGCGGCATCCTTTTCCGGGATCGCGGCGAAACCCTCGATGCGCGCCACTTCCTCGATCAGATCGGCCTCGATGGTGATATCGAAGCGATGCGCAGGGGCTGTCACGGCCCAATCCTCATTCGTGCGCGTGACGCTCATCTGCAAGGCGCGCAGGATTGCCTCGACACGTGCCGACGCGACCGTAATGCCCAGCAGCCGTGTGATTTGGGAGCGACGTAGTCGCACGGGCAGACGGCGCGGCAGGTACTCCTCTGCCTGAGTGGTCAGGGTGGCGCCGAGCGAGCCGCCCGCGATGGCGCGGATAAGTTCGGAGGCGCGCTCAATGGCGCGCTCGGCGAGCGTGGGATCGACGCCGCGCTCGAAGCGCTGACTTGCATCGGTCTGCACACCGAGTCGGCGTGCGCGTCCGGCAACTGCCTCGGGCGCGAAGTACGCCGCCTCCAGAAACACATCGAGCGTGTCTGCGGACACCGCCGTGCGCTCTCCGCCCATGACGCCGGCCACTCCCACGGCGCCCTCCGCATCCGCGATCACGAGCATGTCCGAGTCGAGCTCGACGGCGTGGCCATCGAGCAACGTCACGCTTTCGCGCGCCTGCGCCATGCGCACCTCGATGTCACCGCGCAGCCGCGCGATGTCATAGGCGTGCATCGGCTGACCGAGATCCATCATCACGTAGTTGGTCACATCGACGAGTGGGCTGATCGAGCGCAGCCCCGCGCGGCGCAGGCGCTCGCGCAGCCACTGCGGCACGGGTGCGCGGTTATCCACGCCTCGGATGACGCGTCCGACGAACTTCGGACAGGCCGCGGGTGCCGCCAGATGCACCGTGACCACGTCCGCATTGCGCGCGTTGAGCGACTCGATCTTGGGCCCGGTGAGAGGCGTGCCGCTCAGCGCTGCCACCTCGCGCGCGATTCCGAGCACGGACATGGCATCGCCGCGATTGGGCGTCACGTTCAATTCGAGCACGGTGTCATCGAGCGCGAGGTATTTGCGCAGCGACTCCCCGAGCGGGGCATCCGCTGGCAGCTCGAGGATGCCCGCGCCATCCTCCGTGAGCCCGAGCTCGCGCGCCGAGCAGAGCATCCCCTGCGACTCCACACCGCGCACGCGGGTTGCCTTGATCGTCACGTCTCCCGGCAGCTGCGCGCCCGGAAGGGCCAGCGCCGAGCGCAGATGCGCGCGCGCATTGCTGGCACCGCACACGATCTGCAGGGGCTCGCCCCCTCCTCGGCTCACCGTACACACGCGCAGCTTGTCAGCCTGCGGATGCGGCTCGATGTCCGTGATTTCCGCAACCACCACGTCCGTGAAAGGCGGCGCGGCCGCATCGAGCCCCTCGAGCTCGAAGCCAGCCATGGTCAGGCGCATCCCGAGCTCGCGCGCTTGCCAGGGGACCGTAACCCACTCGCGTAGCCAGGAGTAAGGCACTTTCATGGGTCAGAAGGTCGCGAACTGGCCGAGGAAGCGGAGATCGTTCTCGAAGAACAGCCGCAGATCGTTCACGCCATAACGCAGCATGGCGAGCCGATCGATGCCGGCGCCGAATGCGTAGCCGGTGAAGCGCTCGGCATCGATGCCGCTTGCCTTCAGCACGTGCGGATGCACCATCCCGCAGCCTGAGATCTCGAGCCAGCCGGTGTGCTTGCAGATGCGACAGCCGCTGCCACCGCAGAACACGCACGACATGTCCACCTCGGCCGAGGGCTCGGTGAACGGAAAATACGAAGGCCGCAGCCGCATCTCGAGCTCGCGCTCGAAGAAAGCCTCGACGAAGCCGTGCAGGATCGCCTTCATGTTGGCGAAGCTCACGTTCTCATCGACCACGAGTCCCTCGAGCTGATGGAACATCGGGGTGTGCGTCACATCCGAGTCGGAACGATAGACGCGCCCGGGTGCGATCACCGAAAGCGGCGCCCCCTGTGCGAGCATGGCGCGAATCTGCACCGGGGAGGTGTGGGTGCGCAGCAGCCGTCCATCGGGGAAATAGAACGTGTCGTGCATGGCACGGGCCGGATGATTCGGCGGAATGTTCAGGGCCTCGAAATTGTGGAAGTCGTCCTCGACCTCGGGCCCCGTCGCGATGTCGAAGCCGGCGCGCCGAAAAAGTGCCTCGATCCGCAGGCGTGTCTTCGTGACCGGGTGCAGGCCGCCCGCCGCCACACCGCGGCCCGGCAACGTCACGTCGATCGCCCCGCCTGCGAGCCGGCGCTCATCCTCGAGCGACTCGAGCTGCGCACGCCGCGCCTCGATCGCCGATTGAATGCGCTCCTTGGCCGCATTGATGCGCTGGCCGCGCGCCGGACGCTCGCCAGCGGGCAGCGTGCCGAGCGCTTTCAACTGCTCGGTCAGCACCCCTTTGCGTCCCAGCCAGTGGACGCGCAGCTCCTCGAGCGCGGGCAGGCCTGCGCTCGCGGCGATTTGCTGCAGCGCCTGCTCCAGATGCTTGTCGAGTTCGCTCACGCGCGGCGCACCTGCGGTACGTCGCTCAGGCAATGCCGAGGGCCGCCTTTGCCTGCTGAGCAATGGCGCCGAATGCGGCCTCATCGTGCATGGCCAGATCCGCGAGCACCTTGCGATCGAGGGCGAGGCCGGCCTTGCCCAGTCCGTCGATCATGCGGCTGTAGGAGAGTCCGTGAACGCGCGCCGCCGCGTTGATGCGGGCGATCCACAGCGCACGGAACTCGCGCTTCTTGGCGCGTCGATCGCGATAGGCGTACTGGCCGGCCTTGATGACCGCCTGCTTGGCGGCGCGATACACCTTGCGCCGGGCGTTGTAGTAGCCCTTCGCCTTACCGAGAACCTTCTTGTGGCGCCGTCCGGCCGTCACGCCACGCTTCACTCGTGCCATGTAACTTCTCCGTCAGAGGCCTACGATCCGCTGGATCGATGCCTCGTGAAGGCTGCCTTTCAGCAGCCGCGAATGGGGATCGTCGTCGTCAGCGACTAGCGGTGATAGGGAAGCATCTGATCGAGGCGTCCCACATCGCTTTCGTGCACGAGCGAGCTACCGCCCGAGCGCAGATGGCGTTTGCGCTTGCGGTCCTTGTGGCCGAGATTGTGGCGGCGGCCGGATGAATAGCTCTTGTAGCCTTTGGCCGTCTTGCGAAAACGCTTGGCCGCGGCCCGGTTGGTCTTCAACTTGGGCATGATCAATCTCCTCAACTTTGTGTGGCCCCGGTCGCCAAGCGCTCGCGCGCTCGCTACGGGCGAACGACCTGACCGGACCGCAGTCGATCCGTCAGCCCGTTACTTCTTCTTCGGTGCAAAGACCATGATCATCTGCTTGCCTTCCATCAGCGGGTTCTGCTCGATAATGCCGTAGGGGGCAAGATCGGTCGAAACCCGTGACAGGAGCTTGCGTCCGATGTCCTGGTGCACCAGCTCGCGGCCACGGAACCTCAGGGTTACCTTGGCCTTGTCTCCTTCGGTCAGGAAGCGCACCAGATTACGCAGTTTCACCTGGTAATCGGCCTCTTCCGTTCCGGGTCGGAACTTAACTTCCTTGACCTGTATCTGCTTCTGCTTGCGTTTGGCCGAGTGCGCCTTCTTGTTCTGCTCGAAGAGGAACTTGCCGTAGTCCATGATCCGCACGACGGGCGGATCCGCCGTGGGCGATACCTCAACCAGATCCAGATCGGCGGCAGAAGCCATCTGTAGCGCGTCGATCCGGGACATGACTCCGGCCTGCGCCCCGTCCGCCCCAATCACCCGCAGCTGCGGCGAGGTGATCTCCTCATTGCGACGGACGCGCTTTGTTGCTATGGCGATGCGTTAATCCTCCAACGTTCGGCGCCCGCGGCTCTCGAGCTCGGTCCGTAGACGCTGTGCAAACGTCTCGACGGACATCGTGCCGAGGTCCTTGCCGCCACGGGTACGCACTGCAAGTGAATTCGCAGCGACCTCCCTATCGCCTGCGACCAAAAGGTACGGGACACGCTGCAGCGTGTGCTCGCGGATCTTAAAACCGACCTTCTCGTTGCGCAAGTCGGACTTGACGCGAAAGCCCTGTTTTTCAAGCGTTTCTGTCACACGCGAGACGTAATCCGCCTGGCTGGAGGTGATGTTCATCACCACCGCCTGCGCGGGGGCGAGCCAGGCGGGAAGCCGCCCGGAATGATGCTCGAGCAGGATGGCGAAGAAACGCTCCAGGGAGCCGAAGATGGCACGATGCAGCATGACCGGCGTGCGCTTCTGGCTGTGCTCGTCGATGTAATGGGCACCGAGCCGCTCGGGAATCATGAAATCCACCTGCAGGGTGCCGCATTGCCAATCGCGGCCGATGGCATCGCGCAAAACGAATTCGAGCTTCGGGCCGTAGAAGGCACCCTCCCCCGGGTTGAGCGTGTACTCGATGGCGGCGGCCGTCGCGGCTGTCTTGAGCGCCGCTTCCGCCTTGTCCCAGATGTCATCGCTGCCGACGCGCTTCGGTGGCCGGTCGGAGAACTTGATACGCACTTCTTCAAAGCCGAAATCGCGGTAGATCTCCAGGATCAGCCGGGTGATGGCGACCGACTCCTCGGTAATCTGCTCCGGCGTGATGAAGATATGTGCATCGTCCTGCGTGAAGGCGCGAACGCGCATGAGTCCGTGGAGCGCGCCCGAGGGCTCGTAGCGGTGCACCTTGCCGAACTCGGCCAGGCGCACGGGCAGCTCGCGGTAGCTGCGCAGACCCTGCTTGAACACCTGTACGTGACCGGGACAGTTCATCGGCTTGATGCAGAACAGGCGCTCATCGGGTGTGCGGCTCACGAACATGTTCTCGCCGAACTTCTCCCAGTGTCCGGATTGCACCCACAAGGACTGCTCCATGAGCTCGGGCGTGTTGACCTCGCGGTAGCCCGCCTGCTCTTGCCGCTCGCGCATGTAGTCGATGAGGGCGCGGAAGACGATCCAGCCGTTCGGATGCCAGAATACCGCCCCGGGGGCCTCTTCCTGCATGTGAAAGAGATCGAGCTCGCGGCCAATGCGCCGGTGGTCGCGCCGCTCGGCCTCCTCGAGGCGGTGCAGGTAGGCATCGAGCTGCTTGCGATCGGGCCAAGCCGTGCCGTAAATCCGCTGCAGCATTTCGTTGCGTGAATCCCCGCGCCAGTAGGCGCCGGCGAGCTTGGTGAGCTTGAATGCCTTCAACTTGCCCGTGGAGGGCACGTGGGGGCCGCGGCACAGATCAACCCAGTCACCCTGTCCATAGAGGCTGATCTCCTCGCTCGCGGGAATCGCCGCGATGATCTCGGCCTTATAGTGCTCGCCCAGATGCCGAAAGAAATCGACCGCCTCATCGCGCGACATCACGCGACGGGTTACCTTCAGATCGGCGAGCGCGAGCTCCTGCATGCGGGCCTCGATCGCCGCGAGATCCTCGGGTGTGAAGGGCCGCTGGTATGCGAAGTCATAGTAGAAGCCGTCCTCGATCACCGGACCGATGGTCACCTGCGCCTCGGGAAACAGCTGCTTCACCGCCTGGGCCAGCAGGTGCGCGGTGGAATGACGGATGATCTCGAGCCCCTCGGGGTCCTTCTCCGTGATGATCGCGAGCGTCGCGTCGCGATCAACCAGATGAGAGGTGTCGACGAGCTTGCCGTTCACGCGCGCGGCGAGCGCAGCCTTGCGCAGGCCCGCGCCGATGCTGGCCGCGATCTCATCCACGCTCATCGGCTGATCGAATCGCCGCTGGCTGCCGTCGGGCAATGTCACAACAGGCATGAACGGTCCCGTGAAAAAAGGGCGCCCCGTCATGTCCGAGAGCGCCCTGGCAAATCTCTGGTAGGCGCGAGTGGGATCGAACCACCGACCACCACCATGTCAAGGTGGTGCTCTACCACTGAGCTACGCGCCTAGGGGCACGGGACGATACCGAAGGCGCGCGGGGGAGGCAAGCCGCGGCGAGCGTCTAAGTGCTGCTGCTCCAAGCACTTACACGCGCACGAGCCGACGGTGCGTCGGCGGGCGAGGCGGGGCCAGGCGCCGCGGCAATCGCCGAGCCCGCTGCGAACGCCTCGATCTCCCGCAACGCCTCCGCGAATGTCGTGACGAGTCGGGCGGCGCCCGCGTTCACCAGCCGATTCCACGATCGCTCCGGATCCGCTTCCGTGTGCCACAGGCCGACGATCACCGGGACGTTGCGAAACTGCGCGTGCACGCGCCGGCATAAGTAGCGGGCGTGCGCAACGGCATCGAGGGGCAGCGCAGAGATGACCGCGACGGCCGGTGCCCCCTCATAAATGGCGGTGCGCACTTGCGTGTGCGGGAGCAGCTGAGCACTGAGCCCGCGCTCCTGGAGCGCTACGGTCAGGAGCCGGGCGGCGATCTCATCACCGCGATCAGCCGCCGCGAGACACAGGATGTGCGGGTTGCTGGCCGGCTGTGCACCTGCCTCGACGGCAGGACGAGCGTTGGGCGCCCGCGCCGCCACGGCATCGGCCAGCTCCTCCGACCAGCGCTCCAGGTGATCGAGCACGTATTGACGCTTGGCCTCACGCAGGGCACCTTGCTCGTGATCGCGCTCAACCAGCTGGATCGCCGGCAGAATCACCTTGTCGCAGAGCGCAAGCAAGGACTGCTCGCGCAGCTCCTTCTCGAGCAGATCGTCCGCCTCCTCGGAGTTGTTCGCGAGCAGGCGCTGATAGAGCCGCTCGTGGGGCGCGAGCACCGGTTGGTCCCCGAGCAGCACGTGCAGGAAGGCGAGCTGCGGGACGTACTTGCCCATCACGACCAGACACACGGTGAGTGGAATGGCGAGAAAGAGCCCCGCGGCTCCCCAGAGCCAGGCCCAGAACACCGCCGCGATCAAGAGCGCGATCGGCGAGACGCCGGTACGACGCGAGTACAGCCAGGGCTCCAGGACGGCGTAGCTCAGCGCCTCGACGGCGAGAAAGAGCGCGAGGACCATCACGGGTCGGCTCCAGCTGTCGAACACGGCGAAAGAGAGCAGCAGCGGCATTCCGGCCGCAACGAAAATGCCGAGATAAGGAATAAAACGCAGCACCATCGTCAGGGCGCCCCACAGAATGGCGTTGGGGACGCCGATGAAGCTCAGCCCGACCGCGACACACAGTCCTTCCCAGCCATTCACGAGCGTCTGCATCATGAGGTAGCGGCTGACACGGCGGGCTGCCTCGTCGAGCGCCTCGGTCGCGAGGCGCAGGTTGCGCGAGCCGAGCACGCGAATGATGCGCTCGCGCAAGTCGGCGAAGCGGATGAGCATGAAGGTCACGAACACCAGCACGAGCGCGCCGGCGACGACCGGGCCGAGCAGCGGTGCTACCAGCTGGCGCAGCGATTCGAGACTACCGAGGGGGGGCTCCACCACCTCCACGCGCGGCGTGTGATCGGCGGCCTGCCCGGGTGCCACTTTGCGCAGGTCGGCGCTCAACTGGGTCAGAAAGGCACCGAAGCGGCCCAACCCTCCGCGCAGCATGCCCGTAAGGCCGTTGACGTTGTGGAGCAGCTGCCGGTGGTACTGCGGTAGCTCGCGCGCCAGGTCGCGCAGCTGTCCGAAGACCATGTAAAGCACACCGACAATCACCCCGAAGGTCACCGCGACCGTCACCAGCACGGCGAGCTTGCGGTTGACACCCCAGCCCTGCAAGCGATCGACGACGGGCGCGAGCAGGAAGGTGAGCACGACGGCAAGCGCCAGCGGTACGAAAACGTCCTGGGCGAGCCGCAGCGAGGCGACCACGAGCACCAGTGTCAGGACCAGATAGAAGGTGCGCGAGGCTTGAGCCGTGCCGTTCATGCTCATGTACCGGCATGAATCGTGCCCGACCGGCGAGTACGTCGCGGCCTAGGAACACACGCGGGCGGCTCGGCGGCTGTTTAGCCTCGCCGGTCTACTTCTAAGCCGTGCGCCCCGGTGCGCCCGCCAGTCCAAGCTCCACCTGCTTCAGCCGCTCGATCTGATCGCGCAGCTGCGCCGCCTGCTCGAACTCGAGATTGCGTGCCTTCTTGAACATCTCCGCTTCGAGCTTCTTGATCTGACGCACGATGGCCTCCGGCCGCAGGCTGGTGGGGGCGGCATCGGGCTGCGCCTTGCCGCGGCGCCGCTCGGGGGTACTTGGCGCCTCGACACGCGCGCCCTCCATGATGTCCGCGACCGCCTTTTGAATGCCGCGCGGGGTGATGCCGTGCGCGAGGTTGTACTCGACCTGCCGGTGGCGGCGCCGGTTCGTCTCATCGATGGCGCGCTGCATGGAGCCGGTCACGACATCGGCATAGAGGATCGCGCGCCCGTTGATGTTGCGCGCCGCACGGCCGATCGTCTGAATGAGCGAGTTGTCCGAGCGCAGGAAACCTTCCTTGTCGGCGTCGAGGACCGCGACCAACGAGACCTCCGGCATATCGAGGCCTTCCCTCAGGAGGTTGATGCCGACCAGCACATCGAAGCGCCCGAGGCGCAGATCACGGATGATTTCGGTGCGCTCGACCGTGTCGATGTCCGAATGCAGATAGCGAACGCGAACTCCGTGCTCGTGCAGATATTCGGTGAGATCCTCCGCCATGCGCTTGGTGAGTGTCGTGACGAGCACGCGCTCGTTGCGCGCCACGCACTTGCCGACCTCCGAGAGCAGGTCATCGACCTGCGTGCGCACCGGGCGCACCTCGACCTCAGGATCGACGAGCCCCGTCGGTCGCACGAGCTGCTCGACCACCTGCGCCGAGCGCGTGCGCTCGTAATCCCCCGGGGTGGCCGAAACGAAGATCATCTGCGGGGCAAGCTGCTCCCACTCCTCGAACTTCAGCGGCCGGTTGTCGAGCGCGGAGGGCAAGCGGAAGCCGTACTCGACGAGCGTCTCCTTGCGCGAGCGATCGCCGCGGTACATCGCACCCAGCTGCGGAATGGTTTGATGGCTCTCGTCGATGAACAGGAGCGCATTGCGCGGCAGATAATCGAACAGGCACGGCGGGGGCTCGCCGGGGGCGCGGCCTGACAGGTAGCGCGAATAGTTCTCGATGCCGGCGCAGTAGCCGACCTCCTGCATCATCTCCATATCGAAGCGCGTGCGCTGCTCCAGGCGCTGCGCTTCGAGCAGCTTGCCCGCCTCGCGCAGCTCCGCGAGTCGCACGCGCAGGTCCTCCCGGATTGCATCGACGGCTTCGATCACCCGCTCGCGCGGGGTCACGTAGTGGGTGCCGGGATATACGGTAAAACGCGGCACTTTGCGCGAGATCGCACCCGTCAGCGGATCGAAGAGCGTGAGCGAGTCGATCACGTCATCGAAGAGCTCGACGCGCACCGCCTCACGCTCCGACTCCGCCGGAAAAATGTCGATAACATCACCGCGCACGCGATAGGTGCCCTGCGTCAGATCGAGCTCGTTGCGCGTGTACTGCATCTCGGCGAGCCGCCGCAGCAGCTTGCGCTGATCCTGGTGATCGCCACGCACGAGATGCAGCACCATGGAAAGATAGGCCTGCGGATCACCGAGGCCGTAGATCGAGGACACCGTCGCCACGATGATGCTGTCGGGGCGCTCGAGCAGTGCCTTCGTGGCCGACAAGCGCATCTGCTCGATGTGCTCGTTGACGGATGAGTCCTTCTCTATATAGGTGTCGCTCGAGGGTACGTAGGCCTCGGGCTGGTAGTAGTCATAATAAGAGACGAAATACTCGACCGCAGCCTGCGGGAAGAATTCGCGAAACTCACCATAGAGCTGCGCGGCAAGCGTCTTGTTGTGCGCCAGCACGAGTGTCGGACGCTGCACGCGCTCGATCACGGAAGCGGCGGAGTAGGTCTTTCCAGATCCCGTGACGCCGAGCAGAGTCTGGTGAGCGAGCCCGCTCTCCAAGCCTTCGACGAGCTTGGCAATAGCATCGGGCTGATCGCCCGCGGGCTCATAATCAGCCACCAGCTTGAATTTCGTCCGGTCCATGCCACCTCCGCGCGGGCCCGCGCTCATGTGGAAAGCGTGGTGGCCGCGAACGCGATCTCGTAATATAACCGATGCACGCACTCGCCCTCTCAGGTCAGCAGGAGTCCCGTGAGCCTACCCGTTTCGCGGCGCGTACAGCGCGTCAAGCCCTCCCCCACTCTCGCCGTCACCGCCCGCGCCGCACGCCTCAAAGCCGAAGGCAAGGATGTGATCGGCCTCGGAGCCGGAGAGCCGGATTTCGACACGCCGAAGCACATCGCGCAGGCCGGCATCGATGCCATTAGGAATGGCTTCACGCGCTATACGAACGTCGAGGGCATCAACGAGCTCAAGGATGCCGTGATCGCGAAGTTCGAGCGTGACAACGGCATTCGCTACGACCGCTCGCAGGTGCTCATTTCCTCGGGTGCGAAGCAGACGGTGTACAACCTGTGCATGTCGGTGCTCGACCCGGGTGACGAGGCGATTATCCCAGCGCCTTACTGGGTCTCCTATCCAGACATGGTGCTGCTGGCGGACAGCCTGCCGGTCACACCGTTTGCAGGTCCAGGCCAGGGCTACAAGATCACGCCGCGCCAGCTTGCCGCATCCATCACGTCGAAAACTCGGCTGCTGCTGCTCAACAGCCCCTGCAACCCCACCGGTGCGGCCTACACCCGCGCGGAGCTGCGCGCTCTTGGGGAAGTGCTGCTCGAGTATCCGCGCATCATCATCGGCACCGATGACATGTACGAGAAGATCTACTGGGGCGCGGAGCCGTTCTGCAGCCTGCTCACCGCAGTGCCCGAGCTCTACAACCGAACGGTCACCATCAACGGCGTATCGAAGGCGTACGCGATGACGGGCTGGCGCGTCGGCTACTGCGGCGGCCCCAAGGACATCGTCACTGCGATGGGGACCGTGCAAGGGCAGTCCACGTCAAACGCTTCGAGCATTTCGCAGAAGGCGGCAGTGGCAGCGCTTGAGGGCGATCAGACTTGTGTCGCCGAAATGAACCGAGCGTTCAAGGAGCGGCACGACTTCATCGTTCGTGGCTTGAACGCTCTGCCCGGTGTCTCCTGTGTGCCAGGTGCCGGTACCTTCTATGCATTTGCCGACGTGAGTAAAGCTGTCGTCGCGAGCGGCTGCCGAGATGATGGGGAATTCACAGAGATGTTGCTCGAGCGCGCAGGAGTCGCCGTGGTGCCAGGCGGACCGTTCGGCGCACCCGGTCACATCCGACTCTCGTTCGCGTGCAGCATGCAGACCCTCGAGAAGGCGCTGCAGCGGCTGCACAACGTGCTGACGGGCGCGGTGGTCGCAAAGAGCGCTTAGCAACGCGAGCGGTCGGTTTCGCAACAGATGACTGCGACAGCGCGGGCGCTGCCGCAGATCTCTCCGTCATCGACCCCGTTCGCAACCATGCTTTGGAAGCTGCTCAGCAATGCCGTGGTGCTGCTGCACCTGGGCTTCGTTGTTTTTGCCGTGCTCGGTGGCTTCCTCGCTTGGCGATCCTCGCGCATAGCGTTCGTGCATCTGCCCGTTCTTTGCTGGGCCGTATGGATCGAGTTGAGTGGACGCATCTGTCCGCTCACGCCGCTCGAGAATCGATTGCGTGAGCTCGCAGGCGAGGCGGGTTACAGCGGCGGCTTCGTCGAGCATTACGCGATGCCGGTGCTCTATCCGCTGGGTCTCACCCGGCACATGCAATGGGTCCTGGCGCTAGCGTTGCTTGTTGCCAACGGCATCGCTTACGGCGTTCTCATTGCGCGGCTGCGCGCACGCTCTCACTAAGTTACGGTTGCTTGACGCAGCACGGACCCGTCCGCACAATTCGCCGCCTCGCGCAAGCGGGCACGAGCGCTATGATGAGATGCGCTCGCAGAAGTGTTCCCCGGTAGCTCAGCGGTAGAGCGTCGGACTGTTAATCCGTTGGTCGTTGGTTCGAGTCCAACCCGGGGAGTACCTAAATCACTGATAATATGGAACTTTATTAGTTCGATTCCGAAATCCGGAATCAAATTGAGCTTTCAGCCGCTGCTCACCTCATCCCACCGCATCCCGGCTCATCCCGCCCCAGCTCTCTTCCGCGGTGGGGTATGTGCTCGGGCGCAGGAGAGCTCATGCGGTATCACGCCGCTCGAAGTCTCGCGGCCTGATCGCCCCTCCCCTCGCGATGGGACCAACGTCGCGGCAGATGTCGAGTGTGGCGATAGAAGGGAGAACGGCAATGAATGAAGAGGATCGCACCTTCCTCGAAGCGCATCGCGCCACCAGGACCAGAGAAGCTCGAGTCGAGGCGACAATCACGTTTGAGGAGGACGACTTCATCAAAGTCCAGGTAGACAGGATCTCTGGCGGCGTACCCCGCTCCGTCAAGCGCTCGCGACAAGTGCGCGACCGGATGCAGGCTCTGCAGTTCCTCGATGAGATGATCACGCCGTGAGGGCCGGCGGCCAGACGCAAACGCACCAGGGCCAATTGTGGGATAGTTTCGTGCGCTGTCTATGCTTGGATAGGTCAGGGCTCTAATCGTCTGCGGAAGACGAATGCCCTGAAGCAATGAAAGCGCGGCATGACCCGCCGTATCGTTGCCAAAGAGGGCCACGATGCGGCTCTCAATCCCCGCCCCCGCGAACACTGTGCCGTTCCGAGATAGTTCAGTGCCAGCTGTTCTTGCCCTAAGAGTGCGGCGATCACGCTGTAACATAGGGCGAAGCGCCCGGAAGCGTTGCAACTCTGCAAACGCTTGCTCTGATTCTCTAGAACCTATCTCAAAACCTCTTGAGCATGATGCATAGGGCCGCGAGCTGCACGAACCCAAGAAAGTTGATGGGGTAGTACTCCCAGCGCACCAGGAGCCGACGTTGCCACTGAATCCAGGCAAAGAAGCGTTCGACGATCCAGCGCCGCTCGTACCGACGCAGCCTACGACCGTCTTGGGTCTTGCGCTTCACACGGTTGGACTTGTGCGGAGAGATCATTTCGATGCCCTGCTGCTTAAGCTGCGCATCGAGCGGATCGCTGTCGTAGGCGCGATCGCCAACGAGGTTCTCGGGCTTCGCTTCGATCATGTAGAAGTCGAACGTGAGCTGGACGAGGGTCACCTCGTGATGGTTGGCAGCGTGCGTGGTGACCGCGAGCGGCAGACCCTGCCGATCGACTATCGCCATGATTTTCACGCCTTTTCCGCGTCGAGTCGGCCCAATCTCATCGCCACCGCCCTTAGCCGATGCAAAGCAGGCATCGATGTAGCACTCCGACTCGTCGATCTCGCCTTGCTCGCGCAGAGCATTCGCCAAGTCTGTCAGCGCGGCACGGATCACTTCGCTTTGGCACCACTGCTGAAAACGCCGGTGCACAGTTTTGTAGTTGGGATAGGACTGCGGAAGCATGTGCCACTGAGCGCCGGTGTTGAGAATCCACAGCGCCGCCTCGAGCACCTTGCGCGCAGGAATCGGCTTGCGGCCAGGACGATCGTCGGGGTAGTGCTCCTCCGGAAAATGCTTCCGGATCAGCTCCCACTGCGCGTCCGTTATGCGTAGCACGCATCGATTCTACCTATGAATCTGCCTGATTAAATGGTTTTGAGATAGGTTCTAGT
>Ga0335085_10000557_pt1 | contig 101806 bp, 92 predicted proteins | sample Lox_Sample_45_FD_206712 | JGI IMG/M metagenome (GOLD analysis project Ga0335085, IMG submission 206712) | Soil microbial communities from Loxahatchee National Wildlife Refuge, Florida, United States - Lox_Sample_4.5 | ecosystem: Environmental > Terrestrial > Soil > Wetlands | place: USA...
CAGACGCAGCCGCGCAACCCGCTCCCGCTGATCACCGCCACAAGGCTGCCGCGGAAAACGTCAAGCGGCCAGAGCTGTGGTGCGAGGACACCGCTTACCTTGAAACGACAGAAAATCCCACCTCAGCGCCACCCCGTGAGATATCCGGGCTAGCACGATCCGAGTGAGGCACCGCCCGTTCGAGGTCGGCGCGGAACAGCTCGAAATCCACTACCGCATTCAGCCGTTCTAACTCCTCGCCTCGGCTGACACCGCTCGACATCAAAAATCCAGGTTGCCCTCGCATCCGCCACCCCCGTCGCGAATGCCCTCATCGGCCCAAAAGCGCAAGGTTCTTGGAGGTTTCCAGCTGCGTGCCCCCGCGACAGTGCGACCACGCCGTGCCTTTCAATGCGCGCGATACCTTCACCAGCTGACAGATTAATCGTAATCGAAAATCAACTTCGGTTGCCGGAGTTACCATCAGATGAGAACTTGTCATCCAACTAATCGTTTTAGGAGCCTCTTTACGGGGCGCGGCAATGCCGCGGAGACGCCCTTACGCAACCTGTTCATGGGTGTGCGGTCCGCCGGCACGAAATCCCGCCACTCCGTCATCTGGAGATATTTCCGATACTCAATCGTGCGTGGATGATCGGCGAAATAGCTCCATGGTTTCGATCCGCCGTTGAAATGAATGATTACAGCATCGCGCCGGATTGCTTCGATTTCGGCGCGAGGCAGGGGAAGCGCGAGCGGCTCGCGATAAAACGGCCAAATAACGTTCCATTTGTAATCAAGTCGTATTCTGCAATGATGAAAACAAGCATTGAGTGCATCTTGGTCATAATTCACGCGCTCGGGATGTAATGTGATGTAGTCAAGCACCGTGTCGACCGCGTGTTTCTCCCGCCATTGCTTGAGGTTGATCAACAACATGCCGGCGTTGAAATAGCCCGCCGTCTCGGCCATTCGGAGTTGGGCCACACCGCGGTCCGAACCCGGAATGTCGACCACGCCGAGTAGGGCGGTTCCCAGATCGGTGCGCCAGAGGGGGCCGATATTACCCACCACAACCATATCGGCATCCAAATACAGAACGCGAGTGACGTCTTGTGGGAAGAACTCCCCGGCCCAAAGCCGCGTATAAGTGTCAATTGTGTAGTGAGTGTTAGGAATAAGCGGCAACAGCTGATCAGCGGGCGGTGTGAATTCGCGAAAAATTAACGAATAGTTTGAGAATTGAGCCAGTGATTGTCGAAGTTTTGGCTCATCCAGTTTTTCGGGAGGGCGACTGACGATGACAACATCAAAGAAGAGATCCGAGTTGTTCACAAGGAGTGAAGTCAGACAAACGGCGACATGCTGAAAGAAAAGGGCATTTGTACAAAAAAGCACATGAACGATGTTGTCACTTGACCGTCTGTCTAGCGGGTCGACAGCGGCGCCATGCTCCGGAGGTTTCTCCGACCGTGGGGCATACCGGGAGGCAAGCGACGAGGTAACCGGTTCGGAACCCGGGCGGGGCATATACGGACATCTCCACGTGTTAGAGGCTACGATTACAGCGAACCGGCCGAGCCTTTGGCATTCCTACGCACCGCATCCGACATCCAAACATGCCCCGACTGGATTTAAATCAGATTACCGGCTACGCCATTATTGACGCCCGCATCATAGCACATTCGTTTGTATTGAACGATAGCTAGCCCCGCGTAAATGGAGCAATATTCGTCGCTACATGACTTTCCACGGCATCCTGAGCCCCTCGTCAGCGGACATTCGTCGCGATAATGTATTTAATCGGCCCATGAACGGTAGCTTTTCCATCGCGTTGTCGGAAATTTCCTCTATCGAGGAGGTAGCACGGCAGTGGCGGCAGTTTGATCGCGTTGGGGCCGGCTCCTTCTTCACATCGTGGAGCTGGATTGGTACATGGCTTGCCTGTCTGCCAGCCTCGGTAACTCCCTACTTGCTGCGGATCGAGTTTGGCGGACAGGGCTGCGGCGCGGCCATCGCGGTGCGTCGCGATGTGCGTCGCCTCGGCATTGCCAGGACGCGTTACCTTCATCTCAACGAGACGGGCGATCCCCAATTCGATTGTCTTACAATCGAGCACAATGGCTTTGCCGGCTTCGCTCCCGAGGATCCTACCCCTTGGCAGGCGCTTCTCGATTGGTTTGGATCGGGAGCCGCCCAGGCCGACGAGTTGTCGATTTCCGGTGTGACGTGCGATATCGATGCCCCATGTCGCAGCCGCTCGCTCCTCCCCAGTGACCGCGAAATTTCAGCATACCGCGTCGATCTTGCGGCTCTCCGCGCCACCGGCGGCAAGGTAGGGGCGATCCTCAGTGCCAATTCGCGCCAGCAGCTTAGTCGCTCGATGCGCGTGCTCGCCGAGTCGGGCCCCGTGAGGCTTGTCGCCGCGGAAACAGTCGAGGAAGCTCTGACCTTCTTTGAAGCGCTAAAGCGTCTCCACATTCGGTCATGGACGCGGCGGGGACAGCATCACGGGTTTATTTACCCGTTTGTCGGGCAATTTCATCGCAATCTGATCGCGCATGGCGTTCCGCGAAAAGAGGTTGAGCTGTTGCGTTTGACTGCGGGTACGCGTGAACTTGGATATCTCTACAATTTTTCGCGAGACGGAGTCATTTACGCGTATCAGAGCGGTTTCGACGACGAGGACCGACGGTTGCGACCGGGATATGTCGCTCACGCGCTTGCAATCGAGCAGTTCGCGGCATCGGGTGCAGCATCATACGATTTGATGGCGGGAGCGAATCGTCTCAAGCAGAGCTTTGCAACGGAGCACTACACCATGCGCTGGTACCGGCTCCAAAGGCCCCTCTTGCGGTTCAAAGCCGAAAAACTTGCCCGCGCCGCAAAACGGCACTTTGTGACGTCACGAGAGAATCCTGATCGTTAACGGCGTTAATATCGTGATTTTCGTGATCACTGCGATGGCACGTGGTCGAAACGTATCGTTGAAACAGTGAAGCCAGGTTCAGGGGGACACGATCGTCAATTCCGGCGGTTGGGTGCTAACGTCGACCGATGCCGCAATACCGGAATCCGGATTTTTGCCAACCACCAGCCGGCCTCGCCGCAATATTTGCGAGCAGTGGTCAAAACAGCTTTTTTGCACTGCCGCAGTGGTACGGTTTGATGGCGCGATATGGCGTTCCCGAGGGGACCGAAATTCGCGCTGTAACAGACGAAAGACCGAATTCACGGGTCGCCGTCCTGCTCCACTCTGTTGAAAAGCGCGATCGGAATCTCACGAGCCTCGCCAATTTTTATAGCGTTGAGCATGGCATCATTGCGGCGCCCGATGCCGACCTAGTGCGTGGTCTCGCAGCAATTTTGGGGGATCTTGCGGGCGACCGACCGCGCGTCGTTTGTCTGCGGCTACCCGAGCTCGATCCTGCTGATCGAAGTTATCGGGCTCTGCGATATGCGCTTCGCGAGGCCGATTTTCTCGTCGAATGCGCTTTTGCTTCTGGCACCTGGTACGCCGAAACGGACGGGTTGAGCTTCGCTGATTATTTGGCTGAGCGACCTTCAGAGTTGCGCAACACATGGCATCGCAAGAAGCGCAGCCTCGATCGCAGCGGACGGCTGCAAACGGCGTTCTTCCCGGGCGATATCAGCATCGCGCAAGCGATTCGGGATTACCAAACGATCTATGCCGCAAGCTGGAAACCTGCTGAGCCCTTTCCGCAATTTATGCCCGCACTGATGCGGCTCGCGGCTAAGCTGGGTGCGCTGCGGCTTGGGATTTATTATATCGACGGAGTGCCCGCAGCCGCGCAGTTTTGGATTTTGTGGGGCGGTCGGGCGGTCATCTACAAATTGGCTCACGATAAGCAGTTCGATCGGCTGTCCTTAGGGACGCTGCTGACAATGGAGCTAATCGAGCGCGTGCTGCAGATGGACCGGCCAGAAGAGATAAATTTTGGCCGTGGCGACGATCCGTACAAGAAATTGTGGTTACCCAAGCGACGAGAGCGATGGACCATCTCCGCCTTTAATCCGCGCACCATGCCCGGCCTTGCACTTGGGTTGAAACGAGAGGCGGCGAAGCTGTACCACCGGCTGCGCCGAGAGCCGACGGCACCCGTCTTGCCCGAAGGCCGCTCCGGCTAGATTTTGACCTGGAACGTTCTCGCTAACATCTCGTTTACCAATAGTTGGCAGGGTAACTGCTCTGATTTTGGAGTGTCGCGGAACGCCGTTTCGGCGCGTGTCATTTTGAATTCCAAAGGAAAACGATGTTATCCCGGACCCCGTATTCGTCTCGTTCTCTCGACGCGCGAATTGTGGATGACCGAGAGGACGAAATTGGCAGAGTATCCCGGAAGGCATCGCTGCTTACTATTCTTCTGTCGTGCCTAGTGCTCTGGGGCCTCGTTGCTGCGGTGATGACGCGGATTTGATTGGCTATTCGCACAAACATAACTTTTTGACTGCGGCAACGTAGTTTTCCGTCTCGGGATAAGGCGGAACCCCGCCGTGGAGCACCACCTTCGCCGGACCCGCATCATAGGCGGCCAGAGCGAGAGCCAAATTCCCATTGAACATCTGCAGCAGATCTCGCAGATAAGCTGCCCCTCCCCGGACGTTTTCGCGTTCATCGAAGACGTCGTGTACGCCGTAGCGGGCCGCCGTTTCGGGCATCAATTGCATTAAGCCTGCGGCCATTTTCGGAGAGACGACGCGAGGATCGAACCCTGATTCGACCGCCATTACCGATGACAGCAGAACGGGGTTGATACCAATATCCTGCGCGGTCGAATCAATCAGTGCGCGAATTCGCGGGGGTGGGGAGTTTCGCGCGACCGCCCCAATTCGATTGTCCAGACAACTCGCTTGGACATCAATGGCGGCTTTGCGAGGCAGCAACGCCAAGAGGTTTTGGGCCTGCGAAACACCACCCTTAGCAGCTTTTTGAAGCCAGAAAACCGCAATCGCGTCACTACGCGGGACGCCGCGCCCGTTCAGGTACATCCACGCTAAATTGAAGGCGGCATCGGCGTCGCCCTTCTGCGCCGCTTCGCAATAGAGTGCACGCGCGCGGCGGTAGTCTTTGACGACCGACTCGCCATTTTCGTACCGTTCACCAAGCGCGACAGCGTTGCCCATCACCGAAGGTCTTTTGGGTTCGGACGGACCGCTGGGCGACAAAGCCGCCGCATTTGCGGTGAGGCAAATTCCGATCAGCAAAAAAGAGAAGACCAACAGGAAGACGCTATGGGCGGCGGTGATACCGAAATTCAGCTTAGGCAAGCCAACGCTCCTTCCAGGCCTGGAACATCAGCACAGCCCAAAGTTGCCGCTGCCAGTCGCGCCTGCCGGCGAGATGCTCGTGCCACTTTTCTCGCACCAGAGCGACGTCAAGCAGCCCGTCGCTGGCGAGCCGACGCGGGTCAAGAAGCGCCTCAGCCCAATCGCGAAGCTCGTTGCCGAGCCACGAACGGATCGGCATCGTGAAGCCCATCTTCGGCCGGTCAACCAAGGCCTGCGGCACGTAGCGGTGCAGCACGCGCCGCAACACGCGTTTCCCCAGGCCACCCCCGGCTTTCATTGTCGTCGGCAGGGACCAGCTAAATTCGACGACGCGATGATCGAGCAGCGGCACGCGCGCCTCAAGCGATACTGCCATCGATGCGCGATCAACCTTGGTCAGGATATCGTCGGGCAGATAGGTCAGCGTGTCGATGTACTGCATGCGTTCGATAAAATCGGGAACAAGCGCACGAGCTTCGATGTCCTGATGGAGCCCGCCCGGTTCGACCCCATCGCGAACCAGGGCTTCGGGCTTGAGCCACAGGCTGACGACTTGACGATAAAAGGCGCTCGCTTCGGGCTCACCCCCGAGAACGTCCGCCAGTTTATGCATCTTGTCGCCGAATTGCGCAGGCCGGCGCTGTGCGGGCAGCAAGTTTCCGAGCGCCGACCAAGCCGTGGGCGAGAGCGTACGTACAGTCGAGGCGGCGAAGTTTCGCAACGGTTGTGGTGTGGCTTCAATGGCGCGCCACAACGTTTCACCCCGAAGGTAGCGGGTGTAGCCGCCAAAGATCTCATCGCCGCCGTCGCCCGACAGCGCCACCGTCACGTGGCCCCGCGTCAAACGCGAGACGAGGTATGTCGGGATTTGCGAAGAATCCGCGAACGGCTCATCGAACATGTCCGGAAGCTGAGGAATGACCTCAAGGGCGAGCTGCGGCGACGCATAAAGCGCCGTATGCTCGGTTCCCAAGTGCTCCGCGACGGCAGCGGCATTTGCCGCCTCATCATAACCATCTTCACGAAAGCCGATCGAAAACGTCCGCACGGGCCGCGCGCTCTGGGCCTGCATCAACGCAACGACGGTTGAGGAATCCACACCGCCCGAAAGGAACGCCCCGAGCGGAACATCCGCGACCATTCGCCGTTTGACAGCGTCGCGCAGCAACTCTTCAAGGGCGTCGCCTACGGCTGCCTCGTCTTCGGCGAAGCGTCCGCGCTGCCCGTCTCGCGCTGCTTCTTCGAGTGACCAATACGCCTCGACAGTCGGCGGCATTCCGGCGCGGACTGTCAGAACCGATGCGGGCGGCAATTTCTTGACACCCCGATAGATCGTCAGCGGCGCCGGTATATATCCAAAGCGCATGTAAGCCGTCAGCGCCGATCGATCGAGCTCCGGCGCCCACGCCTTGTCGGCGCGCAGCGCCTTCAACTCGGAGCCGAAGCGCAGACGGCCGGCGACGTCACACCAATATACGGGTTTGATCCCAAGGCGATCTCTTACAATGTACAGCGTCTGTGTCTGGCGATCCCAAAGCGCCATCGCAAACATGCCGATCAAGCGTTTAATCGTCGGAACAACGCCCCAGACCGCGGCTCCTTCGACGATCACTTCCGTATCGCTATGCCCGCGAAACTTTCTTCCCCGAGCCTCCAATTGCGGCCGCAGTTCTGCCGCGTTGTAGATCTCTCCGTTGTAAGTAATGACAAACCGCCCACAAGAAGAGATCATCGGCTGCGCCCCAGCAGCCGACAAATCAACAATTGACAATCTGCGATGACCAAAGGCGACACCGCTGTGTCCATCGATCCAGATGTCGCCGGCATCCGGCCCGCGATAAGCGAGGGTGTTCGTCATCGCTGTCACCTCGGCGCGAAGCGCCTCGGTGTCGCTCGTCAAGGGCCGATCCCACAAGCCGGCTATTCCGCACATAAAACCCGCCTCTTACTTTTCGTAGCAGCCTACGGTTCCGGGGCACCGCTCGAAAAATCCGGTTATGGACAAGGTGCAGACCATATATGATTTTTTCAACAACAGCCCAGCATCCTTGGCAGCGATTTTGTTGCCGGTTGGCTCTGTGAACCGGACACGTTTTTACCGCAAACAGAACCAAAAAAAGCAACTCTCAGGGCTTACAGTGTCAGCTTCACATGCACCTCAGATAGAGGCGTAATTATCGAGCAGCGGCAACAACACGAATCTATTTTTTAACTATTTTTAGCACACATTGCATTGTTGCAATATACATCAAATTGTATATGGTCACCGCTATGGACTTTCCGGGACATCCCCTGCCGGTGAGGTACCCCTCCGATGATGGTGCGTGTGTTCAGGCATTTTGTGCCGGTGTCGGTAATTTTACTTGCACTTACTGAAGTATCGATCATCACCGTCGCCTGGTATTTTTATCTTTCGGGCAATTCTTTAGCGACCGACAAGCTCACAGGTATTTTTGAATTACGAACCGTCTCGTTGTCAGTGGCTTTTGGCGGCGTCATGGCGCTCACGGGCCTCTATCACGACAAAGTCTTTGTCGATTATCGCTCGCTGGCGGTTCACATCGTTATCAGCCTCATCTTCTTATGCCCCCTCGCCGCCCTTAGTTGGGCTTACTGGCAGAACGCGCTCGACCCCCACGTGCCGCTTTGGCAAATTTACGGTAAGGCCGCGCTGAGCTGGCTGGCCTGCATCCTTGTGACTCGTGCCGTCTTTTTATCGCTGACCGATTTGAATCTGTTCAGAGAGCGTATCCTGGTCCTTGGGACGGGTACGAAAGCAGCGCGGATAGCGGAAATCGTGAACGCCGGGAAAAACCGGTATTTCACCCCGATCGCGTACCTGCGGTTGGCCGGTCAGCCGCTGAAGTTCCACGTCGCACCGGTTGATATGGGTGAGAACGACCCGACAGAAATCGTTCGCTACGCGCATCAGTTTCGCGCGAAGGAAATTGTCGTCGCTCCCGACGATCGGCGGGGCTTGCCCGTGCGCCAGCTATTGCAATGTCGTCTCGCGGGTATCCGTGTTATCGATTATCTCGATTTCTTGGAACGCGAGACGATGAGCGTCGATCTCGCGGCCGTACAGCCAGGTTGGTTCATTTTTTCGGATGGTTTTCGCGGCCGCGGGTTGTCGCAAATCAGCAAGCGCTGTTTTGATATCTTTATCAGCCTTGCATTGCTAGCCTTCACGCTGCCTCTGATGGCGCTGACCTGGCTGTTGATCGTTCTTGAGAGCCCGGGACCGGCGCTTTTCCGCCAGGAGCGCGTGGGGCTCGGCGGACGTCCGTTTGTCTTGCTCAAGTTTCGCAGTATGCGGGTCGACGCCGAAACCAATGGCAAGGCGCAATGGGCTGTTGCCAATGACCCGCGCGTAACCCGGATCGGCAGCATCATCCGCAAAGTGAGAATAGATGAGCTGCCGCAGCTGATTAACGTCTTGCGTGGCGATATGAGCCTGGTCGGACCGCGACCCGAGCGTCCGGCCTTTGTCGACCGCTTTGCCGAGCAGATTCCCTTTTATCCCGAACGTCACTGCGTGCGTCCGGGCATTACCGGCTGGGCGCAGATAAATTACCCGTACGGGGCGTCGCTACAAGACGCACGGAACAAACTGTCATACGACCTCTACTACGTCAAAAATCGTGGCCTTTTTCTCGATCTCTTGATTGTGCTGCAGACCTTCCGGGTAATTCTTTTCGCCGATGGCGCCAGATAAGTGACTGCACTCAATGCACCTTGGCCAGTTCATAGACGGGGCGTGTTCCGCAGCGTTCCTCGCACTGATCGCCCTCGTTGCATTGCGTGGTCGCCTTAGCGGGATCGGGATCGCATTTAGCCTCGGAGCGGCGCTAACCGCACTCTGGGCGGCAAATTTGGCGATCCCGGGTTATCTGCCCTTCGCTGCGGGATCGGTGCTCGACAGCCTGCGATTGTCCTGTTGGCTGATATTGATGGTCGCGCTGGTCCGGCGGCGGGATGACACCTCTCATAGAACCAATACCGCCGCGCTGCTGCTCGCGACGGCCTTCTGCCTTCTGGTCGTCGGTTATGAAATTGCCCTGGCAATCACCAGAACCGCAGAAGACGTGCCGGATCATCATCTCCATGATGTCCTTCGAGTCGGCCTGGGGGTAGCCGGCCTTCTCGCAGCGGAAAATTTGCTGCGCAATTCGGATGAGGCGCAGCGCCGAAACATCTTGCCCCTTTGCCTCGGCCTCGGCGAGATGTTCGCCTTTGAGCTGTTCTTATACGCTGACCGGTTGATCATCGCCGGCGTCGATCCGATTTTGGTACAGGGTCGTGGATTGTCAGCGCTGATCGCGGTTCCTCTGCTGGCGATGGCGATGGCTCGCAATCGCGAGTGGCGCGTCGATATCCATGTGTCTCGCACGGTCGTCTTTCACACCGTCGCCTTGGTCGCGAGTGGCCTGTTTTTCCTCGCCGTCGCTGCGGTTGGGCTCTTTGTCCGTTCCGTCGGCGGACGTTGGGGTGGAACCTTCCAACTGTTGACCCTCGTTGGCGCGGCAACGCTGCTGGTGCCGATCTTTGGCTCACAGGAACTCCGGATCTTTCTGAAACAACTGATTTCAACACATTTTTTCAGCCATCGTTTCGACTATCGAGCCGAATGGCGCCGCTTTGTCGACACGGTGTCCCAGCCGCATTCCGGGGATGACGCGCTGACGGTACGAGTGATTCGAGCCTTGGCGCAGATCGTCGACAGTCCCGCGGGGGTGCTCTGGCAGCATCAGGAGAATGGCTCCTACGTCGGCGAAATCGGCTGGAATGCCGATGTCGCATTCGGACAAAAGCTACCTGCCGGGGATCCGTTTGTTGCAGCTTTTGAATGCGGGACCCGTATTCAGCAACAATCACAGCCAGATCGCGGTTGGCCGTTTGATCTGCCCAAATCATGGTTGGCGATTCCGCTAACGCTTCGCGACGAGATCGTCGCATTCGTGGTGCTAACGGCGCCTGCTTACACGTATGCATTGGATGCCGAAACACTCGATCTGTTGCAAACCGCGGGCAAGCAAGCCGCGAGTTATCTGGCGGAGGAAAAATCCACGCGCGACCTCGTCGATCTTCGGATATTGAGCGAATATAATAAGAAATTTGCATTTGTTGTTCATGATTTGAAAAATCTGGCAAGCCAGCTTGGGCTTACCGTCAGCAATGCAAAAAAATACTTTGATAACCCGGAATTTAGAGATGACATGTTACTAACCATCGAGAATTCCGTTAGCCGCATGAACCGACTGTTGACCCAACTGAGAGCGGAGGGCGTGCGCCCTTTGGTGAAATCGATCGAGCCGGACGCCGTGATCGCGACCGTGGCTCAGGAGTTGGCAGCGACAGGCTCGCCAATCGAAACCAAACTTGCCGCGAAATCATGCACGATTGCGGTCAATGGCGACGAATTTCGCTCGGTGTTGTGCCATTTGATCAACAATGCACGCGAGGCTGGGGGTTCGGAGTCGTCCGTGGTCGTCGCCTCGCGGATGAGCGAGGATAAGGTAATCATCGATATCGTGGATGATGGCCCGGGGATGGAAGAAGCGTTCGTCCGTAATGAATTATTTCGGCCGTTCCGATCGACGAAGACCGGAGGTATGGGAATTGGCGTTTATCAGACACGAGAACTCCTTCGCATGGCCGGGGGCGAGCTGGACGTCATCTCGCAACGCGGGATCGGAACGACCATGCGGGTGACCGTCCCGCTGCAAGGGCTCGCGCACAAGGCATCGATCTCGTGAGTAAAGGTGCCGTTGACCAACTCAATAGCGTTCTTATCGTTGAAGACGATGAGGGGCTCCGACGGCAATATCGTTGGGTCTTCTCCGACCTCCGGACGAGCCTTGCGGGGACGCGCCAGGAAGCGTCCGATATGCTGCGCGATGGCAAATTCGCCGCAGCCATTGTCGATCTGGGCTTGCCACCAAACCCCGACGATCCCTCCGAGGGTCTGGCCACACTCACTTTGATCCGCGAGAGATCACCCGCCACAAAGGTCATTGTCGCCACGGGTCAGGGATCGCGAGAAAACGCCCTCAAGGCGATCGAGCTGGGTGCTTTTGATTTTTTCGAAAAGCCGGTTGAACCCGAGGTGCTGCAGCTTATTGTCGATCGAGCCCGCCGCCAATTCGATTTGGAAAGCGAAATCAGACGACTTGCCGAGGAACGCGGATCCTCGCCGATCGATGGCATCATCGGCAGCAGCCCTCAGATGACCGCGATATTTCGGATGATCGAGAAAGTCGCCCGCACGGATATCGCAGTCTTGCTGCTCGGCGAGAGTGGGACTGGTAAGGAACTTCTCGCCCAGGCTATCCATGAGCTGAGCGAGCGGGCTAAGGGACCTTTCGTGCCGATTAGCTGCGCCGCGATACCCGAGACGCTTCTGGAGAGCGAACTATTTGGTCATGAGAAAGGGGCTTTTACCGGCGCCGTCAGCCAGGCGATCGGCAAGATTGAAAGCGCGAACAAGGGGACGTTGTTTCTCGACGAGATCGGCGACGTGCCGCAGTCGATGCAGGTTAAATTACTGAGATTTCTCCAAAACCGCCTGATCGAGCGGGTTGGTGGTCGACGCTCTATTCAGATCGATGTTCGCATTGTGTGCGCGACGCATCAGAATCTCACCCAACTCATTGCGGATGGCCGCTTTCGAGAGGACCTTTTTTACAGGATCAACGAGGTGAGCGTCCGCGTACCGCCGTTGCGCGAGCGCAGCGGTGATGCCTCGCTGCTTGCAAATTATTTTTTGAAGCGCTTTGCCGAGGAATTTGGCCGTCCCGTTCGGGCGTTTTCCTCCGAGGCGTTGCGAGCAATCGAGACATATCCGTGGCGGGGTAATGTTAGAGAGTTGGAGAACCGGGTTAAACGGGCAACCATCATGGCTTCTGACCGAGTCGTGGGGATCGCCGATCTCGAATTCGAGGGTGAGACGGAGAACACCCGCTCGCTGGATCTGCGCGAGGCTCGCTTCGAAGCCGAGGAGCGCGTCTTGCGGCAAGCGCTATCCCTCGCGGGCGCAAACATCTCCCAGGCGGCCAAGCTACTCGGGATCAGTCGTCCGACACTCTATGATTTGATGCGTCAGCATGGGGTTGAGCTGGAGGCGTAGGCTTTCTCGTCGCAAAGCTCAATTGCGCATCGGACTTGGCGTGCTGCTGACGTCGCGCAGCAATTCATCCAATTGGCTGGATAGTTCTGCAATCTCTGGACCCGATGCCATCGACGCGCACTGCCGCACTGACAACGCTGCCGCCGAAAGAGTATTGACGACCTGTTCGAGTTTCGGAACCGATTGCTCTATTGAGCGCGCAGCCTCATGAAACATGGCGACTTCGGTCGCTTTGCTCTGGGTTGGCTCAGATGCCTTTGAGGCCCGAAGGTCTTCGACGACGGCGCGTAACTCACCCCGGAGCAGGCTCGTCTGTCGCACGAGCGCTTCGAGAGACGTAAGCATCGATTTCTGCCAGTCTTCACCGGGCGATTGAGCAGCTGTCGTCGCCCGCCATGACGCAACCATTTCCCGCAATGACGTCTCTAAGTTGTCTGCCCGAGACGACGGAGGATACCGCCCCGACAGAGTCAACCCTATCGGAATGACCAGCCAGCCAATAAAGCCGGTAATTACAAGGGCTGCGAACGCGCTGAGAGCGGGGCGCACAAGCAACATTGGCGGCAGCGAAACATCCACCGTGAGCGGCATTTGCGAAAGACCGATACCCAGCAGCACAAACGCCGCGGTCCCGTACTGCGCCTTGCCAAGCTCAAGAAAATATGCCCGCAGCCATCTGTTGCGGTATGTCCGCACTACATAAGCGACGCAGAGAATGACGACCGAGACCCCGTAAGCGACGAGCCAAATCAGGGATAATTCCGGCCACTTTTCCCGCAATGACGACAGTAACTCGCCCTTCGACAAAAGAGCTGGCCAGAGGAAATAAGCATCGGCGCTTATCCCGACGAGTGATCCCAGCAGGATCGTTTGCCAGGTCCGCATCTGTGCCAACCGATCGCTCAGCCGCGCTTGAGTTCAGCGAGCAGCTTTTCGGCATCAGCCTTATCGCTGAAGGAAGCGCCAGAGCTAATTAGCTTTTCGAGCGCATCGCGAGCTTCGGTTGACCGGCCGGCACGGTCGAGGGCGACGGCGAAATGGTATTGGATACTCGGATCCCCGGGTGATGCCGCGCTCGCTGTCTGAAGATGCGATAAGGCTTGGTCGGTTTGGCCACGGGCCAGGAGCACCCACCCCAGCGTATCCTCGATCGCACCATTTGCGGGCGCTATGGCGACAGCCCGTTCCGCAAATTCATTTGCTTTATTCAAATCCCCCTGTTGCTGATAGAGCCAAGCCAGATTATTCAATGCGACGACGTCATTCGCGCGCTTATTTATGATATTCGTCTCCACTGCGATCGCGTCCGGATAACGTTTGCTGCCGATGTATAAATCGGCAAGTGCACTTTCGAGCGTCAGGTTGTTTGGATCAACCTTAAGGCGCGCGGTCAGCACACTCTCCGCTTTCGTCGGATCGTTACTGCGATTGTAGAGCCGCGATAGCGCGACCGTAATCGCATCGTCAGTTGGGTGTGCGCTGGACAGCTTCTCCATCAATCCGATCGCGTCCGCGCTCTTGCCGAACCGCTCGTAAAGCCCGGCGGATGCGACATCGTAAATCGGGTTGTTCGGATCCTTCTTCGCGAAATCCTGTGCTTTGGTCAGACCGGCTTGCAACCCGCCGATCTGGGCTGCGACCTGAATCAGCTGCGTTTTCAGCCCCAAATTCGAAGGGTCCTGATCAAGACGCGATTGCAACACGGCCTGTTCGTCGGGAAACCGCTTCGCCGCCGCCAGTAGGGCCAGATACTGGCCCAGGATTTGCGGTGAACTCGGCGCAATAGCGTAGGCGCGCCGGAACGCATCGATCGCACCAGATTGGTCGCCGCTCAACGCCAGCATGCGGCCTTGCGCGATGGCGACATCGGCGTTTGTGGAGAATTGCCCGGCTAACGAAGACGCCGCTGTCTTGGCTTGTGTCCAATCTTTTTGGCGGGTGTAAATATCCAGCAATTTCAGCCCGGGCACGGGATCGGAAGGGGCGGCAACCTGCGCCTTTTTAGCGTCTTGTATCGCCTCGTCCCAATGCTGCTCCATGATGGCAACGTCGGCCAGGCCAAGCAGCGCCGACGCGTCGTCGGGTTTGCGCGCAAGCCCATCCTCATAGACCTTTTTCGCTTCCTTCGCCTGACCAGCCAGCATGTAGACATGTGCCAAATTGTTTCGAGCGGGGGCAAAGTCCGGATTTTTCTCGACGAGTGCCTTTAAGATTGTTGCAGCCGCCGGATAGTTTTTTTGTGCAATACGGGCCAGCGCCAACAGGTTTTGATACAAAATATTGTCACCGTTTCGTTTGACCAATTCCTCGGCAACCTTCGCGGCGTCGTCGGCGCGCCCGGCCCGCAAGTCCACCAACGCCAATGTCGGTCCAGCAACCGTGACCCCCGCATCGGTGGCGAAGACTTTTTCCAGATCGTCGAGCCCCTTCTGACCGGCCCCCGTATCGATTTCGGACGCAGCAACGGCTGTCTTGATAAGGGGATTGTCGGGGGCGAGTGTCGCCGCTTTCTGGTATTGCTCGAGCGCGAGGGCCGGTTTCTTCATTGCATCATAGGCTTTGCCGAGCAGCGTCAGCGTCGCCGGGTCCGCCGTCCCTTTGGCGAGGTAGGTCGTGATGTATTTGACGGCAAGATCAGGGGAATTGCGTTTCAGCGCGATCATGGCGGCAAGACGCACGCCGAAGGGGTTCTGCGGGAAGCGTGCGACAAATTTAGAGATCGCGTCTTCGGCTAGACTATACTGCTGCAGGCCATACTTTGTCGCCGCCTGCACGTAAAAGCCCTCAGGAACAGAGGAAAAGCCGGGGCTGATCTTGTCGAGAACAGCATTGGCGGCCGCGAAGTCCCGCTTCTTGAAAAACTCCAAGGCACGCAGATAGTTCGCTCCGAAATTCTGCGGAGAACGTTTCAGCAGCGGGTCGAGATCTTTGTCCACCGCGGCAAAATCGCCGCGACTGAGATTGATATTCGCCCGGCTCAGATGCGCCGCAAGGTTGTCGGGGTCGGTCGCCAGCGCCTCGTCGAAATGCTTGATCGCCCCGTCGACGTCACCCTGTGTGCCGAGAATTTGGCCCTTGACGACGAGCGCTTCCGCGAGATGCGGGTTGGCAGCCAAGACCGCATCTATCAGCTTTTGCGCTTCCGAAATATTCTCCCCGATCAGGAGCCGGGCCAACGCGATCTTGGGACCGGGGGCGCTATCATCCAGTGAGATCGCCTCTTGGAACAGCGTTTGAGCCTTTGCGCGGTCATGCAGCCCTAACGCGGCCGCGGCAAGAGCGGTCCTGATCTTGCTTTCGAGCGCAGGGTCACGGCTGCCTGGTTTGATCTGCGCCTGGACATCGGCGAACTTTCCTTGCCGCAACATCGACTCCGCAAGCACCGGCAAATACTCGCTTTCAATGCCATGGAGGTCGCGAGCGGATTGGGCTTCCCGCTCAGCCGATCGAAAATCGCCGGCGCGCAAATATAGTTGCGCCAGCAGCGCGTGAATGTGCGGATCCTTCGGCGATGCCCGCTCGGCATTGCGGAGCTGAATCACCGCGGCGGCGAGGTCCCCTTTCTGGGTGTAGGATTGCGCACTGTCCAAATACGTTTTTTGTTCCGTTTCTGTTGCCGCCGCGCGCGCCGGCGGGTGGCACATGCACAAAGACATCAGAGCGGTGGTTACAAACAACGTGCGCTTGGATGCGCGCCATGAATAATATCGCATAAAGTTAGTCCTGATTGATGCGGTTTCCCGCCTAATGAGCCGTTTGCGATTTTTGAGCGGGCAAGTATACAGCATGGAATTTGGCCGGAGCAATTTCCAAACACGCGAACACTTGGTGGTTTCAGGTGCAGTGGCTACCCTGTTCGAGTCCTCGCCTGGATTGTAAAGTCACCGGAGGCGCGTCCCGCCCACCAGGAGACCTCCAAGAACCTCGCGATTTTGGATGGTCCGTGATTCGATAACGGCATTTCCAGGGGGTGGCGGCGGTTGCGCGGGCAGCCTGGCTTTTCGATGTCGAGGAGGGGCTGAAAGAACTGTCAGCCAAGGGCGATGAGCTGGAACGGCTGAATGCGGTGATAAATTTTGCGCTGTGCCCGCACAGAAACCAAAATCGGCCTGGCCAATGCCGCTGATGTTCCAGGAAGGGTCTGCGGGTCTGAGCCGTATTGTCACGTACGGTCCGCCGCCTTGGCGAGCGGTCGCATCAATCAACTCGCCCTGCCGCGCAGGAATTTTTTGTCCAAAAGGGCACTACCGACGATGTCGTCGCCGCCCTACCGGCGGCGACGCAGAAGGTGCTGCACTGGGGCGCCCAGCATTGCACGCCCTAGTGATGTCCCCGGCACCGTTAGTTTTGCGCTGCATGGTGAAGGAGGCGACAAACGACGTGCTGGCAAGTTTGGATTATTGGTGCACCTAAGCCGCGGATACCGCTTTCACAATGCGCTGGCGCTTTTCCAGAGCATATAGACTGCAACGGTAAAGATCAGCCCGGCAAAAACGCTGGTGAGCCTACCGGCTCCCGATAAGCGGCGTGCGATTGACGTCCCCAGTAGACCGCCGCCGACGCCACCCACGATAAAGGCACCTGCAAGAAGCCACTCGACCAGCCCGGAAAGAGCATAGTTGAGCGCTGTGGTTAACCCGAAGGCAGTGACCGCGACCAAGCTGGTACCAACAGCATGAATCATCGGCATCCGCGTCGAGGCAACAAGGCCGGGCACGATCAGAAAGCCTCCGCCGATTCCGAAAAAGCCCGAAAACAGGCCGGTGCCAAGACCATAGCCAAGCACTTTGGGTGCATTTCTCGGTTGCACTCCGCCCCTTGGATGCCCTGGTTCTTGCGCCCTTTGAGCATGAGGACGCCGACGACGATCATGACGATCGCAAACAAGAACAGCAGCCTCTGGCCATTAAAGAGCTTGCCCGCGGTCGAGCCGAGAAGCGCGCCGACGATGCCCGCGGCGGCATAGATCCCGCCGCATCGCCATTTGACGGTATGAGCGCGTGCGTGATTGGCAAGGCTGGTGACTGCGTTGGCGGCCACCGCGAGCGCGCTGGTGCCGATGGCCACATGCGGGTTGCGTACACCGACAAGATATACCATCAGCGGCACCGCCAGGATCGAACCGCCGCCGCCGACCAGACCGAGCGAGAATCCAACCAGCGTCCCGCAGAGGGCGCCGACAATGTACTGTGCCGCGTCGAGCATAACGGTCTCAGATCAGCGGCGCTTTCAGGCTTCGCGATGCTGGGGATGGGCAAGCCATTCGCGGCCTTTGAGCATGCCGTGCCAGTAGACCTGCGGCAGCGCCTCGGATTTCAGCCACCAGCTCAGCCGCTGCGGCTTCTGGCCATCGATGAGCCATTTCGGGAAACTCGGCAGCAGCTTGCCGCCATAGCCAAACTCGGCGAGCACGATCTTGCCGCGTTCCACCGTCAGCGGGCAGGAGCCATAACCGTCATACACCGCGAGAGGCGGCTTGCCGGCGCGCACCGACAGGAGATTTTCGGCGACAATCGGTGCCTGCTTGCGCGCCGCGGCCATCGTCTTTGCGTTTGGTGTCGAACCGCCATCACCAAGCCCAAAAATGTTGGCGAAGCGGACATGCTGAAGCGTTTCCTGGTCGAGATCGGCGTAGCCGCTCTCGTTGGCAAGCGGGCTCACGGCAAGGAATTCCGGCGCTCTTTGCGGCGGCGTAACGTGGAGCATGTCGAAACGCTTGGTTACTTCGCCGGATTTCTCCTTGAAGGTCGCTTGGCGCGCCGGACCGTCGACGGCCACCAGTGTCGACTCAAAGGCAAGGTGGACTCCGTATCTTTCAACATACGACATCAGCGCCGGGACATAATCCGGGACCCCGAACAGCACACCACCGGCATTGTGAAAGGTGACCTCGATCTGCGATAGGACCCCTTCTCGGCGCCAATGATCGCAGGACAGATACATGGCCTTCTGCGGTGCGCCGGCGCATTTGATCGGCATCGCTGGCTGCGTGAACAGCGCGACACCGTTCTTGAATTCCTGGACGAGCTGCCAAGTGTATGGCGCCGTGTCGAAGCTGTAATTCGAGGTGACGCCGTTCTTGCCAAGCGTCTCCGGCAGTCCCTTGATGCCGGCCCAGTTCAGCGCGATGCCGGGTGCGACAACGAGATAATGGTAACCGATCGTGCTGCCGTCTTCGAGTGTCACTTGGTCGAGCGCGGGTTCAAAGCTCCTGACGGCGCCTCGCACCCATTTTACGCCCTTCGGGATGACATCCTGCTCGGCGCGACACGTTGCATCGCGTCCGAACACGCCGCCGCCGACCATGGTCCAGCCCGGTTGGTAGAAGTGCTCTTGGCGCGGTTCGATGACGAGGATGTCGAGACCGGGCTCGCGTACGAGCAACGAAGCGGTGGTCGCCAGTCCGGCCGAGCCCCCGCCGACGATGACGATCTCGGCCCGTTCGCCCTGGCGAGAGATCGGCGGACGTTTTACGTCGGTCGATGTACGAGACGGCATTTATTGTTCTCCTCTAATTCTGACGGATGACCCTGGGGCGCGCGACCGCTCGCTCGAGCCATCGATGCAACCCGAAGCCGACAAGCATTGCGGCGACGAAAGGAGCAGCCGCGATCGGACGCAAGGCGAGGTCAGCGATTGCCGGACCTGGGCAGAGACCAGCAATGCCCCAACCAACGCCGAAAATCACCGCGCCGCCGATCAGCCGCTTGTCTATGGGGGTCGTCGCCGGCAGCGCGAACGCCGTGTCGGCAATGGGTTTTGTTAAGCGTGGGCGCATCGCCCAGGCAACACCCATCGGCAGCAGGGCACCGACCATCACGAAGGCGAGCGTTGGATCCCAGGCGCCGCCGAACGGATCGAGGAAAGCGCGGACACGGGTCGGGTCCACCATGCCCGACAATGCCAAGCCAGCACCGAAGAGGGTTCCAGCACCCAACGCGATGGCGACTCGCCGCGTCACCAGGAGACTCCAAATGCGCGCATCACGGTGACAGTCGCGACCCCCGCGGACATGAACGCCGCTGTCGCAGCGAGCGAGCGCGGCGAAAGGCGAGACAAACCGCAGATCCCGTGACCGCTGGTGCAGCCGCTGCCGATACGGGTGCCAAAGCCTACCGCGAGGCCTCCCGCCACCAAAATTGCAACTGATGGGGCGAAGCGTGTAAGGACGGGTCCGACAAAAAGCGCGACGATGGCGGCCCCAAAGGGCAGCCCAATCACGAACGCCAAGGCGATCGACCAGGGCGGGCCGCCGGTCGACAAGCCTGCAGCGCGCGCGGCAAGTCCACTCACGCCGGCAATTCGGCCAAGACCGAGCAGCATCACCACACCGGCGAGGCCGATCAAAAGGCCGCCCGAAAACCCGGCGAGGGGCAGCGCATGCGCCCAATCCATCAGAACACATCGAGCGGCAATTTCAGATACCGCGTGCCGTTGCTTTCCGGTTCGGGCAAACGACCCGCACGCATGTTCACCTGCACCGACGGCAGGATCAGCTTGGGCATGGACAAGGTCGCGTCCCGCTCCGTGCGCATCTTGACAAAGGCCTCTTCGTCGACGCCGTCGTGAACATGGATATTGCCAGCGCGCTCGGCGCTTACCGTCGTTTCCCATGCGAAGGAATCACGGCCCGGCGCCTTGTAGTCATGGCAGAGCAAAAGCCGGGTCTCGGGCGGCAGCGACAGCAGACGGCGGATCGAACGATAGAGCTGGCGCGCATCGCCGCCGGGAAAATCGGCGCGCGCCGTGCCGTAATCGGGCATGAACAGCGTGTCGCCGGTGAACACGGCATCGCCGATCACATAGGCCATGTCGGCGGGCGTGTGCCCGGGCACATGCAGGGCAACGGCGTCAATTTCGCCAATATTGAAAGTATCTCCATCCGCGAACAAGTGATCGAACTGCGATCCATCGCGTTGGAAATCGGTGCCGGCGTTAAAGATTTTGCCGAAGACATCCTGGACGCGCGTAATGTCACGCCCGATCGCCAATCGGCCGCCGAGCCGCTGTTGCAGCCAGGGAGCAGCCGAAAGATGATCGGCATGCGCGTGGGTCTCCAGCAACCATCGCACCGTCAGTCCTTGCTCTTTGATAAAAGCGACAAGCTTTTCCGCTGAGCGGTGGGAGGTGCGGCCGGCGGCGGCGTCGAAATCCAGGACGGAATCGATAATCGCCGCCTGGTGGGAGACCGGATCATACACGACGTCGCTGGCCGTATTTGTCGGCTCATCGAAAAACGCCTGGACCGCGGGCTGCCGGCGGTTGCTCCGCGCAGCGACGACAACGTGGCACGCCCTCTCGAGGGCATCATCATCGGTAAAAGAAGCCATCAGCGCTTCTCTTTCATTTTTCAATTACAGAAATTAAATAATTATATATTCGATTGCGTCAAGAGGCTCGCGGCCCTATGCACGATCCCATGATGACGTTCCGGCAGACGCAGTGATGACCGACCCTGCAGCTCTCGGCCACTGCACCTGTCTGCGGTTGGGCGATGTCGTTCCCAACTTCACCGCGCGCAGCACCTTGGGCTTGGTTTCCTTGGCTGAGCGTCGCGGAAGGTGGCTGATACTGTTCTCGCATCCCGGCGATTTTACGCCGGTCTGCACCAGCGAGTTTGTTGCGATCGCGCGGGCGAAGCCCGAGTTCGACGCACTGGATTGCGGCCTGATGGCCGTTTCGGTGGACAGCCTGTTCGCGCATCTCGCCTGGCTGCGGCTGATTCGGGACAGTTTCGGCGTCACCGTCGATTTCCCGATCGTCGAAGACCCGACGTTAGCGATCGGACGCGCGTATGGAATGGTCGGTCCGGACGCCGAAGACGCTTCGACCGTTCGATCGACCTATTTCATCGATCCCGAAGGCGTGTTGCGCGCAACCACATGCTATCCGGCGACCGTGGGCCGATCGGTCCAGGAAATGCTGCGCACAGTCACAGCCTTACAGCGTGTCCAACACGGTAACGTGCTGGCCCCGGTTGACTGGCGCCCCGGTAAAGACTTGCTGGCGGTGCCGGGGCAGTCGCTGGAGGATGCGCTGACCGGAGAACGGGCAGCTGACTGGTTTTACGCATCGATCCCCGACCGAGCTGGGAGATGAGCGAATTGCCCGATCTCGACGAAACCGCCGACTTGCTGCGCATTCTCGGTCATGGCGTGCGACTGCGGCTGCTCGCGGCGCTCGTCGACGGCGAACGCGGCGTCGGCGAACTCGAGGCTGCAACCCGAACCGGGCAGCCTCTGTTGTCGCAGCAACTCGGCGTGCTCAGAAGGGCGGGTCTCGTCAAAACGCGCCGGGCCGCCAAGCAGGTCTTTTACCAGCTCGACGGTGACCGCTTTCGCCAACTCGCCGATTTGCTTGACCGCTTTGCCGCCACTGCGGTGACACCCCGGGCGGAAGACATACGCCAGCGTCTGCAACGCGGCGGCAGTGCCGCGGTATTCGCGCGGATCGGATGAACGTCCCGGTCAGCAGCACGAGGAACCGGCGCTGCGGCGCACCGCGTCACCGCGGTATTCGGTAAAAGGTTCGCACCGGGTAGAATGATCATGCTGGGCGCTGAGGTTGCACGTTGGCTTAAGGTGAGAAATAGGACCGCCACGACGGCGCACGTCAGCGAGCGAAAACACGGCGGTCTCGGCCCGTCCTCAACGTCTTGATGATATAAGCGGGGCAGTATCCACCGGCCAATGACCGGAGCGGATTTGGTGGGAAATACGAGCGATAATCGCCGCAGCGTTATGGTTTGGGACATCCCGACGCGGCTGTTTCACTGGCTCGTCGTGGTGCTGGTGGCGACGGAATATGCAACCTGGCGTCTCAATCGGATGGACTGGCACGCCCGCGCGGGAGAAATGCTGCTCGGTTTGCTGTTTTTCCGGGTGCTTTGGGGTTTCTTCGGGAGCGACACGGCGCGCTTCTCAACATTTGCGGCTTCGCCGAGCGCCGTAATGCGGCACGTGGCGTCGGTGTTCCGCCGCGAGCCCGACAACCAAATGGGGCACAATCCAGCTGGGGCTTGGATGGTGTTGTTGCTGCTTGGCTTGCTGCTCGCCGAAACGCTGACCGGGCTTTACGTTGCGAACGACGTTGCCGATGTCGGGCCATTAACCGAACTCACCCCCGCGCCGATCGCGGATGCGATCACAGGACTTCATCAAATCCTCTGGGACGCCCTGCTGGCTGCCGTTTCCTTACACATTCTGGCGATTGTCGTATACGCGCTGGCCAAAGGCCAAAACCTCGTGGGACCGATGCTCCGCGGAAAAAAGCGCTTACCCGCCAGCGTCGTCGAACCGCGCATCGCCGGTGCCGCGACTGCCTTGTGCTGCGCCCTTATAAGCGGCCTCGCAGCCGTCGCGATCGCCAAGTTTCTTTAAGTAGTTCAGCCTTTGGGAAGAGCAATTTGACCGCGGATTTCGCCAGCAGGATGCGACCGGGTATGCACATTGATATATAGCTCACCGGCAGCCAGCGCTGCCGCCTGCTCCGGGGTTAGCGTCGCATCGCCGGTGATCGGGCTCTCAGGCGGCGTTCCTTGAGTCGATAGCCAGACCACGACAGGTCCCGTTTTCCCCGGTTCGGCCGGACCATGAATGTGAGCCATCGTTGCCGGGCTTGACAAACCGCTATAGGCGACGGACCAGCTGATTTTTCGCGTTGTCGGATCGTAGGTGATGGCAGCCGCGCCGGTGCCTGCCGTTTCTACTGTTGGTACCTCTTGAGAACCGCTCAATGAGACTTTGAAGGAGATAGTCTCGGCGAGCGCCGAACCCGACCAAATACCTCCCATCAAGCACGCCAGGAAAATCAAGCCCGACCGAGACAGCAACTTCTGCATCTCACATTTCCCCGCTCAAAACGATGCCTCTTGCGCACAGGACCGTCCACAATCGGACTGGCTGCGACGTCTATCACCCTTAGCCGAGCCATGGCATGATAACGCACTGTGATGCCATGAGAAAGCACGGTGCCGCATCTCTCGATCCGCGCACGCTTAATCTTCCTTGCCGTCGTGCTGCTCGCGGCGTTGGGCGTTTCGTCGGTCCTTCTCACGGAAGAATTGGCGCACGAGGCGAAAGGCCTCGCAACGGAAGCGCAGCTTGTCTCAAGCGTCAGGAACGCAAATATCGCGAGCAAGCATTTTGGCGATTTGAAGTACTGGGTTACTGATTTTGCCGTAACGCAGCTTGCGCGCTCTCAAGAAAACGCCGACGCCGCCCAGGCTCGCCTGGCAACCGATTTGAAGAACATCGCGCCGTTCGATCCGGCCGGCGTCACGGTGATCGGCCACGAAGTCGAAACTCTCAGCAAGTTGACGCACAAGGCTGCGGACGCCTATTCGAGCGACGACAGCGCCGCTGGTAGCGCATTGATGGCGCAGGCCCGCGACCACATTCTTACGATCGATCGCGAAATCGAAAAGATTGTTGATGGTTTAGAGCGGCATGCGCTCGCGCAGCGCGATGCGTCGATCGATAGGGCAAAAACGGCTGTTGAGTTTTCAATTGCCGGTGGGATCCTTGTCCTTGCGGTCGCAATCGGCCTGACCGCGCTGATCGTGCGCTCGATCAATGTGCCGCTGCAGCGCATCCAAAACAGCATGACTGCGATTACCCGCGGCGATCTCGATATCTCGATCCCGCCAGCCACGGGCGACGAAATTGGCGCCATGACGAAGACGCTCGAAATGCTCCGCGATAGCCTTGTCGAGAAGGAGCGGATGGAAAGCGAGCGCAGACGGGCCGAGGCTGAGATCCGTGCCGCTAAGGATGCCGCGGAAGCAACGTTGAGCGAATTGAGGACGGCGCAAGCGAGCCTGATCCATGCCGAGAAAATGGCCTCGCTGGGCCAGTTAACAGCTGGGATCGCACACGAGATCAAGAATCCGCTGAATTTCGTCAATAATTTCGCCGGGTTGTCTGTCGAATTGCTGGACGAGTTGAAGGTGCAAGTTGCCGCGGCGATCGAGGCCATCGACAAGGACGTCCAGGCCGATATTGACGAGACCATCGACATGCTCACCGGCAACCTTGCCAAGATTGTCGAGCACGGCAGGCGAGCTGACAATATTGTCAAAAGCATGCTGGCACATTCGCGTGGGGGCGGCAGCGAACGACAGGACGTTGACGTCAATGAGCTTGTCGACGAAGCCCTTAACCTCGCCTATCACGGTGCTCGCGCCCAGGACCAGAACTTCAACATTACCCTGGAGCGTGAGTTCGACTGCAACCTCACCCCGATTGAGCTTGCTCCCCAGGACATGATCCGGGTGTTCCTCAATCTGTTCGGCAATGGGTTCTACGCTGCCGACAAGCGCGCAAAAGGCAACAAGGGCGCGGCCTATCGGCCAACCCTGCGCGTGACGACCCGCGGTGCCAAGGACACGATCGAGATCGCCGTGCGCGATAACGGCACCGGCATTACGAGCGAGATCCGCGAAAAACTGTTCCACCCGTTCTTTACGACCAAGCCGACTGGCGAGGGGACCGGACTGGGCTTGTCGATCAGCTACGACATCGTCACGCAACAGCACGGCGGCACGATCACGGTGGAAAGCGAGCCGGGAAGCTTTACCGAGTTTACAGTGCGGTTGCCGCGCCACCGCAGCCGAGCCGCTCACGCGCGAGCAGATCGAGGCGCGCACGACCGTCAGCATCCTCGCGGCCGACAATAACGCCCAGGCCGCAGAGCGAAATCCGAGCCTGTTGCGTTGTGGGTCCTGTCCCTCGCCGGTAAAATTCGTTCAAACCAACGGTGCGCACAGGGCGTATCGAGCGAAATGTCGGTTTAACGCCGCTTCCTGGCCCTGTATCGCGCTCAGCGCGGAGCTGACGCGATGTTGCCGCCATCGACCGTGGCGATCGCCCCGGTGGTATTGCGTGCCAGCGCCAGATCGACAAAAGCCGCGGCGACATCGTCCGCCGTCACCTCGCGCCGCAGCAGGTTGCGGCTCATATAGGCGGCCTCGCTGATCCCATAGGCGGCGGCGCGGTCGGCGATCATCGCACCGGTCAGCAGCCCACCGCGAATGCCATCGGCGTTGACCGCATTGCTGCGGATGCCCGCTTCGCCGTATTCGAGCGCGTATTGCCGCATCAACGCCAAGGTCGCGGCTTTCGGTAGGCCGTAGGGGCCGAAATTGGGGCCGGGGTTCACCGCTTGCTTGGAGACGTTAAACAGCAGGCAACCGCCCGTTCCCTGCGCCAGCATGATCTTGACCGCCTGCTGAGCGACGGTCTGATGGGCAAAAAAATTGAGCTCGAAGCTTTGGCGCAGCACCGCGTCGCTGACCTCGCCGATCTTGCCCTGCCAGGCCGCGCCGGCATTCGAGACGACGATATCGACCCCGCCAAGCCGCGCGACGACGCAGTTGAACGCGTCGGCAACAGCAGCGGCGTCCGTCAGATCGCAAGCAATACCGAGGCCGCCGAGCCGCTTCGCTGCCGTCTCCGGTTCCGTTCCCGCGCGGTCGAACAGGGCGATCTCCGCCCCGGCATCGCGCAGTGCGCGCGCTGTCGCGAGGCCGATCGTGCCGGCGCCGCCCGTCACCACCGCGACCTGACCCGCAAGCGGCTTCTCTAGCGCGCCGCTGAGCTTGGCCTGTTCGAGCGACCAGTATTCCATCTCGAACAGCTCGGCCTCCGGCAGCGATTCAAAGGTGCCGACGGCCTCCGCGTCGGTGACCGTCGCCACCCAGCTTTCGGCGAGGTCGGCGGCGACAGCGGCATCCTTGGCGCTGCGCCCGAGCCCAAACAGCCCCAACCCCGGCACCAAAATCACCCGCGGCGCCGGGTCTAACTCGCGCTTGATCCCGCCGACAGCCACGTTGTTGCGCGCGAAATAGGCATGATACTCGGCGATAAACGCATCGGCCGCTTTACGCGCGGCCGTCGCGAAATCACCGAGCTCCCCGGCTTTGGGCGGCGGGACGATCAGCGGGTAATTCTTGGTGCGGATCGTATGGTCCGGTGTCGCGACCCCGGCGCGGCCGTAGCGCGCGATATCGGCGCCGTTGACCAGGTTCAGCACCGCCGGCCCGCCGCGAAAATCGAGCACGAAGCGCTTGTAGGCGTCGCCCGGCTGCGGCAACGCGCAGACACCGCGCAGGATCGGCGCCACCTCTTCGAGCGTGGCGGTGGCGGGGGGCAAGGCTGCCGCGGCGAAGACATTCTTGCGCCCGCGCCGCAAACGGTCTTCGGCCAGCGTCACCGCGTCGGTCATCCGCTCGTAGGCTTCGCGCGCGGTGTCGCCAAAGGTGAAGATACCGTGCTTGATCAGCACCAGCCCTTCGACCGCTTCGTCCTCCTCGTAGATTTCCGCCGCTTTTTTGGCGAGCAGGAAACCCGGCATGATGTAGGGCACGATGCCGAGCCGGCCGCCATAGAGGTCGGCGCAGCGCTCCGCGGCGTCGGGTTGGTCGGCGAGGCTCAGCACCGCCGTCGCGTGCGTATGGTCGATAAACTTGTGCGGCAGAAACGCATGCAGCAGCGTCTCGACCGAGGGGTTGGGCGCGCCGGGATCGAGCAGGTTCGCGCGCTGAACGCGCACCATATCCTCGTCACTAAGCGCCTCGCGCCGGCGCAGCGTCAGCAACGGCTCAAGCCGCACCGACGGCAGCCCCGCCGGCTCGATCGCCGCCATATCCCAGCCGCTGCCCTTGACGCACAGCACCGCGCATCTCTCGCCGACGAGGTCGGTGGTGGTGGTTTTGACCGAGGTGTTGCCGCCGCCATGCAGTACCAGCGCCGGGTCGCCGCCAAGCAGCCGCGATGTGTAGACGCGCAGCGCCAGATCGCGGCTCACACCGCTGTCGGCGTAACCGGCTACCATGGCGTCGGCGTCGGTATCCGACCACAGACTTTGCATGTTTCCCTCGTCCGTGCCGGACGATCAGATTATGTCACGATCGTCTAGTAGACGCCTTGCAGCGCCGTCGTCTGGCGCTTCTCGACCACCGCGCTGTCGTTGGTGTCGCGCGATTGCAGCAGCTTCGCCGCGAGGCTCTGATCGGCGATCTGCGCGTTCGGGTCGGCGAGATTGGTGCCCTGGAATTTCAGCGTCCCCGAAGCCTGCTGGCCGGGTGCGCCGGGACCGGCGGCGTCCATGACGCCTTGCGCCTTGGACGCCGCGCTCACCTCCTGCGGGCGCGGCGTGCCGGGAGCGGGTGGGCGCAGATTGAAATCCGGCGGGATGGTCAGCGGTGCGCGTGACTCGACGGCGAATTCGTCAGGCGAGGTCGGCTCGATGCCGAGCGCCTGCTTCCAGCCGCTGCCGCAGCCTGAGACCAGCGCCGCCGCGCCGCAACACAGGATCAGCCCGAGAACACGAGAGCGTGTCATGGCAATCGGTCGCCCTCCTGCTTTGTCTGCAGTTCGTGGCGCCGCCCCAATAAGCCGTCGAACAGCATGATCACGACGCCGATGCAGATCGCCGAATCGGCCAAGTTGAAGGCGGGCCAGTACCACGAGCCGAGGTGAAAATAAAGAAAGTCGATAACACCGCCAAACCGCACGCGGTCGATGACGTTGCCGAGGGCGCCACCAATGATGAGGCCGATTGCGCTCGCCAGCAGCTCGCTTTGCACCCGCGACAGCCACCAGATCAGGACCACGACGATGCCGATCGCCGCGACCGAAAACAGCGGAACGCTGATCCCGTGGCCGGAATTGAACAGCCCAAAGCTCATGCCGCGATTACAGGTCAGCACGAGGTCGAGGAAAGACGTCACGGACTCGCGCCGATCGACACAGCCGGTCTCGCCAAAATATTGGAGGACGCCGTATTTGCTCAGCTGATCGAGCGCGACGACCGCGACTGCCGTACCGATGCCGCGGCCGATCATTGCGCCGCGACGGGCAGATGGCCGACCACGTCAGCGCAGCGATGGCAGAGGTCGGGGTGTTCCGTATCGTCACCCACCTCCGGCAGCACCCGCCAGCAACGCTCGCATTTGCTGCCCGCCGCGTCGTGCACCAGCACGCCGATGTCCGGCAGATCGGGCAGCGTGAAGGCGCCCTCCGGCGGCGGACCGGCGATTACCTCACCGGAAGAGGTGATGCACAATTCGGCAAGGTCGACGCCTTCCAAGAGCACCGCGCTTTCCGCCGGCACGTAAAGTGCGATTGCCGCTTGCAGGCTCGACCCGATGCGCTTGGCGCCGCGCTCCAATTCCAGCGCGCCGGTGGCGACGCGACGGATGTCGCGCAGCTCCGTCCAGCGTTCGCCCAGCGCCGTATCGAGCCAGGTCTCGGGTACATCGGCGAAAGTTTCGAGATGAACGCTGCGCCCCGGTGCGTCGCCATGGCGGGCGAGCCAAGCCTCTTCGGCGGTGTAACAGATGATCGGCGCCAGCCAGCGCACCAGGCAGTCGAAGGTGCGGTCCATCACCGTGCGGGCGGCGCGCCGGCCGGGATCGTCGGGCGCGTCGCAATAGAGCCGGTCCTTGCGGATGTCGAAATAGAACGCCGACAAGTCGACCGCGCAGAAATTATGCAGCGCGGTAAACATCGCATGAAATTCGAAATCCTCGACCGCCTGCCGCACGAGCTTGTCGAGTTCGGCGAGCCGATGCAGCACCCAGCGCTCCAGCTCCGGCATCTCGGCTGGCGAGACCGCCTCGGCCGGCGAATAGTTGTCGAGCGCGCCCAGCAGATAGCGCAGCGTGTTGCGCAGCCGGCGATAAGTGTCGCCAAAGCGTTTGAGGATTTCCCGGCCGATGCGGATGTCCTCGGAATAATCCGAGCCGGCGACCCAAAGCCGCAGAATGTCGGCGCCGCTCTGCTTCATCACGTCCTGCGGCGCGATGACATTGCCCAGCGATTTCGACATCTTCCGACCGCTCTCGTCGAGCACGAAACCATGCGTCAGTACCGCCTCATAAGGCGCCCAGCCGCGCGTGCCGCACGATTCCAGGAGCGACGAATGGAACCAGCCGCGATGCTGGTCGGAGCCTTCGAGATAGAGCGAGGCCGGCCATTTCAGTTCGGGCCGTTGCTCTAGCACGAAAGCGTGCGTCGAGCCGGAATCGAACCACACCTCGATGATGTCCGTGACCTTGTCCCATTCGGCCGGGTCGTAGGCATTACCGAGAAATTCGGCCGGGTCGGCTGAAAACCAGATATCACCGCCGTCACGCTCGACAGCAGCAGCGATGCGGTCGATCACCGCCTGGTCGCGCAGCGGCTCGCCCGTCTTCTTGTTGGTGAAGATCGGGATCGGCACACCCCAGGCACGCTGGCGCGAGACGCACCAGTCCGGCCGGCCTTCGATCATCGCGCCGATGCGGTTCTTGCCTTGCGGCGGGACCCAGCGAGTCTCGTTGATCGCTTTGAGCGCCGCGACGCGGAGACCGTTGGTCTCCATGCTGATGAACCATTGCGGCGTGTTGCGGAAGATCAGCGGCGCCTTCGACCGCCAGGAATGCGGGTAGGAATGCACCAGTGTGCCGCGCGCCAACAGTCCGCCAGCCGCGTCGACCGCTTCGATGACGGCCTCGTTGGCATCGCCTGACTTACCGCTCGGCAGATACACGCGGCGGCCGGCAAAGAGCGGCACGCTGTCGAGATAGACGCCGTCCGGCCCCACCGTATCGATGACCGGGATGCCGTGTTCGCGGCCGAGTTCCCAGTCGTCGAGACCGGCATTGGGCGCGATGTGCACGAGACCGGTGCCGGTCGAGGCATCGACAAACCCGGCCGGCAAGAGCGGCACGTCGAACCCGTAGCCCTGACCGTTGAGCGGGTGCTTGGCGATCGTGCCGGCGAGGGCGCTGCCGGGAAAAAGATCGACGATCGTGTGGCGGACGATCCCGGCCTGGTTGCAGAACTCCTCGATCAACGGCATCGCGACGAGCAACTTCTCGCCGAGAGCATGGCTGTCGGTCCCATTGGCTTTCGGCGGCACGGCACGGCTGCCTTCGGCCGCCGCGTCGACCTGGATCACCGCATATTCCAGCTCGGCGCTGTAGGCGATCGCGCGGTTGCCGGGCAAGGTCCACGGCGTCGTCGTCCAGATCACCGCCGATGCATGGCGCAGCGACGGCCGGCTTCCATGCGTCACCGGAAAGCGCACCCAGACCGTGGTCGAGGTGTGGTCGTGGTATTCGACTTCGGCCTCGGCGAGCGCGGTCTGCTCGACGACCGACCACAGCACCGGTTTGGCGCCCTTATAGAGCCCGCCATTCATCAGGAACTTGCCGATCTCGCGCACGATCTGCGCCTCGGCGTCAAAGCTCATCGTGAGATACGGGTGGTCCCAATCGCCGACAACGCCGAGCCGCTTGAAGTCGCGCTTCTGTACCTCGATCCAGTGCGCGGCGAAATCACGGCATTCCTTGCGGAACTGGGCGATCGGCACGCTGTCCTTCGACTGCTTCTTCTTGCGGTAATTCTCCTCGACGATCCATTCGATCGGCAGGCCGTGGCAGTCCCAGCCGGGAACGTATGGCGCGTCCTTGCCGAGCATCTGCTGGCCGCGATTGACGATGTCCTTGAGGATCTTGTTAAGCGCGGTGCCGAGATGCGGCTCGCCGTTGGCGTAAGGCGGGCCGTCGTGCAGCACGAATTTCTCGCGGCCCTGCGAGACCTCTCGCAGCTTCTTATAAAGCCCCATCTTCTCCCAGCGGGCGAGCAGCATCGGCTCGCGCTTCGGCAGGTCGCCGCGCATCGGGAAATCGGTCTTGGGCAGAAAAACAGTCGGACGGTAATCCGTTGGCATGGTGAGTCCTTGAACGAGATGCGTAAAGGGTACGAAACCGGCCCGGGCCTCAAAAGAGGACCGGGTGCCTAATTCGCCGCATCCATCCGCAACTCATCGCCATGCGCGCAGATATAACAACTCTATCGCGTCTGCGAAAGACGCAGAGCCTGACTTGCCGCGTCGCCCGGCGAACGGCGCCTGCCGCAAACGCGCCAAGCTCCTTCCCGCACCGGTCCTCACCTGAGCAGCCTTACCTAGCGCTCTTCGCTTATGTCGGGACGGTGCTGATCGTCGATGTGCATTGGGGCGACGTCGCGTTCCAGACGTTGGTGCCGCACCTCCAGCGGACGACCGATTTTCTCGTCAGTGTTGTCGCGGTGCTCGGAACGACGATCAGCCCCTATCTTTTCTTCTGGCAAGCCTCCGAGGAAGCGGAGGAAGAGCGCGACGACCCTGTTGCCAAGCCGCTGCTCGAAGCGCCCGAGCAGGCCCACCGGGAGATCCACCGCATTCGGCTCGACACTTGGGTCGGGATGGGGCTGTCGAACCTGATCAGTTGGTGCATTATCGTCACCACCGCGGCGACGTTGAACGCGCATAACATCACCGACATCCAGACGTCCGAGCAGGCCGCGCAGGCGCTGCGCCCGATCGCCGGCGAGTTGGCGTTTTTCGTCGTCGCCTGCGGCATCGTCGGCACTGGGCTGCTGGCGCTCCCGGTGCTTGCCGGCTCGGCGGCCTATGCCCTTGCCGAAATGCTGCATTGGCCGGCCAGCCTCAGCGCGCGACCCCGTCAAGCCAAGGCGTTTTACGCGACGATCGCGGTCGGCACGCTGCTCGGCGTCGGTTTCAACTTCATCCACATCGATCCGATCAAGGCACTGTTCTGGACCGCGGTGATCAACGGCGTTGCCGCCGTGCCGCTGATGATCGTGATGATGGTCATGTCGATGCAGCCGAAGGTCATGGGCAACTTCACGCTGCCGCGACCGCTCCGGGTGATGGGCTGGGTCTCGACCGCGGCGATGACGATCACCGTCGCGGCCATGTTCGCGACCTGGGGCGATTGATTCTCCGCCGCGTGCCCTGGGGGAACCGAGTTCTGCGGGCTGGCGAGACAGTCTACTTCCCGAAATAGGGCGAGGTCACCTGATCGCCCGTCTTGATGCCGAGCCGCGCCACCGTGCCGCCGTTCAGCTCGACGACATAGCGCGCCGGAAATTTCGAGGCGATGATGTCGGTCGAAAACGGCACCGCGCGCTCGTGGATGTCGATGATGCGCCCCTGCGGGTCGAGAAACAGCATATCGAGCGGGATGACCGTATTCTTCATCCACATCGTGACATTGGTCGGCGTCTTGAAATCGAACAGCATTCCGGCATTGGCGGGCATGCTGCGGCGGAACATAAGCCCCTGTTCCATCTGCGCATCGGTAAGCGCGAGCTCGATCGAGAATTTTTGCGGCCCGCTCGCGGCTTGAACGGTCAGCTCGGATGTCCCGAAGGTTTCAAGCGCCCAAGCCGGAACCGCCACTAACAAGAGGGCGAACACGAGCAAATGGCGGCGCAGCTTCATGCGCGGTCTCTAGGGCACGCAGGTGAGTCGGTCAATGCGGCAATCGCGTCCTTCGAGACAGCCGCTTCGCGGCTTCCTCAGGACGAGGATGATGAGTGAATGACATAAACGAAGACCTCATCCTGAGATGCCTCGCGCAGCGAGGCCTCGAAGGACGTACGTCGCTGACCCGGCTATGCTGGCGCGCCACTTTCAGGGACGAGTTACATGAAAACCAATCGACCGCCGCATCCCGCCACGCTGGCCGCGCAAGGCCTCGGCTGGACCGACGCGGCGACCGGCGCGCTGGTGCTACCGATCCAACCGGCGACCACCTATATCCGCGACCCCGACAACCAGTACCGCCGCGGACGCAACTATGCGCGCGCCGACAACCCCGGCTATGACCAGCCGGAAGCGCTGCTGACGGCGCTCGAAGGCGGCGCCGCGTCGCTGGTGCTGTCCTCTGGCATGGCCGCGGCGACGACCGTGTTTCGCGCACTGCCGCTCGGCGCGCATGTCGTCGGGCCGCGAGTCATGTATCACAGCTTGCGACGGTGGATCGCCGGCTATGCCGCCGACGGGCATATCGCCGCGGACTTTGTCGACACAACATCGCTCGACGCGCTGCGCGACGCGGTGCGGCCCGGCCGCACCAAGCTGGTATGGATCGAGACCCCCGCCAACCCGCTTTGGTCGGTCACCGACATCGCCGGCGCGGCCGAGATCGTACACCGCGCCGGCGCGTTGCTGGCGGTCGACAGCACCACCGCGAGCCCGGTGCTGACCCGTCCGGTCGAACACGGCGCCGACATCGTCATGCATTCGGCGACCAAATACCTCAACGGCCACAGCGATGTGATCGCCGGTACACTGACTGGTACGCGCAACGACGAGTTCTGGCAAAAGCTCGTCGCCGGGCGCAGCAGCGGCGGCGCGATCCTCGGTAATATGGAAACCTATCTTTTGATGCGCGGCATGCGGACATTGTTCTTGCGCGTCGAGCGCGCCTCCGCCTCGGCGCAGCGCGTCGCCGAGGTGATGGCGGAACATCCGAGCGTCCTGGAGGTGCTGTATCCCGGCCTGCCGGCCCACCCCGGCCACGCTGTCGCCGCGCGGCAGATGACCGGGGGGTTTGGCGGGATGCTGTCGATCCGGGTCAAGGGCGGCGAAGAGGCGGCGATCGCGACGGCGGCGCGGGTCGAGGTATGGAAACGCGCGACCTCGCTCGGCGGGGTCGAAAGCCTGATGGAGCACCGCGCCTCGATCGAGGGGCCAGGAACGCCGGTGCCGAGCGATCTGCTGCGGCTTTCCGTCGGGATCGAGGACCCGCAGGACCTCATCGACGATCTCGACCAGGCGCTCACGGGCTAAAGAACACCAGCGTCAGCAGCAGATAAAGCGCCAGCAGTACGACCGGACTAATGACCGGAAAGTTGAACCGCCGCCGCGTCAGACGCGAGCAAACGGTTTAGTCGTTTTACATCAGGCCCAATTCGAGGCGGGCTTCCTCGCTCATGCGGTCCTGCGTCCAGGGCGGGGTCCATACCAGCTTGACGCGCACGTCGTTGACGCCCTCGACCGCGCTGATCGTAGTCTTGACCTCGTCCGGCATGCTGGCCGCCACGGGGCAGGACGGCGTGGTCAGCGTCATCTCGACAAAGACGATGCCGCCTTTCTTGACCATCAGCTCGTAGATCAGTCCGAGATTGACCAGATCGACCGGTATTTCCGGATCGCGCACAGTCTTGAGCGCTTCCAGCACCGGATCGAACAGCGTGAGGTCGTCTTCGCCCTCGGGGCGTTCCACCTCGTCGCCTACCTCGGGCGGAGGCGGCGGATCATGCTGCTCGAAAGCAAAGTAATCGTGTTCGTGCTCAGCCGGCATTCTACTACTCCGTCTTGACCGGCTCGGCGGCGCCGCCTTTCAGCGCCGCCTCGAAGGCGTGCCAGGGCAAGGTCGCGCATTTAACCCGCGCCGGATAAGCCTTGACGCCGGTCAGCGGGTCGAGCCGCTCGCTGTCTTCTTCCAACGCCTCGGGCAACTCGCCCGCTTCGCCGCCGGTGACCTTGGCGTGGAATTGCGCGAACAGCGCCCGGGCCTCGGCGAGCGTCTTGCCCTTCAGCACCTCGGTCATCAGTGACGACGAGGCCGTCGAGATCGCGCAGCCCCGCCCCTCGAAGCTGACATCCTCGATGTGGTCGCCAGCCATCTGCAGATACACCGTCACCCGGTCGCCGCAGAGCGGGTTGTGGCCCTTCGCGGTATGTGTCGGATGCTCGATCGCCCGGAAATTGCGCGGATGCCGGCCGTGATCGAGGATGATGTCCTGATAGAGTTCGCGCAAATCCATCGTCATCGCGAAAACATCTCCCGGCAGGCCTCGACCGCGACGGCGAGCGCGTCGACATCGTCGCGATCGTTATAAACGCCGAACGACGCACGTACCGTGCCGGCAATGCCGAGCTTGTCCATCAGCGGCTGCGCGCAATGATGCCCAACCCGCACCGCGACGCCATGCTGATCCAGCACCGTGCCGACGTCGTGCGGGTGGATGCCGTCCAGAGTAAACGACAGCACCGACAGCCGGCGCTGCCCGCCGGCGATCAGGTTGAGGTCCGAGATGCGCGACAGCCGGTCGATCGCATAGCCGGTGAGGTCTTCTTCGTGCTCGCGGATCGCCTCGCGGCCGAGGCTTTCGATAAAATCGAGCGCCAGTTTGAGGCCATGCGCGCCGGAAATATCGGGCGTGCCAGCCTCGAAACGATGCGCCGGATCCTGAAAGTCGGTGTGCGCAGCGGTCACCTGGGTGATCATGCCGCCGCCGGTCTGCCAGGGCGGCATCGCCTCCAACAGCTTGTAGCGGCCCCACAGCACGCCAATTCCCGTCGGCCCATAAGCCTTGTGCCCGGAAAAGACATAGAAATCGCAGCCGATCGCCCGCACATCGACCGGCATGCGCGGGATCGCCTGGCAGCCGTCGACGAGAACCACGGCGCCATGGGCATGCGCCAACTCGACGATCCGCTCGACCGGCAGGATCGCGCCGGTGACGTTGGAGACATGCGTCACCGCGACCATTTTAGTGCGTGGGCCAAGCAGCGCCTCGAATGCGGCGAGGTCGAAGCCCCCATCAGCACCGGTCGGCGCGACGACGAGCCGGGCACCCATCCGCTCGCAGATCATCTGCCACGGCACAAAATTCGAGTGATGTTCGAGATCGCTGACGATGATCTCGTCACCGGCTTTCAGAAATGCCGGGCCCCAGCTCTGCGCGACGAGGTTAATGCTCTCGGTGGCGCCGCGGGTAAACACGATCTCGTTGACGTCGGCAGCGTTCAGAAAACCCCGCACTGTTTGGCGCGCCGCTTCGAAATGGTCGGTCGAGCGCTGGCTCAGCTGGTAGACGCCGCGATGCACATTGGCGTAATCGCGGCGGTAAAACTCGGCGATGCCGTTGATCACCGCCGCCGGCTTTTGCGCGCTGGCGCCAGAATCGAGAAACACCAGGCCGGGGTTGTTCTGGTAGATCGGGAACTGGCGGCGCAGCGCGCGCGGGTCGAGCTTGGCATCGAACCCCGGGCGCGGCTTGGCCGCGATCAGGTCGTTCATCACGCATCCTCCAGCCGAGCGAGCCGCAGGCTCAGCCGGCCCAATAGGTGCTCGCGGATCGCCGGGTCGGCGATGCCCTCGATTGGCTCGCGCAAAAACCCTTCGATCAAGAGGCGCCGTGCTTCGTGGGTCGGGATGCCGCGAGCGCGCAAATAGAACAGGGCCGCCTCGTCCAACTCGCCGACGCTGGCGCCATGCGCGCACTTGACGTCGTCGGTGAGGATTTCGAGCTCAGGCTTGGTGTCGATCGACGCCCGCCGCCCGAGGATCAGATTGCGGCTGGTCTGCCGCGCATCAGTTTTTTGCGCACGCTCGCGGACAATGATCTTGCCCTGAAACGCGCCGTGGCCCTGATCGACGGCGACACCTTTGATCAACTCGCTGGTTCTGCCGCCGGGCAGCCCGTGGTCAATGGCCGTGACGATGTTGGTTTCTTCCAAGCCGGCGACGACAAAGGCGCCGTCGATGCGGCATTCGGCATCGACCCCCGCGACCGTGACGGAAATTTCCTGGCGCACCGTGCCGCCACCGAGCAACAGCGAGAACGCATCGAGCTTGGCGCGCTCCGAAAGCAGTACGGCGTCAATGTCTTCAAAATGGGTTGCCTCGCGGGCTTCCTCGACCAGCGCGACGCGGGTTAGTGCCGCTTCATGCTCGATACGCCACAAGGCGAAGTCGTTGCGCCAATATTTGCCGTCCCCGGCATAGGTCTCGACGACCGTCGCGCGGCTACCGTGGCAGAGCTCGATCATGTTGCGGGTATGCAGCGAGGCGTCGCCGGCACCCGAGGCGAGATGCACGATCTCGATCGGGGAATCGAGCGAGACACCGTAGCCGACTTCAAGCACAAAGCCGTTGGCGAAGAACGCCGCGCTGAGCGAGGCAAAAGGGTGCTCCGTCCCGGCATCGATCGCAAAGGCCCTGACCAAATCCGGGCGCTTTTCGATCGCCGTGCGCGTTGAGCCAAACCAGCAACCATCTGGCAAGTCGAGCCGCGACAATTCCGGTGCGAACCGGCCATCGATCAGCACGATGCGCGCGGCACTGTCCGCAAGCACCAGCCCAGACGGCACGCCCATCGGCTGCCCCATGACCGAAGGCAGCATCGGGTGCCGTTCGAGCGACCGCAGGTCGAGATAGCGCCAGTTCTCGCTGCGCCGTGTCGGGAAACCCAACTCGGCGAAGCGATTGAGGCTAATCCGGCGCGCCTCGCGCAGCCAGTCCGGCTCGTCCGCGGTCTCGGCGAAGACGTCGAGATAGGGCCGCGCCTCGGGCTTCACGGAGAAATCGACTACCGCGTTCATGCTTGCCTCACGCCGCGTCGACCGCGCCATAGCCGCGGCGTTCAAGTTCGGCGGCGAGGCTCTTGTCGCCGCTTTCGACGATGCGGCCGCCTTGCAGCACATGCACCCGGTCCGGCTCGACATGGGACAGGAGGCGCTGGTAATGAGTGATCATCACGATCGCGCGATCAGGCGCACGCAGCTCGTTGACCCCGCGTGCGACGAGACGCAGCGCGTCGATATCGAGCCCGCTGTCGGTCTCGTCGAGGATCGCGAGGCGCGGCTCCAGCATCGCCATCTGGAAGATTTCGTTGCGTTTTTTCTCGCCGCCCGAAAAACCGACATTGACCGCGCGCTGCATCAGGTCTTCGCTGATTTCCAGCAACTTCAGCTTCGCCCGTACCGCGCGCAGGAACTGGCCGGCGTCGAGCTCCGGCTCGCCGCGGTGACGGCGGGCGGCGTTGAGGGCGGCGCGCAAGAAGTACATGTTGTTCACGCCGGGGATCTCGACCGGGTACTGAAACGCGAGGAACACGCCCTCGCGCGCCCGCTCGTCGGCCGGCATGTCCAAGAGGTCGCGGCCGAGATAGGTGATGCTGCCCTCGGTGATCTCATAGCCCTCGCGCCCGGCGAGCACCGAGGCAAGCGTCGACTTGCCGGAACCGTTCGGCCCCATGATCGCGTGCACCTCGCCGGCTTCGACCGTAAGGTCGATGCCTTTGAGGATTTCGCGCCCATCCTTGGGCCGCGCGTGCAGACTCTTGATTTCTAACATCATCGCAACGACTAAATCCTGTTTCGGTCCAATGGCCTATTCGCTGACAGCCCGCAAACGGCTGGCGTAGTAAGCAAGGTCGCTCGCCTCGTTCCATTCACCGCGCCGCTTCGCACTGTCGATGTCGTGGCCCAAATTTCGGAGCTCCAAGCGGCGCCAGGCACGACGCGCCACCGGATTCTCAATGTCGTTCCCGAGATGATCGTCGACCCACCGCAAGCGGGCGTAACTGCCCTCAAATCCAGGAAGATTGCGCCAATATCCAAACCCAACGTCCATCTCGTTCTCCATCGCTGTCGATGGAGATAATTTGCGAATTTCTGGTGTGGAATTCAAGGCGGTCACCCCACGCTGCCTTCGAGACTGACGGCGAGGAGCTTTTGCGCCTCGACCGCGAACTCCATCGGCAGCTCCTTCAGGACTTCCTTGCAGAAGCCGTTGACGATCAGCGACAGCGCATCCTCCATGCTCAGACAGCGCTGGCGGCAATAGAACAGCTGGTCCTCGCTGATCTTCGAGGTGGTCGCCTCGTGCTCGACTTTGGCCGAGGGGTTGCGCACCTCGATATAAGGTACGGTGTGCGCGCCGCAGCGCTCGCCGATCAGCAGCGAGTCGCATTGGGTGTAGTTGCGGGCGTTCTCGGCGCGCGGCTGCACGCGCACGAGGCCGCGATAGGTGTTTTGTCCGCGCCCAGCCGAAATGCCCTTGGAAATGATCGTCGACGATGAATTCCGGCCGATATGAATCATCTTGGTGCCGGTATCGGCCTGCTGGCGATTGTTGGTGATCGCCACCGAATAAAACTCGCCAACGCTGTCGTCGCCTTCGAGCACGCAGCTTGGGTATTTCCAGGTGATCGCCGAGCCGGTCTCGACCTGGGTCCAGGAAATCTTCGCCCGCGCGCCGCGGCAGGCGCCGCGCTTGGTGACGAAATTGTAGATGCCGCCCTTGCCCTCGGCGTCGCCCGGATACCAGTTCTGCACGGTCGAGTATTTGATCTGCGCGTCTTGGTGGGCGATCAGCTCGACGACCGCCGCATGCAGCTGGTTCTCGTCGCGCTGCGGGGCGGTGCAGCCTTCGAGGTAGCTGACATAGGCGCCCTTGTCGGCGATCAGCAGTGTGCGCTCGAACTGGCCGCTGTTGCGCGCGTTGATGCGGAAATAGGTGCTCAACTCCATCGGGCAGCGTACGCCCGGCGGGATGTAGGCGAACGACCCGTCGCTGAACACGGCGCTGTTGAGCGCGGCGAAAAAATTATCGTTCTGCGGCACCACAGTACCAAGATACTTGCGGACAAGCTCGGGATGCTCGCGCACCGCCTCGCCGAACGAGCAGAAGATGATGCCAAGTTCGGCCAGCTGCGCCTTGAAGGTCGTGGCGACCGACACGCTGTCGAACACCGCGTCGACCGCGACGCCGGCCAGTGCCTCGCGCTCGCGCATCGGCACGCCGAGCTTTTCGTACATCGCCAACAGCTCGGGATCGACCTCGTCCAGCGACTTTGGCGCGTCGTCCTTCGACTTTGGCGCCGAATAATAGGTCGCTCCCTGATAGTCGATCGGCTCGATCTTGAGCCGGGCCCAGTCCGGCGCTTCCATCTTCTCCCAGGCACGGAATGCCTGCAGCCGCCAGTCGAGCAGCCACTCAGGCTCGCCCTTCTTGGCCGAGATGAAGCGCACCGTGTCCTCGCTGAGGCCGGGAGGCGCCGACTCCGTTTCGATATCGGTGACAAAACCGTATTTGTAGCCCTCGTTGAGGGCGGCGATCTGCGTGCTAACCGGCGCGCTCATCAGGCCAACTCCGCCATCGGCTGCGCCGCCGCCGCAGGCATAAAGGTATAGGGCGTGATCATGTCGTCGAGTGTCACCGCCTTGAGCGCCTCACCGACCGCGCGGTTGATCGCCGCCCAATGCGGCCTGGTCGGGCAATAGGTGGTGTGGGTGCACTCATAGACATGCACCGAACATTGGGTGAGGCCGATATCGCCATCGATCGCGGCGACCACCTCGGCGATCGTGACCGCGGCCGCCGGGCGCGACAGCCGGTAGCCGCCCGCCGCGCCGCGCGTTGCGCTGACGACGCCGGCATGAGCGAGCGCCTTCAGGAGCTTGGCGACGGTCGCCAAGGGCAGCCGCGTCGCCGCGGCCACGGACGCGGCGTTCTCCTGCCGGTCGGGCGCCAGCGCCAGATGCGTGGCAACGATGACGCCGTAATCGGCGAGCTTGGACAGAATGATCATGCCGTCGTCCGGTCGGGGTATCGCGGGGGCAATTCGTACTAATTTAGTACGCGATACATCGTTGCTCGGCGTGCCCCGGTCAAGGCCAAAAGACGCCGCAGGACGAAAACTCCCGCAGCACCTCGAACAAAGACGGGGTTGTCGCTACAGGCCCAGGCCGAGATTGCCCAGCTGGATATTCAGCGCGAGCCGGACGATGCCGCCGCGAAAAACGAACGTTTTGGTGTTGCTGAAATTGACAAAGGCGTCATTCATCGGCTCGGCGACGCGCGGCGGTCAGTCCCGTAAATGGTCTGTGACATCGACCGGACGATGTGGAATATCAAGTCGCGGTGAACCAGTTCTCGGGAATCGGCACACGAAATTCTGCAAGTTGGCGCATCAACTGCCGCCATCTATCAGCATATTCGGGCATTCCCTTCGGAGGCCACGCGATCCTATCCTCTCCGATTGGAGGGCACGTTTCTGGAGGTTCAAGTGAGTGAATGTCGGTCATAGCAGCATTTATGGTATCGTCCTCTTGCATTTATAGGTTCTCGTGTTAAGGGCGCGGAAACGCCAACCCCTCGATTTGGATGCTGGCCGCTCTTTCGGTCAGAACTGCAGCCCGAGATGCGCCGTCAGAGATATCGGTCTATTGGTGATGTCGATGTTGTTCGGGATACCAATGTTCGCGGCGTGGTAGGTCGCCTCGCTGATGAAAAATCGTCCCGTTACGCCAGCATAGATATTGGATGTCAGGTCATAGTCGAAACCAAGGAATACTTGACCGGCGACCGATGTCTGAGAATTGCTCGCGGAGAACCCGAGCGCCGAACCGGATAGCGTGCCGAATGCGACACCAACACCCGTGCCGAGAAAGGGATGAAAGCCACTGATGCTTGGACGCCACTCCGCATTGAACATCATCGCGTTGGTAATGAGGTTGAGGTTGGCCGTCGCCGAGGTTAGCCCGAGGATCGGGCCGGCGCTGCTTGACGCCGTTATTGAGCCTGAGTCGCTGAAATAAAGATACTGCGCTCCGAGGCTAATGTCCGGGAGGCCCAGAGGGCTATCAAACCAGATGCCGGCGTCAGCCGTGATACCGCCGCCGCCGAGTAGGTTGGTGCTGACAGAACCGACACCGGGGCTGGATACTGTCGTATCAGTTCCACCGTTGTTGTAGCCGACTCCGCCTTCGAGCCGCATATTTCCAGCCAGCGAATTTCCGCTCGACCGGACCGAGGTCGGCGATGCTGGCAGCGGCGTTGCCGCAGACCCGATGATGTCCGGCACGGTCACGGTGGAGACCGGGAAGGGCGGCGGTGCGGTTGGCGTTACTGCGATCGGGACCGGTGAGGCCTGAGCTGCCGGCGTCGGGGTTATCGAGATCGGCGCGGCTTGGGCTGCCGACGCCGGCGCTGCCGTCATGGGGGCAGCGGATGTCGGCGGCGCGGCGGGCAAGGGTTCCGATTTCGCGGCCGCCGGCGGGGTCGGGTTCAGTATTTGATCGACGATGTCGCCGGTCACCGTCTGCGCGGGCGCACCGGCTGAAGAAATTACGCCGATTGCTACCGCGACGCCAAAGACTCGACCGGCCACGTTGTCCATCCGCGCAATATTCGGCACCCCGACGTTGAGCGCGCCGCAAGTTTCGGCCCAGTGCCGTGGTGTAAGCTCATGGAAAGACTCGGCTATATGCGCGCGTTGCGCTCGACGGTTTCAGGGTAATTGCCGAATCGGCTTGATTATCCGCGGGTTGCGAGCCCCGCGCGCTTGTTGCCCGCGGCCGGCGTGACCATCTCCTGTTCGGGCCGTTGCCAAGCGGCCCAAAAGAGAGACGCCACGATGAAACTGCTCGTCGTCGAGGACGACCGCGAGACCGCCGCCTACCTCGTCAAAGGCCTTTCGGAAAGCGGCTACACGGTCGATCAATCGGCCGATGGCCGTGAGGGCCTGTTCCTCGCCAGCAGCGGCAGTTATAACGCGATCATCCTGGATCGCATGCTGCCCGGCATGGACGGGCTGGCGATGCTCGGCGCGCTGCGTGCGGCGGAGATCGGCACGCCGTCGCTGATCCTGTCGGCGCTGGGCAGTGTCGATGACCGGGTCAAGGGATTGCGTGCCGGTGGCGACGATTATCTCGTCAAACCCTTCGCGTTCAGCGAGCTGCTGGCGCGTGTGGAGGCCCTGTTGCGGCGCGGGGCGGCGGGCACGACAACGACCAAGCTGCGCGTCGCCGACCTCGAACTCGACCTGCTGACGCGCTCGGTAAAGCGCGGCGACACCACGATCGACCTGCTGCCGCGCGAATTTCAACTGCTCGAATATCTGATGCGAAGCACGGGGCACGTCGTCACGCGCACGATGCTGTTGGAGCATGTTTGGGACTACCATTTCGACCCGCAGACCAACGTAATCGACGTACATGTCAGCCGGTTGCGGCAGAAGATCGACCGCAATTTCGACCGGCCGCTGATTCATACGGTGCGCGGCGCCGGCTATTGCCTGCGCGCGCCCGATTGACGGCGCGATGCTGCGGTTATTCGGCCAGCTGAGGCGGATTGTCCGCACCCATGCGTTTCGCCTGGCGACGCTCTACGTCACAGTATTCGCGGCGTCGATGTTTGGCGTGCTGCTCTTTGTCTATTGGTCGAGCGCAGATTTTGTCGAGCGCCAGACCCAGGCGACACTTGATGCGGAGATCGCCGGGTTGGCGGAGCAATACGCCCAGCGCGGCATTAGCGGGCTGGTGCAGATTGTCGCCGCGCGCAGCGCCGGTGATCGCGGCGACGGCATGCTCTATCTCGTGACCAACGCCGACGGCCACCCGCTCGCCGGCAACATCACCGGCTGGCCGTCAGGCACCCCGGTCGCGCCGGGGCCGCTGGCGTTCAGCGTCTCGGTCAAGGTGAAGGGGCAGACCCAGATGCGTCCGGCTCAGGGCGCGCTGATCGTAATCCCCGACGGCTACCGGCTGCTGGTGGCGCGCGACATCAGCGATGCCGCGCTGTTTCGCGAACGGATCAAAACTACGCTGCTCTGGGCGGGGCTCGTCGCGCTTATCGCCGGGCTCATCGGCGGCGCGGTGATGAGCCGCAACCTGCTGCGCCGCGTCGAGCAGGTCAATCGCACCGCGGAACGGGTCATGCGCGGCAATCTCTCCGACCGCGTGCCGCTCAAGGGCACCACTGACGAGTTCGACCAGTTGGCGGCCAATCTGAACAACATGCTCGACCAGATCGAACGCCTCATGGCGGGGATGCGCGAGGTCTCCGACAATATCGCGCACGATTTGCGTACGCCCCTGGCGCGGCTGCGCGCCCGTCTGGAACTGAGCCTCATCGACGGCCCCGAGGAGGGCACGCAAACCGAGGCGGTGCGGGCCGCGATCGACGAGGCCGACCGGCTGCTCGCCACCTTCAACGCGCTGCTCAGCATCGCCGAGGCGGAGTCCGGCGCGCGCCGCAATGCGGCCGAGCCGCTCGATCTCGCGCAGACGGCGCGCGCGGCGGCCGAGCTTTATGAACCGGTCGCTGAGGAAAAAGGCTGCGCGCTCTGTCTCGATGTCGAGCCTGGGGTGATGATCCGCGGCGATCGCCATTTGCTGTCGCAGGCGGTCGCCAATCTGCTGGACAACGCGCTCAAATATGGCGGCGGCGAGGTCAAGCTGTCGGCACATCAGTGCGAAGGACGGGCAGCGCTCGAAGTCTCCGACACGGGACCCGGCATCCCCGAGACCGAGCGCGATGCGGTGTTCGACCGGTTTGTGCGGCTCGAACCGTCGCGCAGCACACCCGGTAATGGGTTGGGATTGAGTCTGGTGCGCGCGGTGGCGCGGCTGCATAACGGTACGGTCGCGCTAGCTGACAACCACCCCGGGCTTAAGGTGCGGCTGGAATTTGCCGCGCTTTGATCATTCGGTCGGAATGTCAAAGGAACTCATCGACGGCCGGACACTTAATGAGGGTGCTCAGATGATTTTTGTTCTGTGTCGAACGGGGTTAGCCTTTACCGTTGCCTTGTTGATTTCAGGAGTTGCGTTCGCTCAAACCACGCCCGCGCAGCACCACATGGCGGGCATGATGGCGACCGCCGGCGCGGTGCCCAAGCTGCCCGGTCAGGACGCGTTCGGCGCGCTTCAGGAGATCGTGCAGATCCTGGAAGCAGACCCCAAGACAGACTGGTCGAAGGTCGATCTCGAAGCGCTGCGGCAGCACTTGATCGACATGAATGAAGTCACGCTCAAGGCCGCAGCCAGTCCGAAGGAGATCGACGGCGGACTTGAGATCGCGATAACCGGCGGAGGGCGCACGCTGACCGCGATTCAGCACATGATTCCCGCCTGGGCCCAGACAATGAATGGATACCGGGGCTGGGGCGCAAAAGCCGCACCGCTACCCGACGGCGAGCTACTCACCGTTACCACTACAGACCCGAAAGAGGTCCAGCACATCCGTGGTCTGGGTTTTATCGGATTGCTTGTGAGCGGCTCGCATCATCAGCCCCACCACCTGATGATGGCTAAGGGCGAGTTCGCGCATGGTCAGTAAGGCCCGTGCCTTCCTAAGCAGCGAGACCCGGGGCGCAGGCTAAGCCTGCTCGTCAAGGCCCTCGCGCAACTGACGAACGCGCTCGCCGGTTTCGATCATCAGATCGTGAAACCGGTCGCGGTCGTAGCCCGCGCTTTCCAGCACCGGGGTCATGATGTCATCGTCGAGCAACTCGTCGAGGCTCGGCTCATAGCGGCAGCATTCGATGCGTCCAACCATGACTCCCCTCCTATCTGATCAAGTTGTATGCAGTATCGGCGGCAAGCGTGTCCGCAATATGGCTTTGACCCGGAAATTTCGCGGCATTTTGCCCATCCTATTGCCGTAATTTCGCCTGAATGGCGAAACGCGTGCGCAGTTCGAATGCTTGGTGCCGCTTTCCCGCGGCGCCAGCTTCCGTTAAGGGTAACGGCGAGCCGACCGTGATATTCCCGCCCCATCGTCGAGGCGCTGTGTGATCGCCGCGTTTATCGCCCGCCTAGTCGAGTTCAGTCGGCGCCATGCCGCGGTTCATGCCCTCACCGCGTTGCTGTTGACGCTGGTTGCGGGCTGGTACGCGGCGGGGCATCTAGGCATCAACACCGACATCGAAAAGCTGCTCCCCAGCAATTTGCCGTGGCGGCAGAACGAGATCGCGCTCGACCGCGCCTTCCCGCAAAACGCCAACCTGCTGGCGATCGTCATCGACGGCCGGAACGGCGATCTTGCGGACAGCGCGGCACAGCATCTTGCCGACCGGCTGAGGGCCGAGCCGCAGCTTTTTCACAATGTTCGACGCCCCGATGGCGGCCCGTTTTTTGACCGCAATGGACTGCTCTACCTGTCCGTCGACGAACTCAACGACCTGTCGCAGCAGCTTGTCGCCGCCCAACCGCTGATCGGCAGCCTGTCCGCCGATCCAAGCCTTCGCGGCCTCTTCGACACGCTAAAGCTCTTTGTCGAGGGGGCGGCACGCGGCGATGTCGGGATCGAGAAGCTCGAACCGACTTTGGCCAAGATCGCCGATGTCGTCGATGCGGTCGCCGCCGGCAAGCCGGCAAGCCTGTCCTGGGCCGAGGTACTGACCGGCACAAAGCCCAACCCGCACGATCTGCGTAAATTCGTGTTGGCCCAGCCGGTGCTCGACTACAGCGCGCTCGAACCCGGCCGCAAGGCGACGGATGAAATTCGCCGCATCGTGTCCGATCTCGGCCTGACCCCCGAAACCGGGGTGCGGGTGCGCATCACCGGCTCGGTCGCGCTCGACGACGACCAATTTGAGGCACTGCAGGAAGGCGCGTTACGCTCGACGCTGCTCTCGGTTGGGTCGGTCGTCGTCATCCTGTTGCTCGGATTGCGCTCGCCGCGGCTGGTGATCGCGATCCTCGCGACGGTGATCGCCGGGCTGGTGATGACGGGCGCTTTCGCGGCGCTGGCGGTCGGCTCGCTCAACCTGATCTCGGTCGCGTTTGGCGTGCTGTTTATCGGGCTGGCGGTCGATTTCAGCATCCAGTTCTCGGTGCGCTACCGCGACCAGCGGCACCGCCTCGGGGCGCTGGATACCGCACTCGCCGGCGCGGCACGGACGATCGGGCCGTCGTTGGCGCTAGCCGCCGCCTCGACCGCGATCGGCTTTCTGTCATTTGTTCCGACCCCTTATGTCGGGGTGCGCGAACTGGGCTGGATCGCCGGCACCGGCATGGTCATCGCGATCGCACTCAATTTTCTGCTGCTGCCGGCGTTGCTGGCGCTGCTCAAACCGCGCGCCGAGCCCGAGGCCGTGGGCTTCGCCCGCGCCGCGCCGGTGGATGCTTTTGTGAGGCGCCGGCGTTTTTGGATTATTGGCGCGGCGGGTGTGCTGGCGTTGCTATGCCTCGCGCTGCTGCCGCGTGTCACGTTTGACTTCGACCCGCTCGACCTCAAAAACCCGAACAGCGAGGCGATGCAGACCATCCTCGACCTCGCGCGCCATCTGGACACAACGCCATACACGGCTGAGGTGTTGACGCCGTCGCTCGACGCGGCAAAGACGCTCGCCGACAAGCTGAGCGCGCTTCCCGAAGTTGCGCAGGTGGTCACCGGTGCGAGCTTTATCCCGACCGACCAGGACAAGAAGCTCGCGATCCTGTCGGACCTGAGCTTGTTGGTCGGCCCAAGTATGTCGCCGGTAAGCAAGGCCGCCGCGCCGACCGATGCGCAGATCATGGCGTCAATCGCCGCTTGCCGCGACGCGCTCAAGACCTTCGCGGCCGCGCATCCCGACGCCAAAGCCGTCGCGCGGCTGGCCGCGGCACTCTCGGCCGCGGTCGAACGGGGGCCGCAAATCATTCCCGTGCTCGACAAAGCATTGCTCTCGGGCCTGCTCTACCGGCTCAAGCTGCTCGGCCAGCTGATCCAGGCAAAAGCCGTGACGCTGGACGATTTGCCGGCCGACCTCCGCAACGCCTGGATCGCGTCCGATGGCGCCGCGCGCGTGGAGGTGTTTCCGAAAGGCAATGCGCGCGACCCGGCTGTACTGCGGAAATTTGTTGCCGCGGTCCACAGCATCGCACCGCAAGCGACAGGCACGCCGGTGACGATCCAGGAATCCGGGCGGCTGATCAGCTCGTCCTTTGTCGAGGCCGGGGTCATCGCCGTCGTCGCGATCATGGTGCTGCTCGCGGCGGTGCTGCGCCGGCCGCGCGACGTGGCGCTGGTCGTCGCGCCTCTGCTGCTCGCAGCGCTGATGACGCTGGCGTTGACCGTCGTCACCGGCCAAAAGCTCAATTACGCCAATATCATCGCGCTGCCCTTGCTGCTCGGCATCGGGGTCGCGTTCGACATCTATTTTGTGATGAATTGGCGTGCCGGCCTCACCGACCATCTGCAATCCTCGACCGCGCGCGGCGTCGTGTTCAGCGCGGCGACGACGATGTGCGCGTTTGGCAGCCTGTGGCTGTCGCCTGATATCGGCACCTCCGAGATGGGCAAGCTGCTGACGCTGTCGCTCATGATGACGGTGTTCTGCACACTGTTTATTCTGCCGGCGCTGCTCGGTCCGGCCCGGATCAGCGCGGCGGCAGATCGGCGTAGCGCACCAGCCGCAGCCCCAGTGCCGCGACCAGCGCCCGCACGCGCGGGCTCAACAAAGCCGCAAGCTCCTCGGCGTGCCGGTAGCCTGGCGCGAAAGAAACCGCGCCGACCGCGGGGTGGGCGTAAATCTCGCTGACGCCGTCCGGCAGATGCGGCAGCAGCGCGAGCAGCCGCTCTTCGGTCATCGCCCCGCTCCAGGCGAGGCCGAAGACCTGGTCGTTGCGCGCAAGGCCGGCACGATCGAGCCGTTTGCGCAGCGATGCGGTCACGGGAGACCAGGCCGGCGCCGTTATGCGCTCGTCGGGCGCCGCCTGGCGCAGTGACGCAGCGGACTCCCAAGGCAACCGCATCGCGCGCATCCCATAGTCGCGGCCGATCTCGATGACGAGGCGCGCGACCGTCGGATGAAGGTGGACGTGCTTATGGCCGTTGACATGGTCGAGCGGCAGGCCAGTTGCGGCAAACGCCGCAAATTGTGCTCGGATTTCGGCCGCGAGTTGGCGCCGCGCGGCGGGCGAAAAATAAAAGCGAAACCCAGCGCGCACCATGTTGGGGTCGAAGGTGCCATCTGCACCCACCAACGCCGGCACGTCGGCTACAGGCAGCACGGGCGCACCATCGGCCAGCACAAGATGCAGCCCGACACCCAGCCCCGGCAGCCGCTTCGCGCGGGCCACCGCGTCGGCGACGGCCGGTTCGCCGACCATCAGGCTCGTCACTGTCAGAATGCCGTCGCGATGCGCCTGCTCGACAGCCTCATTGACGGCGATATCGCGACCAAAATCATCGGCGCAGACGATGAGCTGTTTCACGCTGCGCGATGCCGGATCAAGCCGCCCGCGCATCCTCCAAAATCATCGCGGCGCATTTCTCGCCGATCATGATCGACGGCGCGTTGGTGTTGCCGCCGGGGACTTGCGGCATGATCGAGGCATCGGCGACGCGCAGCCGTTCGATGCCGTGCACCTTGAGGCGCGGATCGACGACATCGTCGACCGCGCGGCCCATGCGGCAGGTGCCGACCGGGTGCAAATTGGAGACGCCGCGAATGCGGATTTCCGCCTTGATGTCGTCGTCGCTCTGGCAGCCGAGGCCGGGGATCACCTCCTCGACGATATACGGCTTGAGCGCCGGCTGCGCGGCGATCTTGCGGCTGAGCCGGGCGCCATAAATCAGCGCCTGAAAATCGTATTCGCTGGCGAGGAAATTGAAACGGATCGCCGGTGCTGCGAGCGGGTCGGCGCTCTTGATCCGCACCGTGCCGCGGCCTTCCGGGCGCAGGTGCACCGGGCTGAATGTAAAGGCCGAAAACGGGTGCGGCTTGATGCCAGTGCGCAGCCGCTCCTGCGTGCTCCAGCCGAACATGTTGATCTGCAGGTCAGGCTGTTCGAGGCGCGGGTCGCTTTTGACAAAGGCGCCGGCATAGATGCCGGCATTCGCCAATTGACCGGAGCGGGTCAAAAAATATTGCGCACCCTGGGTCAGCTTGCGCAGCGGGCTGGCGGCGAGGTCGTTGAGCGTCACTTTTTGCGGGCAGCGGAAGACCAGATAGGTGTTGAAATGGTCGTGCAGATGTTTCCCCACGCCTTCCATGTCGCGCACCACGGGGATGCCGTATTCCCGCAGCAGTTCGCCCGGACCGACGCCCGACAGTTGCAGCAGTTGCGGCGAGCCGTAGACGCCGCCCGAGACGATAATCTCGCCCTTGGCATAGGCGGTCTGCCTGCCCTCCGGCGTCTGGTATTCGATGCCGACCGCCCTGCCGCCCTCGAACAGGATGCGAGTCGCGTGCGCCTGGGTGGCGATCGTCAGGTTGGCGCGGCCCTTCGCCGGGCCGAGATAGGCGCGCGCCGACGACCAGCGTCGACGGTTGGTCGTGGTGGTCTGGTAATAGCCGACGCCTTCCTGCCGGGCGCCGTTAAAATCGTCATTGGCCGGGACGCCGGCCTCGATCGCCGCCTTGACCATCGCGTCGCCAAGCGCGCAGCGCACCGGGTTCGACACGTGCAGCGGCCCGCCGACGCCGTGGAACTCGCTCGGCCCGCGCTCCTGGTCCTCCGCCTTTTTGAAGAAAGGAAGGACGTCCTCATAGCTCCAGCCTTCGCAGCCACGCTGGCGCCAGCCGTCGTAATCGGTCGGCGTGCCGCGCATATAGACCATACCGTTGATCGAACTGGTGCCGCCCAGCACCTTGCCGCGCGGCTGATAAAGCGTGCGGCCGTTCAGCTCCTTTTCCGGCTCGCTGTCGAACATCCAGTTCACCCGCGGGTCGGTATAGGTGCGGGTGTAGCCAAGCGGGACGTGGATCCACGGGTTGGTGTCCTTGGTGCCGGCTTCGAGCAGCAGCACCTGGTATTTACCGCTTTCCGACAGCCGCCCGGAGACCGCGCATCCCGCCGACCCGGCGCCGGTGACGATGAAGTCGTAGGTGTTGCTGCTGTCGGCCATGTGCGTTTCCTCCGCTATCCGCTCGGGGAACGATAGCCAAAGCCCACGTGATCAGGGAAGAGCGCGCCTCTCCCACATAGCCCGCCAGACGCCGCGACCCTGGGTCCGGTCCCGGATCAGTGATCTATATCAAAGCGGTCGCGCTGCGACGGCGCTAAAGTACGCAACGTCCCAATTAGCGGGCGAAAATTGGCCATACGGGAGGCGGAAGATGCGCGCTATGGATGTGATGACGACCGATGTGATCACGGTTAATCCGGATATGAGTGTGCAAGCCCTGGCGACGCTACTGGCGGAACGCGGCATCAGCGGTGCCCCCGTCGTCGATGCGCAGGGAAAGCTGGTCGGGATCATCAGCGAGGGCGATCTGCTGCACCGGACGGAGATCGGAACGGCGCATCGGCACCGCGAACGCCGCCGCTCGTGGTGGCTCGATCACTTCGCCTCCGACGCGGCGCGCGATTACGTCAAGTCGCATGGCCGCACGGTAAAGGACATCATGTCGCCCAACGTCGTGAGCGTGACCGAGAACACCGATCTCGGCGATGTGGCTGCGGTGCTTGAAGCCAAGCGGATCAAACGTGTACCGGTCCTGCGCGGCGGCCAGGTCGTCGGCATCATCAGCCGCGCCAATATCGTCCGCGCGGTCGGTGCGACAAAAGGCGCGGGCCCGCGTGACGCCGAAAATGACGACCGCTCCATCCGGCAACGGCTTCTCGGCGAACTCGGTCACGAGGAATGGGCCAAGGTCTGGCCGGAAGACGTCATCGTGCGCGACGGCATCGTGCATTTCTGGCTGTCAGACGATGAGCCCGGCGAGAAACGGCGCGCCTTGCGCGTCGCCGCGGAAACCATCGCCGGCGTGCGCGGGGTGGAGGAGCACCTCCTGCCGGCCACGGTCTACCCCGCTTTCTGAACAGCACGGCCAGCGCCCCGTGTGGCTTCGCCACGGCATGCCGTCCTTGCGGCCGCATGATCCGGGCAGCCCGCACGCGGCCGCTTGGTGTATGCTGAGACAGTGACTGTCACGCGCCAAAACTTGTTCGACAGCGACATGCTGCAGGTCGGCGGGTTTGACGCGCGTCCGGCGACGGATGCCTGCAGCGAGGTCGAATGGCAGCCGGGTCACGCGGTGGTCCTGCCCTTCGCCGGTGTTTTTGCTAAGCACGACGCGCCGGGCCGCCATGTCATCGGCACGCCGAGCCATGCGGTATTTTTCGCGCCGGAACTGCCTTACCGCATCGGATTTCCCGGCGCGATCGGCGACCGCGCGCTGACCTTGCGGTTTAGCGGCGAGCTGGCGCCCGAATGGCTCGATCGCCGCGGGCCGGACCGGCTGTTGCCGTCGGCGGCGTTGTTGCCGGGGCGGGCAATGGTACTGCGTGATCTGCTCCGCACGCGCCTCGCCTCGGGTGCCGCGGATCGGCTCGAGACCGAAGCACTAAGCCTGGAATTATTGGGCGTCGTGCTGCAATCGCTGCGTCCGGCGCCGCGCGCGGCCACCAAGTTGCGCCATGCGCGCGCCGTCGAGCGCGTCAAAGAGGCGGTGGCCCTGGCGCCGGCCGATAATTGGAGCGTCGCAAGACTCGCCCGCACCGCGTATCTCTCACCCTTTCATCTATGCCGCGTTTTCCGCGACATGACGGGCACGTCGCTGCACGACTATGTCGTCCGCGAACGCCTGGCACAGAGCCTTGACGCCGTCCTCGATCGCGCCGGTAATCTCACCGCTATCGGCCTTGACGCCGGTTTCGCCAGCCATAGCCATTTCACCGCACGCTTCCGGCGGTTTTTCGGCTGCACGCCGGCGGCGCTGCGGCAAAGGATGACGACCGCACGCCGCGCCGAGATACGCAAGATCATGACAGCGGCGCGGAGCCCCTCCGCCCTAGATTGATCGCCGCCACAGCGGAGATCGGGGGCATGGATATCGCGGCTTTTCATGCAGCGCGCCGTTTTGTCGAGGTTCCATCGGGGCGCATCGCCTATATCGAGCAGGGGCGCGGCCCGGCGGCGCTCTTTGTCCACGGCGTGCCGCTCAACGGTTATCACTGGCGTCATGTCATCGCCCGTTTGCAGCATCGCCGGCGCTGCATTGCGATCGATCTGATGGGGCTGGGCTACAGCGAAATCCGCCCGGACCAGGATGTCTCCTTTACCGCGCAGGCGCGGATGATCGCCGAGGTCATCGACGCGCTCGGGATCGGCAGGATCGATCTCGTCGCCAATGACAGCGGCGGGGCGGTCGAGCAGATCTTTGCCGCGCACCATCCTGACCGGCTGACGTCGCTCGTCCTGACCAATTGCGACGTACATGACGGCTGGCCGCCGCCGCAAATCCTGCCGCTGATCGAACGCGCGCGCACCGGCTCGCTCGCGCCGATCTTTCAGCCGCTAATTGACAACCCGGCGGCGGCGCGCGAACGCCACGCCAGAGGCCAACCGGTGCCGCTGTTCCGCTGCTATGCCGATCCCGGCGTTTTGACCGACGACCTCATCCGGCTCTATCTACAGCCGCCCTTGGCGTCGCCGCAGCGCATCCGCGCGTTCGAGCGATATTTTCTGGGTTTCGACAACACACACACGACCGCGATTTACCCGGCGCTCAAGACGCTGCAGGCGCCGACTCTGATCGTCTGGGCCCTTGACGATTTTTTCTTCGACCGGAAATGGGCGTATTGGCTGAACGACACAATCCCCGGCGCCCGGCGCGTCGTCGAGGTCGCCGACGCAAAGCTGTTTTTTCCGGAAGACCGCCCGGAGGCGCTGGCGGCGCCGATCCACCAATTCTGGGGCCAACTGACCTAAGGTGTCAGCTATCGCCCATACGGAGCGCGGCGATAAAGGCTGATTGCGGAATATCAACCTGGCCGAACTGGCGCATCCGCTTCTTGCCTTCCTTTTGCTTCTCCAAAAGCTTCCGCTTGCGCGTCACGTCACCGCCATAGCACTTGGCGAGCACGTCCTTGCGCAGCGCCTTAACGGTCTCTCTTGCAATAACACGACCCCCGATCGCCGCCTGGATCGCGATCTGAAACAACTGGCGCGGGATGAGGTCCTTCAGCCGTTCACACAAGGCGCGGCCGCGGCGCTCGGCTTGGCTGCGATGCACGATGAGGGAGAGCGCGTCGACTGGCTCCTGGTTGACCAGGATGTTCATCAGCACGAGATCGCTTTCGGCATAGCCGTCGAGCTGATAGTCAAAGCTGGCATAGCCGCGGCTCACGGATTTGAGCCGGTCGTAAAAATCGAACACAACCTCGTTGAGCGGCAGCCGGTAGACCACCATCGCGCGGTTGCCGGCATAGGTCAGGTCCTGCTGGACGCCGCGCCGCTCTTCGCAGAGCGCCAGCACCTGGCCGAGAAATTCGTCGGGCACCAGCACCGTCGCCTTGATCCACGGCTCCTCGATATGGTCGATCCGCGCGGGATCAGGCATATCGGCCGGGTTGTGCAGCGTCAGCATGCGGCCGTTGGTCATGTGCACGCGGTAAACGACCGAGGGCGCGGTTGTAATCAGATCGAGGTCGAATTCGCGGGAAAGCCGCTCCTGAATTATTTCAAGATGTAACAGCCCAAGAAAACCGCAGCGAAACCCAAAACCGAGCGCAGCGGATGTTTCGGGCTCGTACTCGAAACTGGCGTCGTTGAGCCGCAGCTTGGCGAGGCTTTCGCGCAAATGCTCGTAATCCGCCGAGTCCACCGGGAACAGCCCGCAAAACACTACCGGCTGCAGCGGTTGAAACCCCGGTAGCGGCACCTCGGCGGGCCTGCGGTCTTCGGTGATCGTGTCGCCGACCCGACAGTCCGCGACGGTCTTGATCCCGGCGGTGATAAACCCGATCTCGCCCGGTCCCAGCGCGGGCACGGCGACGCCCTTCGGCGTGAAGACGCCGACCCGCTCGACCTGATGCGCCGCGCCGGTCGCCATCAGCCGGATTTTCTGCCCGGCGATGAGGCTGCCATCCTTGACGCGCACGAGGATGACGACGCCGAGATAGGGGTCGTACCAGCTGTCGACCAGCAGCGCCTTGAGCGGCGCCTCAGGATCGCCCTTGGGCGGCGGAAGGCGCGTGACCAGCGCTTCCAGCACGCCCTCGATGTTGAGCCCAGTCTTGGCCGAGATCAGCACCGCGTCGGAGGCGTCGAGGCCGATCACATCCTCGATCTGCTCCTTGACGCGGTCGGGGTCGGCGGCGGGCAGGTCGATCTTGTTGAGTACTGGCACGATCTCGTGACCGGCGGCGACCGCCTGGTAGACGTTGGCGAGCGTCTGAGCCTCGACCCCCTGGCTGGCGTCGACCACCAGCAGCGAGCCCTCGCACGCCGCCAGCGAGCGGCTGACCTCGTAGGCAAAGTCGACATGGCCCGGCGTGTCCATCAGGTTGAGGACATAGGTCTCGCCGTCCTTGGAACGATAGTTGAGCCGCACCGCCTGGGCCTTGATGGTGATGCCGCGCTCGCGTTCGAGTTCCATCGTGTCGAGCACCTGCTCGCGCATCTCGCGCGCCTCGAGCCCGCCGCAAGTCTGAATCAGCCGGTCGGCGAGCGTCGACTTGCCGTGGTCGATATGCGCGATGATCGCGAAATTGCGGATATGGCTGAGCGGTGTGGTCATTGGCCCGGAACATAGGGATGGAGCCGCCGAGGATCAACGAAACCCGACGCATCCCCGCTGCTCGGTCGGTCAAAACCGCGCTACTGCGTGTATTCAAAGCGCTGCGTTGCCGGTACTCTCCGCAAGGAACGTGAACATTGCGCGCTGCGGTGGGATGGCGACGGCGTCAGACGACAGAATCAGCGAACTCGAAGCCGAGAACGCATCACTGCGCCGCCAGCTCGCCGAGGCGCTCGACCAGCAGACGGCGACTGCCGAGGTGCTGGAGGTCATCAATGCCTCGCCCGGTGATCTCGATCCGGTGTTCGACGCGATGCTGGAAAAGGCGATGCGACTGTGCGACGCCAGCTTCGGCGTCATGGCGGTCGTCGAAAACGGGGCGCTGTTGTTCCGGGCGCAGCGCAACATTCCGCGAGCGTTCTTCGAGTTCGTACGGCGGCCCGTCGCCATCGACCGAGATACCTTCGTCGGGCAGGCCGTCCTCGATCGGACCGTCATCCAGGCCGTCGATATCCTGGCGGAGCAGCCGTATCGTCGCGGCGTGCCGCTCGCCGTCGCGGCCGCGGAAGCGGGTGTGCGCACGATGGTGTACCTGCCCCTGGTCAAGGACGACACCGTGCTCGGCGTCTTCACGATTTACCGCACCGAAGTTCGTCCCTTCACCGATAAGCAGATCGCGCTTCTGGGGAATTTTGCCGCGCAAGCGGTGATCGCGATGGAAAACGCGCGGCTCATCACCGAGACGCGCGAAGCGCTCGACCAGCAGACCGCAACCGCGGAAGTGCTGAGCGTCATCAATTCCTCGCCGGGCGACCTTGCGCCGGTATTCGACGCGATGCTCGAAAAGGCGTTGCACCTTTGCGAGGCGACGCACGGTCAGGTGTGGCGGCTGCAGAGCGGCGAAATGCATGCGGTCGCGGTGCATGGCGACCCCGGGTTTTCCGACTGGATCGGCCGGCAAGGCCCCATTCGGCCGATCCCGGGAAGCGCGGCGCATCGCATTGCCGAAGGTGAGATCTCCGTTCACCTGACCGACCGGCGCGAAGAGGAAGCGTACCGCACTGATCCGCTATTCCGAGAACTCGTCGATACAAGCGACGTACGCGCGTCCTTGTCCGTACCGCTGCGCAAAGACGACGGGCTGCTCGGCATGATCAACGTCTATCGCCAGGAAGTCCGCCCCTTCTCAGAGAAGCAGATCGCGCTGCTCGAAAACTTCGCCGCGCAGGCGGTCGTCGCGATGGAGAACGCGCGTCTCCTGACCGAAACGCGCGAGGCGCTTGATCAGCAGACCGCCACAGCGGAAGTTCTTCAGGTCATCAACGCCTCGCCCGGCAGTCTCGCGCCGGTGTTCGATGCAATGCTGGAAAAAGCAACGCGGCTGTGCGACGCCACCTTCGGCCAGCTCGCGACCTATGACGGCGAATTCTTCCGCTTTGTCGCGAAACATGGCCGGGCGCCATTCTTACGACAGCATCCGACCGGGCCGTTGCGCCCAAGCGACGGCGTGACTTGGCAGCGACTCGTCGCGGGTGCGGCGCTAATCCACATCCCCGACGTTAGTGACACCGATCTTTATCGTAGCGGCCACGAGGCTGCCCGAGCATTCGTCGAGATCGGCGGCGGCCGCACGTTGCTCACCGTCGCGTTGCGCAAGGATGGGACGTTGCTCGGCGCCTTGACCGTCTACCGCCGGGAAGTCCGCCCCTTCAGCGACAAACAGATCGCGCTGCTCGGGAATTTTGCCGCGCAAGCGGTGATCGCGATGGAGAACGCCCGGCTCATCACCGAGACGCAGGAAGCGCTCGACCAGCAGACCGCGACCACCGAAGTGCTGCAGGTCATCAATTCGTCACCCGGCGAGCTTACGCCGGTCTTCGACGCGATGCTCGAAAAGGCCATGCGGTTATGTGAAGCCACTTTTGGTCAGCTGTCGATCTATGACGGCCAGCGTTTCGATACCGCCGTCACGCGCGGCGTGTCGCCCGCCTTTGCCGAATACCGGCGGCGCAACCCGCCGGCCTACGGACCCAACACACAGCCGTTGCGCCTGTTGGCCGGCGAGCGGGTCATCCACGACGCCGACCTGAAAGCGAGCGCACTCTACGAAAAAGGGGACCAAAACCGGCGTGCGCTGGTCGATCTCGGCGGGGCGCGCAGTTCGCTGATGGTCGCGTTGGCCAGGGACGAGCAGGTTCTCGGCTTTGTCCACATCTACCGCCAGGAGGTTCGGGCGTTTTCGGACAAGCAGATCGCGCTGTTGCAGAATTTCGCGGCGCAGGCGGTGATTGCGATGGAGAACGCGCGGCTCATTACCGAGACCCAGGAGGCGCTCGACCAACAGACCGCCACCGCCGAAGTGCTCCGGGTGATTTCGAGCACGGAGACCGACCTGGAGCCGGTCTTCGCCGCGATCGTGGAGCGCGCCTCCAACCTTTGCGAAGCAGAGTTCAGCGCCGTCGCGCGCGTCGAGGACGGCTTGCTGCATCTGGTTGCGGTTACCAATCTGTCGGAGGGCGAGGCCGCCGCGTTTCACAGCCTGTTTCCACGCGAGCCCAATCGCGGCTTCATCATGGGGCGTGCGTTTGTCGATGGACGTCCCGTCCATGTCGAGGATGTACTGGCGGATCCTGCCTATGACCACGAAACCCGCCGGATTCTTCAGACACAGACCGGCTATCGTACCTTTCTCGGGGTTCCCCTGCTGCGCGACGGCGAATCGATCGGAGTTATCGGTTGCGGTCGACGCGCCGTGAAGGCGTTCGGGGAGGGTCAGATCGAGCTCGTGCAGACCTTTGCGGATCAGGCGGTGATCGCGATCGAGAATGCGCGGCTGCTGACCGAGACGCGCGAGGCACGCGACGCGGCGGAGGGCGCGCTGCGGGATTTGAAGGCGGCGCAGGGGCGGCTGATCCAGGCGGAGAAGATGGCCTCGTTGGGGCAGCTGACTGCGGGGATCGCGCACGAGATCAAGAACCCGCTCAACTTCGTCAACAATTTCGCCGCGCTGTCGAACGAGTTGCTGGACGAGGTGAAGGAGACGGCGGCGCCGGCGCTCGCCGCGCTCGACGACGACAAGCGCGAAGAACTGGACGAGACGATGGCGCTGCTCTCGGGCAACCTGCAAAAGATCGCCGAGCACGGGCGCCGCGCCGACAATATCGTCAAATCGATGCTGGAGCATTCGCGCGGTGTATCGGGCGAACGGCGGGAGGTCGATCTCAATGCGCTGGTCGAGGAGAGCCTCAACCTCGCCTATCACGGCGCCAGGGCGCAGGACCAAAGCTTCAACATCACGCTGGAGCGCGATTTCGACGCGCGGCTCAAACCGGTCGAGTTGGTGCCGCAGGATATGACGCGGGTGTTTCTCAACCTTTTCGGCAACGGGTTTTACGCCGCCGCCAAGCGGGCGCAGGCGGCGAATGGTTCGGGATTTCGGCCGGTGCTGCATGTCGCGACACACGAGGCGGGCGACGCGGTCGAGGTCAAGGTGCGCGACAACGGCACCGGCATCCCGGCCGATATTCGCGACAAGCTGTTCCAGCCGTTTTTCACCACCAAGCCGACCGGCGAGGGGACGGGGCTGGGGCTGTCGATCAGCTACGATATCGTCACCCAACAACATGGCGGGACGATCGCGGTGGCCAGCGAAGAGGGAAACTTTACCGAGTTCACCATTCGCCTGCCGCGCCAGGGGGCGCAGCAGGCGGCAAACAGCGGGGTCTCTTGATGAGCGTGAGCATCCTTGTGGTGGACGACGAGCCGGACGTGCCGGAGCTGTTTCGCCAGCGGTTTCGCCGCGAGGCGCGGCAGGGCACCTATGTTCTGCACTTCGCGGCGTCCGGCGAGCAGGCGCTTGACCAATTGGCGGATGGGATCGAGCCGCAGCTGATCGTTGTCCTCTCGGATATCAATATGCCGGGTATGGACGGGTTGGAGCTTTTGCGTGCGGTGAAACAGCACCGGCCCGAGCTTCCGGTGATGATGGTGACCGCCTATGGCGACGACGAGCGTCGCCGCCGCGCTGTCGAATACGGCGCCTTCGAGTTCGTCACCAAACCCGTCGACTTTGAGGCGCTCAAGGAACAGCTGCGAAGATTACCCGAGGCAACGGCGTAGCAATGGCACCTGCCAAAATCCTCGCGGTTGACGACGAAGCCGATTTCGAGTTGCTGATCACCCAGCGGTTCCGTCGGCAGATTCGCGACAGGGAATTCGAGTTCCGCTTCGCACATCATGGCGAAGAAGCTCTGGAAGCGCTCGCCGCTGAATCAGATATCGATATTATCTTATTAGATATCAATATGCCCGTGATGGATGGGCTGACACTGCTCAACCGGCTGCGCGAGCAGCGCTCCGAGGTCCGCACCATCATGGTGTCGGCCTATGGCGACATGACCAATCTGCGCACGGCCATGAACCGCGGCGCGTTTGATTTTGTGACCAAGCCGGTCGATTTCGGCGATCTCGAAATCACCATGCGCAAGACAATCGACGACATCGCTAAGCTGCGCGAGATCGACCGGCAGCGGGAAGCCGCGGAGCGCGCGCGCGGCAATCTCGCCCGCTATTTTTCGCCGAGCTTCGCGGCGTTGTTGGCCGCGCGCGACGATCCGCTGGGCGCGGTACGCCGGCAAAATGTCGCGGTGCTGTTCGCCGATATCGTCGGGTTTACCCGGATGGCCGAGACGATGCCACCGGAAGCGGTGGTCACGATGCTGCGCCAGTTTCACGACCGGATGACGGCGCAGATCTTCATCTGTGGCGGCTCGGTCGAAAAATATATCGGTGATGAGATTTTCGCCGTGTTTGGCGTACCCGAGCCCACCAGCGCGGACGCCGCAAACGCGCTGCAATGCGGCGGCCTCATGCTCGACGCGCTGGCGGCGTGGAACAGCGAACGCATGGAAGCGGGCGAACCGCCCTTGGCGATCGGCATCGGCCTCAATGTTGGCCCTGCGGTGCTCGGCGATGTCGGCAGCGAACAGACGCTGTCGTTTACCGTGATCGGTGACACGGTAAACACCGCCAGCCGTTTGCAGGGATTGACACGCGCGCTCGAAACACCGCTGGTCGCCGCCGATGCGGTCATCCGTGCCGTCCAGACCGCCCACGAGCATGCCGCCGCCGCTTTGCTCCCGCGTCTAACCGACCGTGGCGAGCAGGCAGTGCGCGGGCGCAGCGGCATGGTTCATATCTGGACCTGGGCGAGCGGCAGCTGTGTTCCCGCGGAGACTGCCGCTCAGCCCCCAGGCAACTTGTAGAGTTCGGGGAAAAACAGCTGCTGCCACGTGTCGGGATTATGTTTTACACGGCCGATCTGGTGCAGGAAGTCGACAATATGAAGCGTTCCGGCCGGCGCGGGCGAAAAGCCGACATCGGGGTCGCCGAGCATATCGGTCAGATCCTCCACCGGGATGTTGCTGTTCTTTTCCCTCGCGTCATAGATTTCGGCGGCGGCGCCGCGACCTGATTTGATAAGGCCGTCGGCGGCGGTGATGGCGCCGACAAGCGCGGCGCACAAGGCCGGATTGGCATCGCGGAACTGCGCCGTCGTTACCACCATGCCGACACTATGCGGACCGGCGATATCGAACGAATCCATGACGCGATGGATGGCGGGGTTGCCGCGCTCGTCGTCGGCATAGGGCATGCGGGAGAAATCGGCGTTGATGTCACCCTTACCGGAATAGAGCGCGTTGTCGGCGTCATCGCTGTTGCGCGCGACGGTCAGCGGATCGAGCTTGTCATAATGCGCCGTGCCCCATTCCTGGGCGGCGGCCATCTGCAGCATCACCGCCGGCAGCGATACTTTGAGCGCCGGGACGGCGATGCGGTCTTTCGCGGTGAAATCGCGAATCGTGGCGATCGCCTGATTGCGGCTCAACAACGTGTACGGCATCTGCGCCAGCGCGGCGAGCCCGCGAATTTCCTGCGGTGTGCCGCTGCGCTCGTCCCAGGCCAGCAGGAAACCCACTAGGTCGGTTGTGGCGACGATATCCGCCTGGCCGTTAAAGAGCGGGTCTAACGGGTTGCCGCCGGTGGGTTTGAGCCACTGCACGGTGACGCCACCGAGGCCGCGCGCCTCCAGCTGTTTTTCGAGGATATGCTCGTGCGCCGCGACGATCAGCGACAAGGCGGCCAAATCGCCCGGCACCACGATCCGCAAGGTCGCGACATCGGCGCGGGCCGCGTGCGCCGTGATCAGGCCGAGCAGCAACAGCCCGCAAAACCGCTTCAATCCGTACGCCATTGCCGCGCTTGCGCCTCGCCGCATGCTGTCTCGGCACGAGCACCCAGTATATGCTCTCTTGCATCGATCGAGAGGAGGACAAGATGCCCGGGCTGCTCGACGGCAAATCGGCGCTGGTGACCGGCGGCGGCGGAATCGGCCGGGCGACCGCGCTGGCGATGGCGCGTGAGGGCGCGCGGGTCGCGGTGGCCGACTTCGCCGCCGATGCCGCCGCGGAGACCGTGGCGCTGGTCAACGCCGTCGGCGGGCAGGCGATCAAGCTGACCGGCGACGTCACCCGCTCGCGCGATGTCAAAGCCATGCTCGACGACACGATCGTCGCATATGGCCGGCTTGACTGCGCCTTCAACAACGCGGGGATCGCGCCCTACCAGGTCGATGCCAGCGGCGAGAAGACCGCCGATTGGGCCGAGGACTCGTTCGACCGGATGATCGAGGTCAATCTCAAGGGCGTATGGCTGTGCCTGCGCGCCGAGATCCGCCAGATGCTGGCGCAAGGCGTAACAGGGCAAAAAGGCGGCGCGATCGTCAATACCGGTTCGATTGCCGGGCTGATCGGCCTCGCCACCTCATCGGCCTATGTCGCCGCGAAACACGGCGTGCTCGGCCTCACCAAAACCGCGGCGCTGGAATATGCCGATGACGGCATCCGGGTGAACGCGGTCTGCCCCGGCTTTATCAAAACGAAGATGACCGAGGACACGATGCGCCGGCGCGGCGACAAGATCGTGGCGCAAACCCCGATGGGGCGCATGGGCGAGCCTGAGGAAATCGCCGAGTTGGTGGTTTGGCTGTGCTCCGATCGCGCTAGCTATGTGACCGGCGCGGCCTATAATGTCGATGGCGGTTGGATGGCGGTGTAAGAGCCCTTAAGCCGCGAGCGATGCGTCGAGCGCTTCGAGCAGATGCCCGGTTCCTTGCGCGCGTGAGCCGGAATCGTCGTAGCCGTCGAGAAATGCGCCCTGCTCGGTGATCGTCAGGGTCGTCTTGTCCTCATCGCCCTTGAGCTGAATGGTGGCCAGCGACACCGAGATTTTCTTGTCGTCGAGATGCATGGTGTAACTGTAGATCAGCCGCTCGCTCGGAACGACATCGTGGTAGACCGCGTCGAAGGTTGAAACAACCCCGCCTTGCCAGCGGCCTTGGAGCCGTTCCGTGCCGCCGACCCGAACATCCATGTGGCGCTCCAGCTGTTCCCAGAGATCTGGCGGGCCGCTGAACCACGCCGTTTTCGCGACTTCCTCCGTCAGAGCTTGCCACACGCGTGCGCGGGGTGCGTCGTATAGCCGCTGCAGCTCGAAGGAGTCGTGCACCACCGAACGAGCACCCGTTCCGCTGCCGCCCTGCATGCGCACGACCTCCCGTTCCAGCTGGTCGAGTGTCGAGTTCCAGCCTTGGGGTGCGCCGGCAATCATCCAGGCCTTTGACAGATCGATCAGCGTATAGGTCTGGGTCACATCGAGCCGAGTGCCGTCCAACGCCTCTGCAAAATCCACCTCGGTGTAGGCGCGGAACAGCGGCGTGCCACCCGCATCGTCGACGCGCATGTCGATGACCAACCGCGTATCCGGGATGAGCTCGACAAAGGTCCCGCAGAGCTGGTGTTTCTCGCCTGCCGGCGAGCACATGGTGAGTTCGAAGGCTCCGCCGATCCGCATTTCAACCGTCGCTTCGGGCACGGTGAATGTTTCGGGCGCGAACCAGCGCTTGATGTGGTCCGCCGAGCTCCAGGCGGCGAAGACGGTCTCCCGCCGGGCGTGCAGAACGCGGGACAGCTTGAGCGGCGGCAGGCTGCCCGGTGCGCCTGCATCAAACGGTTGAGCCATTCTGATCTCCTTCGCTTTCCATGGATTTCAGGTATTCGCCCAGGCGATCGAGCCGGTTTTCCCACTCGGCACGTCTGGCCTGGATCCATTGCTCGACTTGGCCGAGCGCACGAGGCTCGATCGCACAAGTGCGCACGCGGCCCACCTTGCTCGACCGCACGAGACCCGCCGCCTCCAGTACCGCCAGATGCTGCATCACCGCCGGCAGCGACATCGGCAGCGGCCGCGCCAGCTCGGTCACCGGGGCCGACCCTCGACTCAGCCGTTCGACCATCGCGCGCCGCGCGGGATCGGCTAAAGCGTGGAACAGGTGATCGAGGTTGATCGATTGGTTAAGCATATGCCTAAGTATAATGATCAAGATAGTTAGGCAAGAACTTTAGTATCCCGCTATTGCGGCTCCCGACATGCCGGTGACAACACCGCGTAAGCGGACTAGAAAACCGCAATGCTATGAAGGGGGGGGGGGGGGAACGGAATGCCGGGACGGTCGGAAGGGCGGGTAGCGCTGGTGACGGGCGGCGCGCGGGGGATTGGCGCAGCGACGGCGGAGCGGCTGGCCGAGGACGGCGCGGCGATCGCGCTGTGCGACCTCGATCTCGATGCCGCCGAGACGACTGCCGCCCAGATCGCCGCGCGGTGTGGCGTCAAGGCAATCGGTCTCAGGGCCAATGTCGCGGTGACCGAGGAGGTCGAGCGCATGGTCGAGGAGATCGCGCTGCGCCTCGGCTCGCTCGACATTCTGGTCAACAATGCCGGGATCACCCGCGACAACCTGATCCACAAGATGAGCGACGACGATTGGGACGCGGTTGCGGGCGTGCACCTGCGCGGCGCGTTCCTCTGTTCGCGCGCGGCGCAGCGTGAGATGGTCAAGCGCAATTGGGGGCGCATCGTCAATTTGTCGTCGGTGTCGGCGCTGGGCAATCGCGGCCAGACCAATTATTCGGCCGCCAAAGCAGGGTTGCAGGGCATGGCGAAGACGCTGGCCATTGAATTGGGCCGCTATGGCATCACGGCCAACGCCGTGGCGCCCGGCTTTATCGACAGCGAGATGACCCGCGCCACGGCGATCCGGCTTGGCCGCGACCCGGAGGAATGGAAAGAGGAGCGCGCGCGTGAAATCCCGGTGCGCCGCGCCGGCGTGCCCCGTGATGTCGCCAATCTGATAGCATTTCTGTGCAGCGACGAGGCGTCGTTCATCTCCGGCCAGGTCATCTATATCGCCGGCGGCCCGCGGGCGTGACCCGTGGTCGAGCCGCCGCGCTACGATTTCCTCACCCTCGGCGAGACGCTCATCCGGCTCTCGCCGCCGGGAATGGAGCGGCTCGACCAGACGCGGCTGTTCGAGGTCGGGATCGGCGGCAGCGAGCTTAATGTCGCCTGCCTCCTGGCGCGGCTCGGCCGACGCACTGCCTGGGTGTCGCGCCTGCCGGAAGGACCGCTGGGTCGCATCGTGGCGGGCGAAGGGCGACGGCACGGCGTCGATCTGAGCCACGTGACATGGGTAAACGCGCGCCAAGGCCTGATGTTCTTCGAGGCCGGTCCGGCGCCACGCAACGCGCGCGTGATCTATGACCGAAAAAACTCTGCGGCCGCCGGCATGGCGCCGGAAGATGCCGACTGGCCAAGTCTCGTGGCGGCGAGCGGGCGGGTGCATTTGTCGGGCATCACCCCGGCACTCAGCGGAAGCTGCAAAGCGGTGGTGCTTGCGGTGGCGGCGCAAGCGGGCCGCGCCGGCAGGCCGTTGTCATATGACCTCAACTACCGCGCGACACTAACGGCTCCCAAAGAGGCCGAAGCCGTCCTAGCCGCGGTCGCGGCCCATCTCGAATTGTTCGTCGTCGCCGAACGCGACGCGCAGCACGTGCTGGGTTTTGCCGAGGCCGGCGAGCGGCTCGCCGAAGCAATCGCCGCGCGCTACGGCATGCCGTTGGTAGCGCTGACCCGCTCACCCGACGCGCCGACAGGCGACATTTTCCTTGCACGCGGAACGATCCGCTACGCGCCACGCTATCCGGTCGAGATCGTCGACCGCATAGGCGCCGGAGACTCGTTTGTCGGCGGGTTGATCCATGGCTTGCTCGACGGTGATCTCGATCGCGCCATCCGACTTGCGGCTTACGCCGGCGCGATGGCGTTGGCGACACAAGGCGACATCAACTATTTCGGCGCGGAAGACCTGGCCGCGTTTGAGGCGGATGTAACCGGCCGGCTGATGCGTTAAAGTCGACGGCTTAACCCGCGTGGTCGAGCGCGTAGCCGACCGAACGGACGGTACGCACCAGGTCGCGGCAGCCGTCGATATTGAGCGCCTTGCGCAGCCGGCGGATATGCACATCGACAGTGCGCATCTCGACCTCGGCATGCGGTCCCCAAACGCGGTCGAGCAGATGCTCGCGCGAGAAAACCCGGCCGGGGTACAGCAGGAAATGGTGCAGCAGGCGGAATTCGGTCGGCCCGAGATGCACCGGTCGCCCGGCGCGCGACACGCGATGCGCCGCCAGGTCCATCGCCACATCGGCGTATTGCAGCGTGTCGTCGGCCGCGGTCGGCTGCGCGCGGCGGATCACGGCGCGCAGTCGCGCCACCAACTCGCTCGGGCTGAACGGCTTGACGATATAATCGTCGGCGCCGCTGTCGAGGCCGCGCACCCGGTCGGCCTCCTCACCGCGCGCGGTTAGCAGGATGATAGGCAGCGACCGGCTCGCGGGTGAGCGGCGGATTTGCCGGCACACCTCCAACCCCGAGACCAGCGGCAGCATCCAATCGAGCAGCACCGCGTCGGGCTTGTTTTCGGCGATCTGCAGCAAGGCTTCCTCGCCATCACCAGCGGAGCAAACCGAAAACCCTTCCTTTTCGAGATTGTATTTAAGCAGTGTGACGAGCGGCGCTTCGTCCTCGACGATCAGCACCATGGGCTTCATGGCCCGCTCCTAATGTGTGCCGGCCCGGTCCGGAGCGACGACTTCGAGGCTCGATTTGTCGCCCTTCGGCCGGATTTCGGTGAGCGGCGTACCGTGCACCAGATAGTACAAATCCTCGGCAATGTTGGTGGCATGGTCTCCGATGCGTTCGAAGTTTTTGGCCATGAACAGCAAATGCGTGCAGGCGCCGATATTGCGCGGGTCCTCCATCATGTAGGTGAGGAATTCGCGGAAGAGGCTCGAGTACATTTCGTCGAGTTCTTCGTCGCGGCGCCACACCTCAAGTGCCTTGTCGGCGTCACGCTCGACAAAGGCGTCGATGACCTCCTTGACCAGCGCCAGCGCCAGCATCCCCATGCGCGGCAGCGCGTGAACCGGGTTGATCGGCGGAACCTGCGACAGTGCGATCGAGCGCTTGGCGACATTGGCGGCGTAGTCGCAAATACGCTCGATATCGGCACCCATCTTGAGCGCGGCAAAGATCTCGCGCAGGTCGCGCGCCATGGGCTGGCGCAGCGCGAGCAACCGGATTGCCAGATTATCGAGTTCGCGCTGCAACTCGTCGACCTTGACGTCGCCTTCGACGACGCGGCTCGCCAACGCGCTGTCGCGTTTGGCAACGGCGTCAATCGAGGCGGCAAGCTGGCTTTCAGCCAGCCCGCCCATCTCGGCGATCATGTTACTGAGCTTGGTCAGCTCTTCATCATAGCCCTTGACGATATGCTCGGCAGGCATCGCGACCGTTCCTTTAGCCAAAGCGACCGGTGATATAGTCCTCGGTGCGCTTCTCTTTGGGATGGGTGAAAATCTTCTCGGTCTCGTCGAATTCAACGAGTTCGCCGAGATACATAAACGCCGTGTAGTCGGAGCAGCGCGCCGCCTGCTGCATGTTGTGCGTGACGATCGCGATGCAGTAATCCGGTTTCAACTCGGCGATCAGTTCCTCGATGCGCTGGGTCGAGATCGGATCGAGCGCCGAGGCCGGCTCGTCGAGCAGCAGGATTTCCGGCCGCACGGCAATCGCCCGGGCGATGCAAAGACGTTGCTGCTGGCCACCGGACAGCCCAAGCCCGCTTTGCTTCAGCTTGTCCTTGACCTCGGTCCACAACGCCGCGCGCTGGAGCGCCGACTCGATGCGGTCGTCGAGCTCCGATTTCGGCAGCTTTTCATAGAGGCGAATACCAAAGGCGATGTTGTCGTAGATCGACATCGGAAACGGTGTCGGCTTCTGAAACACCATGCCGATCTTCGCCCGCACCAGATTGAGGTCGAGGCCCGGCGACAAAATATTCTCGCCATCGACCAACACCTCGCCTGTCGCGCTCTGGCCGGGATACAATTCGTAGATGCGATTGAGGATGCGCAGCAGCGTTGACTTGCCGCAGCCCGACGGGCCGATAAACGCGGTCACTCGCCGGTCGTGAAGCGGCAACGACACGTTCTTCAGCGCGTGAAACCTACCGTAATAAAAGCTGACATCGCGAATCTGGCACTTGACCGGATACGCGTTTGTCGCCGCTGCCGCGCCGTTGCGCCCCGCCGCGTTCGACGGGACGCTTACGGATTTCTGCAAGGAAAGACTCATTTTTCGAGACCACTCCACGAAGCAAACATGCGTGCCCCGACGTTCAATACCAGGATGGCGGCGGTGATGAGCAGCGCACCGGCCCAGGCGAGCACCTGCCAGTCGGCATAGGGGCTCATCGCGAACTGGAAGATGACCACCGGCAGGTTCGCCATTGGCGCGTTGAGGTCGGTGCTGAAGAACTGATTGTTCAGCGCGGTAAACAGCAGCGGCGCCGTCTCGCCGGATATCCGCGCCACCGCCAACAGCACACCGGTTAGCATGCCCTGTATTGCGGACCGGTACGTCACCGTGAGAATGATCTTCCATTTTGGCGCACCGAGAGCGGCCGCCGCCTCGCGCAGCGTGTTCGGCACGAGGGTCAGCATGTCCTCGGTGGTGCGGACGATGACCGGGATCATGATGATCGCCAGAGCCACCGCACCGGCCCAGGCCGAGAAATGGCCCATCGGCACAACCATGATCGAATAGACGAACAGCCCGACGATGATCGATGGGGCACTCAGCAGGATATCGTTGATAAAGCGCACCAACTCGCCGAGCTTGTTATTGTGCGCGTATTCCGCGAGGAACGTGCCGGCGAGGATACCGGTCGGCGTGCCGACCAGCGTCGCAATGACGGTCATCGCCAGGCTGCCGAAAATCGCGTTCATCAGGCCGCCCGCGCTGCCCGGCGGCGGTGTCGACTGGGTAAACAATGTCACGCTCAGCGCGCCGATGCCGTTGATCAGCAGCGTGCCCAGGACAAAGACGAGGAAGACAAGGCCAAACGCCGTCGCGACGAGCGACAGGCCGACGACAACGTAATTCGTCAACCGGCGACGGGTGTAGATCGGCATCGGCTCAGGCCCCCGCGCCCTTTTGCAGCCGTAGCAGCATCAACTTTGCCGCCGCGAGCACAATGAATGTGATGATGAACAGGATGAAGCCGAGCGCGATCAGCGACGACTGATAAAGGTCGCCCACCGCCTCGGTGAATTCATTGGCGAGCGCCGCCGAGATCGTGGTGCCCGGCTGCAGGATCGAGGCGTGCACGTGGTGCGAGTTGCCGATGACGAATGTGACCGCCATCGTTTCGCCGAGCGCGCGGCCCAATCCCAGCAGGATGCCGCCGACAACACCGATCCGGGTGAACGGCAGCACGACGCGCCACATCACCTCGGTCGTGGTCGACCCCAGCCCATAGGCGCTTTCCTTGAGCATCGGCGGCACGGTTTCGAACACGTCGCGCATCACCGACGCGATAAACGGCAACACCATGATCGCCAGGATGAAGCCGGCGGTGAGGACGCCGATGCCGAGCGGCGGGCCGGCGAACAAGGCGCCAATACCCGGAATGTTGCCGAGGGTCGCGATGATGGCCGGCTCGACATAGGCTTGGATGGCCGGCGCGAGCACGAACAGACCCCAAATGCCGTAGATGATGCTGGGGATCGCCGCCAGCAGTTCGATCATCGTGCCCAGCGGCCGCTTGAGCCATTTCGGGCAGAGTTCCGTAATAAACAGCGCGACGCCAAAGGCCACCGGTATCCCGATCAACATCGCGATCAGCGATGTGACCAGCGTGCCGTAAATCGGCGCCAACGCACCGAAATTCTCGGTGACCGGGTTCCACGAGCCGTTGACGATAAAGCCGAACCCAAATTTCCGCAGCGCCGGCCAGGCGCCGACAATCAGCGAGATGATGACGCCACCCAGGATCGCCAGCACCAGCGTCGCGAAGAATACCGTTAGGCCGCGAAAGACGGCATCGCCCGCGCCACCGGCTGGGCGGCGCTGCGTCGCCCTCTCTCGGATTGCGACCACCTCCGCCTCAGCTGCCACGTTCGCCCTCCAACATAACCAGAGAAAAATCGCGGGGGATTGAGATCATCCCCCGCTCGTTACAACGACCCGCGAAGGTTTCTTACGAGCCGTGGCCGGCCCACACCGGCTTGCCATCGGGTCCGACGATCGTCTTCCAGCTCTGTTCGACCATGCTGATGACGCTCGCCGGCATCGGCACGTAGTCGAGTTCCTCGGCCATCTTTCCACCGTTGTGGTACGACCAGTCGAAGAAGTTTAGGACCTCGCGTGCGGAATCCGGCTTCGTCTGCTGATGATGCATCAGGATGAAGGTCGCGCCGGTGATCGGCCAGCTATCCTTGCCGGGTTGGTTGGTCAGCAGCAGATAGAAGCCGGGCGCCTTTGACCAGTCGGCGTTGGCGGCGGCAGCCTGGAAGGTCTCCGACTTCGGCGCGACAAAATTGCCGTCGTGGTTCTTCAGCAGCGCGTAGGTCATCTTGTTCTGCAACGCATAGGCGTATTCCACATAGCCGATCGCGCCATCAGTGCGGGCCGCGAGCGCCGCGACACCTTCATTGCCCTTGCCGCCCAGACCACCGGGGAACTCGACCGACGTATTCTCGCCGATCTTCGACTTGAACTCGGGGTCGATGCTCGACAGGTAGTGGGTGAAGATGAAATTGGTGCCCGACCCGTCGGAACGGTGGACGGTTGCGATTGCCTTGTTCGGCAGCTTCATGCCGGGGTTTAGCGCGGCAATCGCCTTGTCGTCCCAATTGGTGATCGTGCCGAGATACATCCCGGCGAGCACCTTGCCGTCAAGCTTCAGCTCGCCGGGTTTGACGCCGGAGAGATTGACGACAGGGACAACGCCGCCCATCACCATCGGGAATTGCTGAAGGCTGTCGGCCTTGAGCTTCTCGGGCGTCAGCGGCATGTCCGAGGCGCCGAAATCAACGGTCTTCGCCTCGATCTGCTTGATACCGCCGCCGGAACCGATCGACTGGTAGTTCATACTAGTTCCGGTTTTGGCCTTATAGGCTTCGGCCCATTTGGCATAGATCGGATAAGGGAAGGTGGCGCCGGCGCCGGAAATCTCGGCGGCACTGGCGGGAAGCGTCGCGGCGCATAGGGCAGCGGCAACAGCGGCTGGCAGCAAGCTGCGTCTGAGAAGCACGGTTCTCTCCGTTCTGGCTTCAAGTAGGCCGGGGGAACTCGGCCGCCCGGTTTGTACGCAAGCGCCGCGACGCTTCTATGTCAGTATCGTTACACTTTGATGACGTCGGGCGGTTCAATCCGGTCGCGCTGGCCGTAAGCACACCGTAAAGACTGAACCCGTGCCGAGCGTGCTCGATATCTCCAGCCGACCCCGGTGCCGGTTGAGAATGTGCTTGACGATCGCGAGGCCAAGCCCGGTGCCGCCGAGCTCGCGCGAGCGGGCGGTATCGACCCGGTAGAAGCGCTCGGTCAGCCGCGGAATGTGCTCGCTCGGGATGCCGTCGCCGTGATCGCTGACCGCGATACGAACGAGCGGATTTGTCGCAGCCCCGTTGCTGCCTGCCCGGGCGGTTACGGCGATCTCGGTCCCCGGCTTGCTGTACTTGATCGCGTTGTCGATCAGGTTCTGGAAGACCTGTGCGAGTTCGTCCTCGTCGCCGTAAACCTCGGGCAGATCGTCCGGCAGGTGCAGCGACAGCTGCATGCCGCGGTCGTTCGCGCGCAGCTCCAACACGTCAGCGACCTGCTCGATCAGAGGTGCAAGCGCGACACAGCTGGTCGGCGCGACGTGTTCGTTGAGTTCGATGCGCGACAGCGACAGTAGATCGTCGACGAGGCGCGTCATTCGCCCGGCCTCGCCGCGCATAATCCCGAGAAACCGCTCGCGCGCCACCGCGTCGTCACGCGCCGCGCCAAGCAGTGTCTCGATAAAACCGACCAAGCTCGCCAGCGGCGTCTTCAGCTCATGGCCGGCATTAGCGACAAAATCGGCGCGCATCTGCTCGGCGACCTTTAACGCGGTGATGTCGTGCAAGGTGACGATTGCGGCAATGCCCTCGGTGGAGGGGTCCTCGACCCGCGCGATACGTGCCTGCATCACCCGCTCCACCGGCACCGACAACGTGAACTCGACGACCCGCGGTTCTCCGTTCGCGAGCACCGCTGCCGCAGCCGCCAGCACGGTCGGGTTGCGCAGCCGCCCGGCGAGGTCGCTCGCCTCACTCACCACCCCGACAAATTCGATCGCCGCCGGATTGGCGCGAACGATGCGCCGCTGCGCGTCGAGCAGGATTTGCGGATCGGGGATCGCCGCGAACACCGCCTCGGCCGCGGCCAGGCGTGCCTCGGCGCGCATGCTGCGCTCACGCCAGCCACGCGCCAATCGTACAGCGGCTTGCCACAGGGCGTTGGCGGTGCCGACGATATTGCCCAGACGCCGGTTGGCCGCCGTTTCCGCGCCCGGCTGGGCGCCAGGGCCGATCGTGTCGATCGCATCCTCAACCGCCGCCAGCGACAGAATCAGCGGCGCGATCGCCAGCGCCAACAGCAAAAGGATCGCCAAAAAACCAATCAGCGAGGCAACAAGATCGATCCGACCGGCAACAAGCAGTCCGGCCAGCGTCGCCATGCTGGGCAGCGAAAGGCCGAATGCGAACAGTGGAATTCGCCGCCAACCGCGCCAATTTGTCTGTCGCGGTGGCTGCTCGCGCGGCAGCGCGACGTTCCCGTCTACCCGAAAACCTGCGTCAGCGGATGGCATCGTGTGCCGCGAGCGCGGCAAGGTTGACGAGATCCGAAACGGTCGCGCCGATATTGACGATCTGCACCGGGCGCGCGAGCCCCATCAGCAGCGGCCCGATCACCGTGCCGCCGCCGAGATGAGCCAACAGCTTCGCGCTGATATTGGCGCTGTGCAGTTCAGGCATGACAAGGATATTGGCGGGGCCGGAAAGCCGGCAGAACGGGTAAAGCCGCCGCATCAACCCGACGTCGAGGGCGACATCGGCACTCATCTCGCCGTCATATTCGAAATCGACACCGCGCCCGTCGAGCAACGCGACCGCCTTGCGGATGCGCTCACCGCCGGCGTCCGTGGGGTTGCCAAAATTGGAATATGACAACAGCGCGACACGCGGCTCGATGCCGAGCTCGCGCGCCTTGGCCGCGGCCTCGACGGCGATGTCAGCGAGTTGTTCGGGGTTCGGGTTCTCATGCACCAGCGTATCGGCAAGCAACACCGTGCGCTGACGGGCGAGCAACACGGTCAGACCGAACATTGCGCAGCCCGGTTTCATTTCGATGACGCGGGTGACCTCGTCGAGGATGTCGAACGAGTTGCGGGTCACGCCGCTGACCATGCCGTCTGCGTCGCCGCACGCCACCATACACGCAGCAAAGACATTACGGTCTTGATTTACTTGGCGTTGGCAGTCGCGATAGAGCATGCCCTGGCGCTGCTGACGCTTGTACAGAAACTCGGTGTAGCGCTGATTGCTGTGTGACAGCCGGGCATTGTGGATTTCGAGCGGTGCGTTCGAATCGAGTCCCATTGCAGCCATTGTCGCGCGAATCGGCTGCTCGCGGCCAATCAGAATCGGCGTCCCGTAACCGCTATTGGCGTATTGCAGCGCCGCGCGGATCGTCATCTCCTCCTCGCCCTCGGCGAAGACGATGCGTTTCGGATGGTGCTGTACCTTTTCTAAGATCAGTTCGAGCTGAGCTGCGGTCGGGTCGAGCCGCGCCCGCAGACTGCGTTTGTAGGCGGCCATGTCGGCGATCGGCTTGCGCGCGACGCCGGAATCCATCGCCGCCCGGGCGACCGCCGAGGGCACCGCCCAGATCAGCCGCGGATCGAACGGCGCCGGAATAATATAGTCGGGACCATAGCGCAGCCGCTGGCCGGCATAGGCGGCGGCAACCTCGTCGGGTACGTCTTCACGCGCCAGCGCCGCCAGCGCTTCGGCGGCGGCTATCTTCATCGCGTCGTTGATCTGCGAGGCGCGGACGTCGAGTGCGCCGCGGAAGATGTACGGGAAACCGAGAACGTTGTTGACCTGGTTCGGATAATCCGAGCGGCCGGTGGCGATGATCGCGTCGGGGCGCACAGCGCGCGCGTCTTCCGGCGTGATCTCGGGATCGGGATTGGCCATCGCAAAGATGATCGGCTGATCCGCCATCGCGCAAACCATATCTTGCGTCACCGCGCCGGCGGCCGACAGGCCGTAGAACACGTCGGCGCCCTGCATCGCTTCGGCCAGGGTCCGCGCCTCGGTATCGACGGCGTGGGCCGACTTCCACTGGTTCATGCCAACCGTGCGGCCGCGATAGATGACGCCGCGTGTATCGCACAGAATGACATTGCCGGCCGGCATGCCCATCGTTTTCAGCAGTTCGACGCAGGCAATCGAGGCCGCGCCGGCGCCGTTCACCACCATTTTGATGGTCTTCAGGTCGCGTCCGGTTAGATGCAGCGCGTTGATCAGACCCGCGGTGGCGATGATCGCGGTGCCGTGCTGGTCGTCGTGAAATACCGGGATGTCAAGCAGCTCGCGCAGCCGCTCCTCGATCACAAAACATTCCGGTGCGCGGATATCCTCGAGATTGATGCCGCCAAACGAGGGGTGCAGAAAACGCACGCAATTCACGAACTCATCGACATCCTTGGTATCGATTTCGAGATCGATCGAGTCGATGTCGGCAAAGCGCTTGAACAGCGCTGCCTTGCCTTCCATGACAGGCTTGGCGGCGAGCGCGCCGAGATCGCCGAGGCCCAGCACCGCCGTGCCGTTTGAGATGACGGCAACAAAATTGCCCTTCGACGTGTAGTCGAAGGCGCTTGCCGGATCTTTTTCGATGCGCAGGCAGGGATAGGCGACCCCCGGCGAATAGGCAAGCGACAGATCGCGCTGCGTCACCAGCGGCTTGTGCGGCGCGATCGACAGCTTGCCGGGCCGGCCGTTGGCGTGAAATTGCAGAGCTTCGTCTTCGGTGGCGTTGATCTTGCCGGTGTCCATGAGGCCCAGCGCTCCTCGAAACGGGGTTTTTTAATCGGAGCCTGTCAGTGTAGGGCCGGCTCAACCCCGCCGTCAAAGCCGCGTGGTGAAACGCGCCGCATGGCGGCTATGGGATTGACACCAAAAGCCGCGACATTATATTCGCCGCTCCCGGACGGGCGCGGCCCGTCCGACGTGTGTTGGCGCCGGCAAAACGGCGCGGCAAGGTTGAGCGGCGGTCCCAGATGTTCGCAGTGATCCGCACCGGCGGCAAACAATATACGGTCGCCCAGGGCGATGTGATCGCGGTCGAGAAATTGGCCGGCGAACCCGGCGTGGCGATTCAGCTGGACGAAGTGCTGATGGTCGGCGAGGGCTCCGAGGCCAAGGCCGGCACGCCGCTGGTCGCCGGCGCCTCGGTCAGCGCCGAACTGGTCGAGCAGCGCCGGGCCGACAAGATTATCGTCTTCAAGAAGAAGCGGCGGCACAATTACCGGCGCAAGAACGGGCATCGGCAATACCAGACGGTGCTGCGCATCACCGGCATCACCGCCGGCTAGGATCGCGGGAGTAGCAAGCGATGGCTCACAAGAAAGCAGGCGGCTCGTCGCGCAATGGCCGCGACAGTCCGGGTCAGCGGCTCGGCGTCAAAAAATTCGGCGGCGAGATTGTCGTCCCCGGCAATATTCTCGTCCGCCAGCGTGGCACCAAATTTCATCCCGGCGATCATGTCGGCATGGGGCGCGACCACACGCTGTTCGCGCTCGTCGACGGGGCCGTCAAGTTCCACCAGGGGCTGGGCGGGCGGAAGTTCATCTCGGTGGTGCCGCCGGCCGAGGCCGCCGAGTAGCCGTTCCCCTCAATGAGACAGAAAAAGGGAGCGGCTGGCCGCTCCCTTTTTTATTGCCGCATACCCATCTGATTGGGCCATGAAATTTCTCGACCAATGCAAGATCTACGTGAAAAGCGGCGACGGCGGCCCCGGCTCGTTGAGCTTCCGGCGCGAGAAATTCATCGAGTTCGGCGGGCCCGACGGCGGTGACGGCGGCAAAGGCGGCGACATCGTTTTGGTTGCCCAGGACAACCTCAACACGCTGATCGACTATCGCTACCAGCAGCATTTCCGCGCCCCGAAAGGCCGCGGCGGCGCCGGCCGCAATCGCACCGGCGCGGGCGGCGACGATCTCGTGCTGCGCGTGCCGGTCGGCACCCAGGTCATCGCGGAGGACGGAGAGACCCTGATCGTCGATTTCACCCGGCCCGGACAGCGCCGGGTGTTGCTGCGCGGCGGTGATGGCGGTTTCGGCAATCAGCATTACAAGAGCGCCACCAACCAGGCGCCGCGCCGCGCCGATCCCGGCTGGCCCGGCGCGGAAACATGGATCTGGCTGCGCCTCAAGCTGATCGCCGATGCCGGGCTGGTCGGGTTACCCAACGCCGGAAAATCGACGTTTCTCGCGCGTGTCTCGCATGCCAAGCCAAAGATCGCCGACTACCCGTTTACGACGCTGCGGCCGCAGCTTGGCGTGGTGCGGCTGGACGATCGCGAATTTGTACTGGCCGACCTGCCGGGGCTGATCGAGGGCGCGAGCGACGGCGCCGGGCTCGGCACTCGGTTTCTCGGCCATGTCGAGCGCTGCGCGGTAACCCTGCACCTGATCGACGGCACTGCGGATGACGTTGTCGAGGCCTACGAAACGGTCCGCGGCGAACTGGCGGGATACGGCCACGGGCTGGCCGAAAAACCCGAAATCATCGGCCTCAACAAGATCGACGCGATCGACCCGGCCGACGTTAAGCGCAAATGCCGATCACTGTCGCGCACAGCCGGCCGCGACGCTACGGTTCTGCCGCTCTCTGGCGTGAGCGGCGATGGCGTGTCAGCGGTCATCTCCGCGCTGTTGCAGGCGATCGAAGCCGCGCGCGAACCCGCGCTGGTCGACGCGTGATGGACGCCGCCGCTTTCGCGCCCACCCCCGCCGCCGCGCTCGCCGGGGCCAAGCGCCTCGTCGTCAAGATCGGCTCGGCTCTACTGGTCGATGACGGCGGGTTGTTGCGCCAAGCATGGCTCAATGCATTGGTCGACGACATCGTGCACTGCCGGGTGCGCGGACAGGAGGTGATTGTCGTATCGTCGGGCGCGATCGCGGTCGGGCGGCGACATCTCGGGCTCACCGGGCGCGCCTTGCGTCTCGAAGAAAAACAGGCGGCGGCCGCGACCGGGCAGATCCGGCTCGCGCATGCCTATCAGGAAGCGCTCGGCCGGCACGGCATCACCGTTGCACAGATCCTGCTGACCCCCGACGACACCGAGGCGCGGCAGCGACACCTCAACGCCCGCGCCACGTTTGCACAGCTGCTGACGCTCGGCGCGGTGCCGGTGGTCAACGAGAACGACACGATCGCCACGGCGGAAATCCGCTTTGGCGACAACGACCGGCTCGCCGCACGCGTGGCGCAGATGGTGAGCGCCGACATGCTCGTGCTGCTCTCCGACATCGACGGGCTTTACACCGCCGACCCGCGGCGTGATCCAGGTGCGCAGCACATTCCGGTGATCCGCGAGATCGCGCCGGAAATCGAGGCGATGGCTGGGCCGGCACCAGCGGGCTACAGCTCGGGCGGCATGGTCACCAAGCTGACCGCCGCGCGGATCGCGATGAATGCGGGCTGCCACATGATCATCGCGCCGGGCCGGCCGGGGCGCGGACGCGGTCCGCTCGCCGCGATCGAGCACGGCGCGCGCGCCAGCCTGTTTCTGCCGCGTGCGGAGCCGCGCTCGGCGCGCAAGGCCTGGATCGCCGGCACGGTCAACCCGGCCGGTATGGTCGTCGTCGATGACGGCGCGGCGAACGCGCTGCGTCAGGGGAAGAGCCTGCTGCCCGCCGGGGTGGTGGCGATCGAGGGCAGCTTTGAGCGCGGCGACTGCATCGTCATCCGCACGCGCGCCGGGCTTGAGGCGGGACGCGGGCTTTCCGCCTATGCCAGCGGTGATATCGAGCGTATCGCCGGGCATAAGAGCGGTGAAATCGCGGCGATCCTGGGCTATCGTGGCCGCGACGAAATTATCCACCGCGACGATCTGGTGCTGACCGAGGCGCCCTGATGCCCGACACGATCACCCGCGAAGACCCCGCCCTGTCGAGCCTTGCCGCGACGATGGCCGAGCTCGGCCGCAACGCCCGCGCTGCGGCGGCTCAGCTGGCGCTCGCCTCGCCCGAGGCGAAGGTCGGCGCCCTCACAGCGGCAGCGGCGGCGGTACGCAACCGGCAGGACGAGATTCTGATCGCCAACGCGACTGATATCGAGGCGGCCAAGGCCAACGGCATTGGCGCGGCGCTGCTCGATCGGCTGGCGCTCGATCCGAAACGGCTGGAAGGCATCGCGAAGGGCCTCGAAGACATCGCCGCGTTGCCCGACCCGGTCGGCCGGGTGCTCGACGAGCGCACGCGGCCCAACGGGCTGAAGATCGAGCGCGTTGCGGTGCCGCTCGGCGTCATCGGCATCATTTATGAGAGCCGGCCCAACGTGACCGCCGATGCCGGCGGGCTCGCGCTCAAATCCGGAAACGCGGCGATCCTGCGCGGCGGCTCGGAGAGTTTTCATTCGTCCCGTGCGCTGGTCGCGGCGCTGCAGGACGGGCTGCGTGCCGCCGGGCTGCCAGAGGCGGCAATCCAGCTTGTCCCGACGCGCGACCGCGCGGCGGTCGGCCACATGCTGGCCATGAGCGGTGTCATCGACATTATCGTCCCACGCGGCGGCGCCTCGCTCATCGAGCGCGTGCAACGCGAAAGCCGCATCCCGGTGATCGCCCATCTCGAAGGCCTCTGCCACACCTATATCGACGGCGCCGCCGACGCTGAAAAGGCGCGCGCCATCGTCCTCAACGCCAAGATGCGGCGCGTTTCGGTCTGCGGTGCCACCGAAACGCTGCTGGTCGACCGCAAGGCCAAGGCGATGCTGCCGCCGCTCCTTGCCGCGCTGCGCGCGGCCGGCTGCGAACTGCGCGGCGATCCCGAGGTGCAGGCGCTTGGCAATGAGATCAGTGCCGCCACCGAAGAGGATTGGCGCACAGAGTATCTCGACGCGATCCTTTCGGTGCGGATGGTGGATGGTGTCGGCGAGGCGATTGCGCATATCGAGCGCTATGGCTCGCACCATACCGATGCCATCGTCACCGAGGACGCAGCGACAGCCGAGCGTTTCCTCAGGGAAGTCGACAGCGCGATCGTTTTAGTCAACGCCTCGACCCAATTCGCCGATGGCGGCGAATTCGGCATGGGCGCCGAAATCGGCATCTCGACCCAGCGCCTGCCGCCGCGTGGGCCGGTCGGCGCCGCCGAGCTGACAACCTACAAATACCTCGTGCGCGGCACCGGCCAAGTGCGCCCCTGAGCATGTTGACCAGCGTTTACGGGCGGCCACATCGCCGCATCGGCCTGCTCGGCGGGTCGTTCAACCCCGCCCATGGCGGCCACCTGCATATCAGCCTTTTGGCGCTGCGCTGCCTTGACCTCGACGAGGTTTGGTGGCTGGTGTCGCCGCAGAACCCGCTAAAGCCGGCGAAGGGCATGGCGCCGTTCGCCGAGCGGGCTGCGGGAGCGGAAGCCTTCGCCAAGGGCCATCCGCGCATCAAAATCAGCGCGATCGAAACGACGCTCGGCACCAGCTACACCGCCGACACGATCGCCGCGCTGAAACAGCGGTTTCCGCGCACGCATTTTGTTTGGCTGATGGGCGGCGACAATCTCGCGCAGCTGCCGCGCTGGAAGCGCTGGGTCGAGCTGATAAAGCGGGTGCCGATCGCCGTATTCGACCGGCCGCAGACCTCGCTCGCCGCGCTCGCGGGAAAGGCCGCGCAACGTTTCGCACGGGCACGTGTCCCGGCGGAAGCGGCACGCGGCCTGGCCGGAATGGAACCACCCGCCTGGGCGTTTTTCCATACACGGCTCGACCCGCGTTCGGCGACCGAAATCCGCCGGAAGCGCGCGACCCGGCCTCGCAAGCGCAAGGAAACAGCCACGCAGGAGACCGCCACCGTTACGCCGCTCCCCACACGCCGGCGTCGCAAGGCAGCCCCCGTCGAACCGCCAGCGCCGGAATTGTTGGCGACGATCCTCGCCAGTCTGGACGACGGCCAGGCGGTCGATGTCGTGACGATCGATCTCGCCGGCAAGACGCTGATCGCGGATTACATGGTCATCGCCACCGGCCGTACGGCGCGCCAAGTGGGGGCGCTCGCCGAACACCTGCTGGAAGCCCTCGGCAAAAAGCGGCGCGTCGCGGTCGAGGGAAAGGCGCAGGGCGATTGGGTGCTGATCGACGCCGGCGATGTCATCGTGCATCTGTTCCGGCCAGAAATCCGCGCTTATTACAATCTCGAAAAAATGTGGGGAGCGTCGCTGCCCGTCGCCGAGACCGCGGCCGGGCAATAGGGCACGCCGGCCATTCGCATCGTCATCCTTGCGATCGGGAAACAGCGGCGCGGGCCGCTTGGCGACTTGCAGGCGCTTTACGCCGGCCGGCTCCTGCCGCCCCCGACGATCGTCGAACTCGAAGAAAAGCGCAAGCTGCCGCCGTTGCAGCTGCAGGAACGCGAGGCGGAGCTGATCCTCGCCTCGCTGCCGTCCGGCGCACGCCTTGTCGCGCTCGACGAGCACGGCACGGCCTGGTCGAGCCGCGATTTGGCCGAACGGCTGGCGGCATGGCGCGACCAAGGCACCGCGACGCTGGCCTTCGCGATCGGCGGCGCCGACGGGTTGGCTCGCGGGGTGCTTGATCGTGCCGACGCAGCGCTCTCGCTTGGCGCGATGACCTGGCCGCATCTGCTGGTTCGCGGGATGCTGTTCGAGCAGCTTTACCGCGCTCAGCAAATCCTCGCCGGGCACCCCTATCACCGCGATTGAGCCGCGCGATCTTTCGCAGCGCGGCATGTTTTGCGTATATATCGCTGCCACTGGCAGGATTTGTCGCCGATGACCAACCGTCCCCGCCCCGTTGTCCTATGCATCCTCGACGGCTGGGGCGAGCGGCCCGACGCCGCCGACAACGCCATCACCCAGGCCAAAACGCCGGTCTGGCATCGGCTCATGGCGCGCTGGCCACATTCCCATCTCGAGGCGAGCGAGCATTTTGTCGGGCTGCCCGACGGCCAGATGGGTAATTCCGAAGTCGGCCACACCAATCTCGGTGCCGGCCGTGTGGTGATGCAGGATCTGCCGCGCATCGACCAGGCGGTCAAATCGGGCGAGTTGGCGAAAATGACGGCGCTCACCGACTTTACCGCCAAGGTGAAGGCCGCCGGCGGCTCCGTACATGTCGTCGGGCTGATGTCGCCGGGTGGCGTGCACTCGCATCAAGGGCAGATTGCCGCGATCGCCCGCATTGTGGCCGCGGCCGGGGTCAAGGTCTCGGTCCACGCCATGCTCGACGGCCGCGATACGCCGCCGAAATCGGCGAAGGAATACCTGAAACAGTTTGCCGCTGATACCAACGGCGCCGACGTAACCGTGGCGACGGTCAGTGGGCGCTTTTACGCAATGGACCGCGACAAGCGCTGGGACCGTGTCGAAAAAGCCTATCGTGCGCTGACCGCCGGCGAGGGCGAGGCGGCTGCCGAGCCGATCGCGGCGGTCGAAGCCGCCTATGCCCGTGGCGAAACCGACGAGTTCGTTCTGCCCACGGCGATCGCCGGCTACCAGGGCATGAACGATGGTGACGGGTTGCTGCTGGCCAATTTTCGCGCCGACCGCATCCGCGAGATCGGCAGTGCGCTGCTCGACCCTGGCTTTTCCGGCTTTGAACGCGGCCGCATCGTCAAGTTCTCAGCCGCGCTCGGCCTCGTCGAATACTCCGAGGAGCTCAACCGCTTTCTGACCACGCTGTTTCCACCGGAAAATCTCGACGAGACCTTTGGTCAGGTGGTGTCCGAGGCCGGATTGACGCAGCTGCGTATCGCCGAGACGGAGAAATACGCGCATGTGACGTTTTTCTTTAATGGCGGGCGCGAGACCGTGTTTCCCGGTGAAGAGCGTATCCTCGTGCCCTCGCCCAAGGTGGCGACCTACGACCAACAGCCGCAAATGTCGGCGCCGGAAGTCACCGATAAGGTCGTCGCGGCGATCCAGTCGCGGAAATTCGACGTCGTCGTGCTCAACTACGCCAATACCGACATGGTCGGCCATACTGGGATCATTGACGCCGCTGAACACGCGGTCGAGACCGTCGACCAATGCCTCGGCCGCCTCGCCGAGGCTGTCGAGGCGCAGGGCGGCACCCTGGTCATCACTGCCGATCACGGCAATGCCGAGATGATGCGCGACCCCGAAACCGGCGAGCCGCACACCGCGCATACGACCAACCCGGTGCCGTTTATCGTCGTCAACCCATCGGCGGCGATCCGTCACGTGGATGATGGCCGACTGGCCGATGTCGCACCGACGCTGCTCACGCTGCTTGGGTTGACTCAGCCGGCGGCGATGACCGGCCGCTCGCTGATCGCCGATGATGCGCGGATGCGGGCCGCCGATTGATCCTCTGGTGATACGTGTGGGACGCGGGCGATGGCCCGCAATTTTCGCCTTTCTGATCGCGCTGGCCGGCGCGCCGGGCTTGGCGTTGGCCGCACCGCCGGCGCCGGTCGAAAACCAAGTATCGCAGCTGGATACAAGCCGCCAGCAATGCATCAGCACCGCCGCCGCCGTGCAGCGGCGCGAAAACTCCATCGGCGCGCTCGACCTCGCCATCAAGGTCATGGAGCGCGGTATCGAAACCAAGAAAAAGGAAATCGCGCTGCGCCGCGACGAACAGGAGGCTTTGCTGGGCGCGCTCGAGCGACTGGCGCGGGCACCGCCCGAAGCCTTGGCCCTTGCGCGCGAGGGGCCGGTCGATCGGCAGCGCAGCGCCATTCTGATCGGCGCGGCGGTGCCGGCCCTGGCCGCCCAGGCGCTTCAGCTGAGTGGCCAATTGGCCGCGCTGACGGCCGCGCAGCGGCAGGTCGAGACGCGGCGCCAGGATGTCGACGATGCCCGTGCGGCGCTGGCTAAGAGCCGCGAACAGCTGGCGCAGTTGGTGACCCGCCGCAATGCGCTGATCGCCCAGTTGCTGCATGACGATAACAAGACTGTGCCCGCGGACCCGATCGGTGACCAGGCGACCGATCTCGTCGATCTCATCAAAAAGGCGGACGCAGCGACTGAGCAGCGTGACAAGGACCTGCTGGTCCGGTTGCGCGTGCTTTATGGCGCGGCGGTCAAGGGTTCGACACCCCCGGACCCGACCAAGCCAAAGAACCTGCGCGCTTTGGACGCGCCGCGCCTCGACATGATCTGGCCGGTCGCGGGCGAGCTCACGCACCGCTTTGGTGAAGCCGATCGTTACGGCAGGCCGAGCCAGGGCTTGAGTTTACAGGCCGCGCCGGGTGCCCTCGTCGTCGCGCCGTTCGACGGCCGGGTCGATTACGTCGGGCCGTTTCGCGGTTACGGGCTGATCTTGATCATTCGCCACGGCGGCGGATATCATTCGCTGTTGGCCGGGTTGGGTCACGTCGATGTCACGACGGGCCAGTGGCTTTTGGCGGGCGAGCCGGTGGGCAGCCTGGCGGAGGCCGATGAGAACAGTGCCGGCGCGACGCTTTATTTTGAATTGCGCCGCGAGGAGCGTCCGGTCGACCCGCAATCGCGTCTGGCAAGCCGCGATCAGAAGACCGAAGATACGAGGGTGCGTGAATGAAAAGAGCGTCTCGATGAAAAGACTGGGACTGATCGCGGCGCTCGCGGCCGCGCTCTTTATCCTGCCGCTGCGGCAGGATGTGGGCATTGCGGCAACCACCAACACCGCCGAAACCTATAAGGAACTCAACCTGTTCGGCGATGTGTTCGAAAAGGTGCGCAGCAATTATGTCGACGAGGTCAGCGACGACACGCTGATCGAAGGCGCGATCAACGGCATGCTGACCGCGCTCGATCCGCATTCGAATTACCTCAACGCCAAGAATTTCAACGATATGAAGGTTCAGACCCGCGGCGAGTTTGGCGGGCTCGGGATCGAAGTGTCGATGGAAAACGGCCTTATCAAGGTGGTATCGCCGATCGACGACACGCCGGCGGCGCACGCCGGCCTGAAACCGGGCGATCTCATCACCCATCTCGACGGAAATCCGGTGCAGGGGATGACCTTGCCCGAGGCGGTGGAGAAGATGCGTGGCCCGATCAACAGCGAGGTGACGCTGCGCATCCGCCGCGCCGGCAAGGATCCGTTCGACGTCAAGCTGACGCGCGCGACCATTAAGATTCAGTCGGTTCGGTCGCATCTGGAAGGCGACAATATCGGCTATATCCGCATCACAAGCTTTAACGAGCAGACCGATGTCGGCCTCGAAGCGGCGATGAAGAGCCTGAAGCAGAAAGCGGGCAACAAGCTCGCCGGGATCGTCCTCGACCTGCGCAACAACCCCGGCGGGCTGCTCGACCAGGCCGTCGCGGTGTCCGACGCGTTTATCGACAAGGGCGAAATCGTCTCGACGCGCGGCCGGCGACCGGATGACGCTCAGCGCTACAACGCGCACCCCGGCGACATTACCGGCGGTTTGCCGATGGTGGTGCTGATCAACAGCGGGTCGGCATCGGCGTCGGAAATCGTTGCCGGCGCGCTGCAGGATCATCATCGTGCGATCCTCATGGGAACGCGCTCGTTCGGCAAAGGCTCCGTGCAGACGATCATTCCGTTGCCCGGCCACGGGGCGATGCGGCTGACGACGGCGCGTTACTACACGCCGTCCGGACGCTCGATCCAGGCCAAGGGCATCGAACCGAACATCATCGTCGAAGCCGCCAAAATCGAGCATCCGGCGGGTGACGCCGCTGGTACCCCCACCAAGACGACCGAGAAAGCTGGTTCGGATCACGGCGAGGAGGCGACGGTCGATCCCAGTGTGATCGGCACCGCCGACGATTATCAATTAGCCCGCGCCGTGGATATGCTGCGCGGTATCGCGCGGTTTGGCAGCGCCCACGCCGAGAATTGATCGACGACGACGCTGGCGGCTGTCATGACCGACGTGACAACCGCCTACCGGCCGGGCGTCGGAATCGTCCTCGTTAACGCCGACGGCAAGGTCTGGGTCGGTCGGCGCATCGACATGCCGGCCGGGCTGTCCGCCTGGCAAATGCCGCAAGGCGGAATCGACGCGAACGAAACGCCCACCCAAGCGGCGTTGCGCGAACTCTATGAGGAAACCGGCACCGACAAGGCCGAAATTATCGCCGAAACACGGCTATGGCTGCATTATGATCTGCCGGAGCCGCTGCGGAAGACGGCGTGGGGCGGGCGCTATCGCGGGCAACGGCAGAAATGGCTATTGATGCGGTTTCTCGGCGAAGATAGCGATATCGACCTTGGGCGGCACGAGCCCGAATTCGACAGTTGGAAATGGGTCATGCCGGCCGACCTGCCGGGGCTCATCGTTGAGTTCAAGCGCCCGGTCTATCTAGCCCTGCTCGATGAGTTCAGCAGCTATCTAGCCTTGTAGTCGGCTCATAGCCGCCTCGATCGCGACGCGCTCGGGCATCGCATCTTGCGCACCAATACTGAGACAAGCAAGCGCCGCCGCGACGCTGGCTCGGCGCATCGCGGCTTTTAAATCAAGGCCCTGATCCAGTCCAGCGGCCAGGACGCCGGCAAACGTGTCGCCGGCGCCGGTAGTATCGACCGGATCGATTTCCAGCGCCGGCACGGCGACTTCGTGGCCGTCTGCGAGATGCGCAATCGCCCCGGCGGCACCTCGCGTTACGATGAGAGCTTGGCGCAGCCGGCGCGGCACGTCCGCGTCGAGTGTCGCGGCCTCACTTTCGTTTGCAATTAAAATATCAATATCTTTGTAAGACGCCGATGCGATTGGTCCTGCCGGCGCGAGACTCAAGACAATCCGCGCCCCTCGATCACGCGCGCGGCGAATAGACGCGGCATTTTCCGCCATCGGCACTTCGCGTTGAAGCACCAGGATGGTTCTCATTCCGAGCAGGGTATCCGGAAGCTCCCCGGCCTTGATATCGAGATTGACGCCGGAACTGACGGCGATCGCGTTCTCGCCGGCCGCATCGACCGTAATCGTGGCGCAGCCAGTGGGGCGCTGCCCGGTCGCGACATGCCGCAAATCCACGCCGTCGCGGCGGAGCCCTGCCAGCGCGATATCGGCGAACGCGTCGCGACCGACCATGCCGCACATCACGACATCGGACCCGGCACGGCGGGCTGCCAAAGCCTGGTTGGCGCCCTTGCCGCCGGGTGCGATCCGGTAATCGCTGCCAAGCACGGTTTCGCCCGGGGCCGGCAGATGCGGCACCGGCACGACGATATCAACATTGATCGAGCCGAACACGACGATCATCGCGACATACGCCAGTGATGGTAGATTGGCGCGGTTTCCCGGAGAGGCGGCATGCTCGACAGCGCAAAGTTGAAGAAATTCGTCGATCAAAGCTGGGGTGACGAGATCGTCCCGATCCTGGTCGAATACATCAAGATACCCAACAAATCGCCCCTCTTCGATCCCGACTGGGCGACGCATGGCTATATGGACGCGGCGGTCGCGATGTTCGAGAGCTGGGCGCGCGGCAAGATCGCTGCGTTGCCGGGCGCAACGCTCGACATCGTCCGCGTCGGCGACCGCACACCGGTGATCCTGATCGACATCCCCGGCCAAAAGGCGAATGGCGACACGGTGCTGCTTTACGGCCATCTCGACAAGCAACCGGAGATGGTCGGGTGGGAAGCGGGCTTTGGACCGTGGCTGCCACGCATCGAGGGCGACAAGCTCTACGGTCGCGGCGGCGCCGATGATGGCTACGCGATGTTCGGCGCGCTGACCGCGCTTGCCGCGCTCGCCGAACAGAGCATGCCGCATACGCGCGCGGTCGTGTTGATCGAGGCCTGCGAGGAATCGGGCAGCTATGACCTGCCGTTTTACGTCGATCATCTCGCCGATCGGATCGGCAACCCGTCACTGGTGGTCTGTCTCGATTCAGGATGCGGCAATTACGATCAGCTATGGCTCACTACATCGCTGCGCGGCGTGGTCGCCGGCACGCTCACCGTCGAGATTTTGACCGAAGGGGTGCATTCGGGCCATGCCTCGGGGATCGTGCCGTCGAGCTTCCGCATTTTCCGCAAGCTGCTGTCGCGCCTCGAAGACGAGGAAACCGGCGCGGTTCGGCCCGAGGCGCTCTACGCACAAATCCCGGCCGAGCGGATGGCGCAGGCTCGCGATGCCGCGGCATCGCTCGGCGATGTCGTCCGCAGCGAGTTTCCATTCGTCACCGGCGCCGGTGCGATCAGCGATGATTTGACCGAGCTGGTCCTCAACCGCTCCTGGCGGCCGCAGCTCGCGGTGACCGGGGTGGCGGGGCTGCCCGCTCCGGGCGACGCCGGCAATGTGCTGCTACCGTTTACCAGCGCGAAGCTTAGCCTGCGGATTCCGCCGACGCTCGATGCCGTTGCGGCAACGAACAGCGTGCGCCGCCTGCTCGAAGCCGACCCGCCCTATGGCGCCAAGGTATCGTTTACTGGCCAGGTGGGATCGACCGGTTGGAACGCGCCGGCGCTTGCGCCGTGGCTCGCCGCATCGCTCAAAACCGCGTCAGCCGATGCGTTCGGCGCGCCGCCCGCCTTTATCGGCGAGGGCGGCAGCATTCCGTTTATGGCGATGCTCGGTGAAAAATTTCCCGCGGCCCAATTTGTCGTGACCGGCGTGCTCGGTCCGCATTCCAACGCGCACGGCCCCAATGAGTTTCTACATATTCCGACGGGGCAGAAAATCACCCAGGTCATCGCGCATGTGCTGGCCGACCACGCCGCGCGGTCGGCATAGGCGTTACGCGGGGTTTTTCGCCAGCTGACCGACCCGCCAGCGCATCGCGCGCCATGACACGCCCGCGACAACGCGGCCGAGCCATCCATTGGGTGTCAACCCCGCCGCCTTGAGGACCATCGCGACGACGCGCTCGACATGATGAGGCCGGTAGAGCGCATAGGCGCGGCACGCATAGGCCCGCGCGCAGCGCCGCCGGTCATAGGCAGCGTCGCTATCATTGGCGGCATAATAGGCATAGGCGAGTTCGTCGTCCTCGCTTTCAGCGATACGGCCCAGCGCGATGCGTAACCGCGACCACGAACCTAACTTTTCACGGGCGAGACAGGCGCGCATCGTCTTGTAAAAGAGGCGGTAATGCCGCAATTCGTCGGCCGCGATGCGACGGCAAATTTCGCGCAGCACCGGCTCGGCCGCAGCCTCGCGCAACGCGGTGTAATACGAGCTGGTGCCGGTTTCGACAATGCAGCGCGCGAGCATCTCGCCGGCGCGTGAGCCGCGGCGCGAGCGGTCCGCGTCGAAATCGATGCGGTAGCCGTCTTGGAACCGCGCGAATGCGGCGGCAAAATCGAATTGCGGATCGGCAAGCGCGGCCCAGCGTGCCAAGGCCGCGCCGTGCTGCACCTCTTCTTCACCCCAGCGCCGGGCGTTGTCCTGAAAGCCATCATCATCGCCGGCGAAGACAAGGCACAGATGATGCGCATAGGCGGCGCCGTTATATTCGACCAGCGCCGCCGCCTTGACGATCCGAACGATTTCGGGATCGAGCTTCGTCGCGTCAAAAAGCTGCCACGGGATATCGTCGAGCGTCCAAGCGCCCATTTCGCCCCCGAATGACGGTGCACCCGATGCCTTATACACCAAGCTGCGGGATATTTCCCGCCCGCGGCTCAGTGCGGCGTCGCGGCAACCGCCTGGAGCTTGGCACGGGCAATCGCCTGCTGATGCTCAAGCACACGCAGCTCGGCGGCGAGCCGGTCGCGGTCGACGCCGGTGGCGCGGCCGAGCTGATCGCGCAGGCTCGGCAGATTGCCTTCGATCGTCTGCAGCTCCGCCTCGACCGTGCCGCGGTCAAGCGCCGTCGGCGCCATCGCCTCTTCGGCCAGCACCGTGCAGCGCTCGGGCGTCACCTCAGCGATGCCGCTGACGACAAAAATGCGCTCGCTGATATTGGGGCGGGTTTCGTAAATCTCGATCATGCCCGGCCGGATCGTCGAGATGAGCGGCGAATGGCCGGGAAGCACACCGAAATTGCCCTCGCTGCCAGGCACCACAACCATCTCGACCTCGGTCGAGAGCACGAGGCGCTCCGGCGTCACCAACTCGAATTGGACACGATCAGCCATGCGACTTACGCCGCCTCGCCGGCCATCTTGCGGGCCTTGTCGACTGCTTCTTCGATTTTTCCAACCATATAGAAGGATGATTCGGGCATTTCGTCATATTCGCCGGCGACAATGCCCTTGAAGCCCTTGATCGTGTCTTCGAGGTCGACAAATACGCCGGGCGTACCGGTGAACACCTCGGCGACGTGGAAGGGCTGCGACAGAAAACGCTGGATTTTGCGTGCCCGCGCGACCGTCAGCTTGTCCTCTTCCGACAGCTCATCCATGCCGAGAATGGCGATGATGTCCTGCAACGACTTGTAGGTTTGCAGCACGCGCTGAACGTCGCGCGCGACCTGATAGTGCTCGTCGCCGACAACGCGCGGGTCAAGCATGCGCGAGGTCGAATCGAGCGGATCGACCGCCGGGTAGATGCCGAGTTCCGCGATCTGCCGCGACAGCACGGTTGTCGCGTCCAAATGCGCGAATGAGGTGGCGGGCGCCGGGTCGGTCAAGTCATCGGCCGGCACGTAAATCGCCTGCACCGAGGTGATCGAGCCCTTCTTGGTGGTGGTGATGCGCTCTTGCAGCGCGCCCATGTCGGTCGCCAGCGTCGGCTGGTAGCCGACCGCCGAGGGGATGCGGCCGAGCAAGGCCGACACTTCCGAGCCCGCCTGCGTGAAACGGAAGATGTTGTCGACAAAGAACAGCACGTCCTGGCCTTCCTCGTCGCGAAAATACTCGGCGAGGGTGAGACCGCTCAGGCCGACGCGGGCGCGCGCGCCGGGCGGCTCGTTCATCTGGCCATAAACCAACGCCGCCTTTGAGCCTGGGCCCTCTTCGGTGATGACGCCCGATTCCATCATCTCGTGATAGAGGTCGTTGCCCTCGCGGGTACGCTCGCCGACACCGGCGAACACCGAGTAGCCGCCATGCGCCTTCGCGATATTGTTGATCAGCTCCATGATGATGACGGTCTTGCCGACACCGGCGCCGCCAAACAGGCCAATCTTGCCGCCCCTGGCATAAGGCGCCAGCAGGTCGACAACCTTGATGCCGGTCACCAGGATTTCGGCCTCGGTGGATTGCTCGACAAATTCGGGCGCCGGCTTGTGAATCGGCGAGCGCATCTTGGTGACGACGGGACCTTTTTCGTCAACCGGCTCGCCGATGACATTGAGAATGCGCCCCAAGGTCTCCGGACCGACCGGCATGCTGATCGGCGCGCCGGTATCGACGACCTGCGACCCGCGCACCAGTCCATCGGTCGTGTCCATCGCGATCGTACGGACGGTGTTCTCGCCGAGATGCTGCGCCACTTCGAGCACCAGGTTCTGGCCGCCATTGTCGGTGTGCAGCGCGTTGAGGATGGAAGGCAGCTCACCGTCGAAATGCACATCGACAACCGCGCCGATGACCTGGGTGATGGTGCCGACGATATTGGTGGCCATGTTCACAGGATCCCTGGTTAGAGCGCCTCGGCGCCGGAGATGATCTCGATCAGCTCCTTGGTGATGGCGGCCTGGCGGGAGCGGTTGTAGACGGTATTGAGCCGGTTGATCATGTCGCCGGCGTTCCGGGTCGCATTATCCATCGCGGTCATCCGAGCGCCCTGCTCGCTCGCGGCGTTTTCGAGAAGCGCGGTGAAGATCTGCACCGCGAGATTGCGCGGCAGCAGCTCGGCAAGGATTTCCTCCTCGTCCGGCTCGAATTCATAGATCGCCCCACCCGCTCTCGCCGACGCCTCCGCCATGCTGGGTTGGGCGAATGGGATAAGCTGTTGGACCGTCACGATTTGCGTAATCGCGGAGCGGAAGCGGTTGAAGACGATCGAGCAGCTATCGAACTCGCCAGCCTCGAACAGGCCGAGGACGCGCTGGCCAATGTCCCGCGCCTCCTCAAAGGACAGGCGCCGCCGGCCGACATCGGTCAGGCTGTCATGGATGTAACGCCCATAGTCCCGGCGCAGCCCATCGCGCCCCTTGCGCCCGATCGTCAGGATTTTGACGGTCTTGCCGGTTCCCAGAAGGTCGCGGATTTGCCGGCGCGCCTCGCGCAGGATCGATGCGTTGAAACCACCGGCAAGTCCGCGATCCGAGGTCGCGACGATGAGCAGATGCGTGTCACTCCTGCCCGTGCCGGCGAGCAGCTTCGGCCCACCGGCCAGCCCTGACGTTCGCGCCGCCAACGAGGCCAAGACGCGCTCCATGCGTTCGGCATAAGGGCGCGCCGCCTCCGCCTGCTCCTGCGCGCGACGCAGGCGCGAGGCCGCGACCACCTTCATCGCCGACGTGATTTTCTGGGTCGACCTGACGCTGCGGATGCGGTTGCGCAGGTCCTTGAGGCTGGGCATGTGCGGCTACGCGAACGTCTTGGCGAAATTATCGAGGAATTCGGACAGCGTTTTTTCCGAGGTTTCGGACAGCGCTCCTTCGCTGCGGATCGTGTTGAGCAGCTCGGGCTTCGCCGAGCGCAGTTCGCCGAGCATCGAGGTCTCGAAACGTACGACATCGTTGATGCCGACGCCGTCGAGATAACCGCGCGTGCCAGCGAAAATCGAAACCACCTGTTCTTCGACCGGGACCGGCGAGAATTGCGGCTGCTTCAAAAGCTCCGTCAGGCGCGAGCCTCGCGCCAGCAGGCGCTGGGTCGCTGCGTCGAGGTCCGAGGCGAACTGCGAGAACGCCGCCATCTCGCGATATTGCGCGAGTTCGAGCTTGATGCGGCCGGCGACCTGCTTCATCGCGCGAATTTGCGCCGCGGAACCGACGCGGCTCACCGACAGGCCGACATTAATCGCCGGCCGGATGCCACGATAGAACAGGTCGGTCTCGAGAAAGATCTGGCCATCGGTGATCGAGATCACATTGGTCGGGATATAGGCCGACACGTCGCCTGCCTGTGTCTCGATGACCGGCAGGGCGGTCAGCGAGCCGGCGCCATGCTCGTCACTCATCTTCGCGGCGCGTTCCAGCAGCCGCGAGTGCAGGTAAAATACGTCGCCGGGATAGGCTTCACGCCCCGGCGGGCGGCGCAGCAGCAGCGACATCTGGCGATAAGCGACCGCCTGCTTTGACAGATCGTCATAGATCATCAGCGCGTGCATGCCGTTGTCGCGGAAATACTCGCCCATCGTGCAGCCGGTATACGGGGCGAGATATTGCAGCGGCGCCGGCTCGGACGCGGTTGCCGCGACGACAATCGAATATTCGAGCGCGCCGTAATCCTGCAGCGTCTTGACGATCTGGGCGACCGTCGAGCGCTTTTGGCCGATCGCGACATAGATGCAATACAGCTTCTTCGCTTCGTCGGTGCCGGCGTTGACGCCCTTCTGGTTGAGGATCGTGTCGACGGCGACGGCGGTCTTGCCGGTTTGCCGGTCGCCGATGATCAGCTCGCGCTGGCCGCGGCCGATCGGCACCAGCGCGTCGATCGCCTTCAAACCGGTCTGCACCGGCTCGTGCACCGATTTGCGCGGGATGATGCCCGGGGCCTTGACCTCGACGCGGGCGCGGGTCACGTCGGTGAGCGGCCCCTTGCCGTCGATCGGGTTGCCGAGGCCGTCGACCACCCGGCCGAGCAGTCCCTTGCCGACCGGCACGTCGACGATGGCGCCAGTGCGCTTGACCGTGTCGCCCTCGCGAATGCCGCTATCATCGCCGAAGATGACGACGCCGACATTGTCGGTTTCGAGGTTGAGCGCCATGCCGCGCATGCCGTTGGGAAATTCCAGCATCTCGCCGGCCTGAACCTTGTCGAGGCCGTAAACACGGGCGATGCCGTCACCGACAGAGAGGACCTGCCCGATCTCGGCGACATCGGCCTCGCTGCCAAAATTGGCGATCTGCTGCTTGAGGATGGCGGAGATTTCCGCCGCGCGGATTTCCATGTTCGTTTGTCCTTACCCGATGCCTTTCATGCTCAGCTCCAGCCGCTGGAGCTGGCCCTTCAATGATCCATCGACCATGCGCGAGCCGATCTTGACGATCATGCCGCCAAGCAGGCTCGGGTCGATCCTGACGTCGATCGCCACGCGACTGCCGACAACGCGCCGCAACTGGTCGATCAGGGAATTCTGCTGCGACTCGCTCAAGGCTTGCGCCGCGGTGACTTCGGCGGTGATCTCGCCGCGCCGCTCGGCGAGCTTGTCGAGATAGGCCTCGATCATCGCCGGCACCGCGAACAGCCGCCGGTTGCGCGCGACGATCGCCAGAAAATCGCGCGTGAGTTTGGACAGTGCCGCCTGTTCGGCCAGCGCCTCGATCGCCTTGCCCTGCTCCTCGCGCGACAGCACTGGGCTGCGCACGAGGCGCATCAGGTCGCCGCTGGCGCCAAGCATGGTGCGCAGTTCATGCAAATCGCCAGCCACTTCGTCGAGCGCGTGGCGTTCGTCCGCCAGCTCGAACAGTGCCGCCGCATAACGTTCTGCCAGGCTGGAAATGCCTGTCGATTCAGCTGCCAAAGGGAGACGTTCCTCGATCTGCGCGCCGGGGAGCGATGGGTCGCGACATTGCCCTTGCCGGATCTCGCAGACACGACCTCAGGGCCACCGTGACCCCGCGAAATCCGCGCGGTTCCTAGCATGTTTGGGTATTCCGCGCAACCGCGAGACGCCTGCAATAATTCAATGGCTTAGCGGCTTTTGTGCAATCTGCCCTCCGTTCCCTTCGCGGGAAGCGAAGCAACCGATGCGCTCATCGCGTCAAAGAAAGCTGTAGGGATCGATATCGACCTGCAGCCGCGTCGATCCGGCGACGCGCACCTTGGCCAGCCATTCACGCAATATCGCCTGGAGGTTGACGCCGCGTTCGGCCTGGACCAGCAGCCGCCGGCGGTGCCGTCCGCGCAGCATGGCGAGCGGCGCCGGCGCCGGGCCGAGCACGGTCACGCCCGGCATTTGCGGCGCCGCACGGGCCAGCGCACGCGCCGCGAAATCGGCGGCCTCCGCGTCGGATGCGCTGACGATGAGCGCGGCGAGACGCGCGAAAGGTGGCAGATGCGCGTCGCGCCGCTGCGCCGCCTCGGCTTCGAGAAAGCGGTCGCGGTCATTGGCGGCGAGCGCACGCATCACCGGCTGTTCCGGCATATAGGTCTGGATCAACACCCGCCCCGGCCGGTCGGCGCGGCCGGCGCGGCCGCCGACCTGATGCAACAGCTGATAGGTGCGCTCGGCCGCGCGCAGATCGCCGCCGTTGAGCCCGAGATCGGCATCCACCACACCGACCAGCGTCAGCATCGGGAAATGGTGCCCCTTGGCGACGATCTGCGTGCCGATCAGCACGTCGTAACGGTGCGCCGCCATCGCGTCGGCAAGTTCGGCGGCGGCGCGCGGCCCCGGCAGCAAATCGCTGACCATCAGCGCGACGCGGGCCTCGGGAAATCGCTCGGCGACCTCCTCGCTCAGCCGCTCGACGCCGGGACCACAGGGAACCAGCGTCCCCGCCCCGAGGCATTCCGGGCAGAATTTCGGCAGCGGCGTCGAGTAGCCGCAATGGTGGCATTGCAGCCTGCCGGTGAAACGATGCTCGACCAGCCAGGCGGTGCAACTCGGGCACTGAAAGCGGTGGCCGCAAGCCCGGCAGAGGGTCAGCGGCGCATAGCCCCGCCGGTTGAGGAACAACAGCGCCTGCTCGCCATCGGCCAGGGTCTCGCCCAGAGCAGCAACCAGCGGCGGCGACAGGAATTTTCCGGCCGGCAGATGTTCCCTGCGCATATCGATCAATGACACGACCGGCAGGCTCGCCGCCGCGTGCCGCTCCGGCAAATGCACGCGCTCGTAGCGGCCACGCGAGATGTTGACGACCGTTTCGAGCGATGGCGTCGCCGAGACCAGCACGATTGGGATTTGCGCGACTGAGGCGCGCAGCACCGCCATGTCGCGCGCTTGATAACAGACGCCGTCCTCCTGCTTGAACGACGGATCGTGCTCTTCGTCGACGATGATGAGCCCCAGTTCCGGCAGCGGAAGGAACAAGGCCGAACGCGCGCCGACGACGACCCGCGCGCGCCCGGTGGCCAATGCGCGCCAGGCGTCGCGCCGCTGGGTTTGGCCGATGTCGGAATGCCACTCCACCGGCGCGGTGCCAAACCGCCGGCGAAAGCGTTCGAGCCATTGCGCCGAGAGCGCGATTTCCGGCAACAGCACCAAGACCTGCCGGCCGCGCGCCAGCGCCGCGGCGATGGCGGCGAAATAGGTTTCGGTCTTGCCCGAGCCGGTCACGCCGTCGAGCACGGTCACCGCGAACCCACCGCTCTCGACCCGCGCGACCAGGTTCTGCGAGGCCCGCGACTGCGCGGGCGACAGGGCCGGGCCGGCGGCGCGCCAATCCGGCATCTCGACATGCGGCGGGACGGCCGGTGCCACCTGTTCCTCGGCAAACCCGGCGGCGATGAGGCCGCGGACTACCCCGGCGCCGACCCCGGCCTGCCGCGCGGTTTCGGCGATCGTCTCGGCCGGCACCTCGCGCAGCATGTCCAGAACGCGACGCCGCGCCGGCGTCAGCTGTTTCGACGGCGGCGCCCCGAGCGCGGCAAGACCAGCCGCCGTGATTCGGCACACGCGGCGCGGTGTCGGCGGTAGCAGAGCCACCTCGACACTCATCGCCATGCGCAGCACCATGCCGGGCGGTGCCAGGGTGTAGGCCGCGACGCGGTCGATAAAGCGGCGGAGTTCGGCGGGCACCGGTGGCGTCGGCAGCACTTCGACAATCGGCCGCAGCCGTTCGTCGGGTACGTCGTCGGCATCGCCTTCCCAGACCACCCCGATCACCCGGCGCGGGCCGAGACTGACGCGAACGAAACGCCCCGGCTCCGGAGGCGGCGCGCCATCGAGCGCCCGGTAATCCAGCGCCGACGGCAGCGGCAACGGCAACAGCACCCGCAGCCGCTCGCCGGCATTTGGGCAACCCCCCGAATGGGCAAGGCTGGCAGCGCCTTCGGCCATCGGCTACACTCGCCCACGCGCCGCTGGGCCAGGGGCCGCACGGCGGAAACGGAGTGGATAGAGCGGATGGTCGATCGTCCTCGCGATCAGATGCGACCCGTGCGCGGTGCCGATGCGGCGCCAGCGGAGGTGGTGCGCGAGGCCGTCCAACGGAATCTCGAAGCGCGCGACGTGCTCGCCTATCTGCGCCGCCACCCGGATTTTCTCGACGAGCATCCCGAGGCGGTGCGCGTGCTGCGCCCGCCAGGCCGCGAGATCGGCGATGGGGTGGTCGATTTCCAGCACTTCCTCTATGAGCGGCAGCGGCGCGAGATCAGCCGCATCAACCTTGAATACCGCAATCTGATCGCGACCTGTCGCGGCAATCTGGCGAGCCAGACGCGGGTGCACAAGGCGGCGTTGACGGTCCTTGCCGCGCCGAGTTTTGGCCAGTTGCTGCAAATCGTCACGACCGACCTCGCGGTGCTGCTTGATGTCGATGTCGTGACGATCGCGGTCGAAAACATCGCCGGCATCGCGCCGCGCCTCAATACGCATGGCGTGCAACTGCTGGAATCCGGCACGGTGGAAGCGCTGCTCGGCGACGACAAGGCTGTGCTCTACGCCGCCGATGTCGCCGGCGATCCGCTGCTGTTTGGTGGTGCCGCCGGGCTGGTACGCTCGCAGGCGCTGCTGCGGCTGCGCTTTGGCCGCGAGACGCCGACCGGCTTGTTGTGCATCGGCACACGCAAACCGGGCCGCTTTCATCCCGGGCTCGGTACCGAGCTTTTGGGTTTTCTCGGCCGCATCGTCGGCCTTGCGATTGGCCTATGGCTCAATCCCGTGCGGTAGTTTCCGCGCAGGCGAGCCCCCCAAAGCCTTTCCCCACCCTTCCTGACCCCCTGCCGCTGGCGCGCTTCGCGGTCGCCGAGGATTTGCGCGCGGCGATCGGCACCTGGATCGGCTGGCTCGCCGCCGAGCGGCGCGCCTCGGCGCATACGATCGCCGCCTATGGCCGTGACCTGGCGGCGTTTTTCGATTTTCTCGGCCAGCATCTCGGCGAGTTGCCCGGCCTGGCAGGGATGTCGCAGCTAACCCCAGCCGATTTTCGGGCCTTTCTCGCGGCGCGCGCGATGGACGGCCGGGAGCGCACGACGATCGCGCGCGGATTGTCGGTGCTGCGCGGATTTGTCCGCTTTCTCGAGCGCCGCGGTCTGGCGGCGGCGCCCGGCCTCGCGGTGCTGCGGGCACCAAAGCTGCCGCAAAGCGTGCCCAAGCCGCTGACCGTCGAGGATGCCGACGCCGCGCTCGACGCGGCGGGCGATATCGCAACCAGCCCGTGGCAGCAAAAGCGCGACATCGCGATCCTGACGCTGCTCTACGGCTGCGGTCTGCGCATTTCCGAGGCGCTGGGATTGACCCGCGCCGAGGCTCCGCGCGGCGAGGTGCTGGTGGTTGTCGGCAAGGGCCGGAAACAGCGCCACGTGCCGGTCTTGCCCGCAGTGCGCGAGGCGATGGCCGATTATCTTGCCGCGTGCCCCTACCCGCTGGCCAAGGACGGTCCGCTGTTTGTCGGGTCGCGCGGCGGGCCGCTCAACCCGCGCCTCGTGCAGCGGCAGATGCAGCTGCTGCGCGGCATGCTGGGCCTGCCCGAGACGGCGACGCCGCACGCGCTGCGCCACAGTTTCGCGACGCATCTCCTGGGCGGTGGGGGCGATTTGCGCGCGATCCAGGAACTGCTCGGCCACGCGAGTCTCTCGACGACCCAGCGCTACACCAAAGTCGAACCCGAACACCTGCTCAAGGTCTATGCCGCCGCCCACCCACGGGCACGGAAGTGATTTCGGGCGGCAACGCCGCCTCAGCTCACCTTCACCAGCTTCTGCAGACTGCGCAAACCGGGCGGAAGCTGCTCGCCCTTGGCGCGGACGCGGCGGCCCCAATTGGTGTAGCTGACCTCGCCGACATAGATGTCGCCGCGCGAATCGACCGCGATGCCATGCGGCGAGATGAACTGGCCCGGGTTCAGCCCCGCATGCAGGTCGCCGAGCCGGGCCAGCAATTCGCCCATATGGGTGTAGATGCTGACGCGCGGCCCGCAATTGGGCATGTCGATATTGACCGCCATATCGGGGCCGATCTCGCCGACGTAAAACCGCGGATGCCGCGTGCCCGTCTCCATAAAGAGCCCAGAGGGGCGGTGCATGTTGTTCCACTGCCCGGCATATTTGCCATGGCCATCGAAAACCTGGACGCGGTGGTTTTCGCGATCGGCGACATAGACCCAGCCTTCCGGGTCACAGCAGATATTGTGGGCGATGTTGAACTGGCCGGCGTCGGTGCCCGGCTCGCCCCAGGAAAACTGCAGCCGGCCGTCCACCGTATATTTGTGCACGCGCGAATTGCCGTAGCCGTCGGAGACATAGATGCTGTCGCCGTCGGGCGACATCGCGGTGTGGGTGCAACGGTGGAACGGTTCGCCCGACATATACGGGGCCGGCTTGCCGGGAACGCCGATCGTCAGCAGCACCTTGCCGTCAAGCGTGCATTGGCGGACCGTGTGGTCGCCGTCATCGGTCAGCCAGATCGTGCCGTCGGGCGCCATGAACACGCCATGCGGCCGCAAAAAAACGCCCTCGCCCCAGGTGCGCACCAGATTGCCTTCGCGGTCGAAGACGCACATCGGATGCTTGCCGCGGTTGAAGGCATAGACATTATCGTTGGCGTCGACGCCGACCGCCGCGACATCGGCGTTGAACTCCATGCCGGGCGGCAGCTTCGCCCAATTGTCCTGGACTTCGTAGCGGTAACCGTCCGTACCCAATATGACCGCCATGGTGTTTCCTCCGTTTATCTGGTGCGCTGCCGCCTCCGCAGCAGCTTGCGGCGCTGGTGCCGGAACTTTTGGAAAACTAGGATAGGGCGATGGCAAGGCTCAGCGTCAACCTCAACAAGATCGCGCTGCTGCGCAATTCGCGGCGGACCGGCGTGCCCGATGTGCTCGAATTCGCGCGGCTCGCTTACGAGGCCGGTGCGCAAGGCATCACCGTGCACCCGCGCCCGGACGAGCGCCATATCCGCGGCAACGACGTGCCGGCCCTGGCGGCGCTGATGAAGGATTGGCGGCCGGCCTGCGAACTCAATATCGAGGGCTACCCCGACGACCGGTATTTCGCGATCTGCGCCGCGGTAATGCCCGAGCAGTGCACGCTGGTGCCCGACGGGCCGGGGGTGCTGACCTCGGAGGAGGGCTGGAAGCTCGGCAACGAGGACATGCCGCTCGTCGTCCAGTCGGTGGCGCGGCTGAAACAGCACGGCGCGCGGGTGATCCTGTTTATCGATCCCGACCCCCAGGTGATCGACCGCGTGCCGGGCACCGGTGCCGACGGCGTCGAGATTTACACCGGCGGCTACGCCGACGCATTCCGTCATGGCGACGCCGCCAAAATGCGCGCGGCCTGCGCCGCGACCGCGGCGCGGGCCGCGGCGCGGGGGCTGACGGTCAATGCCGGGCACGACCTAAATTTGGAGAATCTCCCGGCGCTGGTCGCGGCGATGCCGAATCTGGCGGAAGCCTCGATCGGCCACGAGTTGACCGCCGACGCGCTCAAGATGGGGTGGCAAGCGGCGGTGCGCGCCTATAAGGCGGCGCTCCTCGGCACGTCGTAGAGCCAAACCGCGGCGGCTTTCACTCACCCGCGCGTCGGGCCGCCTTGCATTGTGAATCTGCCCGCGCGGGTTAGGACGATATCCGCACCAACCGGACGCATCGCCCGTTTGCCGGAAGGTCGCGGATCCGAAACACGGTGCGTTCCGTATCACGAACGAACGCGCCTCCGGCATTTCAGAACCGGCGCGCCAAACATACCGTTGCGTCAAAGCTGGCCCCCTTATCGACATGGAACTGCGCAATAGTGAATCGTCTGTTTTTCACAGCGGCGTCGGCATTGCGCCGCGTGGCGATAACTCTCCCTGAGGAGCAGGCAATGTTCGAATACGAATTGGAACACATTTTTTCCTATTACATTACCGTTACCTTCCCGGAGACGGTCGGTCCGGTGGCAGACGACGGTATACGGCTTAATTTTTACATTAATGGTGGCGAAATAACCGGACCAAAATTGTTCGGAAAAGTGCGGCCGGTCGGCGCCGATTGGGTGAGAGTCCGGCGCGACGGCATTGCCCTCATCGACGTGAGAGCGACATTCGAAACAAAAGACGGCGCGCTGATCTACGTGACCGTCGACGGCACTGCCGATCTCGGCGAAAACGGCTACGAGCAGACGCTGGCGGGCAAGCCGCCGCTGAGCCCCACCCGTTATCGCGTTTTTCCGCGCTTCCACACCGCCCACCCGCAATATACTTGGCTCAACCGTCTCCACTGTCTCGGCATCGGCGAGGCCGATTTCCCGCGAGCTCGCGTAGCTTATGACGTGTATGCAGTAAGCTGACCCGGCTACTCCCGTGTCCGCACCGGACTGAGCGAGGCCGGCAAGGCAAGTCCAGCGATCAGCGCCTCGGCGACATAAGCGGCCTGGCGCGCCCGGCTCGGCCGCCCGCGCGGATTGCCCGACTGGCCCTTGACCCAGGGCCGGCCGCGCGGCCTGAGCAGCGCCGCGGTTTCGCCCGCCGCGGCGGGGGTTTGCTGTTCCGCGGCGGTAAATTGCGAGGACGAAATCGCATCAATGTCCTGATTCAACATCATTTTTCAACTCGCGGCACAGCCAAAAAACAGCAAAAGAACAGCGGCATAACAGTGGAGAAAACGGCGAAAACACAGCACCATAACGGCATATTTCAGTCGTCCGGGGGCGAGGTGGCGGACAGGCATGGGGCCGGTGACGATTTTAAGCGACGTGCCTATAATCGTAACTTGAGATTTTCTCAAGAACAAAACAAGATCTCTGAGTCAGCCATATTCCCGAAAGCGCGATAACGGGTCTTCTGGAAAAATTCAACGCGAAGTCGTCAACAATTCTTCAGCGCGGCGGGCGGGGCGTGCGCTCCAGAGTAGGGTTCAAACCGGTACCAGCGGACGCCGTCATGACCTTCTTCCTGCATGTGAAATAGATAAAGGCCTGGATCACCGGCGAGACGTACCTGATGGCTATTGAGAAGATTAATGAATCTTCATTCGCCACTCCAGAAATTTTTTTTGATATGAGGCATAGTCTACCGATCTTCTAAACGGATTAGCTCAATGCATTAACGAACCACACTCACATGAGCAGAAATTAACTCACTTTGTGTTAGATATTCTTCCTACTTTCTATCGTTCCACTCGTTTCTCCTACCGCTATTCACGGATTTCATTTCTATAATTGGCTTAGGGTAGAAATTCGGATTTATCTTGTGCAGCGTTTTCAAAATTTTCGCCGCTTCCCAGCGTTTTGCAAAATCCTTATGTATGGCAGAGTACTGATGTTTATTTGCTGCAAGAGATGCTAGCGCTATGGTTTCAAAGGCTTATGCCTTTGTTTCCGGTGAGATCAACATTTTGTAGGTGATGGGTTCGTGGCCGGCACCTCGGCGAGGCGGATGCGGCCAGGCCCAGCCCCACCGTCCTCGACTTCGACGGCGCCGACGACGATCATCTTACCCCGATGGCTGCGCCTGCCGCCGCCAGTGAGCGGATCATTCTTGCCACGGCACGCGATCTCGGTTTCATCGACCTCAACCAGGCCGGTGAGCGGGCTGCGGCCGGGCGCCACCATGCTATGGCGCAGCTTGCTGCACATCAGCCAGGCGGTCTTGTAGGAGCCGAGGGCGAGCTGGCGTTGCAGTTGCAAGGCCGAGATGCCGTTCGAATGGGTCGCCATCAGATAGGATGCCCAGAACCACGTGGTCAGCGGCAGCTTGGAGTGGTGCATGATGGTCCCGGCGGTCACCGATGTCTGCCTGCCGCAGTCGGCACACTCCCAGGTCCACGCCTTGGTTTGCAACCCCACGCTTTGGTGCTGCCGCAGCCGGGACAGGCGAACCCCTGCGGCCAGCGGGCCGCGAACAGATATCTGACGCAGGCCGCTTCATCCGGGAAGCGCTGCTGGAACTCGATCAACGAGCGGGGAAAATCGGTCATCCGCGTCACCCGAGGCCATCTCGTTCGTGATATGTTCTATCA